>JAEEGK010000660.1_pt1 | contig 86047 bp, 79 predicted proteins | sample 8958771 | NCBI WGS metagenome assembly JAEEGK01 (sample SAMN16246547, study PRJNA631951) | gut metagenome | biome: gut microbiome; feature: rumen; material: SC-attached | host: Bos | place: Iran: Karaj | collected 2018-10
TTCATAAAGAAAGCATGGATGGTAATAAAAGGTACCATATTCGTTCGTAAGGCCCATTCTCCATGCGACGGCGGTTTTAACGCCGTAAGCTTCGCGGTTTACGAAATTTCCCCAGCGGCCTATCGCCTGCCCGATAAGAAGTCCCAGCCCGCCGATATCCGCGACGACGCTGAAGCGAACCTTCTTCACCTTGGAGAAAACCACCGCGCCGAGAACCGCGCCGATTATGCCACCGTAAATAGCCAATCCTCCGTTCCATATCTTGAAGATATTCACGGGTGCGTCCTTATAATCATCCCAACTGAATATTACATAATATGTACGCGCGCCGATGATTGCCAGCGGCACGGCAAAAATGAGAAGGTCTATAATATTATCCTGCGTGAGACCGAACTTTTTCGCGCGAGCCATCCCGTACAGCACCGCAAGGGCAAAGCCCACCGCGATTATAACGCCATACCAGTGAATAGTAATTCCGAGGACGGAAAACGTGGCCGGAAAGTTTATGGAAAAAACCTCACCGAGGACAGGAAAGCTGATAGCGGCATTACTCATTCAAATTTCGCACCCTTTATGTAAACCGTGGCGGCGCCTGCGCCGCAAGCATGTCTTTTATGCTGGTGCTTATCATTATTACACATTTTCTTTCGTTAATCAAGCCCCACGCGCTCATATTCACGGAATATTAACTATTTATGTAAACGCTGAATAAAACATCAGCGTTTTGCGTATTTGTTCAGAACATCCTCACCCAGTATGCTGAGTCGGACGCCGCTGCCTTTCCACTCCTTCGGGAAGCGCGGCTCGGCTATGAAAACACCGCCCTCACGCCTCACTCCGAAAAGCTCCTCAATAACAGCCCGCAGGAACCAGCCGGAAGATCCCGTGTACCAGCTCCAGCCTCCCCTGCCCTGATGCTGCGGGTTAGTGTAAATATCCGCAGCGAGGACGTAAGGCTCCGCCATATAGCGTTTCTGCGGGTGGGACGCGGGCAGCACGGCGCGAAGGATGTTCCAGCCCTTGTCTGCCTCGTCTATCCGCAGCAGTGCCATCGCGAGCCATATCGCCGCGTGAGTGTACTGTCCTCCGTTTTCGCGCACTCCGGGGAGGTAGTTTTCGATATAGCCCGTCTCTCTCCACGCGCCGGAAAAGGGCGGCGTAAATAGGCTTACGGTCTCGTTTTTCTCGTCGTAGAGCATATCGTAGGCGGCGAGGACTGCCTCGTGCGAACGTTCCGGTGAACCAAAGCCGGAGAGCACGGAAAAGCTCTGGGCTATCGAGTCGATGCGGCAATAGCGGCTCCTTTTGCTTCCGAGGAGCGCGCCGTCTGCCCATGTTCCGCGATAATACCAGCCGCCGTCCCATGCGTTTTCGGCGGCTGCGGCAATATCCCGCGCGGCCGAAAGAAGCGCCGCGCCCTTTTCTTCTCCGCAAAGCTTAGACAGTTCGCGCAGGGTCATAGCGGCAAACCAGCTCAGCCAAACGCTTTCCCCGTCGAGCTTATCGAAACCGTCGTTCCAGTCTCCCGAACCGAAAAGCAGCAGTCCGTGCGCTCCTTTTCCGCGCGATAGCACCGTTTCGGCGGCTTTTACCGCATGCTCAAGTATCGTTTCCTCCGCTTCTGTCCGTTCGGGCTGCTCATACCGGTCCTTTTCATGAAGCAAAAGCGGAGCTGATTTTAAATACTCTGCCTTTTCAAAAAGAATACTCTCGTCGCCTGTGAGACTTACATATCGGGCAAGTGCATATGGCAGCCACAGCAAATCGTCGCTGCAGCGAGTCCTGACGCCCTTGTCCGGCCCGTCTCCGCCCGGATGCCACCAATGCTGAACGTCGCCCTCAAGATACTGGTGCCGCGCGGCAAGGATTATCTGCGAGCGCGTGAGTTCCGGCATAAGCATGCAAAGAGAGGAGGCGTCCTGAAGCTGGTCACGAAACCCGAAAGCGCCGCCGCTTTGGTAAACGGAACAGCGGCCCATTATGCGGCAGGCAAGCGTCTGATAGACGGCCCAGCCGTTTATATAGTCGTCAAGCTCGCGGCAGGGCGTAAAAATCTTTACGCAGCCGCTCACTTCGTTCCAAAGCTCCTTAGTCTTTGCAAGCGCCGTTTCCGCCGCCTCGGGCGAAGCGAGCGCGACAATGCTCCCCGCGTTTTCCGTCCCGCTCACGATTACATTCGCCGCCGCGCTGGGGTATTCAAGCCTGCAAACGCCGCGTTCATCGCTTTCGCGCTGTAATACGACGTTAGACGCCTGGCAGAAGCTTTCCTTCATTTTCCCGCCGGAGCTTGATGCGTAGAATACGCCCTCAGAGACACGCGCGGAGACATAGTCCGAGTCCTGCTCGTTTTCGCCGAGAAGAATACGGAAGCTGTGTATGAGTCTGCCCGCGGGCGCGTTTATTATCATTATTCTCGCGTCGAGCTCCGGGTGCATGAAAATCCTTGTTCTCACCATTTCTCCGCCGGGAAGCTGTTTTTCATAATCAGCATAACCGAATCCGAAGCGGACACAGCAAGGCAGAGCGTCATTTGCGGCGAAAAGCGAGTATTTTTCACCCTTGTATTCGAGTTCAAGCGTTTCGCCGCCCGAGTCTGCAAGGTAATCGTTCGTCCACGGAGTTATGCGCCTTTCGCGCGCGTTGACGAGCCACATTTCGCCCAAGCCGCAGTCCATCGCTATGAATCCGATGCGCCCGTTTGTCAGAATACTGGACCAAACGGCACCCGTCAGTTTTCCCGGAATTGAAAAAACATAAGCGCCGTCCTCAGCAAAGCTTCCGCGCACGGCTTCGAGAGTCCGGGAGGCAGGCTTTGTAAAAAACGATGCTTCCTGCGCCGAATACGAGCTCTGCGTCCCCTCATCCAAAATAGCGTCGCAGGCTGCGCGGAGGGCGTTCATATCTTCTTCCCCGCCCTCGCAGATAAACACTCCGCCTCCGGCGCATACGCTGTCGCCGCAGGCGTTTTCAATCTCCGCAAGGCAAATCATCGTCCGCGCGGGCGCGTAATAATCGCCTCCGTCGTCTATCGCAAGAGCAAGGTCGCAGGCATAGCCGCATAGAGTAAGGAAGCGCTGGAGCTTAACAAGCGAGCGGGTTTTCTTTGTTTCTCCGGCGCTCACTCGCGCGTAAAACACGGGGATGTCGCCCGATATGCCGAAGCGCCAAAGCGCACGTCTGCCTTCCCCGTATTCCGAAACGAAGGCTTCGTCGGCACGATTCGTCGAGTAAACAGCCGAGCGCACGGCTCCGAAAGCAGCGTCCAGCTCCGCCGCGCTCATAGACAGCTTTTCCGCGCCGAGGCGGACTATTGCGGCGCGGCGGCAGTCTCCCGAGGCGAGTTCCTTTGCGCTGCGCTCCGCTATATCGCGGCTTCCCGCCATGGAAATTCCGAAGCGCAGCTCCTTAGTCTCGCCTGCGGGAACGGTAAGCTTCACGCGCATAAGGACGCAGGGCTTGAGCGCCGCTCCGATGCTGTACGCAGCCTCCCGTTCAAGACCCTCCGCGAGCCGTTTTAGCCCGCCACGTCCGAGGCAGCGTTCCTCAAAGGTATCAAAAGAGTACTTCTCGCTGCAGCTAAAGGCAGCCGTGAAGCCGTCGGCGCGGCGCGTTACGCTCAAAGCCCCCGCGCGGTAATCCGTTTCCATACAGAGCTCGTTGAAGGCCGGGTGCGCCTCATAATCCTGCTCGGAACACAACGCAGGCCGGACATAGAGCGCGATTTCCGCCGTTTTAGTCTCCCGGGAACGGTTCTTCACGCGGACGCGGCGCATTTCGCCGCCTTGCGAGGCGGAAACGGAGATTTCGTTTTCAAACTTCAATTCCCCCGCCTGCGAGCTGATAAGGCACCTGTCGGAAGCAAAAAGCACGCGGTAACGCATGCCGCGCCTATATTCCGGCGCGGGCTGAAGCGGATAAACCGAGCCGTTTTCATAGGCAAAGACGCCGATTCCCTCGCCGCCGGGCCGCGCTGAAAACGGCGCAAGGACGCGCCCCATACACATTGAGCGCGAGGCTCCGAGCGACGAAACGAGCACGGTGTAAACTCCGTTTCCAAACACGCGGCACTTCCCCTCAAACACCGCTTCCCCGGTTAATTCTTCGTTTTCAAGCTCCTCCGGCGCTTTCACCGAGGCGTAAAGCGTCTCGTTTTTGCGCGCGGCAAGCCTCCCCACGGGCGGGCGCTCCTTCACGAGCGGCAAATATGCGCGAAGCTCAGCGTCGGAGAGGAAATACTCTCTTATCACGCCGCCGCAGAGCGCGTTTGCCGCCGCCGCGAGGCTCATTCCGAGGTGGTGCGCCATGAAGCATTTCACGCTTTTCCCTCGGCCCGTTTCGTCGCGCCCACGGGTGAGGTCGAGCGCCTCATAGTAGCCGTATTTGCCCTTCATGCGGCGCTTTGCGAGGCGGCGCAGGTTTTTCATCGCCTTCTCGCCGCCATATTCAAGGGCAAGGAAGCTCGAATACGGCGATATCACGTTTTCGTCCGACGAATTTCTTTTGAGTGCGAGGGCGTTTACTCCGTTTGCCTTGTAGCGGTAATCCCCCGCTCTGTCGAAGGAGCGGTATGCGCTTTCGGATTTTCCCCAGACGCCGCTGAGTCTGCCGTCCTTTATCTGCTGCTCAAGGCAGAACAGGAGCGTTTCGTCGTACATGGTCCCACGCCGCGCGGGAAGGAAAATATACGGCATGAAATATTCAAACATCGTCCCGCTCCATGACGCGACTCCGCAGTCTCCCCTCGCGGAAACAACGGTTCTTGCAAGGCGCCGCCAATGCTCCGCCGGGGCGCAGCCCTTTGCCGAAGCGTAATAGCTCAGAATCAGCGCCTCGCTGGCGTAAAGGTCGTAATGCGAGTCTGACGCTTCGCCCTGCTCGGTGTTTATTCCGATATAAAACAGCATCTTCTTTTCGTCGAAAAGGAGGTCAAGCCGGCATTCCTCCAAAAGCGCCTCAACGCGCGACTGCGTCCCGGCTTCTCCGCAGCGTTCAAGGAAGCCTTTCACAGCGCTGAGGCAGGCCGCGTAGTTTCCGCAGTCTACGCTTGAAACGTAAAACGGGTGCAGCGGAAGCAGGGTTCTGATATCGTACCAGTTATAAAGGAGGCCGCGCCACTTCGGTATTTTTTCCAGCGTCGAAATGATGCCGCGTATGGTTTCAAGCGCTTCGCTTCGCCCGCAAAGACCGAGCTCGTATGCCGAAACGCAGGAAACGAGCGCAAGCCCGATATTTGTGGGCGAGCTTCTTTCGGCTGTAACGAGCTTCGGTTCCGTGCGGATATTGTCCGGCGGAAGGAAATTCCGCTCTGCGGTAAGGTTTTCGCTGAAATACTTCCAGATTTCCCCCGATGCTGTGACGAGCTCCCCCGCGCTTCTTTTGGCAAGGCGGCGTTTTCTCGGGCGAAGCCTGTCAAGGGCAAAGCTCAGAGCGGGCGCGGTAAACCACAAAACTCCGGCGGCCTTCCAGATAATCGACGGGGACAACATAGCTATCACGCCGAAAACCGGGCAGGACGGCATCCTGAGATAATACGACAGCAGCCCTTCCGCCCCGCTCTCCGCGTTTTCCTCGGCGGTAGTCCAGTCAAGGAGCCCGCGCCGCGAGACTCTGAGGCGGTAAACGCCCCTCACAGCCGCGCAGAAAAGCGTCGCCGCTTCATGTGGAAGCAGCGCAAGGCGCAGGAAAAGGCGCGGTATCGCGGCCCTCTCGTCAGCTATCCTTTTGCGGCGATAACTTACGCGGACGAGCCTGCTCGGGTTAAACAAAGCGCAAAGCGCCGAGCAGATAAGCTCGCCCGCGAGCGCCGCCGCGCCGATAGTCGCCGCGATATCCCACGCGCCGCCGAAAAAAGCGGAGAGCGCGAAGGCGAGCGCAATCATTGGGTAAGTGAGGCTGCGGCGCAGGTTATCGAGGATTTTGATTTTGCCAACAAGTCCAATCGGGTTGTCGCATTCCTCTCCGGCAGCGTTCCGAACGGTTTTGCCCAGCCACGGGATAGTCTGCCAGTCGCCTCGCGTCCAGCGTTCAAGGCGCGAAAAATACGCCGCCGTCCCCTCCGGGAAGCTCTCGCTGAACTCGGTTTCGGCGGAACGGGCGCTGTTCAGATATTCCCCTTCGACGAGATCATGTGAAAGGAGCGTATTCGGCGAAATTCTGCCGGAAAGACAGGCCCCCATCGCCGCGACGGAGACTATGCCCTTGCCCGTGTAGCTGCCCCTGTGGAAAAGCGTCTCATAAAGCTCTGAAGAGGCTTCTCCGTAAAAACCAAAGCCCGCGCCGCCGGAGTATACGGCAGCAAAGACGCTCTTTGCCGCGCTGTCGCTATCGCAGCAAAGAGCCGGCTGAATAACGCCGCAGCCGCGTATCATCCTGTGGTTTTCGCTGTCCGCCTCCGGGCGGTTCGCCGGATGCGAAATAGTCTCCACGAGGCGCAGGAGCCCGCCCGGTTCCGGGCGCGTGTCGGCGTCCAGCGTAATAATATACTCCGCTCCCAGGAGTCTTTCCCGCGCGCCGGACAGGATTTTGAGCGGGCTTTTTTCGCCGCGGGCAAGTGCGGCGAGCGCTTCTATCGCGCCGCGTTTGCGTTCCTCCCCGCGCCAAACTCTGTCCGCCGCACAGTATTTTCTTTCACGCAGGGCAAGCGCGAAGGCTCCGCCGTATTTTGCGTTCAGGGCGTCTATCGCATCCTTCACGGAACTTATAATGGCCTCGTCGCTCTCTGTTCTTGCCGTCTGAGCTTCCGCGAGGTCGGCAAGCAGAGCATAACTCATGTTTTTCCCGCAATCGCGGTTCGTAAGCATAATCTTTTCAAGCTCCGAGGCGTATTTCCGCGCCCCCGTCTCCGAACGCAGCAGCACGACGAGCGCGCATACGGTTTTTGCGTCGTCAGAAACGCCGCCCTCCATCACGAGCCGCGGCATATACCGCCCGCGCTTTGTCCGCAAAAGCGCAAAGGCATAGACTACGCTTGCCGTTTCCAGCGCCGGAAAAAGCGACACAAGCGCCGGAAGCGCCGCGCCGTATATCCAAACGAGCGTAATCGTGACGAGCGCGGCAAACAGCGCCGGGAATGCGAAAAAGAGCTCTAAACCCTTCTCCGTGTCCTTCCCGAGCGGTTTATCGAAAACGTAATACCACAGGCTCTCCCCGTGCCGAAGGCTGAGTGATATAACGCTTTTTGCCGCCGCTTCTTCGCTTATTCGGTTTCGCCGCGCGGCTTGATAGAGCGCATATCTCAGCTCAGCCCTACCCTTTTTGTCCGTATTTCCATAGCCGGATGGGTCGTATTCCGAAAAGAGCGCGTGAACGGCACTGCATTCCTCCGTTACGCCGCCCAGTTCTTCCTCGGAAAGGAAGCGCAGAGAAGCTATTATCCTCGCGGCCTCATTTTCGTTTTTGGCATAGTCGCCGGGCTCAGCCTCGCCCGTGCCGAGCCTTGAAGCGAGGCGGGCTGCGCGCTCAATAAACGCCGCCTTCAGAAGCGCCGGGAACAGCATAAGCTCAGGCTCCGTAAGCTGCCGCTCGCGCCCCTCATCCTTTAAAAACGCGCGAAGTGAATCCGTGTCAAGCGCTTCGCCCTGCCTGCACGAAAGCTTTCGAGCGAGCTCACAGGCTTCTCCGAGCTCGCCGCCGTCTCTTTTCAACTCATCCTGCGCCGCAAGCGCTTCCTTTTCGACGAGCCAGGCGTTATCAAGAAGCCACGCCGTCGCTCCGCCCGAATTAGGCTTTGCTTCAAGGGCTTTTAGGGCGCGGCGAAACTTTTTTCTGCTTTTCCGAATGCTCCCGCAATCGTTTTTCATCCGTGAATACCTCCGGAAATACATATTTAAACTTATCTTGCTCTTTGCCTGCGCAAATTATTCCCTACGCAATGTAGGGAATAATTGCGTTTAGCGGAAGTGTAAAGGAATTTTCCCTTACTTTTTTGAAGATTTTCCTTGACACGGGAGAAGAATTAATGTAAACTCTCATAAGTAAGGCAAAAACGCTTTACACTTCTTCAAGGGAGGGGTTTTCGTGGAAAAGAATGTCCGCATGGCCATTCTCTTCGATTTTTACGGCGATATGCTTACGGATAAGCAGAAGCAGTATTTCGAGCTTTACTACTCCGAAAATCTTTCTCTTTCAGAAATTGCGGAAAACGACGGGATAAGCCGTCAGGGAGTGCGCGATATTATCGTCCGCTCGGAAAATACGCTTGAAGAGCTTGAGAAAAAGACGGGCTTCGTCCGCAAGCACATGGAGCTTCTGAATGATATTGCCTCTCTTGAACGGGACGTTACGGAGATTGCTCAGATTAACGCCTCCCGTTTCAAAAACGGCCGTCTTTTGGAGCTCTGCAATTCCATTTATGACAGGCTCCAAACAATGAAGGAATAGCCGGAGGGCACCAATGGCATTTGAAAGTTTAACCGAAAAGCTGTCTGCAACCTTTAAAAAGCTTCGCAGTAAGGGTCGTCTCACCGAGGCCGACATAAAGGAAGCGATGAGAGACGTTCGTCTTGCCCTTTTGGAGGCGGACGTCAACTTCAAGGTAGTTAAGGATTTCGTCGCGAGAGTGAGCGAGCGCGCCGTTGGAACAGACGTTCTTGAAAGCCTCACCCCGGCGCAGATGGTTATAAAAATCGTCAACGAAGAGCTGACCGCGATGATGGGCAGCGATTCTTCCAAACTCAACATCTCTCCCAAATCCCCCACCGTCGTCCTGCTCGCCGGCCTTCAGGGTGCCGGTAAAACGACGAACGGCGCAAAGCTTGCCGCGTTCACGAAAAAGGACGGGCACAGGCCGCTTCTCGTCGCCTGCGACATTTACCGCCCCGCCGCCATCAAGCAGCTCGAAACCGTCGGCGCGCAGGTGGAGGTTCCCGTTTTCCAGATGGGTACGGAGAACCCCGTCAACATAGCCAAGGCCGCCGTTGACCACGCGAAAAAGCACGGCAACGACATAGTTTTCCTTGATACGGCAGGCCGCCTCCATATCGACGAGGCGCTCATGGACGAGCTTAAAAACATCAAGGCCGCCGTTAATCCCGACGAAATTCTTCTCGTTATCGACGCCATGACGGGCCAGGACGCCGTGAACACAGCCAAGGCCTTTGACGACGCGCTCGGCATAACCGGCGTATTTCTCACAAAGCTTGACGGCGACGCACGAGGCGGCGCTGCGCTTTCAGTTAAGGCCGTCACGGGCAAACCCATTAAATTCGCCGGCATCGGCGAAAAGCTCGACGGTATCGAGGCCTTCCACCCTGACCGTATGGCCTCCCGCATCCTCGGCATGGGCGACATTCTCACCCTCATCGAGAAGGCGGAGCAGAGCTTTGACGAGAAAAAGGCCGCCGAGATGGCGGATAAGCTCCTTAAAAACAAATTCACCCTTTCCGATTTTTACGAGCAGCTCGTTTCTTTAAAGTCAATGGGCTCGCTCGCCGACATAGCGGGCATGATTCCCGGCATCGACGCAAAGGCGCTCAGCGGCGCCTCCATCAACGAAAAAGCCACCGCTAAAACCGAGGCGATAATCCTTTCAATGACGCCTTATGAGCGCAATAACCCCGAGGTTCTTAACAGCAGCCGCAAAAAGCGCATAGCTGCCGGAAGCGGCACCGACGTTGTAGACGTAAACCGTCTCCTTAAGCAGTTTTCCGCCATGCAGACTATGATGAAGCAGATGACCGGCAAGGGTATGAAGCGCTTCATGCGCGGCGCTAAGGGCAGAAAGGGCGCGTTCCCCTTCGGGATGTGAGCCCGATTTTCAATTGTTGGTTAAATGCCGCAGGCATTTTCCATATACACAGTTTTCATTTGGAGGTGAATCGAAATGGTAAAAATCAGACTTCGCAGAATGGGCGCTAAGAAAGCTCCCTTTTACAGAATAGTAGTAGCAGACTCCCACTTCCCCCGTGACGGCAGATGCATCGAGGAAATCGGAACCTATAATCCCCTCGCAGAGCCTTCTGAGGTCAAAGTAAACAAAGAGCGTGCTATCGAATGGATCAAGAACGGCGCACAGCCCACCGATACCGTTAAAGCTCTGCTTAAAAAGGAAGGCGTTCTGTAACGCAAGTTGATGAGCGAAAGGATCGGTCTTTACAATGAAAGAGCTTTTACTTTACATTGCCCGCAGCCTTGTCGATAATCCTGATGAGGTCACGGTTTCCGAGCGCGAGGAGAACAATGAAACCGTTCTCGAGCTTCGCGTCGCGGAGGGCGATATGGGCAAGGTCATCGGCAGACAGGGGCGCATCGCCAAGGATATCCGCGTCCTCGTCAAGTCGCTTGCTCAGCGCAGCGGCAAAAGAGTCTCAGTCGAGATTGTTGATTGATGCTCAAAAATAGGGGTGCTTATAAAGGGCCTGCACTCTTGCACGCCCTCTATAAGCACCCTTTGGTTTTTCTTTTAGGAGACTGAATATGGAAAAGAAACAATATCTTGAATGCGGGCAGATAGTCAACACCCATGGCGTCAGGGGCGAGGTTAAGCTCCAGCCCTGGTGCGACGAGCCCGAGTTTATAAAAAAATTCAAGACTTTATATATATCCGGGAAGCCCTACGGGGTAATCTCCGTCCGCATCCACAAGGAATGCGCGATAATCCTTTTCGACGGAATAAACGATATAAACGAGGCCATGAAGCTCAAGGGCAAGATCGTCGAAATCAACCGCGACGACGCAAAGCTCCCCAAGGGAAGCTGGTTCATACAGGATATAATCGGCCTGCCCGTTTACAACGAGCAGGGCGCGCAGATAGGCGTACTCAACGACGTTTTCGATGCGCCAGCCGGTAAGCTCTACGAGATAAAGGCGTCGGACGGGATGCACCTTGTCCCCGACGTTCCCGAGTTTATCAAGCTGATAGACCCGGATAACGAGAAGATAGTAGTTTTCCTCATAGAGGGGATGTAAACGCGGAGGTCAGGCAATGCTCGCTCTCACTATTGATATAATGACGCTGTTCACCGATACCCTCGCCGCCGTGATGAACGAAAGCATAATCGGCAAGGCGCAGGAAAACGGCATAGTAAAAATAAACTTCCACCAGATCCGCGATTATACCACGAACAAGCAGAAGCAGGTGGATGATTACCCATACGGCGGCGGCATGGGCATGGTCATGCAGGCTCAGCCGCTTTACGACTGCTGGCGCAGCATTTGCGCGGACGCAGCCGAGCGCCTGCATACCATTTACATGACGCCGCAGGGCCGCGTTTTCAAGCAGGAGGACGCAAAGCGCCTCAAGCGCGATTACGAGCGCTTCATCATCGTCTGCGGGCATTACGAGGGTGTGGACGAACGCTTCATCGAGGAATGCGTCGATGAAGAGATTTCGATAGGCGATTTCGTCCTCACCGGCGGCGAGCTCCCCGCGCTTGCGATAGCCGATTCCGTGTGCCGCCTCGTCCCCGGCGTTTTGGCGGACGAGGACTGCTTCACCGACGAAAGCCACTGGAACGGGCTTTTAGAATACCCGCAGTATTCCCGCCCGCTTGAATGGAACGGCAGAAAGGTCCCGGAGGTGCTGCTCTCCGGCCACCACGCGAATATCGCCAGATGGCGGCGCAAGCAGGCGCTGAAACGCACCATGCAGAAGCGCCCCGATATGTTCGAGCGCTTTGCGCCGGATAAAAACGACAGGAAGCTTATAGACGAAATAATGAGCGAGGGCGAGGGCTGAGTTTCAGCCCCCGCCATATAAAAATGCCGAAGCGGCGCCGCTTCGGCATTTTTTGTTCATATCGAGCAGGAATTATCGGGCTCCGTCTTGTTTAAGACGCCTTCGGCTCAAATGCTTTGAGCAGCCTTGATATATTATTGTTGAAAAGCTCACGGTTGAAGTTGTTTTTCGCTTTGAAAGTAGCCCTGTCCACTGCGTTTTCCTTGTCGTCCATAAGCTTTTTGCCGTAGGACTCCATTTCCGCCTTTTCCTCAGGAGTGGCGTTAGATAGGAAATCAGTCAATGCATGGATGTATTCTGTGTGCTCGGGACTTCCTATTTTATAAAGATATGTGCTTTCAATACCGTGAGCCTTACGATAAGCTCGGTCAAATCCTATTATCCGATAATCTGGCGACCTGAGCTTGCCGCCAACCCAGCTGCTGCCGTTTCTCACCCATTTGTCGGGTTCTATCTCGTAGTAGCCCTTGTCGTTGTAGAGGTCTTCCGTATAAATTCTGTTGACTGCGGACATGAATTTATCTTTTTTGCCTGAGGCTAAATACTTATCCGCAATGTACTGCGCGCATTTCAGCGCCGATTCTCGGTTTATCGCCCGCTGCTCAACGCTCGCCGTTTTGTTGAACGCCGTCTGTCGCAGCGCGAGTGTCAGCTCGTGTGTGACCCACGAAGAATTAAGCGATTCATTGCCCAGCGCGAGGTCCATTTTCTCCTCCGGGGAACCGGAATCGAATAGAAAATGCCATGAACGTATCTGCTCCTCAACGTCCATCGGCTCGCTCGGGCGGGTCGTAATCTCAATTATCCTGTCATGCGCCGCTTTTTGAATCTCGGGGCTAAAGAGAATGTCGGTGAGTTTTAAAGAACCGTCAATTTTCTCCTCGCTTTCAGGCTCCGGCAGCGCTTGCGCCATCTGCTTCGCCGGTTCGCTGATATCCACGATTGCGGCGGGAGAGTTGGCGATGCTATTCTCACCAATTTCCGCAGAGGAAATCATGTTTGCAATCGCGCTCTTTTCGTGCGCTGAACCCCGCGCGGCGAATATCGATACATTTGAGCTAATCCCTGCGATAGTCATAATTACGCCTCCTTGCGTGTTCTTATCCATAGATAGAAGATAAATATTTTCTCACCAACAGAAAAAACTATCCCTCATAAACTCTACCTGATCGTTAGTTATTAAATTATATTATCTTTCACAAATATGTATCGGCATAATGAGGTAAAACTTTACAATTATCTGTTTTTTGCAAGGAAAACCATAGTGAATTGACGCAAGAAAAATAACTTTTTGTGCTTCGACAGCTTTCCTTGTTACAGCAAAAACCACCGGCCAAGCCGAATTATACGGTTTAGCCGGTGGTTAATTATTTGTTTGCTTGATTACTTGAGACCCGTGACCTTTACCTCGTCGTTTTCAACGGTGAGGGAGATATAACGGAAGGGCTCGGCGTAATTTGCTATCAGGAGCTCGGTTATCTTGTCCTCCACTTCGCGCTGGATGGTTCTGCGGAGGTTTCTTGCGCCGTACTCGACGGAATAAGACTTCTTTACAAGGAAGTCAAGCAGCTTATCGTCATAGCCGAGACTGTAATTCTTCTCGGACATACTTTCACGCAGCTCGTTCATCATTATCTCCGCTATGCCCTTGAAATTTTCCTCGCTGAGATGGTTGAAGTAAACCACCTCGTCGATGCGGTTTATAAACTCGGGTCTGAGGAAATCGTTCAGAGCCTTCAGCGCCTTTTCGCGGCCCTGCTCCTTGAGCGTGAGGTTGAAGCCGACGGTGCCGCTTCCCTTCTTGTCGCTGCCGGCGTTCGTCGTCATGATGATGATGGTGTTTTCAAAGTTTACCGTTCTGCCGTGCGCGTCCGTGATATGTCCGTCGTCCAGAATTTGCAGGAGGATGTTCATAACGTCCGGGTGCGCCTTCTCAATTTCGTCGAAAAGGATGACGGAATAGGGCTTGCGGCGGATCTTCTCCGTGAGCTGGCCCGCTTCGTCATAGCCGACGTATCCCGGGGGCGAGCCGATGATGCGCGAAACGGCATGCTTTTCCATGAACTCGGACATATCGAGGCGGATAAGCGACTCGGGCGTGCTGAACATATCCTCGGCGAGGCGCTTGACAAGCTCCGTTTTGCCGACGCCGGTTGAGCCGACGAAGATGAAGGAAACGGGCTTGCGCTTGGGTGAAATGCCGACGCGGTTGCGCTTTATCGCGGCGCAGACCTTGGCGACGGCCTCGTCCTGCCCGACTATGTGCTTCTTGAGGCGGTCCTCAAGCTTTGCAAGACGCTCGTATTCATCCTCGCGGATGCTGCTGGCGGGTATCTTCGTCCAAAGCTCTATTACGCGGGCAAGGCTATCCATCGTTAGCTCGGGGTAGCCCTCGCTATTAAGAGCTGTCAGTTCGTTTTCCAGCTTGAGCTGGCGGCTCTTTATCTCAGCGAGGCGGGCAAAATCGCCCTCGTTCTCCGAGCCGGAGGATATGAGCATTTCATGCTCGCGCTCAAGGTCGTCTTTCTCGCGCTGGAGCTCGGCCATTTTCGCAAGGTTCTTGTTTTTGAGGTTAATATCCGAGCACGCCTCGTCGATAAGGTCAATCGCCTTATCGGGGAGGTAACGGTCAGTTATGTATCTTTCGGAGAGGATTACCGCGCGGCGGGCCATCTCGTCCGGGATCTTCACCATATGGAAGCCCTCATAATACCCGGCGATACCCTTGATTATCTTAACCGTGTCCTCGATGGAGGGCTCGTTGACTATAACGGGCTGGAAGCGCCTTTCGAGCGCGGAATCCTTCTCGATGCTCTTTCTGTACTCGTTGAAGGTGGTCGCGCCGATTACCTGGATTTCGCCCCTTGAAAGAGCGGGCTTGAGGATATTCGCTGCATTCATGCTGCCCTCGGCGTCGCCGGCGCCGACGATACTGTGAACCTCGTCGATAACGAGGATGATGTTGCCCTGCTTTTTAATTTCTTCGATAAGGCCCTTCATGCGGCTCTCAAACTGGCCGCGGAACTGCGTTCCCGCGACAAGAGCGGTGAGGTCGAGCATGAAAACCTCCTTATCGCGCAGCTTGTAGGGAACCTCTCCGTCAACGATGCGCTGGGCAAGGCCCTCGGCTATCGCCGTTTTGCCGACGCCGGGCTCGCCTATGAGGCAGGGATTATTCTTCTGGCGGCGGTTGAGGATCTGGATAACACGGGAAAGCTCCTCTTCCCTGCCAATCATTTTGTCAAGCTTGCCTTCCGTCGCGCGCTGTGTGAGGGAAATGCAATAGTTTTCAAGGAATTTGCGCTTATTGCTGCGGCCGCCGGATTTCTCCCGCTCGCCGTTATCCCTTCCGGGGCGCTGCGGCTGCTGTTCGGGCATGGGCTGGCCGGGGCCGCCGGGGCCGCCGAAAAGCTTGTTCAGGAAGGGGAAGGTCGCGGTTTTGCCGTTCTCATCATCCCCGTCCTCTATGTTCGGGATATCTTCGTCGCCTCCGAAGGCGGACATCATTTCTCTGGAAATACCTTCGAGATCCTCGTCGGAAATGCCCATATTGGCCATCATATCGTTAACGGGCTTTATGCCAAGCTCTTTGGCACATTTAAGGCAAAGCCCTTCATTTACCGTCTGTCCGTTTTCGATTTTTGTGATAAAAACAACAGCGACGTTTTTCTTGCATCTTGAGCAGATGGTCGGTTGCATAATCGTACTCCTTTCTCATCGGGTCATATATGAAAGAAAGCAAAAGTCAAAATAAGAATTCATTTTCTGTCATGTTCGCCGCGCATAATAGTAATATATTTAATAAGATAACTGACAAATGCTAATATCATTACAACAATCGCAAAGCTTATCATGTAAGCTGCTATATTGGCGGGAATATTTCTGAACAACATGAGTATAACACAAACGGCAAAAAATACAACCGTTGAACTTTTGCCAAAGTAGTTCGAGGGTGGCATTTCTTGAAATTTTTTAATAATAATCATCCCGCCAATGCCCATAAGGAGTTCCTTGACGATGACTATTGCGAGCGCCCAGAGCGGAATCACATGGTCAATCGTGATACAGCAGAGGACGGAAAGCGTCATGAGTTTATCGCCGAGAGGGTCGAGAATTCGCCCGAGGTTTGTGGTCATGTTGTATTTTCTTGCTATTCTGCCATCCAAAACGTCTGTCAGGGAGGCGATAATATATATGCCCGCCGCCCAAAAGGCGCTGTATTCTATACCGCTGAAATATGTCAGGATAAAGGCCGGAACAAGGCATATCCTGATAATGGACAGCAAATTCGGAACGTTCATTTTCCGCTTCACCTTCTAAATGAAAAATGCCTTTTTATTCTATCAGCCCTTGAGAATGTCCACAAGCAGATTATGATCCATCAAAAATCTGAGGAAAAAAGTATCGTCTACAAGGTTCTTGCCGATAAAAACGCCGAGATAGCTGAGTATCCACGCAATAAGGTATACAAAAATCATGCCCTTTATGAGCCCAAAAATGAGCCCGCCCGCGCCGTTCAGAAGGTCAAGCCCCGGAAGCTTGAAGGCAAGATTAATGATATTTGCCAAAACCGTAAAGACAATGACAATCATTATAAACACGAGCGCAAAGGTAATAACGTAGGTTATCTTCTCGCTCAGCGTCGATACAATAGCAGCGCGAATGGTTTTGCCCGCGCTCTTAACCGTATCCGTAATTTCCTGCGTGAGACTGTCCGCCGAGTTTCGGAGAATGCCTAGGGTTTTGAGGGTTTCGTAGGTAACAGAGTATTCCTCAGACTGGTTTTTTGCGGGTGCCGCCGTCTGCGCTGTTTCACCCTCAAGAGTGTTTTCCTCGTAATCCTCGAGGAGATTATCATCGCTCTTATCGAGGGACGAGTCCACCACGCCGCTCACGAAGGGTTCGAGCATTGAAACGAATTCCTGCGAATAGTTATTCGAGACGCACCTTGCTCCGAAGAAAGCAATTATAAGCGCTATGATGCCGCTTACTCCGAGGATCAGGCCCTTCCTGTACCCCTTCCAAGCCGAAAAAGCGACTATCGCAATCAGAACAAGGTCAATTAAAATGTGCATTGCGTATTTCCTTTCCGGCCATTCAGAACTCCGCCTGAACAGCCTCGCTTCCTGACAGCATTATCGCGGAACCGTTTCCGCATATAAACGCGAAATTGACTCCGGCTGAATTTTCAAACTCTTTCTTCATGTTAAGGGAACTATCGTAAATCACGGTTTTATCCGCGTAAACGGCGCAAATATATTTTCTTCCCGCGCTGAGATGCCTGATTTCAGAATCCAGCGTCGCCTGCCCGAGGACTTCTCCGTTCGGGCTCACGCTGACTAGCTCGTTGACGCCGCCCGTTTTGTGGTTTCCGAGAACGAGAGCCACAAAGCCGGAGCCGTCCAGCGAATAATCCTTTAAGTATTTATCGGAGAAATCGTAGGTTCCGCTCAGCTCAGCGCTGCCATTAAGGAAAACAAGCTTATTGTCTGATATCGCGCAGTAGCGGTTTGCGGAGATGAATTTTTCATCCATTACGATATTGCCCTCATCTACATACGATCCGATCGGTTCCTCGCCTGATAGCGAATACCTTATGAACCTCGTACTCTCTCCGCCGACAGTCACGGCAAAAAGCTCCGTTCCTATTGGGTTTATGTCCGCGCCCATGAGATAAGCTTCGCCGCTGTACCATTTATAGACCGGCTCAAAGGACTTATCATAAACCGTTACAAGGCCCTTGTAGTTCGGTTCCTCCGTGGCTATGGCATAGAAGCCGCTCTCGCTTACGGAGGCTGAGATTATCGTGTTTTCGTTTTTGAAGCTCTTCGTCTTCCCTTCCGGAGAAACGAGGATGAAGGAGCCCGTTGAGGCGCTCCAGATAACAGCACCGCCGCTCGACGCGGTTACCATCGGCTCAGGCAGCGAAACGAGCGCGCCGGCTGTCTTCTTGCCTTTATTATCCAGTACCTGATACGCCGAGGACGAGGCGACGACGAGTCCGCCCGACATTTCCGCGAAGATATTATCGGAATAAGCGTCGAAGGAAAATTCACCCTCTCCCTCGTCTTGCGAAACGAGTTTTTCAAGCGTCGCGTATATCGGCGTCTGCTTTATCTTATCAAGGTTCAGCGCCGCGAGAACAGCAAGAAGCATGATAAGAAGCAAAAGGAGCAGCAGGAATATTTTTTTCATGGGGCGAGCTTCATTGTTTTCATTTTTCATTTGAGCATCATTTCTCCCGCCTTACCGCCGTACCATACGCCCGTCATATACAAGCCGCAGGCCGGAGCTGTCGGCCCTGCGAGACTGCGTTCCCCTTTCTCGAGGACGGAGGCTATTTCCTCCGGCTTTATCTTCCCGAGCGAGGCGAAAACGAGCGTTCCCACCATGGCTCTCGCCATATTATACAGGAAGCCGTTGGCGCATACTCTCATTTGAAGCTGTGTTCCATCCCTCTCCACGTCGAAATAATGGACCGTGCGCACCGTGGTCTTCACGTTCGTCCCCACCGACCTCACAGCGGAGAAATCGTGTGTCCCGCAAAAGGCGGCAGCGGCTTCGCGCATAACGCTCAGGTCGAGCTGCGCAGGGAAAAACCACGTTCTGTTTTCGAGGAACGGATCGCGAATATTGGAATTCGTAATAAAATATGTGTATTCCTTTTTCTCACAGGAAAAAACGGAATGGAATGAGTCTTCAACCTCAACCGCATCGCAGACGGCAATATCGTCGGGCAGGCGCGCATTCATCGCAAGGTGCAGCTTATCGGCAGGAATAGTCGCCTCCGTGCGGAAATTGGCGCAATATTTCATCGCGTGGACTCCCGCGTCCGTCCTCCCGCAGCCGACGACGTTTGTTTTGCACTTGAGTATAGCGTTCAGCGCATCCTCCACGAGACCCTGAACGGTGAGGTCGTTCTTTTGGCGCTGCCAGCCGTGATAGGCCGTTCCCGCATATCTGAGACGCATTGCTATATTTCGCATGGCTTCACCGTCAAATACCGAAATGTTTCAAAACGCATACGCAGGCGACGAACAAGATCGTCACTGCGGCTGCCACGGCGTCGCAGCCGAGGAACTTCAGCTGTTTCATCCTCGTGCGGCCCTCGCCGCCGCTGTAGCAGCGGCTCTCCATAGCCGTCGCGAGCTCGTCCGCGCGCCTGAACGCGCTGATAAAAAGCGGAATGAGCAGCGGCAGCATAGCCTTTGCCCGGGAGATAAGTCCGCCTGTTTCAAAATCGGCTCCGCGCGCCTTCTGCGCGCTCATTATCTTATCGGTTTCTTCTATAAGCGTGGGGATAAAGCGCAGAGCAATGCTCATCATCATGGCAAGCTCATGCACCGGAAATTTAATCTTTTTCATAGGGGCCAGCAGGCTCTCTATCGCGTCCGTTAGCTGCATAGGCGCCGTCGTATACGTGAGAAGGAAAGTCCCGCAGATAAGCATGACGATTCTGAGCATCATGAATACGGCGGCAAAAATACCCTCCTTCGTTATCTTGAAAATCCAAAACGAAACGAGCACCTCGCCCTGAGTGTAGAAAAGGTTCAGCACAGCCGTAATAAGGATAATTATTATGATAGGCTTGAGTCCGCTGAAAAGCGCCTTAGCTTTTATTTTAGATATCACGACGCACAGCGCCAGAAACGCAGCGCAAACGGCATAGGAAGCCGCCCCGTGCGCGATGAACAGTGCGACGATGAATGCAATGGTAATCAGTATTTTCGAGCGTGGGTCGAGGCGATGAATAAAGGTATCGCCGGGGAAATATTGCCCCAGGGTAATGTTTTTCAGCAAAGTCCGCGCTCCTTTCCAAGCCCGACGAGCGTGGCCTTCGCCTGCTCGACGGTGAAACTCGAAGCGTCAAGGCTGAGCCCGAGCTCCTTGAGGCGGAGCATTACGCGCGTAACCTCGGGAACGGAAAGGTTTATCGCCTCAAGCTCCTTGTCCCGCGCGAAAACCTCCCGGGGTGTCCCCTGCATGACTATCTGTGAATCCGAAAAGACCGCGAGGCGATCTACCGTATTGGCAATTTCCTCCATGCTGTGAGTAACGAAGATGACCGTGGAGCCCATTTTCTTGTGGTAGTACCTGATATTATCAAGAATCTCCTCGCTTCCCTGCGGGTCGAGCCCCGCGGTGGGTTCGTCGAGGATGAGCACCTCAGGCCTCATGGCGATAACGCCTGCAATTGCGACTCTGCGCTTCTGCCCGCCCGAGAGGTCAAACGGGGATTTTTGAAGCATTTCCTCTGTGACGCCGGTAAAATCGGCGGCCTCGCGGACGCGGGCGTCTATCTCTGCCTCGCTGAGCTTCATATTTTTGGGGCCAAACGCGATATCCTTATATACCGTTTCCTCAAAGAGCTGGTATTCGGGATATTGGAAAACGAGTCCGACCTTGAAGCGGACGCCGTGAACCGTTTCCTTTGAAGCCCAAATATCCTCTCCGTTGAAATAAACCTTGCCGGAGCTGGGCTTTAAAAGGCCGTTCAGATGCTGGATAAAAGTCGATTTACCCGAGCCCGTGTGGCCTATTATTCCTATTATCTCGCCCTTATCGGCCTCAAAGCAAACATCTTTTATAGCCACTCTTTCAAAGGGAGTGCCTTCGCTGTAAAGATGGGTGAGATTTTCAACCTTTAAAACAGGAGCCATTTCATGCTCTCCTTAAAAACTGCGGGATTATTGTTGCTTCAGTGCACTGAAAATGCTTTGTGCGCATTCCTCGACGCTCAGCGCCGAAAGCGGAAGCGAGAAGCCGGATTTATTAAGCTCATAAATAAGCTGCGTCGTTTCCGGGACGGACAGGCCAGCGGAGCGCATCGCTTCCACATCAGAAAAAACGTCTCTCGGAGCACCGTCTTTAATAAGCTTACCGTCAGACATGACTATCAGCCTGTCCGCGTCGATAGTTTCGTTCATATGGTGCGTTATGAGGACGACGGTGATACCGAGCTCGGCGTTAAGCCGCTTTATCGTTTCTATGACCTCCGAGCGCCCGAGCGGATCGAGCATGGCGGTAGGTTCGTCCAAAACTATGCATTTGGGGCGCATCGCGATAATCCCTGCAATGGCTACTCTCTGCTTCTGTCCGCCGGAAAGAAGATGCGGGGCGTGGAGGCGGAATTTATACATGCCGACGGCTTTAAGCGCTTCATCCACCCGTTCGCGTATCTCCGCGGGAGGGACGCCGAGGTTCTCCGGACCGAAAGCGACATCGTCCTCTACGACGTTTGCGACAAGCTGGTTATCCGGGTTCTGAAAGACCATGCCGACGGTTTTTCTCACGTTAATGAGGTTTGCCTCGTCGCGCGTATCAAGCCCGTTTATGAGGACTCTGCCCTCCGTCGGGAGAAGGATGGCATTGAGGTGCTTTGCGAGGGTGGATTTGCCCGAACCGTTATGTCCGAGCACGGCGACGAAGCTTCCCTCTTCGATGGAGAGAGTAAGATGGTCAATAGCCGTGGTTTCCGTTTCCTCAGAGACGTATTTATAGCTGAGGTCTTCGATTTCGATTATTTTGTCCATATTTTTCCTTTCGGATCACGTCAGCGCCTTGACCAGCGGCAGGTCGCCCCGCAGGGGAGCGCGAGTCCGCTTTCGGTGACCGGGAGGCCAAGCTCCTGGCTTTCGCTGGAGCCGCCGAAGCGTTTTGTGAGAAGCGTTTCGCTCATATATGTAAGCACAGCCGGGGAAAGCCCCGTAGTGTAGGAATTGATAATAACGAACTCCGGATCGTCGCTGAGCACACCCACGCAAAGCTCGAGAAACGGGTAAAGGTCGTTTTCCAGCTTCCAGACCTCGCCCGACGGGCCTCTCCCGTAGGACGGAGGATCCATAATGATAACGTCGTAACGCTTGCCGCGGCGTATCTCACGCTCGACGAATTTCTGGCAATCGTCAACTATCCAGCGTACAGGACGGTCCGAAAGGCCGGAGGCGGCGGCATTTTCACGCGCCCAGCTCACCATTCCCTTCGCCGCGTCAACATGGCAGACACTGGCGCCCGCAGCCGCGGCAGCAAGCGTCGCCCCGCCGGTATAGGCAAAGAGGTTAAGCACGTTCAGCGGCCTTCCTGCGTTTCTGACCTTTTGCATGATATAGTCCCAGTTGCAGGCCTGCTCGGGAAAGATGCCGGTGTGCTTGAAGTTCATGAGCTTTATATTGAGGTTCAACTCGCCGTAGCGGATTTTCCATGCGTCTGGAACCCCCGCCCTCGTCCAGCGCCCGCCGCCGGAGCTTGATCGGGCATACTGCGCGTCAGGGCGGCGCCATGCCGGGTTATCGCGAGGAGTGTTCCATATAGCCTGCGGATCGGGGCGCAGGATGGTATAATCGCCCCACCTTTCGAGCTTTTCGCCGCCGGAGCAATCAATAAGTTCAAAATCCTGCCATTTGTCGCTGAGCCACATAAAAGCCTCCGAATGAGTTGGTTGAGACAGCCGCGCCCCCGGACGAAGCGCATAATATCGCATAATATTTATAGTACACCTATTTTTATATATTACCATATTCAATTCCTTATCGTCAATCGGCAATTTTATCATTTACATATTATTAACGATTATCATTTTTATGGTTTTTGGGCTTCTTTTCCGGTTGAGCCGGCTGTAACGAAACATCGCTCTCGAAAGAATAGCGTTTATCAATGGACAAAACGAAAGATTATTGTTATAATGTAGGTAAGGCAGCTAACTTTCTGTAACGCTGTCGCGGCATCGGGACGAAAATGATTAGTTTTCTGCGGAGGTGTTATTTATGAAGCACTTTATTGTAACTATCGGAAGAGAGTTCGGCAGCCTCGGAAAAGCCGCCGGAGAACAGCTAGCAAATGAGCTTGGGATACAGTTTTATGACCGTGACCTCGTAAAAAAGGCCGCGAGCGAGCTTGAGGTTTATCCCTATAAGCTTGCAAAGCTCGATGAATCACGTCCGTCGGTTTTGCAGCAGTATATTTTCGGAACGACGGACGCCGACAAACTCATTGAAATTCAATCCGGTATAATCCGCAAGCTCGCGGAGGGCGAATCCTGCGTGTTTATAGGCCGCTGCGCCGATTACGTCCTGCGGGACAGGGACGACGTTCTGAACGTATTCATCTACGCGCCGGACAAGATCCGTCTCCAGCATCTTCTGGAAGAATATCGCGAAAAAGAGGAATACCGCGAAAAACTGAACACAGCGGAGGATTTCATCCATTTCGAGGATGAAATCCGCGAGCTCATGCACGCGACAGACCAGAAACGCAGCGATTATTACAAATATGTCACCGGCAGCCTCCGCAGCGAGCGGTACCATAAGGATCTTATCATAAACACCGGCACCCTCGGCGTAAACGGCGCGGTTCAGGCAATAAAGGCCGCAGTAATGGCAAAATTCGGAGACGACTGAGCGTTTTTTGACAAAGCTCCGCATTTTTGTTATAGTTTATATGTTGTATAAACCAAAATCACCATCAAGGGAAGTGACTGATATATGAAATGCAGTTCCTGCGGCGAGGAGAACTATGAGGGCGCAAAATTCTGCCGTTCCTGCGGCATAAAGCTTTCCCCTGCCGCCGCTTCTGCCGACGGTCCATCAGAGTATCGCCAAAAAGACGCGCATTCCTATAAATGCCCCTCCTGCGGCGCGCCGCTTGCCTATTCCGCCGAGGGCGGCAAGCTTCACTGCAGCTCCTGCGATAACGATTATGACATCGAGGCTTTGGAATGCGCCGAGCGCGAGAACAAGGAAAGCTTCGACTGGGGCGAGTATAAGAAGACGCTCAGCTCCGAAAAGCTCCAGAACACCGTAATCTATTCCTGCAAGTCCTGCGGCGCGAACATCGAGGCGGACGCCAACACCGCCGCGACGCATTGCCCCTATTGCGACAATGAGGTAGTCATCGAGGACAGGGTTGAGGGCGGCCTCAAGCCTAATGCCATCATCCCCTTCAAGATAGACAAAAAGCAGCTCCCCGAGCTCATCAAGGGCTTTTTCAAGGGCAAGCCTCTCCTGCCGAGCCATTTTCTGGACATGCATAAAATAGACGGGCTTCAGGGCGTATATGTTCCCTTCTGGCTCTTTGACGCGGAGCTCGACGGCTCCGTCGTACTAAACGGCGAAATAGTGAGGCATTACAGCAAAGGCCAGTATAACTATACCGAGACCGCTCACTATATGCTTGAGCGCGAGGGCAGCATGGACTTCTCCAAGGTTCCGGCGGACGGCAGCGTCCGCATGGATAACGACCTCATGGACTCTATCGAGCCCTTTGATTATTCGGAGCTTGTTGATTTTAACTCCGCTTACCTTTCCGGCTTCATCGCGGACCGCTTTGATTCTGACACCGACGCCGAGCTCCCCCGCGTAACGAAGCGTATGATGACCAGCGCTGTTGACGCGTTTGAGGAAACAGCCGGGGAATATTCAGGCGTTTCCCTGCGTTCAAACGGGATGGACGTGGTTTCCGCCTCGGTAAAATACGTTCTCATGCCTGTTTATCTTCTTAACTGCCACTACAAAGGCAAGCTTTACCGCTTTGCTGTAAACGGGCAGACGGGCAAGGTTGTCGGCGAGCTGCCGATAAGCAAGCTTAAAGGCTGGCTTTATTTCCTTGCCTCCTTCGTGGGCGGATTTGCCGCCGCATTCCTCGTTGCGCTGTTTTTGCTGCAATAGGGAGGTAAGAGAAGATGAAAAAGACAGTTTCTATTATTCTTTGCGTTCTCTGCCTCGCAGCGCTTCTCATGCCCACTGCTGCGGCGGACGAGAATTACGACGATTATTACAGAATAAACGACTATATTGACGCCTTCTCTCAGGAACAGCTTTACGCCCTTGAGGATAAAATCTGCGGCGCCATAGAGCAGTATGGCTTCGATATGGCTGTATGCATAACGGATAACCTCTACGAAAGCACCATAGAGGAATACGCTGATTGGATCTTTACTTATAACAACATGGGCTCCGGGCCGAACAACGACGGTCTTCTCCTTATGATAGACGTCGCCGCGGGAGACGTTTATATAGATTCCTTCGGCTTAGGCAATACGCTTTTTGATTACGACACGAAGGAAGCTATCTACGACGAGATAATCCCCCTGCTCACGGATGCGCTCGAAAACGGCGATTTCTATACGGCAGTAGACCGCTATATCGATCTTTCCGTCGCAGTTTTGGACGATTACGGGCTCCCCGAGACGGATAACGTCGGCAAGCCTGATTGGTACCCCGCAAACCTCAAGCAGTTCGAGCGCTTCCATAACCCCGATGCGCCGAAAGTAGTCGATAACGCCGACATTTTCACGGACGCGGAGGAAGCTAATCTCAGCGATATCATCCAGGGCATCATAGGCAAGTATAATTACGACCTTGTCCTTTTCACAGACGTCAGCAGTTACGGTCTTTCCAGGGGCGTTTACGCCGCTGATTTCTACCATTTCAACGGATACGGCATCGGCGATAATTACAGCGGCTCCGTTCTGCTTATTTGTATGGAACCCGGAAACCGCGGCTGGTGGACAGCCGGAACCGGCGACTGTGAGTATCTCTATGCGAGTGAGGAAAACATAAATAATATCGATGACCGTATCGAGCCTGACATGAAGGAAGGCAATTACTACGAGGCCATGCTCAAGTATTTTGCCGCCATCGACGAGCTTTACGCAAACGGCAGCGTCGCAAAGCAGAAGCAGTACGGCGTTCCCGTCGTGGCAGGACTGATAGTCGGTCTCATCGTCGGAGTAATAGTCATCAGTATTCTCCTCGGCTTAATGAAAAAAGTTAAGGAGGCAACAGCCGCCGAGCGTTACCTCGATCTCAACAGCTTCCATGTGAGGAAGTCGAGAGACCATTATCTCTATACGAGTGTAACTAAGGTCAGGAGGCAGTCAAGCTCCTCCGGCGGAAGAAGCTCGCATTCCAGCGGCTACAGCTCCTCCGGCGGCGGAAGCTATTCCGGCGGCGGAAGAAGCTTCTGAGAAATAAGCCGGCAGCTTATCATAACAAACAGGACGCAGCGTTGTGCCGCGTCCTGTTTTGCTTTACTTTATTTTCCTTTTTTCTTTTTGCCGTTCTTCGATTTTTTCTCCGCTGCTTCCGCTTCAACCTTCGCAGCCTTTTCGGAGGCTATCTTAGCCAGCTCCTGCTCTTCAAGCTGACGATACGCCACCTTGCCCACAAGGGTTTTCGGCATATCCTCGCGAAACTCGATATCATAGGGCATGGCGTATTTTGCGATATTCTTCCGGCAATAATCAAGCAGCGCATTTTTTGTGTTCTCATCGGGATTAACGCCCGCCGCAAGCTTGACGAAGGCCTTCACCTTCTGCATTTTATAATCGTCCGGAACGCCGATAACACAGCTCATCTGAACCATTTCGTTAGCGTCGAGGATGTTCTCTATCTGGCCGGGATAAACGTTGTAACCCGAAGAAATAATCATGCGCTTGGCCCTGCCGCGGAAGTAAATGAAGCCCTGCTCGTCCATAATGCCGAGGTCGCCTGTATAAACCCATGTAAGGCCGTCGGCGTGATGGCGGAGAGTTTCAGCCGTTTCCTGCGGATGGTTCATATACTCCTTCATGACGGTGGGACCGGCAAGCAGGATTTCGCCCTCTTCGCCGTAGGGCAGCTCCTCGTCCGTGCCGGGCCTGACGATTTTGATATAAGTGTCCGGGAAGGGCAGGCCGATGCTCCCCTCCTTGAACATATGCGGCGGCGTGAGGCAGCAGGCCGTGACCGTCTCCGTCGTGCCGTAGCCCTCGCGCACCTGAATAACGGCATGGTGGTCATAAAGGAACTTATCGAATTTCTTTTTCAGCTCTACGGAGAGCGAGTCGCCGCCGGAGAAAACTCCCTTGAGGCTCGAAAGATTCGCCCCGTCCATGCTCGGCAGACGCAGCAGCGCCTCATAAAGCGTAGGAACGCCGGCGATAAAGTTGCATTTATACTTCACTATCTGCTTTGCGTAGCTCTTCGCCGTGAAACGCGGGATGAGGATGCAGCGGCCGCCGTTGGCGAGCATCGAATGGATGCAGACGCCGAGGCCGAAGCCGTGGAAAAGCGGCATCGCGGAAAGCATCCTGTCACCGGGGCGGAACATCGGGTTCGTCGCCACTATCTGCGCGGCGAGAGCGTTGAAATTACCGTTCGTGAGGACGATGCCCTTGGTCGTGCCCGTCGTGCCGCCGGAATAGAGGATAACGGCGGGGTCGTCTGCCTTTCGGTCAACTTTATAGTTATAGAAGCACGCGCCGCTCAGATGAATAAAATCCTTCCACATGATAACGGGCGCTTCCGACGGTATTTTCTTTATTTTCCTGCCCTCGGTGAGCATATAACCCGCCTTGATTGGGCGGCTCAACGCATCCTTCACGCTCGCGATTATAATGTTCACAAGCTTCGTGTTCTGGCGGATGCTCTCGAATTTGTTGTAGAACTGGTCGAGCGTTATCGCCGTGACGCTCTCAGACTCGTTGAGGTAGAATTCTATCTCCTTCTCGGCGGAAAGCGGGTGTATCATGTTCGCAATGCCGCCCACGAGGTTCACGGCGTAGAACATATAAATCGCCTGCGGGCAGTTCGGCATCGCGATAGTAACCTTGTCGCCCTCGCGTATGCCTATGGTCTTCAGCGCCTTCGCGCAGCGCTTTATTTCAAAGACGAGGCGGTGATAGGTCGTCGCCTTGCCCATAAATGTAAACGCGATATAATTCGGATATTTCGCCGCAATAGCCTCCACCGCGTCGAACATCGAGCCCTCGGGATATTCAATATGCATCGGTATCTCCCCGACAGAGGACTCCCACGGCGTCTTTGCCGTAATCTCAGCCATCAATAATCTACCTCCTCGTTAAGCGGTTTTTCAAGAAGCTCCGGGTTCTCAAGAAGGGTCTTGAGAAGGCGAACCGTTTTTGAATAATAATACCCGTCGGCGATTCTCTCGTCCACGGTAAGGCCAAGGTCAACGCTGTCCTTCATGTCAAAGCTGCCGTCGTCATGGTAAAACGGGCGCAGCTTCTTTTCGCCTATAGTGCAAAAAACGGAATTAGTGCCCCAGTTCGTAAGGTGATGATAGCCGGAATGGAGCTTGATGGAGCCGAGGTTCGTGAGAACGACGCTCGCGTAATACGGGTCCGTCTCGATAAGCGAGGCCGGGACGAGCCCGTGCCTGTCGAGGACGCGGATAAAGGCGATAATGAGCTTAGAGACAAAGCGCGGGAGCTTGTTGAAGAAATCCATGCTCTCGGTGGAACCGTCCTTCTTGTCGCTCCGGCAATACGACACCTGGCGGTAAATCTCGTTATGTACGCTGTGGATATCGTCGCTTTCCTTGGCGTGGATGAAGGCGAGCGCCTCCTCGCCGTTGTCGGAAAAGAGCTTTTTCACTACGAAGGCGGCGGAAATTTCGTTGCGCTGATAGATGTTTTTGTTCGCCACGAAGCGGTTCATTTTCGGGCGGAGCATAACGGTTTTCAGTATCGCGGTAACGATGAGCTGAAAGAGGTTATATTTGTATTCCGGCCCGTCCGCGTTTAGCTTTGCAAGGTAAGCGTTTGCGTTCGTAAGGTCGATTTTTTCGGAAATAAAGGCCTCGTTGTCGCAGCGGTTCGGGTAAAGCAGCGGCACGATAAAGTGCATGGAGTCAAGGTTTCTGAGCAAGACCCCGTCCTTCCTGTCGCCGAGTTTTCTTTTCATTGTGTCTCCCCCTGCCTTCTGTTTTTTGTCCGCATGCGCTTATTGTAACATACTGTCGAGAAAATATCCATATTGATTTTATATCCATGCGAAGTATGTTTGCGCAGATATTTTTCCGTTCAGGCTTGTCAAAAAATAGCTTGACAAAGCAAAATGCGCTTCGTATACTAAAAGTAAAGCAAGTAAGGAATGTAAAGAATTCGAGGAAAAGAGGCAGTTTTCATGGAAATCGCAAAGCTTTCAAGCAAGGGTCAGATAACGCTTCCCGTTTCCGTAAGGCGTAAGCTCAAGCTGAAAAGCGGGGACCAGATCGTTATTCAGGAGGAAAACGGGCGCTTTTATTTCGATAACGCGGCGCTCGTCGCCTTCACGCGGGTCGAACAGGCTTTCGACGGAGCCGCCGGGGAAGCAGGGTTCAAAACGGAGGAAGCGCTGCACGATTATGTCGTCGGGCTGCGTGAAGAAGGCGGCGGCAATGCTCCGAACCGCTGACGGAGGGAGCGTACAATGCGGGTGATGGTCGATACGGACGTGCTTTTGTCCGTTATCTTTTTCCCTACGGAACGGACGCGGCGGCTCGTTCGGGAACTCAGCGAAAGGCAGGAGCTTATTCTCTGCGACTGCGTAATTGATGAGCTTAAACGCCTTGCAGAACGTAAATTTCCCGCTCGCCGAGTTGCGATGGAGCAGTTTCTTTCGGCTCTGCCCTACACCGTCATCTGTACAAACGCCAGTCTCCCCCGCACTGACCGTATGCTGGAGGCTGCTGAACACGCCGGCGCCGACATTCTTCTCACGGGAGACAAGGCGCTGCTGTCTATTCATTCTGAAAACACCCGCATTTTGAGCATGTCGGAATACGTATGGAGGGCACACATGAAGAAAATCACGGCATGGAAGGTTCTGCTGCGAAGCCGGATGAAAACGGCGCTTACGCTGCTGCTGATCACGGCGTCAACCTTCCTCTTTTTATATAATCTGCTGGAGTATGAGATGACTAACCGCCAATACCGCGAAACCAAGGCTCAGTATTGGGGCAATCTCTGCCTTGACCGCGAGACGTTTCTGGACGGTGTTTCCCGCCCGAAGGATCGTTCCGGCGCATATGGAGAGTATCTTCTGTCTTTAAAGGACGCTAACCCGGGCTATGCAGGAGACGTTAATCCCCACATAAGCTGGGAGCGCTGGCACAAGGAGGACTTTGACGCGGACGCCATGCAGGCGCTGCTGTCTGAGCCTTATATCACGGGCGCAGACATTCGTTATATGACGGCGGGGCTGTCTGACTATACGCGCATCGACACTCACAGCTTCGACAACGGCTTCATGGACACCGATTTTCCCGAATACAGCTCACGCGTCATCGTGGAGGCGACCTTGGTGGAGGAAATGCAGGAGGATGAGCACCACCTTTTAAGCATGTCCGGATGGCCGACCACAATGGAACTGGCGGAGGGCCATCTTCTCTTGGTAAAGGACATGAAGCTGCTTGCGGGCGAGGAGGAGTGGCTGAGCCACGGGTGCAGCCGCATCGAGCCGAACGAACGCCTGATTTATTATTACATTCCGAACGATGAAACTCTGGAAACCCACGATGTCATAAACAACGTGGGCGCTCTCGGAACGCCATTGGTTTATGCGTCAAACCATGTGGATGCGGATTTTACGAACAGCTTAACACCCGGTCAGCGTTATGTTTTCGTTCTGCGCTGCGCTACGGCGGCATGGAGAATGAGCGATATTAACCCCATTTTCTATATCGGCGACGACTCTCTCATAGATTGGTGGCCCTATGCCGTCAGCCTTGAGGGACACCCGGAAAACTATCTGGAAACGCCGGAGTTTGCCCCGCTGCGCGAGCTAATCAGGGTAACGGAGGACGACAGGCACACCATGGACGTCGTCTATTCAAACGATATGCGGACCATCCGTCGCTATCAGGAGGGAAAGCTCAGCATCACTGAGGGCAGGGCGCTGAACGCACGGGATACCGAGGAGCGCAACAGCGTCTGCGTCGTCAGCGACAGTCTCGCAAAAGTCTACGGGCTCAAGGTAGGCGACAAGGTAACGCTCCGCCTCGGAGATAAGCTGACAGAATCTTATGCCCCGCTTGGCGCCGTCTCCGTTTTCAAGGCGCGCTATCCCGATAAATGGACGGAGCCGACAGACTTCGAGATTGTTGGGCTATACTATGAAAACGGGCTTGAAAACCCCACAAGCAATCTCCTTTACTGGTATTATTCCGAAAACGCGATATTCATCCCCCGTTCCTTTCTTCCCGTAAGCGAAGAAGCCTTATCGAACTGGACTCCCGACCCCTCGGACGTTAGCTTCATCGCCGGAGACGTGGACAAGCTCTGCGAATTCGAGGAAGAGGTGCTTCCCCGTCTCTCGCAGGAAGGCTGGCTTGTCTATTATTCAAACATGGACTGGCCCTCCATAAGCGCTCAGCTAAAGCAAACCGGTGTGCTCTCTCTTGTCAAATTAGGCGCGTTTTCCGTTGCAGTTATTTTCGTTCTGCTCCTTACGGTTTACCTCTTTATCTTCCAGCGCAAAAAGGAGTTTGCGGTAATGCGCGCGCTCGGCTGCCCAAAGGCTGCGGCAGGCCACGCTCTGCTTTTCCCGCTCGCGGTTCTGTCCGCAGCCGGAGTACTCATAGGCTCCGTTCTCGCCGTATACTACACCTCCGCGACAATAGCCAAAAGCCTGGAGAGCTACCTTCAGTTCGGCGGAACAATAAATGAGAGCATCCCTGCGCTCCCCGTAGTCTTCAGCGCCGCGCTCTGTCTCGCCATGCTGCTTCTTTTCGCATACGTCGGATTAAGGCGGATAGGCGGACGGAATCCTCTGGAGCTTCTGCAAGGCTCCTCCCGCGCGCCAAAAACGAAAAAGAACGCTGTCATAGCGGAAACGGCGGCTGTGAATGCGGACTTTTCTCTCATTCGGGAGCTGAACTCCTTCGCGCATAAGTCGCGCCCCGCGCCGGGCTTCATGCGGCGATATATCTGGAAGCATATGCGGCGCTCACTCTCCCGCTCGCTCCTGCTTATAATCGCGACGGGGCTCCTTTTCGGCTCAATGGGGCAGTTCGCCGTTTTGCGGGATTCTTACAAGGTCCTTTACAATTCCGTAGACGTAAAGGCGCGTTTTTCCGGGATAAAACTCACCCGGGCAGACGACGTTGCCGAAAGCGGCTTTGTCACGGGCGGTTATTATGAAATAATCCACCCTACAGGCGAAATTCCCCTGCCGGGAATTGAGGAGGAGTACGTCTTTTGCAGCTATAGTCTTACTAACGACGTCAGCCGCAGCGTCACGGATGATATCAGTTTCATCGGTGGTTACGACGCGGAAAGCTTCTCGGCACAGAGCGAAAATATATGCATTATGCCTCGCTCGCTTATGGAGGAGGCAGGGCTTAGCCTCGGCGATATAGTTGAACTGAATGAAAAGGGATTTCTCGGTTATCTCAGCGCTTACAACTTTATTCACGAGCCGCTTGAGGCGCTTCTTCGCAGCTACCACCGCCACAGCGCAAAGGCTAAAATCGTCGGCTGCTTCGAGGGCGGCGACGGCACCGTTTATATTCCGCTCGGTGCGCGCAGCTTTTATCAGGTTCTAATGAACGTAGACACGCTTTCCTTAGCGGAATTCAGCCTCAGGAACTACCATGACGCGCTGAGCTTCCAGCAATACGCAGACAGCATGCTGGACCCGGACGCGGCTCGCTCCGCGCGTTTCTCCATGGACACCTCGGAGGCGGACAGGGCCTACAACACATACAGGCTCATAGAAACGCTCTACCCCATAGCCTTTGCCGCGGCGGTGCTGACAGCCGCGATAATCATGGGCTTAATGATATTGCAGCGCATCCGGGAGGCGGCGCTTCTGCGCGTCCTCGGGACGACGAAACGGCGCACCCGCGCGCTTCTCACCGGGGAGCAGCTTTTGCTCTGTTTCGTGGGTGTCGCGCTCGCTTTAGCCGTTCTCTTCGCGCTTCACGGCACCGGACTTGCGGCGGCTGCCGCAGCAATAGCCGTTTACCTTGTTTTCCATTTGGCAGCCTGCGCCGCCGGGAGCACAGCCGCAGCGGTAAACGTAACCAAAAGCAAGGTTTTGGAGCTTTTGCAGGCGAAGGAATAAGGTGCCCTCTCCATCGCCGGACAGCGCAGCATTTTATAATTTAAGGAGGCAAGATAATGTCCGCCATTTCCATGCAGAACGTATCCTACACTTATCGCGGAGCGGCGACGGCAGCGATAAAAGATGTTTCCTGCGTCTTTGAGCCGGGGCTTCTCTATGCCCTCATCGGCCCCTCCGGAAGCGGAAAATCCACTCTGCTATCCTTGCTTGCGGGGCTCGACCTGCCCACAAGCGGAGAAATCCATTTCGGCGAGAAAAGCCTGAGAGATATGGACCTCGACGCATATCGCCGCGAGAGCATTTCAATGATATTTCAGGCCTTTCATCTTTTCCCTCTCATGACGGTTATCGAAAACGTCTGCTACCCGATGGAGCTATGCGGGCTACACCCGAAGGAAGCGAAAGAGCGCGCCAGGCCGCTGCTCGAAAGCGTGGGTATAGGGGTGGAAAAATTCAGCCGTTTCCCAGCAAATCTTTCCGGCGGCGAGCAGCAGAGAGTCGCGATCGCGCGGTCCCTCGCCTCCGGCGCAAAAACCATTCTTGCCGATGAGCCCACAGGAAATCTGGATACGGCGAACACTGTAAACGTAATCGAAATACTTCGGCAGCTTGCGCACGAAAAGGGCTGCTGCGTAATCGTAGTCACGCATGACACGGAGGTTTCCGTGCTTGCGGACATTGTCTACCGCGTGAAGGACGGCGCGCTCACGTGTATAGAGGCGTAAACTGCGCCGGTACAAAACGGTTCCCGCTCAAACCGGCGGGAACCGTTTTTTCGTCAGTATAGTTCAGGGCTTGTTTTTCGGAGGATATTATTGTATTCTGTAATCAAGAAAAATATGCCACATTTATTATCGGGAGGCTTCAATATGAAAAACGAGGACATAATAAAAACAGCACTCGACGCGGGCTTTTTCTCCGCCGCCGTTGTAGGCACCGAAAAGCTCGTCTTTGATTATTCCTTCCGCAAATACTGCGAGGAGAACCTTTGCGGGAATTACGGCGCGAGCTATTCCTGCCCGCCCTTTTGCGGGACGCCGGAGGAACTGCACGATAAGCTTGTCTCTTTCCCCTACGTCGCGGTGTTCCAGTCCAAATGGCCCGAAATACGCGAATTTACCGCAAAGACTGCCCCGCTCATTTTAGACGCGAAGGCAAAGCACAACGCTTCGCAGCAAAAGACCGTCGCCGCGATGAAAAAGGCGGGCCACGAGGGAGTTTTCGTCGGAGCGAGCGGCTGCGCCCTCTGCGGCGAATGTGCCGCGCGCGAAAATAAGCCCTGCCCGCACCCGGAGGAAGTGTTTTTCTGCCTCTCGGCCTACTGTATAAACGTCTCCAAGCTCGCGGCGTGCTGCTCCATGGACTTTTCACCCGCCGACGGCAGCCTCACGCTCTACGGCATCTATGCGTTCAGATGAACTCCCGACACTGGATAAAATGTTTCCTTTTTATCGGTTTTCCTGCTGAATTTTGTTGAAAGTAAGCTTAGCGGCGCTCTTGCTTTTATATCTGCCGTAAGATATAATTTTATTGTAGATTACCGCAAAAGCCCCCGGCTCACGCGGCTTTATTTTTGCAGTTTTCTTGTCTGCACGGAGGACTTATATGGATATATTTAACATAATATCCCTTCTCGGCGGCGTCGCGCTGTTCCTTTTCGGAATGTCGCTCATGGGTGAAGGTCTGAAAAAAATAGCCGGAAACCGTCTCGAGCTGCTCTTATATAAGCTTACGAGCACGCCTCTCAAGGGCATTCTTCTCGGAACGGGCGTTACGGCTGTCATTCAGTCCTCCTCCGCAACCTCCGCTATGGTCGTCGGCTTCGTAAACTCCGGCATGATGCAGCTCCGGCAGGCAATAGGCATAATCCTCGGCGCAATACTCGGAACGAGCGTCACGGGCTGGGTCATCTGCCTCTCCGCTCTCGGCACGAGCGACGGACTCATCCAGATTTTATCGACCTCCACCCTAACGGGTATCATCGCGATAATCGGAATCATTCTCCGAATGTTCTCCAAAAAGCAATCGCGCCACCAGCTTGGTGAAATTCTTCTCGGCTTCGCCGTTCTGATGTTCGGCATGAGCTCAATGAGCGCCGCTGTTTCTCCGCTAAAGGAAAGCGAGGCCTTCATAAACCTCCTCACCGTATTCTCAAACCCCATTCTCGGCATCCTTGTGGGCATTCTGTTCACGTCCATCCTCCAAAGTGCCTCCGCCGCCGTCGGTATTCTACAGGCGCTCTCAATGACGGGCGCGATTGATTTTGCGACAGCTCTGCCCCTCATAATGGGCATCGCGATAGGCGCGGCGGTTCCTGTCCTGCTCTCAGCTCTCGGTGCCAACGACAACGGCAAGCGCACGAGCCTCGTATATCTGCTCATAAACATCTTCGGCGTGGCCTTCTGCGGAATAGTTTTCTACGCAATAAACGCCGTTTACCCGCTCCCCTTCATGTCCCTCACGATGACGACGGTCAGCGTCGCGCTTACGAATACGGTTTTCCGCTTCATAACAATCGTTGCGCTCGCGCCGCTTACGGGTGTCCTGGAGCGTCTGACCGGCAAGATAGTGAAGGTGAAGGACGGCGCGGCATCTCCCGCAGCCATCAGCGTTCATCTTGAGGACCGCTTTCTCCCCTATCCCCCGCTCGCTATATCCCATTGCCGCGAGTTTGCGCAGGACATGGCGCGCATTACACAAAACGGCCTGAATTACGCCTTTGACCTTCTCAAAAACTACAACGACGAAGAATATCGCCGCGTGGACGAGCTTGAAAACCTCTCAGACAAGTACGAGGACTCCATCGGCACCTACCTCATGAAAATCACCCGCCATGAGCTCACCAAGGAACAGAACGCCGAGGTCTCAAAATTTCTGCACACACTTTCCGACTTTGAGCGCATCTCAGACCATACGGAGAACATAGCCAACGTCGCCAAGGAGATAAACGAGAAGGGCATCAGCTATTCAGGTGAAGCGCAGCACGAGCTGAGCGTAATCCAGAGCGCAATCTCCGAAATTCTCGCCATCACCGTAGACGCCTTCGTTCGAGACGATATAGAACTCGCAGCAAAGGTAGAGCCGCTTGAGGAGGTTATCGACTCGCTCTGCGACGAGATGAAGCTCCACCACGTTGACCGCTTGCAAAAGGGGCTTTGTTCGCTCGAGCAGGGCTTCACCTTCAACGATTTGCTCACGAATTACGAGCGTATCTCCGACCATTGCTCCAACGTCGCGCTGGCAATAATCGAGCTTGAGACGGACGAATTCAACACGCACGAATACCTTAAAAACATCGAAAAGATGAAGCAGGAATCCTTCACCCGTCACTTTGAGGAGTTTCAGAGCAAATACAGCTTCGACAATCCTTGATTCTTTAGGAGTTGAGCAGAATAATCCAGTCTTTTGATACGGCGGCTGTACTTTTCGTCCGGGAGCATATCGTCTGCCCGGTGCTGAGCCCCGTGATGTATTTCTTCTCCGCGCTCGGAACCCTCGGCGCCCTGTGGCTGATAATCGCCGCCGTGTTTTTCTTCAGGGGAGATCGCCGAACCGTCGCATATATAGTGCTTTCGCTTATATTCAGCCTCATTGTTTCAAATCTCATAATCAAAAACGTAGTTGCCCGCCCGCGTCCCTTTGAGCTGATCGAAGGCTTTGCCCCGCTCATGGGGCGTTTTGCCGACGCGAGCGGCTTTTCTTTCCCCTCCGGCCACGCGTCGAGCAGCTTTGCGGCCGCCTATGCTCTGGCAGCCGCAAAAGGGAAAAAGGCTGCGCTCGCCTTTATTCCTGCGGCACTCATTTCCCTTGCGCGCCTCTATATCGGCGCGCATTTTCCGACGGACATTTTGTGCGGCGCGCTGTTCGGCATATTCAGCGCCTTTTTGGCAGGCCTCATAGTCAAAAGAATACGGAAACTTTGAAGGCTTCCGCGACCGTGGCAATTAAAATTATACATCGAACAAAACAGGGTGCGCTCAAAGCAGCGCACCCTGTTGTTATTGAATTTCAACGTCCGATTCAGGCTCGTTTTCTTCCGTCCTGACGACGTTTTTCCTGCCCGTGCAGGCGGGGTACGCGGCGTTATCCCACTGGTAGGAAGCCCACATATTGTTATCCGCCAAAAGTGCGGCTGTGATCTGCTTTTTGTCAGCGGTGAAGAGGTCCAGATGATAATACGCACCGTCGACATTTACAATGTTCCAAAAATGCTCGGAATTATTGAGCCGCCCTTTCACGACGTAGCATTCAATTCCTCCCGATATGCAAAGGAGCTTCACTGCGAGGGCATAACCCTCAGAGTCGGCAAAATTCGTTCCGAAGAGGGCGTTATACGCCGTTTTTCCCGTAAGTCCGGGTTTTGCGCGCTCCATAATGCCGGTGCAGACATGGCTTATATTGCCAAAATTATCGCTATCATAGAAGGAATAGGCAAAGTCGCGAAGTTGCCTCGCCTTTTCTCTCAGCTCGCTCTTGGTCTGCGTATAACTGAAAACGACCTCGGTTATCTTCTGTATGGCATCAGCGTCGGCGACATAGGTGTTTATCGTAATCTTCGGCTTCTCGGGAATGTTTTGCAGGGAGGAAAGATAATGTTCATCCACAAACCGCTCTATCTCTTCCTCGCTCACTGAGGACGAAACCTGCAATACGGCGACGGAACTGTCAAAGCTCTCAAGAGCGTTTTGGATATAGTCATAGGTATCCTGAGCCGAATAAACCGTCGTCACGCCGGCTATCTCGTCCGCAGTGCGCTTATATCGGATGTATATTTCCATCTGGTAATAGGACAGGATCTGCGAAACGCTGTGGGTCATGTAGTCTACAGCGTAGAGGCCGATGGGAGTCTCGCGCGTAACCTCGAAGCAAGCGCGGGAGATATCGTCCTCAGCGGAACCGCGGTATTTATCTGTCCTGATAGTGCCGTATTCCTCCGCGTTGTTTATAAGCTGAATGAGGGCGTTTTTCATGCCGATATAGTTCTGGACGGTGATTATGCCGGGCTCGTCCTTCAGTTCAGAGGAGGAATCGACGTAATCTGTCTCCGTCCTGTATTCCTTTTCAAAAAGATCGCAGCCCGAAAAGCCAAGGGTGAAACACAGCGCCAACGCAAAAACGCAGAGCCGTTTCAGGCGGGTCTTATGAAATTTCACGGCTCTGCGCCTCCTTCCGTTTTAAGGTAACACCGCACAATTCCCGCCACACACTCTGCTTGCAGAATGTTCCGTCATATCGTCCAAAAATACTCGGCAATACACAAAGTATTACCTGCGTTTTTTGAACAATCTGACGCAAATTCTGACGGCGCATTCTTTGCGCCGGAATTATGCGTTGTTGCCTTAAAAAATCGCTATCTGTTCTTCGCCCATATCCTCCGGCTTGACTATCGCGCCGGCGGCAGGCAGGCTTCTTGCCCTGTAGCGGGAATGGTTCGTGAGGGCGGAAGCGTCTAGGCGCTTAGCGTCCTTCACGCGGTATTTCGTCTTCAGGTTCATCACGGAGACGCCCTGCGTGTCACGCGCCGCCTTCGGCGCGAGCTGCGCGGAATTGAAGATAAGGGCCCTGCCCTCGGTGGAGGATATGACTATCTCGCATTCCTCCTCAAGCTGCATTATGGTACACAGCGGCGCCTTATCGGAATAGGCGCCCATGAGCTTTTTGCGGTTCGTCTTCGTAGCGTAAGATGAAAGCAGCACCCTGCCCACCTTGCCATTTTCATAGAAAAACAGTATGCTGCCGGAATAATCTCCCGGGATAAGCATAAATACCGGAGTCTCGTTTTCGTCCATCTGGAGCTTCGCCGGGAGGAAAACGCCCAAAGCGGAAGCCTTCGTATCCTCAAAATCGGCAAGACGGGCCTTGTAGACCATGCACTTATCCGTAAATACGAGCAGCTCGGCGCGGTTGGAGGTATCGTAGCGCAGGAAGGCTTCATCCTCCTCCTTATACTTCTGCTCGCTGTTCATTCTGAGCGACTGCGGCGTGATTTTCTTGAAGTAGCCGTGGCGGGACATGAACACGCTCACCGGGTAATCCTCGACCTCGTCGATGTCGGGAAGCTCGTCGTTTACCTCATGCTCGTAGACTATCTTCGTTCTTCTCGGCTCGGCGTATTTTTTGATGACCTCTTCAAGCTCGGATATGATGATTTTCCGTATTCTCGCCTTGCTGTTTACGATATCCTCAAGGTCCTCTATATCCTTTTCAAGGCTCTCCGTCTCCTGCGTGCGCTTGAGGATATATTCGCGGTTAATGTTTCTCAGCTTGATTTCAGCTACAAATTCCGCCTGTGTTTCGTCTATCCCGAAGCCTATCATGAGGTTGGGAACAACGTCAGATTCCAGTTCCGTCTCGCGGATGATTTTTATGGCCTTATCTATATCGAGCAGGATCTTGGCAAGACCTTTGAGAAGGTGGAGCTTTTCCTTCTTTTTCGTAAGGTCAAAATACGTCCTGCGGCGGACGCATTCGGTCCTCCACGCCGTCCATTCCTCGATTATTTCACCCACGCCCATAACGCGCGGCATGCCGGAAATGAGGATATTGAAATTGCAGGAATAGCTGTCCATCAGCGGGGTCATTTTGAAAAGCTTCTGCATGAGCTTATCCGGGTCCGTCCCGCGCTTGAGGTCTATGGCAAGCTTGAGGCCGCCGAGGTCGGTTTCGTCGCGCATATCGGATATTTCCTTGAGCTTGCCCGCCTTGATAAGCTCGGCGACCTTGTCGATGATTGCCTCCACCGTCGTCGAATAGGGTATCTCCTTGATCTCGATAAGGTTTTCTTCTTTTATATAGTTCCACACCGCGCGAAGCTTTACGCTGCCGCGTCCGGTAGAATATAGCTGCTGGAGCGCTTCGCGGTTATAGATAAGCTCGCCGCCGGTGGTGAAATCCGGGGCCTTGAGCGTTTCGAGTATGTCGCAGTCCGGGTTTTTGATATACTCTATCGTCGTTCGGCATACTTCTTCAAGGTTGAAGCCGCACATCATGCTCGCCATGCCGACGGCGATGCCCTGGTTGGACGAAACGAGGACGTTCGGGAAGCTTGTGGGCAAAAGCGCCGGCTCCTTCATCGTTCCGTCGTAGTTGTCCACAAGGTCGACGGTATCCTTGTCGATGTCCTTGAAAAGCTCGGCGCAGATAGGCGCGAGCTTGGCTTCGGTATAACGCGAGGCAGCATAGGCCATATCGCGGGAATAGACCTTGCCGAAATTGCCCTTAGAGTCCACAAACGGGACGAGCAGCGCCTCATGCCCCTTGGCAAGGCGCACCATCGTCTCATAAATCGCCGCGTCGCCGTGGGGGTTGAGCTGCATTGTGCGGCCCACTATATTTGCCGATTTTGAGCGCGCCCCGGTGAGCAGGCCCATCTTGTACATCGTGTAAAGGAGCTTTCTGTGCGAGGGCTTGAAGCCGTCTATTTCAGGGATTGCGCGCGATACGATAACGCTCATGGCGTAGGGCATATAGTTCAGTTCAAGCGTATCGACTATAGGCTGTTCGAGTATCTCGGCGTGAAGCCCCTCGATATTGCTCGTATCCACGCGGTCAGACGCTTTGGTTTCTTTTTTCTTCTTTGCCATACTGATGTATCCCTTTCAGCTTATGAAATATCGGCAAGGTCGAGATATTTGTAGCCGTTATCAGCGATATGGTCTTTTCTCGCGGCAAGATTATCTCCGAGAAGCATATCGAACACGACGGAGGTTCTCTCCGCGTCGGCAGGCATGACCTTAATCAGCCGGCGGGTTTCTGGGTTCATAGTAGTTACCCACATCATCTCCGGGTCGTTCTCGCCGAGTCCCTTAGAGCGGTTAATCGTGCGCTTAGCGTCCCCGATTTGGCTGAGCAGCTCCGCCTTTTCCTTCTCCGAATAGACAAACCATGTCTTTCCCTTGGCGTTTATTTCATAAAGCGGCGACTCGGCTATATAGACGTAGCCCTCGTTAATAAGCGTGGGGGCGAGGCGGTATATCATCGTGAGGATAAGCGTTCTTATCTGGAAGCCGTCCACGTCCGCATCGGTGCAGATGATGATTTTGTTCCAGCGGAGGTTATTTATATCGAAGGCGCTCATGTCCTTCGAGTGCTTGTTTTGTATCTCGACGCCGCAGCCGAGGACCTTTATAAGGTCGGTGATTATCTCGCTCTTGAAAATCTTGTCGTAATCGGCCTTGAGGCAGTTGAGTATCTTGCCGCGCACGGGCATGATGCCCTGATACTCCGCGTCACGGCCCTGTTTGCAGGAGCCGAGAGCGGAATCGCCCTCGACGATGTAGATTTCACGCTTTGATACATCCTTCGTGCGGCAATCTACGAATTTTTGGATGCGGCTCGTAATGTCCACGCTGCCGGAAAGCTTCTTTTTGATATTGAGGCGCGCTTTCTCCGCCGTTTCGCGGCTGCGCTTGTTGATAAGAATCTGCTCGGCTATCTTCTCCGCGTCGATGCGGTTCTCGATGAAATAGACCTCGAGGCGTTCCTTGAAGAAATCCGTCATAGCGTCCTGTATGAACTTGTTGGTGATGGATTTTTTCGTCTGGTTTTCGTAGGAGGTGCGGTTTGAAAAGCAGTTCGTCACGAGCACAAGGCAGTCCTGAACGTCGGCAAAGGTGATTTTGCTCTCGTTTTTCTGATATTTGTTCTGCGCCTTCAGATAGGCGTCCACCGCGGAAACGAAAGCCGTCCTCACGGCCTTGTCCGGCGCGCCGCCATGCTCGAGCCACGATGAATTATGGTAATACTCTATGAGGTTCACGCGGTTTGAAAAGCAAAATGCCGCGGAAATTTTCAGCTTATAATCGTTTTTATCCTCTCGGTCGCGCCCGCTCCGCTCGCTCTCGGCGTAGTATGGCAGGGTGAGGCTGTCCTCCCCCGCTATCTCGGAAACGTAGTCCATTATGCCGTTTTCATAAAGGAACTCCGTGGTCTCAAAGCCGGAACCGACGGTCTTCTCCCGGCGGAAGCGGAAGGTAACGCCCTTGTTCACAACGGCCTGACGCTTCATAACGTCGAGGAAGTATTCGTCCGGGATGGAAATATCGGTAAAAACTTCTATATCCGGCTTCCAGCGGATAAGCGTACCCGTACGTTTGCCCTTTTCCTCGACGGAAGTAAGCCCGCCGATATTCTCGCCCTTTTCAAAATGGAGACTGTAGCGCTTCCCGTCCCGCCAGACGGTAACGTCCATATATTCGGAGGAATACTGCGTCGCGCAGGAGCCGAGACCGTTAAGGCCAAGGGAATATTCGTAGTTATCCCCTTCCTTATTGTCGTACTTGCCGCCGGCGTAAAGCTCGCAGAAAACAAGCTCCCAGTTATAGCGCTGCTCCACCGGGTTATAATCCAGCGGGCAGCCGCGCCCGAAGTCCTCAACCTCTATGGAGCCGTCCTTATATGCAGAAACGATGATAAGCTTGCCATGACCCTCGCGCGCCTCGTCGATAGAGTTCGACATTATCTCGAAAACCGCGTGCTCGCAGCCCTCAAGGCCGTCAGAGCCGAAGATCACGCCGGGACGCAGCCTTACTCTGTCGGCTCCCTTGAGCATGGAAATACTGTCGTTACCGTAATTTGCGGAGCTGGTTTTACTCATTGGTTTCCTCCGATGTAAAAGCAATAATAGTTACACATACTAAATAACTTTATCACAATGGGGCAAATAAATCAACTATGCCTTATCTCATTTATTTGATTCCATGGCTCTGAGCGCGCCCATGCAGTGTATTCTTACGACGCGGTTTTCGTCCGTTTCGGAAAGTCTTTTCAGCTTTTCCGCAAAGGGTCTTACAAATTCCGGTCTGCGTTTGCCGAGGACGCGGAATATCTCCGGCGCTTCCATCCTCACCTTGTCGTCAGCGTCCAGCAAAAGCTTCTCAAAGACCGGCATAAAGCCTTCATAAATATCCGGCCTGTTCGTGGCGATATTCTCCGAGGCCCAGATGAAGCTGAGCCTTACCTTCGCCTCTTCATCGGAAGCAAAGCGGAACATATCGCGCCAATACCGCTCTATCAAATCATAGCTGCCCCGTCCTATTCTTCCGAATGCGTTTAACGCGCGCTCGCGCAAAAGCGGCGACGGGCTATCCAAAAAGGGCGCTATCGCGGGAACTGCACCGCCCACCGCCGAAGGATACAAAAGCCCGATTTCCCCAAGCAGCCAGAGTGCCTTTGCCTTGATTTTTTCGGATTCATGGGTAAGGAGAGATGAAAGATACGGTACGCTCTCCTGCCACCTGTTCTTTTCCTTCGTCAATATCCCAAGTTCTTTATAAAGTTCCTTGTCGTTCAATCTCGCACCTCCTTTGCAAGCAAAAAACGGCGGCAGAAAGCCACCGTTTTGTTTATGCAGTTATTGCCGCGATTTTTTCCGAAATGTACTCGGCCACGGCGTTTTTCTCGATGCCGAGCGCTACGCTGAATTCGCCGAAAAGCATGTCCTCGGCCTTTTTCATGTACCGCTCGTCGAGCGCGCCGAATTTGTGTTTCTGCTCCTCGGCTATTTTCTTTTTCTTGTAGATTGACATGGTCAGCTTGATGAGCTCCAGGCAGTCAAAGCTTTTTATACAGGCTTCGTAATGTTCGGATAGCTGGCGCAGGACCTTGTTGTTGTATGCCTGCGCGTTGATGGAGGGGATTTGCCCGATTAGCTCCTCCGCTTTCTCGCGCGAGATGACCGGCCGCATAACCACATTTTGATTATCGACGGGCGTGGAAACGGTGCAGCGCTGGTAGAGCGGTTTGAGGATGTAATACTCCTTCTCCTCCGTTTTGGAAAGCTGCTTCGTTTCGACCGCCTCAACCTTGCAGACACCCATCCCCCCGTAAATTATCATGTCTCCCGGCTTAAACATATTTTCATCTCCTGTTTCTTTGCTTGCCTTAAAAGCGCCCATGCCTAAACGCTCTTTTAAACGCGGTTTTTTCTCCTTCAAAGCCACGTTTACTGCTTCATTATGTTTACAGTATAGCACACTATTCCCGAAAATGTAAGAATATTTTCGATTTTTCAAACTTTTTTGCGGGATTATCGGTTAGTTGAATGGCATTTTCATCGTGTTTTATAACAAAGCTGCAACCAATTATATTAATTATAAGAAAACAGGTATGATTTACCTCGATTTTGAATAAACTAAGGCAAGCACTACAAAGGAGGCAAACATCATGACGAGGACCGAAACGAAGGAGCTTACAAAGCTCCGTGACGAGCTTGACGCTGTAACAGACAAGCTGCACCACGCGCGATATCTATTTAATTCCGCGCTGGAGGATGAGCTCGTGTATTCAAGTATCTATGAGATAAACATGCTCAATTCGCGCTATTCATATCTTCTGCGCCGTATAAAGGAGATTCGCGCGGAAGCCGATGCGAGCTGAAGGAGGCGGCAATGGAACACGCTTTACCCTATGCGGTGGCTGCCGCCGTACTTATAGTTTTAATCACATGCGCCCGTTCATCCGTCAGGCCGCTGAAGAAGCTCGTTTCTCTCGGGCTGAGTTCGTGTCTCGGGCTTGCCGGACTGATTGCCGCCAATCATTTCGGCGCGTACATAGGTGTAACGCTCGGTGTAAACCTTCTGAACGCCGCAGCGCTCGCCGTTCTCGGCGCGCCCGGCTTTGGGCTTCTGCTTATGCTGAAGTGGCTGTACAGTATTTAGCCGGCCAAAACAGTTTCCGCGAGCGAGGGAAGCTCAGCTATGGTATTTATCGCGTACTGCGCCTGCGGGACTTCCCCAAAGCCGTAGCGCGCGTGGATAAACGGAATGCCCGCGCCGCAGGCGGCCTCATAATCCCCCATTGTGTCGCCCACGTAAACCGCGCTGCCAAGCGCGCGGCGCTGTATGAGCAGCTTTATATTTTCCGCCTTTTGGAGCTTTGCCTCGCCGAAGCAGGCATTGCCGGAGAAATATTTTTCAAGGCCGTGCGCCTCGTAAAAGGTCTCGATATAGCCGCACTGGCAGTTGCTCACAATGTAGAGCGGCCAGCGCTGGCAAAGCTCCGCGAGCGTTTCCTCAAGCCGCGGATAGAGAACGCCGCCCTTCACGCGCAGGACTGCCTCCTCGTTCTCCATGGCTTCATCCATGAGCTTTTCGCGTTCTTCGCCGCTCACAGAGGGGAATAGCGCCTCGGCGATAGCATCCATGGTCTTGCCCATGAGCTTTTTGAGCCCGTCACAGCTAAGAGTGCCGAAGCCGTGGCGCTGCATGACCTCGCTGTACGCAAGCGCGACGTTTTCGGAGGAATCCCAAAGCGTCCCGTCAAGGTCGAATATAATTCCCTTTTTCATATTCTCTCCTTTGTATAACAAACACCGGCGTATGAACATCATGCGCCGGTCCGAGCGTGGCGACTTTGTCGACACGCTTCAAACGAGACCCGCTATCGCTGGGCTCTCGTTTGAAGGCGAGAAGGGCCGAGCGCATGGGTTCGGCCCTTCTCGCCTTATACTCGCGCTCATCGCGTCGGCTCCGCTCTTCGGCTCCCGCCTCCTTGGTCGGCGCGAGGGGCAGGTGTTTTTGCCGAGGACAAGCGGCGTCAAAAACAAATTTAAATTTTGTCTGCAATTTAACGTCAACAAGAATTCAACACCGGCGTATGAATATCATGCGCCGGTGTGTTTTATTATAATATATTTACTTTCTTTCGATAGCGCGCTTCGCGGCCTCGACGATGTTTTCGGCGGTAAGGCCGTATTCCTGTCTGAGGAAAGTCTCAGTTCCAACCTGACCGAAACGGTCGCCCGAGCCAATCATTTCCATCGGCACAGGGAGAGATTTAACAACCGCCTCAGCGACGGCGCCGCCCAATCCTCCGATGGTGTTATGGTTCTCGGCGGTGACGATGGCGCCGGTATCCTCCGCGCATTTGGCAATAAGCTCCGCATCAATCGGCTTCCATGTGAACATATCCACGACTCTCGCGGAAACGCCGTTTTCGGCGAGAATATCCGCCGCCTTGAGCGCCTCGGCTACCATGATGCCGCTCGATATAATGGTTACGTCAGTGCCGTTCCTCAGGACGTTGCCCTTGCCCATCTCGAAGGTACTGCCTTCTTCGTAAATGCCCATTACATTCTTGCGCGCCATGCGGATATAGAAGACGCCCCAAATATCCTCAAGCTGGCGGACGATATCCGCGAGCGCAACGGGGTCGGCAGGCTCAAGAAGCGTAATGTCAGGGATAGCTCTGAGCATCGCCATATCTTCAAAGGGCATATGCGTGCCGCCGTTGTACGCCGCCGTAACGCCGGGGTCGGAACCTATTATTCTCACATTCAGCTTCGCATAGGAGGCGGAAATGAAAATCTGGTCGGCAACTCGGCGGGAAGCGAAGGTTCCGAAGCTGTGAGCAAATGGGACCTTGCCCGTGAGAGAAAGGCCGGCGGCTATGCCTATCATGTTAGCCTCGGCTATACCGCACTGAATGGCGCGATCGGGGTGAGCCTCAAAGAATTTCTTCATTCCGGAGGAGCTTACAAGGTCAGCGTCGAGCGCTACGATATTCTTGTTCTTCTCCGCAAGCTCCATGAGCGTCGCGCAATAAGCGTCGCGCATAAGCACGGGAGATTTTTCAATGGTTTTCAATACTTTAAACATTACCGCAGCCTCCTTATCACGCCTCGGCTTCGGCGAGCTTCGCCTTTGCCTTTTCGAGAGCCTCAGCCATCTGTTCGGGGGTGAAGTTTATATGGTGGTTTGAAAGAATACCCTCGGCAAAGCTGCATCCGTGGCCCTTCTTCGTGTGCATTACTACGGCGGTGGGCTTGCCGGCGCATTCCTGCGCGGCGGTAAAGGCGTCGTAAAGCGCCTCGATATTATGCCCGTCGATGTCTATGACGTTCCAGCCGAAGGCTTTTATCTTCGCGGCAATGTCGCCGGTATCCATAACGTCCTTGGTGTAGCCGTCAAGCTGTTGGCCGTTAGCGTCAATGATGGCGACGAGGTTATCGAGCTTATACTGGTTTGCGAACATGAAGCCCTCCCAGTTCTGCCCCTCGTCAAGCTCACCGTCGCCGATGATAACGTAGGTGCGGCTGTCTCTGCCGTCCATCTTATCGCCGAGGGCGACGCCTATCGCGGCGGAGATGCCCTGCCCGAGCGAGCCCGTCGTCATGTCGATGCCGGGGGTTTTGTTCCTGTCGCAATGGCTGGGGAGGCGGCCTCCGCCCTGATTAAGCTCGCGCAGCATGGTTTCCGGGAAAAAGCCCTTCATAGCAAGCGTCGCGTAAAGCGTGGGGCCCGCGTGTCCCTTGGACATGATTATTTTATCGCGGTCAAGCCAATTCGGGTCCTTCGGGTCAACGCGCAGAAACGCCCCGTAAAGAACGGCGACAGCCTCCACGACGGACATAGCGCCTCCGACGTGGCCGAAGCCGAGATTAGCAAAAACCTCAAGCGTCTTGACCCTTATACGCTCCGCGTAGGCGCGAAGCTCTTTCATTTTAAGTTCCTTTTCTAACACCGAAAAGCCTCCTAATTAAAACGCGTTAAAAAGCGATCTTCTTTGCAATATAATGAACGAGATCGTCTATCTTTATTCTCTCCTGCTGCATGGTATCGCGGTCGCGAACCGTGACGCAGTTATCCGCGGGGGTGTTCTCGTCGCCTATGGTCTGGAAATCGACAGTGATGCAGAGCGGGGTTCCTACCTCGTCCTGGCGGCGATAGCGCTTGCCTATGGAGCCGGCCTCGTCGTAGTCCACCATATAATATTTGGAGAGCTGGGCATAAACCTCCTCTGCCTTGGGCGCGAGCTTCTTGGAAAGCGGAAGCACCGCCGCCTTGAAGGGCGCAATGGCGGGATGGAAGTGCATGACGGTGCGAACATCGTTCTTCTCTGCGTCAACCACTTCCTCGTCATAAGCGTCAACGAGCAGGGCGAGCACGGAGCGCTCTACGCCGAGCGAGGGCTCGATTACATAGGGGATATAATGCTCGTTCTTCTCCTGGTCGTAATAGGTAAGGTCCTTGCCGGAGGTGTTCTGATGCTGCGTAAGGTCATAATCCGTGCGGTCGGCGACGCCCCAGAGCTCGCCCCAGCCGAAGGGGAACATGAACTCAAAGTCCGTCGTCGCCTTGGAATAGAAGCAAAGCTCCTCGGGCGAATGGTCGCGCAGGCGAAGGTTCTCGTCCTTCAGGCCGATGGAGAGCAGGAAGTTATGGCAGAAGCTGCGCCAGTAATTGAACCACTCAAGGTCGGTTCCCGGCTGGCAGAAGAACTCAAGCTCCATCTGCTCGAACTCGCGCACGCGGAAGATGAAGTTGCCCGGGGTAATCTCGTTGCGGAAGCTCTTGCCTATCTGCGCGATGCCGAAGGGCAGCTTGCGGCGCGTCGTGCGCTGGACGTTTGCGAAGTTTACGAAAATGCCCTGCGCGGTCTCCGGGCGGAGGTAAACGGTGCTCTTTGCATCCTCGGTAACGCCCTGGAAGGTCTTGAACATAAGGTTAAACTGGCGAATATCGGTAAAATTATGCTTTCCGCAGGTCGGGCAGGGAATGTTGTGCTCCTCGACAAAATTCTTCATTTCCTCCTGAGAAAATGCGTCAATGGGTCTGTCGAGGGTAAAGTTATTCTCCGCGGCCCACTCTTCGATGAGCTTATCGGCGCGGAAGCGCTCATGGCACTCGCGGCAGTCCATGAGGGGGTCGGAAAATCCGCCGAGATGGCCGGAAGCCACCCAGGTCTGCGGGTTCATGAGGATGGCGGCGTCGAGGCCGACGTTATACTGGTTTTCCTGGACAAATTTCTTCCACCAGGCCTTCTTTACGTTGTTTTTCAGCTCAACGCCGAGGGGGCCGTAATCCCATGTATTGGCAAGGCCGCCGTATATCTCGCTTCCGGAGAATATAAAGCCTCTTCCCTTGCAGAGGGCGACGATTTTGTCCATTGTCTTTTCGGTGTTTTTCAGCATGATTATGACCATTCCTTTCGCAAAAGCCCAGAGGCACAAAATGACCATAAACCGGAATGGTCATGAATGCCATGTTTTTCGTTTGCCGCAAGGCGGCGGGAAAAACAGCCTTGTTAAAATGAAGGTTGACGCTTGCTTCAACCCTTCACCAACTCGTTATTATTCTGCGTACCGCGCCAGCTGCGCCCCAGCTTTTTATGTTGTCAGTATCAATAAATTATATACCATATCCCGCTCTTGTCAACATCACGGGCGGAAAAAACTTGTATTATTCTTGATTTTTCGCCTTGCTTAGCATAAAATAGCTTTGGTTTTACGGGCGGCTGTTGAATTAACGCCGCACCGCAAGTAAGGGAAGGAAGAGCTTTACCATGGATTATCAGGCAGGAAGCTGCGACGTCGCCGTAGTAGGCGCGGGTCACGCGGGAATAGAGGCCGCGCTCGCCGCCGCGAGGATGGGGCTTCGCACGATTTGCTTCACAATAAATCTCGACGCCGTGGGCAACATGCCCTGCAACCCCGCCATCGGCGGCACGGGCAAGGGTCACCTCGTCCGCGAGCTGGACGCGCTCGGCGGTGAAATGGCACGCGCGGCGGACAAGGCGTGCATTCAGTACCGCATGCTCAACCGCGGCAAAGGCCCCGCCGTGCATTCTCTGCGCGCTCAGGCGGACAGGCGCGAATACCAGAAGATAATGAAGCACACTCTCGAATTGCAGGAAAATCTCGTTTTAAAGCAGGCCGAGGTCGTCGAGGTCGGCGCGGAGGACGGGCACGTCAGCTACGTTAAAACTCACACAGGCGCCATATTCAGCGCGAAGGCCGTCGTAATCGCCTCGGGAACATATCTTGCCGGGCGCACCATCGTCGGCGACGTTACGCGCGAGGGCGGGCCGGACGGCATGTTCGCCGCGGTGGGGCTTTCTGCGAGCCTCCGCGCGCTTGGGCTTGAGCTGCGCCGTTTCAAGACCGGCACTCCGCCGAGGGTCAATTCCCGCAGCATAGATTATTCCCGCATGGAGGTTCAGCCCGGTGACGAGGACCCGCTTCCCTTCTCGTTTGAGACGGACGCGGTCAAGGAAAACCGCGCCGTCTGCTATCTCACATATACTAATGAGGAAACGCACAACATCATCCGCTCGAACCTCGACCGCAGCCCGCTCTATTCCGGCGTCATCGAGGGCGTCGGCCCGCGCTACTGCCCTTCCATCGAGGATAAGGTCGTGCGCTTTGCGGACAAAAAGCGCCACCAGATTTTCATTGAACCGATGGGGCTGAACACGGAGGAGGTCTACATTCAGGGCTTCTCCTCCTCCATGCCGGAGGACGTTCAGCTTAAAATGCTGCACACGCTGCCAGGACTTGAACACGCCGAGGTAATGCGAACGGCTTACGCAATAGAATACGACTGCGTAGACCCGCTCGAGCTGCTTCCCACGCTCGAAACGAAGAAGATAAGCGGGCTTTACGGCGCGGGACAGTTCAACGGAACCTCCGGCTATGAGGAGGCCGCCGTTCAGGGCTTCGTTGCCGGGGTAAACGCCGCGCTCAAGATAAAGGGCGAGGAACCCATGATAATAGACCGCAGCGAAGCCTATATCGGCACGCTAATAGACGACCTCGTCACCAAGGGCACGAACGAGCCCTACCGCATGATGACCTCCCGCAGCGAGTACCGCCTCCTGCACCGGCAGGATAACGCCGACCTGCGTCTTTGCGCCATCGGGCACAGAATAGGTCTTATTTCCGACGAGCGCATGGCGCGCGTCGAGGCAAAATACGCCGCCGTTGACAGGGAGTGCGAGCGTCTGAAGGCCACGTTTATACCCACGACTCCCGAGCTGCGCGCGTTTCTCGAAGAACGCGGAAGCTCGGTTCCGCCCTCCGGCGTCGGTCTCGCGGAGCTATTGCGCCGCCCGGAGCTTGATTACGCCTCGCTCGCCCCCTTTGACAAGGCGCGTCCGGTGCTCGACAAGGCAGTATGCGAGCAGGTGGAGATAAGCATAAAATATGAGGGCTACATCAAGCGCCAGCTCAAGCAGGCGGAGGAATTCAAACGCCTTGAAAACAAAAAGATCCCGCAGGGGCTTGATTTCATGTCCATCCACGGGATACGCATAGAGGCGCGGCAGAAGCTCACAAAGGTCCAGCCCTCGAACTTCGGCCAGGCCTCACGCATTTCCGGCGTTAACCCCGCCGACATCGCCGCGCTCATGGTCTACCTTGAGAGAGGCGGAAAGAGCTGATGGAAAAGGTCGTTCTCGGGCTTTCCGGCGGCGTCGATTCCGCAGTAGCGGCGGCGCTGCTAATAAAGCGCGGCTTTGAGGTTCACGGCGCATTCCTCGATATCGGCGTAACGCCGCCGGAGGATGCCGCGCTCGTGGCGAAAACGCTCGGCATTGATTTTAACATTATAGATATCAGGGCAGAGCTTGAAGAAAAGGTCTGCAAGCCCTTCACGGACGCATACCTTCGCGGGCGCACGCCCAACCCCTGCGTTATCTGCAACCCCACTGTCAAATTCCCCTCCCTTCTGCGCGAAGCGGACAGACTCGGCGCGGAGTACGTCGCCACGGGGCATTACGCAAGAGTCACGCGGGACGAGGCCGGGCGCTGGCAGCTCCGCGCCGCCCCCTGCGACAAGGACCAGTCATACATGCTCGCGCGGCTCGGGCAGGACGTTCTTTCCCGCGCCATTTTCCCTCTCGGCGAGTATACGAAGGACGAGGTTCGCGCCGAGGCGGCAAACTTCGGCCTCCCCGTCGCCGCCAAGTCCGACAGTATGGAGATTTGCTTCATCCCGGATAACGACCACGGCAAATTCATCCGTTCCCGCTGTGCCGACACCCCGCCCGGAGACTTCATTTCCCCGGACGGCAAAGTTCTCGGGCAGCACCGGGGCATACAGTATTACACCATAGGCCAGCGGCGCGGTCTCGGCGTTTCGCTCGGGCACAGGATGTTCGTATCCGCCATAAGCCCCGAGGATAACACCGTTACCCTCTCCGATCTCGACGAGCTGTTCACGGACAAAACCAGCGTAAATGAGCTCAACTGGGTCTCCATCCCGCCGCAGACGGACTCCTTCCGCGCGGAGGTGAAGGTTCGCCACTCGCGCGTAGCTTACTGCGCCGAAATAATCCCGCAGGAAGGCAAAGCGGAGATTATGTTCGACGAAAAGCTCCGCCGCCCCGCAAAAGGGCAGCTCGCGGTATTCTACCGCGGGGATTTGCTCCTCGGCTGCGGCACGATAATATAATACAACACCGCATAATTCCTGTGCATTTCTACGCACCGGAATTGTACGGTTTTTTGCAAGGCAAAACCGTCGTCATTTTATAGTATCCCGCCGGCATAATTTGCCGCTATTCCAGCGTTTTTGCACAAAATCATTGACAAATCCGGAGAGGCATGTTATCAAATGGTAATGTGGTATAGTATTATTATATATACATCAGCTAAAGGATTATGGAGATTTATATGGAAAACGAAAGAAATGCCGCTTTGCATGGCAGCAAGTGCTTGCGTCCAACCATTTTAATCGCCCTGCTCGTGCTGTGCCTGTGCTCCTGCGGAAGTGGGAAAATCACGGTAAAAAGCGAGCTTGCGGACGGGGAAACCATCTCCAAAGTTGAACTATCCGACGGGGAGCTGTTCTTCAAAAACCGCGAGGACGTATTAAGCGAGCTTACTCCACAGGATTTTGAGGACGCCAAGCCAAAGGCTTCGGAGTATCACCGGAATGAGCCTCATTATCCCGTTTTTACTATCGAGGGAACAGAGCCCATCAATGAGGAAGAAGCCAAGAAGCTTCTGAACATTTATCCCGAAAAATGGGCCATACCCGAGCGCTGCGGCAGCGATATTTATCAGCATAATTTTATAGCCCCGTCCTATTGCAGACTTGAAAACGGCGAATACGATTATGCCGAATCCGATTTGTTTTGGTATGAGTTCCGCAATGGCTCAGGCGTATACGAGCCTCAAATAAAGCTGTTCATTTCTCCCGCGCCGCTTAAATGGTCGCAGCTAAGCGACAAGGAGGATGTTTTCCCGATTTTTATTTCCTTGAAGCTGACATACGGCGATCTGAATTCCCAAATAGGCGATATGCCGCTTGCCATAACTTACGAGGAACGGAATTCGCCGGAGCAAGAGCGCTATATGGTTTACAGAGCCTACTTTGAGGCTGGAAACGCCGCGTATGAGGTTTTGGCGCAAGGCGTCACCCAGCGCGAGTTTATCGACGTGCTCATTTCGATTTACGCTTCCCCCCGCCCGGAAACGAGAAGCTTTTTCAGCTGCGTCTTGCCCGGCGGCACACATGAGGAGAGTGCATCATGAAAAGAAAAGTCCTGCGCTTTGCCGCAGCCATGTTTGCGGTTCTGCTGCTTTGCCCGCTGAGCTCATGCGCAAAGCAGAGGGAAAGCATATATTTTCTTTCGGAAAACAATATGCTTGGCGAGGCCGCGGTTTATCGCTGTGACGGCGAGAAATATTACGAGCTCTGGTCACAGGCGGACGGGGAGATATACGCTCGCTGTATTGACGGGGATACGCTGTATTATGCGCCGTATTATTCCGCCGAGGGCTCAGAGCTTCGTTCGGTTAACCTTAAAACGGGCGAGAATAAGACAGTCGGCAAGATACCTGACGGAAGAGTGAGACAGCTTGCCGTTGGTAAGGCGGGTGTTTATTTTCTGCTGAACTTCAGCAGCGATAACGATAACGGCATATACCTGATGCAGGGCTCGGAGCCGAAGCGCGTTGCAGACGCCGATATTTATTTCGGAAACTTCGTATGCTATGACGGCGGGGTATATTATTTTGCAAACAGCTTATCGGGGATAATGCGTTATGACGAAAAAAGCGGGATAACGCAGGAAATCGTCGGGAATGAGTATGAAGACGATATAAAGTATATCGCATGCGACGGGGACAGCGTCTTCTGGATGCTTTTTCGCACCGAACCCAATACCAATCGCTATCCGAAAACGGTTGTCAACGCATATTTTGCGCAGTACAACATGAAAACGGGCGAGTCGCAGACCTTTGCGATAGATTATCCCGATTCGCCGTTCTGGGTGAACGACGGCTGGATTTACAGCACTCGGCGGATCGATACGCCCTTCGAGGGATGGGAGGGTCCGAACGGCAGTCTGGACTTCTTCGCCCGTCGCTCACTGAAAACGCAAAAGGATGAAATTCTCGGGCCAATGCTTGTAACAGGCGGGGATTTATCAACCTACAAGAACCTGACTTTCGGGCAAAAGGGCTTTGTTTTCTCCGGCTATGTGTTTTCCGAAGAGGACGTAACCGGCGGGCATCCGGTTTACTACTATTACCCCTATGGGGCGACGAAGTGCGTAGAGCTCAGCCTCGCTGAATACAGCGATGAAGCTCACGGCTGAGCATAGTAATCCGGGGTTCAGTCCCGTTCTGCCCCAGCGGGGACTTGAACCCCGGCGAAGCCTGCCGCTTCACGGCCTGAGACGGGTTTCCTGATGGCTTATCCTTAGGGGAACATTATCTTGGAATCTATAATAAACGGAACTATTAAATCGCCGCGCGGATTTATAAACCCGAGCTTATCACCTTGACGCACCGGCGCAAGCTTGCCAAACTCTCCCGCCCAGTCATAGCCTGAGGAGGCTGTTTCCTCACCCGTCTTATTTATGTAGAAGTATTTGCCGCCGCGTTTAACGGCTGCCATACCGCAGGAAAACGGGCGTGCATCCTCATAACGAAACGGTACTGCAACATGGTTTTCTTTGTCTATGTAGCCGAAATTCCCGTTTGCGTCCATGAGCGCGGCGAGCCCCTCGCTGAAAAACGGAAAATGAACAAATCTTTCGCGCCCGCCTACGTTTACGCGGTCATAGTATTTAAGAGGAATGACTATTTCGCCCGCTTCGTTTATAAAGCCTGCCCTGTGTTCCGAGCCGCTTTCCCTGACGAGAGCAAGACCCTCGTGATATTCTCCGATGAAGCTGTATTTACTGTCTTTCATGTAAACCCTCTGTATAATTATTTAAAAATTATGATTAATACGGCGAAACTATAGAATGATGTAGCTACATATTTTTGTGGAAACGCTGTTTAGCCCATTGGAATCACCGCCTTTCATAAGGTTTCTGCCTTTACCGCACCACACATTAAAAATATTAATGCGGGATTCTATTGCCATTTTATAACATCAATCTCAAGTGTTGTCAAGAGTTTTGTGCAAAAATGCTGAAATAATGCTGAAATATGTCGGCAACGTGCTATAAAATGATGATGCTTTTGCGCATTAAACAGGCGATAAATCCTTGAACCCCGTTCTTCTATAAAACAAAGTCCCCGACTCATTCGAGCAGGGGACTTTGTTTATAGTTTTTTGGGGCAAAGGGTCACTGATAAAAGCGCCTCTTTTCTTATTTTTTTGCGAAGCAAAACACCATATTTTTTCTCTCTTCTCTCTTATCTTTTCTCCGAAAAAAGTCGCGGCTTCATCTATTGGTGAAGAGATAAAAGAGAAAAGTAAACAGAGAAGAGAACATAAAGAAAAAAGCCGCTCTCGCGACTTTTTCTTTATGGTGACCCAGTGGGGACTTGAACCCCGGCGAAGCCTGCCGCTTTGCGGCCTGCTTCGCAGCTTGTTCCGCTCCGCTTTGCTCCGCTCAAAAAACGCTTCGCGTTTTGGGTCCGGGGTTCAATCCTGCTCTGCTATAAACAACGTCCCCGGCTCATTCGAGCCGGGGACGTTGTTGGTGACCCAGCGGGGACTTGAACCCCGGACCTTCGCCTTAAAAGGGCGTTGCTCTGCCAACTGAGCTACTGGGTCATATTCGGTTTTGTTTCAGCGCCGGTTCGGAAACGGCAGCCGTTCCCGAACCGACTGGCTGGGATGGCTGGGATGGCTGGGATCGAACCAGCGTATCGCGGAGTCAAAGTCCGCTGCCTTACCTCTTGGCTACACCCCAAAATATAGAAGGCATACGGAGCCTGCAATGGATAAGGTGGGGTGGATGAACGGATTCGAACCGTCGGCCTCCAGGGCCACAACCTGGCGCTCTAACCAACTGAGCTACACCCACCACATCTCGAAAAATTATCGCTCAAGGCGATATGGCACGCCAGAAGGGATTCGAACCCCTGGCCTACTGCTTAGAAGGCAGTTGCTCTATCCGGCTGAGCTACTGGCGCATATACAAGACGGTGGAGCGGGCGATGGGAATCGAACCCACGTATCCAGCTTGGAAGGCTGGTGTTCTACCATTGAACTACGCCCGCATTTCTCCTTAGTCACTAAAAGATATTAACATAAGCTCTTGCATATTGTCAATATGGTTTTTAAGATTTTTTCGATTTTTTAGCGCGCAGAGCCGCATGAAATATTGACAGAGGTTTTTATTTACTATATTATATACGGGCGCTCAGGCGCTTTATTACGGCCAAAGCCGCGCTAAGCGGCAGACAAACAACAGGAGGAAGACATGAACATTCCGGCATCCGAAGCGCTTTCACGCCTGAAAGCGGGAAACCTTGAATATATTCACGAGCATTACAGCAAGGAAGTACATTTAAAAGACATCGCAGAGCTTGACGACAAGGGTCAGCACCCGTTCGCCACGGTTATAACCTGCTCGGATTCCCGCGTTCCGCCCGAGCTCATTTTTAACTGCGGGCTGGGAGAAATATTCACCATCAGGACGGCGGGCAACGTCGTCTCGGATTTTGACATAGGCAGCGTCGAGTACGCGGCGGAGCATCTGGAGACGAAGCTCATCGTCGTAATGGGCCATCTCCATTGCGGTGCCGTCGGAAGCGCCCTCAGCGAACATTCCGGCGTCGGCGGACATCTCGGCAACATCATGCATGAGATCGAGCCCGCCGTCGATATGGCAAGACACGAGGGACACAGCGACGCCGAGGTCGCCGCGCTCGCGGAGAACCACAACATCGAGCATACGGTTAACGTCCTCAAGACAAACGACGTTATAAAAGAACTCAAGGACGTCGTGATACTCGGCGCTAAGTACAATACGCACACCGGCAAGGTCGATTTTTTTGAATAAGCTCTGAGTCTGCGATAATCAAACGCCCCGTTTCTCGGTCACGAGCCGATGAACGGGGCGTTTTACGTCTGTTGTTTTCAGTTTAGTGCTGCCTTGCCGCGGACATTCCCGAAAGACTTTGCAGCTCGCGCGTCATGTTCTCCGCCGCGCTGCGGACATGGTCTATCGCGCGGAGCACCTTCGGCGAACGGGCGTCCTTGAATAGTCCCACTATGCCGATAGCGTATCGCGCCGCGCCGTCCACGTCGAACACCGGCGCGGAGACCGAAATGAGGCCCATGCGGTACTCCCCGTCCTCCACGCAGTAGCCCTTCTGCCTGATTTCGCGGCAGTCTTTTCTGAGGCGCTCGGCGTTGTCGATCGTGTCGGGCGTAAATTTCGTGAATTCAAGGCGGCGGATTATTCCGTCCCGCTCGTTATCCTGGCGGAAGGCGAGCAGAACCTTCCCGTGCGAGCTGCAATATACGGGCGTCCTCGTCCCTACCGGGGAAGATATGTGATAATTGCCCGCAATGAGCGCCGTATCGAGCAGGATGGTGTCAAGCCCGTCCATCGTCGCCAAAAATGAGTTTTCCTCCGTTTCCATTGCAAGATGCTGCAAATGCTCCTGAGAGCGCAGAGCGATGCTCCACGCGCCGCTCGCCGCGCAGCCAAGCTCGAACATGCGGATGCCGAGGCCGTAGCGCCCGTCCGACTGCCTCTGCTCAGCCAGCGAAACGGCAACGAGCGTCGAAACGATGCCGTGCGTGGTGCTTTTCGCCCAGCCGAGGCGTTCGGAAAGCTCACCCAAAGACAGGGGCGTTCCGCTGCGCGCGAGCACATCCAGCAGCTCCGCCGCGCGAAGTATGGACTTTACAAAACTGCCGTCGCCGGGTACTTCCATCCGCTTCCTCCTGAAAGAATTATATTTTATACATTATAAATAGACCGATATTTACCAACGCGAAAAAAATCGGCATAACTGCGCTTAAATTCCCATATGGCGAATAACCATTCGTTATAGCCGAACGCAGGTGTGGACGGTTCGGGCTTTGAAGTATAAAATTATAATGTTATCTATGAATGGATTTTATGCGTTTTTTCCCTGCGTTTTCATAGGAATTCGCCGCGAAAAACGCGTCGGGATCTCATAGAAACGATTATAAAACAAGCATTATTCTTTGTCAAGGATTAAGCCTCAGAGCCGTATGACGGGGGGTCGATTTATGGCGGAAGAAAAAAAACGGCAGCGCCAGCGGCAGCATGACAAAAAGAAGGATGTTGAATTGGGCCCGCTCGGCAAGAAGAAGGGCAAGATAATCAAATCCGTCAACGCGGGCAACATGGTCGCCGTGCTCTCCGGCATGGAGATAATGTACGTTATCAAGCTCAACGGAGCCTACCAATGCTTCATTCACCCCTTTGATTCCGAGGAAGGCCGCCACAAGGCATGGGATATAAACGAAAGAAACACCGCCATGCTGGACAACCTTTATTCCGCAGCGGATTCGCTCTTTGAGATACGCTTCTCAAAGGAGATGAATCTCATGGGCGTCATGGTGGCAGCGGAACGCGGCATAATCGCGTTCCTTGATATGACCGGCAATCTGCCTGCACAGGACATGGATTTCATGGACTGGCAGGGTCAGGAGAATTCTAAACAGGAGGACAGTAAAAAAGATGAAGACGTATCGATTTGATTGTCGCAGTACGCCTGACGGCTTCACTCAGTGGGCCTGCGTATACGACGAGAAAGGGACCGAGCTTCGCAGGATCGACAGGGACGTTCAGCAGGAAACGGTGATGCAGTTCCGCACCCGCGTCAGCGCCATGCTGGAGGCCGAGGGCTGCGTTCCCGACGAGCATCAGTATTCCCTTTGATCTGTAAAAAGGAGGAGAGAACCGCATGATTCAAATCTCAGTATTGATTCAGCACCACGCCGGGCCGACCGGCGACGTTCTGCTCTGCCGCGGAGCGGACGGCGTCTGGCAGTTTCCTACCGGAAAGGCCCGCGTAAACGAAACGGACGAGGAAGCAGCCGAAAGAATAGCCTGGGAGACCCTCGGCATGAAGATCCGCGTCGGCAAGCTTACCCTTACCGGGCACAAGGCTCCCAAGGATGGCCGCGTCGAGCATATCGCCTGCGGCAACATCACGCACAACACCCATACCAAGTGTGACTACCACAATTACTACGAGGCGGTAAACGTCTGGCAGACCGAGCCTAAGCCCGGCACTTATCAGGAATTCCGCTGGGTTCATCCGTCCGAACTCGGCCAGCAGGAATACAAAGGGGACGACGTGGCCTTCATCCACAAGTATGACCCGTGGATAAACGGACGCACCATCCCCGACGTCCGCATGCCGTAAGGGAGGAATTCAAATGAAAAAGTATCTGTTTGAGGCTGATAAGAAGCAGTGGGAAAAGCCGACGGAGCCGAAATACGTTTTCTGCCCGCCCGCCAAGCTTTCCGTTTATGCCGAGACCGAGGCCGAGGCCTTCACTCTCGCTGAAAAGGAATTCAAATGCAAATACGCCGGAACGGGCTTCCTGCTCGGCTCTGTCCGTCTCGCCGGTTCCTGCGATCTGGCGGTAGACTGGAATTATGGCTACGGCGACGCCCGCGGAACGGGTTCGCCTGAGGAAAAGTCGGCTCTTCGAGAAGCCTGCACAAAGTAAGGAGATATATATGGAACTTGAGAAAAAATATCTTTTGAGACTTCCCGATAAAAACCTGACTATGACGAAGGACGAATTAGTCGCCCACATCAAGGGAATACTCAAAGACCATCCCAGCGAGCACATGAACGCTTACCGCGTTTGGTACGAGGGATTTGAAGGCTGCGGAATGCCCGGAACGGACGTTTACGACGTAATCGTCGAGACCATGCGCTCCATGACGGGCGACTGGAAGGACATCGGCCCCATGCGTTGGGAAAAGTACGGCGTTGTCAACCCCAGCTTCCTGAACCTGCATTATGCCGAGTCCGCCAAGTATGACGATAAGGGCAACTTTATGCTTCAGCATCGTTTCCATCTCGGCAAGCATTATCAGGGTCCCGACGGCAAGGTTTGGTGGATCCCCGTTATGGAAGATTTCAACATGCGCGCCTTTGAGCGTAAGGACGGCAAGTATGTCGGCACGATGGTTGAGATCGATCCCTACGGCGAATACGCCAAGCAAATGGTCGAAGTGAAGTAAAGTAGGAGGAACGAACATGGCAGAAAAAATCACACCCTCGTCCGCCAACCATCCCAAGGAAAAAATATCCCATGGCGTCTGCGTAGCGGGCCCCATGACGGTTCACACTGTTGACGGCGTTATCCGTCGTGTACGCCCCGTCGTACTCACGGACGACGATACCCCCGGTTGGGTCATAAAAGCAAGAGGCAAGGAATATACGCCTCAGAGAAAGTTCACAATGAGCCTTTTGGGCTACTGCGAGAAGGACAGAACCTACGCTTATGACCGTCTCAAGTACCCCATGATAAGAGAAGACTTTGTCGAGACTCCCGACGGCAAGAACCGCAACACGGAGAACCGCGGCAAGTCCGGCTATCGCAGAGCAAGCTGGGATGAGGCTCTCAGCCTCGTCGCCCGCGAGATTAAGCGTCTTCAGAAGACCTACGGCAAGGAGACCATCACCGCCTGCACCTCCTCCCACCATAGCTGGGGTCTCGTAGGCTACAAGATTTCCCTCTTCAACCGTTTCTTCTCCATGATGGGCTATACCCGCATCGCCGATAACCCGGACTCCTGGGAAGGCTTCCATTGGGGCACTCCCCACACCTACGGCTATTATTGGCGTCTCGGCGGCCCCGAACCCTATGATATGCTCGAAATGGCCATGCAGAACGCAGAAACCATCATCTGCTGGTCTTCCGACCCCGACACCAGCCGCGGCGGTTACTCCGCTCAGGAATCCGCTCTCTGGCGCTGGTGGATGAAGGAAATGGGCATCCAGTTCATCTATGTCGATCCCTTCAACAACTACACCTCCGTTAAACACGCCGACAAGTGGATAGGCCCCCGCATGGGTACCGACGCCGCCATCTTGGAGGCTATAGCCTACGTATGGCTCACCGAGGGCACATACGATAAGGAATATATCAAGCAGCACGGCCACCGCTTCCAGGAATTCGCCGACCATATCCTCGGCCGCGGCGCTGACGGAACTCCCAAGACTCCCAAGTGGGCCGAGGAGCTTTCCAAGGTTCCCGCCATGGATATCAAGGCCATCGCCCGCCGCTGGGCTCAGACGCCTACCACCGTCGGCTCCGGCATGCGCGGCGGCTTCGGCGGCGCCTGCCGTCACTCCAACGGAACCGAGTATGCGAGACTTCTCGTTCTCCTTTCCGCAATGCAGGGCATGGGTAAGCCCGGCCGCGCCTTCTGGGGTCCCGGCTGCGGCGCGCCGATGAACTATAACTTCTGGTTCGGCGGCTATTCCGATCCCCTCGCATCCATCGCCAAGGCCCCCATTGCCGACGATGTTCCCGCCAACTCCGTTGAGCAGGTTCTCTACCGTCCCAACCTCCCCGACGCCATCCTTAACGGCCATTACGAGTGGTACGGCGAGGGCTTCTGCGGCGGCGGCATCGACCTTGAGTTCACCCGCCACGTTTACCCCGCTCCCGGCTACAATAAGGTTCACTGCTTCTGGCGTTACGGCGGCTCCTTCTTCGGAACCATGCTCGACACCAACAAGTGGGCAGCCATGTATAAGAGCCCCGAGCTTGAGTTTGTTATCAACCAGGATATTTACTTCACGCCCGAAACCCGTCACGCGGACGTTATCCTCCCCGCCTGCACGAACCTTGAGCGTACCGATATCGGCGAGGTCGGCTCCTCCGGTCTCGGCGGCTATTGCTCTCACTCCGAGTCCGGCAACAGCTGGCAGATGATAGTCTATCAGGAGAAGTGCATCGAGCCTCTTTGGGATTCCCGCTCCGACTTCTGGATCTTCTCTCAGATCGCCGCACGTCTCGGCTGGGGCGAGCGCTTCACCGAGGGCAGAGACGAGGAAGGCTGGGCGAAGCGCTTCTGGCAGTTCTCTGACCTTCCCAAGCAGATGAGCTGGGATGACTTCAAGAAGAAGGGCTATTATATCATCCCCGTCTCCTTCAAGGAGAAGGACAAGGATCCGAAGACTGGCCTCTTCCAGAATTGGGATCGCCGCCCCGGCTTCAACTGGTTCGCCGAGAACCGCGCCTGCGATACGATGAACCACAAGGTCTTCCAGGAGGAGCACCTTCTCGGAACCTTCTCCGGCAAGTTCGAGTTCGTTTCCGAGTCCATCACCTATTGGGCGCCGGACGACGAGGCTCGCCGCCCCATCCCGCAGTATCAGGATTCCTGGGAGGGCCACAAGAGCCTTACGGCGGACAAGTTCCCGTACGGTCTCATTTCCCCGCACCCGCGTTTTGACTATCACACACACTACAACCAGCATGCCAAGTGGCTCTGGGAGGTTCCGAAGAATCGTGTTCTCATAAACGGCAACCCCTACCTTGTCTGCCACATTAATAAGCATGTTGCCGACGAAAAGGGCATCAAGGACGGCGACGTTGTCCGCCTGTTCAATGACCGCGGCAGCGTCCTCTGCGTCGCCCGCGTCACCTATCGTCTGTGGCCCGAAACCATCCACGCTTACACCTCCTCCGGAATTTACAACCCCATCCGTTACGGCGAGCGCAATAGCTGGGATAAGGGCGGCAGCATCAACCTGCTCACCCCGGGCCGTCTCATCGGCGACTATGTCCCCGCGATGGCTCCTTATAGCTGTAATATCGACGTGGAGAAGGCCGAGCCGGATCCGAACTTCGGCCAGGGCTGGGAACACATTCTGGACGAAGTAGACAAGCAGCAGCTTGAGTCTCAGCGCCCGATCCGCACCTCTGCGGCGGCTGACCTGCTGTTTGACGAAGAAAACCAAATCATCAGCGCGCTTCTCATGCAGAAGCAGGAGGTGGTCTGAAATGCTTAAAACAAAAATGAAAAGACCGGGAATTGCCATCAATTCCCGCCGCTGCATGGCATGCTACGCCTGCTTCATGGCCTGCAAGGATGAGCATTGCGGCTGGGACACCGCTCTCAGCAAGGCTCAGCCGGAAATGGGCCAGTATTGGATGAATATAGTCGAGTGGGAGCGCGGCGACAATGAGCGCCACATCAAGACGGCTACCGTCCCCACTCCCTGCTCTCACTGCGCCGACCCCGCCTGCGTTAAGGCAGCCAAGAACGGCGCAGCCTACAAGCGTCCCGACGGCATCGTTATCATCGACCCGGAGAAGGCCGTCGGCCAGAAGCAGATTGCCGACGCCTGCCCCATCAAGGCCGTTTACTGGAACGCGGAGCTCAATCTCCCGCAGAAGTGTACTCTCTGCGCAGAGTTGCTTGACGACCCCGATTACCCCGGCTTCGAGCCCCGCTGCGTTGAGGCATGCCCCAACCAGGCTCTCGTTTTCGGCGACCTTGACGACCCCAACAGCGCGGTCAGCAAGCTCATCGCCGAGAATAAGGTCACTCCGCCGGAAGGTCTTTCCGAGGAGAAGGGCAACGTCGTCCATCTGAATATCCCCAGCGCCTTCCTCGCGGGCACCGTCGCTTATCCTCAGGAGCTCGAAGAAGTCTGCATCGGCGCGAAGGTCACCATCACCTGCAAGGAGACCGGCGAAACCTTCACCACCGAGACCAACTGGGCCGGTGATTATGAGTTCGAGGATCTCCCCAAGGGCAAGACCTGGACCGTTGACATCTGCTTCGACGGCTTTAAGCCCGTCCGCTATGAGGGCGAGCGCACCGACAGCGACCATTACGTAGGCATCACCTACCTCGAAAAGGCTTAAGTTTTTCAAAAAACAAAAGGCAGCGTCCCATCAATGAGGCGCTGCCTTTTTGCCGATTTTGCGAAAGGAACGGTAATATCTATGAACTACGTCGGCGAAGAAAAGTTTTTCGACTGGTACCATAAGACCGCCAAGGAGCCGCAGAAGAGCGACGCCGAGCTGCTCGCGGAGGTTCATCAGCAGTGCGTGGATACGCACGCGGGCACATATATCCTCCCGTCCGACAAAACGGTTTCCGGCCTTGAGGAACGGTATAACTACCGCTTTGAAAACATCGGAGCCTGCGGCGCAAGCACGGAATTTATGTACTTTTAGACACCGTCAAGCGGGGCTCTATCCCGTTTTTGCCGAGGACAAGCGGCGTCAAAAACATATTGTTTATTTTGTCTGCATTTTATAACAGGGCTATTATAGCCCTGTTTTTTGTGCTTACTGTGCTTAGGCATTATCCCCGCAGGGGGGCTTGATATCGGTTTAACCAATACCCGGCACGCCGAAAATAAGATAGCCGCCAAGCTTGATTTTGCCCGGCAATTCTGTATAATAACAGCATAGAGTTTGTTATAACTAACTCTTTTTGATTCACATGGCTGTCCTGACGGCTCATTGCCCGCGGGACTTTTTCAGCGCCATAACCTCCTCCCGCAGCAGAGCTATGTAGCGGCTGCCGGCGGCGTCGAGGGCGCAGCCCTTGCGTATCAGATACCCTATGCGGAAAGGAGCCGTCAGCTCCGCCACGGGAACCGGGCATATCCTCGCCCATTTAATGTTCTTGCCGGAGGCTTCCTTCAGCGAGGCGTTGTTAGGCAGGTCAAGCTCGATGCTGAAGCAGTTGTTCGTCCTGATAAGGGCAAGCTTGCTGCTCCTGTCGCTGACATGGATGTTCTTCCGAAAGTGGCCGTAAAAAACGGGCTCCTCGCTGTAATGAGAAACGCTAACCTCCTGGTCGTAGGTGATGAAGGCATATTCATCCAGTTGGCTCAGGGTGACGGAGCTGCTTCGCGCAAGCGGGTGGCTCGTGGCCATAAAGGCCACGGGAACAAGCGTTTCGAGCTCGATAAAATCAATATCCTTAGCCGCGAGCTCCGTAAGCACGGATTTTTCATTCGCGTCGGATAATGCGATGACGCCGATATTGCTTCTGCCGTCCGCCACATCCTGCATCACCGCGTAGGTATGGCATTCGCGTATGGCGATATCCGACGCCTCGGAGCTGAAATCCCGCAGATATCTGCTGAACGCTTTCACGGCGAAGGCAAGACGCTGCGTGGAAACCGAAAAGCGCATCGGAAGCTGCTTGTGCAGGAAATGCCCCTCAAGCGCACCTACCATGGACAAAATTTCTGCGGCTCTGTCCGCATATTCCTTCCCGTCCGAGGTAAGCACGACGCCGCGGTTCGTCCTCTTGAATATCGTTATTCCGAGGGACTGTTCAAGCTCCTTTATGGAAAGCGAAAGGGACGACTGCGAGAGAAACAAATCCGAAGCGGCCTTTGAGATGGAGCCGCATTTGGCGACGGATAGGATATATTTCATTTGTTGAAGCGTCATTTGTAAAGGTCTCCTTATCGGGTAGTTATAACTAACTCTTTTCTTGCTCTATGATAAGTGTTCATCGAAAAAAAAGCAAGAGCAACGCCGCATAATTCTGCAAGCAGGATATGCGCGGGAATTGTGCGGTGTTTCCCAAGGAATATTTTAAACAGGAAGGTTGACAGGCAAAGAAACATGATTAAAATTGCAATTTACGGGAAGGGCGGAATAGGAAAATCGACCACTGCCTCTAATCTTTCCGCGGCGCTTTCACAGCTCGGCATGAAGGTCATGCAGATAGGCTGCGACCCTAAATCCGACTCGACAAAGGCGCTTATGGGCGGCAAAGCGATCCCCACCGTCCTTGACAGGATAAGAGAAAAGGGCGTTGAGCAGGTGCGTATGGAGGATATCGTTTTCCGCGGCTTTAACGGCATTCTCTGCGTGGAGGCGGGCGGCCCGACGCCGGGCATAGGCTGCGCCGGGCGCGGTATCATCACCGCCTTTCAGCTTCTCGAGGAGCTCGGAGCGTACAGGGAATTTAACCCCGACGTCGTGCTTTACGACGTTCTTGGCGACGTTGTTTGCGGCGGCTTCGCCATGCCGATTCGTGAGGGCTACGCGGACAAGGTGTTCGTAGTCACCTCCGGGGAGATGATGGCGCTTTACGCCGCTTCCAACATAGTTTCCGCCGTCAGAAAATTTGAAAACCGCGGCTATGCGAGGATGGGCGGCGTCATACTGAACAAAAGAAACGTAGAGGACGAGGACGAGCTTGTCATGAAGGCCGTTAAGGAGATGGACTCCGAGCTTATTTACACGGTTCCGAGGGATAAGGCGGTTCAGCAGTCAGAGCAGCTCGGCAAAACCGTTATTGAAGCCCTGCCGGAGAGCGAAATGTCGGGGCATTACAGGGCTCTGGCGAATAAGGTTCTGGAGGTATGCGGCTGTGAACTGCTGTGACAATATCTTTTGCAATTCCCTTCATTACGCTTCCCCCGCGCATGGCGGATGGGGCGTTTTGAAGGCAGGCCAGCTTATCCCGGAGAGTTATCATCTCTTTATAAGTCCCGCTGCCTGCGGGCGTCATGGCTCTCTCGCCGCGCAGATGGAGGGCCGGCGCGGAAGCGTTTCATATCTCCATCTCACGGAGGAAGCTATTGTATCGGGAGATTATGAGGAGGAGGTTTTGGACGCCTCCGACCTTCTTATTGAAATGCGCACAAAACGCGGGCTGCGCCCGAAGGTCTTTTCCCTTTTCGTAAGCTGCATAGACGACCTGCTTGGAACCGACCTTGACGCTATCTGTGACGAGCTTGGTGGGAAATACCCCGACATACAGTTCATCTCCTGCCACATGAACCCCACCACCACGGATACGGGGCTGCCTCCCCCGGTCAATATACAAAACAAGCTTTACAGCGTCCTTAAAAAAGTTCCCGAAAAGGATGCGGGCGTAAACATAATCGGCGTTCTGGAGCGGCTTCATCCCGACATGGAAATATATAACCTTCTCCGCGAGATGGGCGTTCAGGAGCTTCGGCACATTTCGGATTATAAAAGCTACGACGCCTACCAGAGCATGGCGAAAAGCCGCCTTAATATCGTGGTGGCGCCGCCCGGGAAATACGCCGCCCAAAATATGCAGAAAAATCTTAACATCCCGTTTATCATGGCCCTGACCGCTTTCCGCCCGAAAAATATTTCAAAGACCTATAAGCAGATCGCCGAAGCCCTCGGCGCGCAATGCCCCGAGCTTGCGCCCTACGAAAACGCCGCCGCGAGCGCTCTGCGCGAGACTGCGGCGGAGCTTCGCGGAATAAAAATCATCGTGGACGGAGAGGCGATAAACCGTCCGTTTGAGTTCGCCCGCGCGCTTATCGAGGCCGGGTTTACGGTGCATTCGATATACGAGCAGAAGCTCATCCCCGCTGACAAGGAGGATTTTAACTGGCTGCGTGAAAACCGCCCCGAAATCCCCATTTACCAGCCGCAGCACCCGAAGATGACTACGGCTGAAAAGACAAACGAGGAATGCGTTGCCGTTGGGTACAGCGCGGGTTATCTCTCGGGGGCAAGGCACGTCGTCGATCTCGGCGGGCAAAACGGGCTTTTCGGCTACCGCGGCGTTATCAAGCTGATGGAAATGATTAAAAAGGCCGCATCAGAGGAAGCCGACATGAAAAAAATGTTACAGGACACGGTGTTGGTGATTTAAATGAAAAATTTATGGATAACATTACCTGCTTATGCGCCGGACTATTCCGGGATCTGCTCCGCCTTCTTTGATCTCGGCGGAATAAGCGTTGTGCATGACGCATCGGGCTGCACGGGCAACTATACGGGCTATGACGAGCCGCGTTGGTTCGGCACAAAGTCCAAGGTATTCTGCTCCGGGCTCAGAGAGATAGACGCCGTTATGGGCAACGACGAGAAGCTTTTGGCGAACATAATAAGCGCGGGAGAGGACATAAGGCCCGCCGTTTATTCCGTGATAGGCAGCCCCGTACCCATGGTAATCGGTTCTGATATGAAGGGGATTGCGCGCGAGCTGGAGGCGCGGACCGGCGTTCCCTCCTTCGGCTTCGACACGAACGGGCTGCACCTTTATGACGAAGGGATTTCGGAGGCGCTTTGCGCGCTTATCAGACGCTTTACCGCGAAGCCCGAGAAAAGGATTTCCGAGGGAATAAACATTCTCGGCACGAACCCTCTCGATTTTGCAAATAACGGAAATGACCTTATGCTTGCGCAGTCTCTTGAAGAAAAGGGCTATAAAATCGTCGGCAAAATGATGATGGGCGCTTCGATAGAGCAGATAAAGGCTTTGGCCTCTGCGGAAATAAACCTCGTGGTTTCCGTTTCCGGCCTCGCCGCAGCAAAACTCATGGAAGCCCGGTTCGGCATACCCTACGTCGCGGGAAATATCGTCGGCAATTCCGGCGAAGTTTTCGGTATGCTTGAGCAAACGCGCGCCGACGGGAGGAGCAGAGTAATGACGGACAAGGCGGAGGACGGGATTTTGATTATCGGAGAACAGGTCTTCGCAAACAGTCTGCGCCGAGCCATCAAAAACGCCTGCCCCGGCGCCGGAGTCACCGTTGCGCTCATGGCGGGCTGCCAAAAAACATTGCAGGGCGCGGGAGATGTTGCTCTTACGGACGAAGACTCCGTGCGCCGTCTCCTTTCCCGCGGAAAATTCCAAACGCTTATTGCCGACCCGCTTTTCGGAGAGCTGCCGGAGGCTGAAAAGCTGAAGCTTATTCCCCTCCCCCACGCGGCTCTGTCGAGCAAGCTGTATTGGGATTCGGCGCCGCATTTCATCGGCTGTGACGGCGAAAAAATAATCTCCGCCGCAATTGAAAGCGCCAAATGATAACGCATAATAAGCCCTTATATCACTCGCGGGCTATTGACTTTCACGTTTGATTAGTCTATACTAACCTATAGTTAGGCGCATCTAACTAAATCGAAAAAGAAAGCTTTTCCCGGCGCGGAGGCAAACAGCCTTGCAGCGCCGGATTAAGGAGGAATTCACATGAAGAACGGAAAAACAATACTGGCTCTCGCCATGGTAATGATTATGGCCGTCGGCCTGCTCGCCGGCTGCGGAAGCGGCGCGGCAAAGACAAACTCCACTGCGGAAACCGTACAGACCGCAGCGCCCGATACGTCCGTCCCCGAAGCCGAAGCCGAGGACAGCGGCACGCACACCGTCATTGACGACACGGGCCGCGAGGTCGAAGTACCGAACAGCCCCAAGCATATAGCCATCGGCTCCATGGTAATGCCCAACATGGTCTACGCGCTTCAGGGAACGCTCGAAAACGTAATCTCCATCCCCCCTTCCGCTTATACGGGCTGGGAAATTTCTATGCTCAGATACTTAGCGCCGGAAGTCAAGGATATTGACACAACAATGGTTGGCGATGATTTTTCCGTAAACATAGAAGCTCTCGCAAACGCCGGAGTCGACCTCGTTATAAACTTCGATTCCGAAACCGACTCCGCTTCCCAGCTTGAGGCGCTCGGTATCCCCTGCGTGCTCATCAGCCGCGCGAAGGACATTGACACGCTCATGCACATGATTGAGAAGATGGGCGAAGCGCTCAACTGCCAAGAGCGCACAGCCGAGGCTCTTGAATGGTATAAGGAAACAAACGCCTATTTCGACGCGAAGGCGGAGGAAATAGACGCGCTCAGCGAGGAGGAAAGACCGCGCGTGCTCCTCGTCCAAAAGGTCGAGTCTCTCACAATATACGGAAACGGCAACAACCCCTACATAGCAAAGCTTGTCGGCGGCGAACCCTATATGCTGCCGGTAGAAATAACCTCTCCGACGATGGAGGATATCATTAGCTTTAACCCGCAAATCATCTTCCTTAGCAATTTTGACGATTATCTCCCCGACGACCTTTATGAAAACCGTATGCCGGGGCAGGACTGGAGCGGCATAGACGCGGTTATAAACCGCAGGGTCTACAAGGTTCCCGCCGGTCTTTACCGCTGGTCGCCTCCCATGACCTTTGAAAAGCCGCTTTATATGAAGTGGATAGCCGCGAAAATCCAGCCGGAGCTTTTCAGCGAGATAGACATGGAAAAGGAAATAGTCGATTTTTATAAATCCTTCTATGATTACGAGCTCTCCCAAGAGCAGCTCGACGAGATTTTCCGCGTAGAAGCGAACAAGAACAGCAAATAAGAAGGACTTTCATGGGTACGAATATTTCGCAGCTAAAGACAGAGCGGCAGCGGCATTTATCCGGCGCGGGCTTTTCGGTATTGCTCATCACTCTGATTGCTCTCACCGCGGCGGTTTTCTTTACGTCCATTTGCGTAGGGAAGTTCAGCGTGCCGCTGGCTGACGTACTGCGGCTGTTTCTTTCAAAAATAGGCTTACAGGTTCAGGAAAGCTGGGATGCGCGGGCAGAGGGCGTAATCTTCACCCTTCGCCTCCCCAGAACTCTCGGGGCGCTGCTCGTTGGAGGGGCGCTGTCCATCTCCGGCTCGGCCTATCAGGGCGTTTTTAAAAACCCTCTCGTTTCGCCGGATCTTCTCGGAGTATCCTCAGGCGCCTGCGTCGGCGCGGCGGCGGCCATTTTGCTCGGCATGGGCGTTTTCGGCGTCCAGTCTCTCGCGTTTATATTGGGCGTGCTCACGGTGGGCTTGACCCTGCTCATACCCAAGATACTGAAAAACACGGGCATGACGATGCTCGTTTTGGCGGGCGTTATAGTAAAGGGAATCATGGACTCCGCCATGGGCATAATCAAATATCTTGCCGACCCCGAGACGCAGCTTGCGTCCATAACCTACTGGCTCATGGGCAGCATGACCAAGGTGACGGCGAAGGATCTCATTTCGGCAGGCCCCGTCATTATAGTCTGCGTAACCGTGATTATCCTTCTGCGCTGGAGAATCAATATTCTCTCCCTCGGAGACAACGAGGCAAAGACGCTCGGGGTAAACCTCAAGCTGACGAGAGGAATAATCATCCTCTGCTCAACGCTTCTCACGGCCTCCTCCGTCTGTATATGCGGGACAATAGGCTGGGTGGGCTTGGTAATACCGCACCTCAGCCGGATAGTCGCGGGGCAGGATAACACAAGGTCGATACCGGCAAGCTTCTTTATGGGAGCGGTCTTTATGATGCTTATAGACCTGCTGGCGAGAAACATTACGTCCATGGAGCTCCCGCTCAGCATTCTCACGGGAATAATCGGAGCGCCGTTTTATATAATCGTGCTTTCAAAGCAAAGGATGAAGCTGTCATGATTTTAGAAGTGAAAAACCTCGCTTTTTCCTATCACAAGAGCGAAAAACAGATTTTCCACGATGTAAACATCTCGCTCGCAGCCGGAGAAATTCTTACTATTCTCGGGCCGAACGGAGCCGGAAAATCGACGCTCCTTAACTGTCTTGCCAATTTAATCAAGCCCACGAAGGGAAAAATCCTTCTCGACGGAAAATCCCACGAGGAAATGAGTCTGCGCGAGGTAGCGCAGGTTCTCGGCTACGTTCCGCAAAACCACGCGGCGACATATTCGTACCGCGTGCGCGATTTCGTGGTGATGGGCAGAGCGCCGTATCTTGGCATTTTTGAAAAGCCGAAAAAAGCGGATTACGCGATAGCGAACAAAATCATCCGCGAGCTCGGCATAGAAAAATACGCCGACAAGCCTTATACGGAGATAAGCGGAGGCGAACGCCAGCAGGCAATGATTGCCCGGGCGATTACGCAGGAGCCGAAAATAATAATGTTCGACGAGCCCACGAACCATCTCGACTTCGGCAACCAAATGCGAACGATAATGAAAATCAAGGACCTTGCCAGCAAGGGCTACGCCGTCATTATGACGACGCATATGCCGAACCACGCCATAATGCTTCAGGGCAAAACCGCCATTTTAAACCGAGCGGGCGAGCTTATCTGTGGAAAAACAGAGGATATCATCACGGATGAAAACCTGCGGGATATCTATCAGGTGGATGTTCGCGTGGTCGACGTTGAGGCAGCGGGCGGCAAGCTTTGCGTTTTCGCGCAGAACCAGCTTAGAAAGCCCTGTCTGTATCAGTGATAAAAGGAACTGCCGCAAAGCAGAAGCTTTGCGGCAGCTATTTTAATATCCGTTATCAGCCCTTGTCATAGGAATCAAGCGCTACGGTGAGGCAATCGGCAACGCCGTTGATGCCGACGGACATAAGCGTTGTAAGGATAGCACCCTTAACCTCGTCGCGCGTCGCGCCCGCTTTCTTGGCAAACTGCGTATGAGCGGCGACGGAGCCGATAGCTCCGCGGGAAGCCTGAAGCGCAATGTAGACAAGCTGGAAGGTCTTTTCGTCGAGGCCGCCGTGGTTCTGGATGGCGCCTGCATAGTCGAAGAAAGCCTTCATGGTCTCCGGGGATTCCTTGCCCCAAACTTCAAAGAAATTGACTTCTGCCATAGTTCTAAACCTCCAAAATAATTTCGCGCAGAGCGCAGAGTATATATTGTAATAATTATACTATCAATTCAGCAAAAACACAATAGAAAACCGACAAACTGTTTAAATTTAAAAATTCCATGCCTTACTATTGCAATTATTCTTAATTTAGATTAGACTAATTCATATTGAACGCGCCGCGCTGCAGGGTGCCGCGCTATCCGAACGGAGGGAGCAAACATGAACAAGCTCATCATTCCAAAGGGCTACAAAACGCCGCTCAGCGTATACGAAATGCAGAGGGCGATAGAATTCATCAAAAGCAACTTTCAGGCCAACCTCAGCCACGCGCTCAATCTGCGCCGCGTGAGCGCTCCGCTTTTCGTCGCGGAGGATTCCGGCCTTAACGATAACCTCAACGGCTACGAGCGCCCGGTTTCCTTCGACATTCCGGACATCGGCATAAACGCGCAGGTCGTCCACTCGCTGGCAAAATGGAAGCGTCTGGCCCTCAAGCGTTACGAATTCAACGTCGGCAAGGGCCTTTTCACCGATATGAACGCCGTCCGGCGCGACGAAGAGGTGGACAATATCCACTCCGTTTACGTCGACCAGTGGGACTGGGAAAAGGTAATTTCCGCCGAGGATCGCACGGTAGATTACCTCAAGCGCACGGTGCGCGACATTGTGGGCGCGATTTGGGAAACGAACGAGGCGCTGAATATCGCTTTCCCCTCTCTGCACACCTCCATCAAACGCGAGGTTTTCTTCCTCACGACGCAGGAGCTTGAGGATATGTACCCCGGCAAGACCCCAAAGGAGCGCGAGGACGCGATTTGCCGCGAGCATAAGACGGTTTTCCTCATGCAGATAGGCAAAAAGCTTCGCTCCGGCGAAATTCACGACGGACGCGCCCCGGACTATGACGACTGGGAACTCAACGGCGACCTTCTTTTCTGGAACGAGCTGCTCGGCCACGCCTACGAGGTCTCCTCTATGGGCATCAGAGTCAACGAGGAATCGCTCGACCGCCAGCTTCATATTTCCGGCTGCGACGAGCGCCGCGCTCTCCCCTTCCACGCCATGCTGCTGCGCGGCGAGCTTCCGCTCACCATCGGCGGTGGCATAGGCCAGAGCCGCCTGTGCATGCTCATGATAGGAACCTGCCATATAGGCGAAGTTCAGGTCTCTCTCTGGGACGAGGAAACCAAGCGCGCCTGCGCCGAGGCCGGCATAATGCTGCTTTAATAAATGTAATTGATTTTGGAGCCGTATCAAGTATGCGTTGATGCGGCTCCATTTTTTGCATAATGCTTTCAACAGCTTGAGATCGCATAGCGATTTATTCGGCTTATAAACATATAACAAAGGAGTTGCAGCATAATCGGCTGCAACTCCTTTGTTTATCGTTTTATCAGAACAGATCCTGTCTCGGCAGGCGCATGGTATCCGCCTCAGCCTTCTTTGTGCCGAATTTCTTCTCGTTATAATCGTCGATAGCGTCGGAAAGCTCGGCGTAAACTCCCTTGTAAACGGAGCCGGGGCCGCCCTGAACGATGCAGGGGATATAATATTTCGTCGGGCAGGTATCGAGCGCTCTCTCGACGACCTTGCGGCAATTCTCCTTCGTCCAGCCTTCAAAGTCGACGGACTTGTTATCGATGTTGCCCATGAAGGAAATCTTTCCGCCGTACTGCTTGATGAGTTCGGGGATGTTGTTTATCTCCATGCAGCCCTGCCATACGTCGATGCCCATTTCGATCATCGCGGGAACGAGGTTCGCACCATAGCTGTCGCTATGATGGAAGATGAACTCAACGCCGTGGTCGTGGTAATATTTGTATATCTCCTTGTAGGGCTCAACGAAGAAGTCCTCAAACATGGACGGACGGAGGAAGGAATTGGTTCCGCTGCCCCAGTCGTCATGATGGAAGATAGCGTCGGGATGGAGGTTTGAGCAGATACCCTCAGCAAGCTCAAGCTCCCAATCCGTAAGGTATTTAATAAGATCCTTCATCTCGTCGGGATTCGTCATATAAAAAGCGAGGGCTTCGGTCATGGAGCAGAAATGATGGGTCTGCTCAAAAAGGCCGGGAGCGACAAAGGTGGCCTTATACGCCTTCGTTCCGTCAACCTCGTCATACTGCGCCTTGAAGGTATCCCAGACCTCCTGCGGGAACTTGAGGGACGGAGCCTTGACGTAATCCTGCCAATGCTCGATGTCCTTTACAAGGATTTTCTCCGGCGTATGAACCGGGAAAGCGCCGGGGACGTTCTTCGGGAAGGACATGGTAACGCCCCATGCGTTCACGACGTTCTCCTGGCCGGGAGCGAGGAGGGCATTGGAATTCATGATGAAGGGGTGGAACATGAGGTAAAGAGCGTCGTACTGGTTAACGTAGCGGTCCGGGTTACCGCCGAGAATAGCTTCGCGCATATTCTCTTTTGCTGTAAGCATATACAATCTTCCTTTCCGTATAAAATATGGGAAGTCTCATTCGCGTACCGAGTCTTCCAAAAGATAATGTTTTAAACGCTCAAAAAATGAACATTTTATAAACCATTGATAATTATATTGTAATGTATTTTCTTTAAACTGTAAACTGTTGTTTAGCCAGAATCTTCGTTTCATTTATTGTGCAATATTACCACATCATAATTAATTTTTATTGCAAATAACACAATATTGACAAGACTTGAAGAATGGCATTACAGAAATATCATATGAGCCCCTTGAAAAATTTGTTGACATAAGAAGCCTGAAGTGTTATCCTATGAACAATTATTTGAAAGGGGCGATATGAATGTTAATTAAATACGCTTTTATATCCGCCCACTCCATGCCTGCTATGTCCGAACATTCCTATTATTGGTCGGGCGGTAGGCCTATACCCATTTTGCGGAAAGCGTAATAATTATACGCTTGCAGGCAGCGGCATAGGCTTTTTAATAAGTCTATGCCGCTGTTTTAATTTTGAAAGGAAGGATAAAAATGACTGCAAAGGAAATACTTTCTCGCTACTACGAAGCATACGACGAGGATGGCAGGCTGTCCGTCAGCAGGCGCGGGCAGCTTGAATACGCAACTACTATGCGATATATCAGGAAATATCTGCTCCCCGGCGACAAGGTTCTGGAGCTTGGCGCGGGCACGGGGCGCTATTCCCTCGCGCTTGCGGGCGAGGGTTTTGATGTGACAGCCGTTGAGCTTATTGAACATAATCTGGAGGTTTTGAAGGCAGGAATAAGGGAAACGATGAACATTCAGGCGCTTCAGGGTGACGCACTGGAACTGACCATGTTCGACAATGCGGCCTTCGATATGACGCTTGTTCTCGGCCCGATGTATCACCTTTTCACCGAATCGGATAAGCTGCGGGCGCTCTCCGAGGCAGTTCGCGTAACAAAGCCCGGCGGTATTCTTATGGTTGCCTACTGCGTTTCCGACGCGAGCATAATCGAATACGGCTTCCGCGGCGGTCACATCCGTGAGCTTATCGCGGAAGGGCTTCTGGACGCCGAGACATTCACGGCACGTTCATCGCCGAAGGAGCTTTTCGAGCTTGTCCGTAAGCCGAATATTGACCGGCTGAACGCCGCATTTCCGCTAAAACGCCTGCACTACGTCTCGACGGACGGCATAGCCTACTTCATGCGCCGGGATTTGGAGGAAATGGAACCGGATATTTTTGAGCTTTTCATGAAATACCACCTTACAATCTGTGAAAACCCCGAGCTCACAGGAGCTACCGCTCACAGCTTGGATATACTGCGAAAGGAAGGATAAAACGATGCAAAAAATCGGAACGAAGCTAATCGAAACGGAAAGGCTTATCCTGCGAAGGTTCAGAATCGAGGACGCGGAGGATATGTTCAATAACTGGGCCAGCGACCCGGAGGTAACGAAATATCTCACTTGGCCCGCGCACAGGAGCGTTGAGGTCACGAAGGCGCTGCTGAACGACTTGGTTCCACGCTACGAGGACGGCGGCTGCTTCAACTGGGCGATGGAACTCAAGGAAACGGGCAGCGTCATCGGAAACATTTCCGTCGTGGGTCTTAACGAAGCGACGCAGGCCGCCGACATGGGTTACTGCATGAGCCGCGCTCATTGGGGCAAGGGTCTCATGCCAGAGGCTCTGAGGGCAGTTATGGAGTTTCTTTTTGACGAGGCGGAGCTGAATCGCGTCTCCGCCTGCCATGACCTGAATAACCCGAAGTCCGGGCGCGTAATGGAAAAAGCTGGGATGAAGCTTGAGGGCGTTCACCGCGCCGCCGGGAAGAACAACACCGGAATTTGCGACGTTGTTGTGCGCGCGATGATAAAAAGCGACAGGATCCATCGTCAATAACGCCGGAGACGCAAAAACGCCGCATCATCCGATGCGGCGCTTTGAAATACAGTATCACTCTGTTTACTCTTCAATCGTAACGCTGTAACCCGGGGTATAAATCGTGTCACCCGTGTCGTAATCGTAACCCTCGTTCAGGCCGGTTACTGTAAGGGTACTGCCGGAGAGCTTATATAGTCTGTAAATACAACCCTGAGATTCCTGTTCAGTTACCCAGTCCTCAGAAATGTCGCTGCGTTCCCAAATAGAATCAGCAGGATAGGAATTCAGAACTGTTCTCGCGCTGAGTGCACCGGTTTCCCAATCCTTGTCGTATATATTTTCGGCGTGAAGCGCCTCGGTAACGACGCCATTCTTATAGCTTACAATCGCGCGGTTCGACATATCCATGAGCGCATAACGGTCATTGCCGAGCGCCTTATATTCGAGGAAGGAATCAAGAGTGTCGTCCTTATAGCAGCAGAATGAAAGGCAGGGCTCGTCACCGTAGACAGCCTTGAAGACCTTTTTCATCCTGTAAACGATGCTCTCGTCCTCGTAATCAGGCGCATCGTAACACACAGTGTACTCATTGTAGTCCGTATTCTCGACGGAAACGTTTTCGTAGCCGCTTATTTCATAGGCGCTCTTTATCGTATCGAGCGAGGTTCCATTTGCAAAATACACCGCATCAACGGACTCGATATCAAAAAACGGCAGATAGAAGAAACTCACCGGTTCGGGACGATCTTCTCCCTCCTGCGCCGCGGCTTTAGCGTTATAGGCTTCTGCCATGGCATCCACGCGTTCGATAAGGAGTTCAACAATGCCGTCATAATAAGCGTATACCTCGTCAACGGCATCTATAGCGTCCTCCTTTTCCTGCTTGGGCTCGGGAGAGGGCTGGTTATCTTCCGCCGCGTCGGGGGTGGTCGTTACGTTCGGTTCTGCGCTCTGCTGGGTATTGTCCTGCGCGGACGCTTCGTTTTTCGCAGCTCCGCAGGAGCAAAGCGAAAGGAGCATGAGCGCCGCAATAAGAATTAGTGCTGTCTTTTTCATTTTCTACCTCTTTATTTTTTTGCTTTGTATGCCTTTATATGCCAATAAAGTTACTGCACGGCGGAAAAATCCGAGAAGAATTCTTCCGTATGCCGCACGTCGTCCTTGATTTGGTTTTTCAGTTCTTCAAGCCCTGGGAATTTCCGCTCCGGACGAAGGAACGCGTAAAGCTCGCAGACGGCGAGCTTGCCGTACACGTTTCGGTTAAAATCCAGCAGGAAGCTTTCGACTGAAACCTCGCCCTTGCCCGTCACAGTCGGGCGGACGCCGATATTCGTAACGGCGCGGAAGGCTTCGTCCTCGCCCTCAAAGCGAATCATCGCGGCATAAACTCCGTGCCTGGGGACAAGCACGCTTTCCCCGAAATGGAGGTTCAGCGTAGGCGCCTCGAGCTTGTGGCCGATGCCGTCGCCATGGGTGACGGGGCCGGTTAAAACATGTGGATGCCCGAGCATTTTCACCGCTTCTGCCATATCGCCGGAGCGCATAAGCTCGCGGATATAGGTGGAGCTTACGGTGACGCCGTCCACTTGCACCTTCGGCAAAACATCGCAGCCGAAGCCGAGCCTTTCGCCCGCCTCGCGCAGTTTCTCCGCCGTTCCCTCGCCGCGGTAGCCGAAGCGGAAATCGTCTCCCACGACGAAGTGGACCGCGTTATACTCCCGGCGCATCAGTTCGACGAAGTCCTGCCACGGCATATGCATCATCTTCTCGTCGAAATGAATGATTATAATGTCCTCAATGCCGAAATATCGCTTTACGATATACTCCCTGTCCTCGCGCGAGTTTATAAGCTCTACGGTGCCGCTCACGAGCTGCTTGGGCGGAGTGTCGAAGGTGAGCATAGAAGGCGTCGCGTTCATAGCGTCGGCGCGCTCTTTTGTTTTTTGCAGGAGGCTCGCGTGGCCCTTATGGACTCCGTCAAAGAAGCCGAGCGCCACTACCCTTCCGGTACTTTGCATGGTCTTGTTCGTCCTTTATTCTTGTGGTAAACAACAATGTTGTTGATTTATACTTCAAAAAAGCTTTTGATAACTCTTGCCTCGCCGCCCGAATTTTCCGCCACGGCGAGAAACTCCCCGCCCGGCGAATATATTCTGAACCTGCCCTCCGGCATTTCAGCAAGCTTAGGCATAAGCCCGTTGCGGCATATTTTCTCGCCCCATGCGTCTGTCTTTACGGCGGGAAGCGCGCTGAAAACGCTGTCCACAGGCATTATCATATCGCTTACCTTGCCTGCGTTTATCGCATCCTCGACCTCGGCAATCGTGTTCGCGCGGCTGATTTCGTAAACGCCGACGCGCGTTCTTTCGAGCGCCGACATCGCCGCGCCGCAGCCGAGCCTGTCGCCAAGATCGGCGCAAAGGCTGCGGATATAGGTTCCCTTAGAGCACACGACGCGAATGCGCATATCGCCCTCCGTCTCCGGCAAAAGCTCCAGTTCGGATATAGTCACCTTTCGCGGCTTGCGCTCAAGCTCGACACCCTTCCGCGCGTATTCATAAAGCTTTTTCCCCGCGACCTTTATGGCCGAATACATGGGCGGAACCTGCTCTATCTCGCCGTGAAACTCCGGCAACGCCGCGAGGACGGCCTCGCGCGTGGGACTAAGCCCCGTCTCGGAAAGGACTGTGCCGGTCGTGTCCTGCGTGTCCGTCCTAATTCCGAAGCGGACAGAGGCGACGTATTCCTTATCGCAGCTCTCCAAAAACTCAATCGCGCGCGTCGCCCGCCCGAAAAACACGGGCAGCACGCCAGTCGCCATAGGGTCGAGCGTCCCGGCATGGCCGATTTTTCTCTCGCCGAGCAGACGCCGCAGCTTGGCCACAACGTCGAAGGAGGTCCAGTCCTGCTGCTTATTGATTATGATTATGCCCGTCATGCCTGCTTCCAGACTTCTTCCGCCGCGCGGACTATGGCGCGTTTGGCTTCGTCCAGCGGCATATCGAGCTGGCAGCCCGCCGCCATTCCGTGGCCTCCGCCGCCAAATCGGGCGCAGACGGCATTTGCGTTTGCGTAATTCACCGTTCGCACCGAGGCCTTCCAGCCGCCGTCATTCTGGCGCAGCGTAACGCTCATCTCGACGCCCTCGAACTGCCCCGCGATCACGGCAACGTCGTCAAGATCATCCTCAACGGCGCCGCTGCGGGCTATCATCTCGTCCGAAAGCGTTGCGACGGCAAGCTCTCCGTCCTTATAAAACTCAGTGCCGGAAACAATATCGCTCTCAAGGAGCAGCCGCGCCTTGGTCTTCGTCATGAAAAGGAGCTTATTCAGCGCCCCGTTCGGCGCCCCGGCATCCACAAGCTCAGCGGCTGCACGCAGCGTCTCCGACGTAGTGTTTTTATAGCGGAAGCAGCCGCAGTCCGTAGAAACGGCGATATAAAGGAGCGTCGCCGCCTTAACGGAAAGCTGCATCCCGAGGCTCTTTATTATCTCCAAAACGACCTCGCCGCAGGAGGCTTTTTCCTGCATGACGAGCGCAAGCGGCGCATACCCGCTGTTGGAGGGGTGATGGTCTATCGAAAGCTCGGTCTTCCCGCGCAGGGTCTCCGCGTTCGTCTGGATGATGCCCTCGTCGGCAAGGTCTGCGCTGACGAGGCAGGAATAAGCATAGTCCTCGGGGGCATAGAACTCTTCAATATAAGGAATAAACTTATCCGTCGCCTGTGGGTTGGGCAGGGTATAAGCCGTCTTCCCCATCTCGCGCAGGATGCAGCATAGGGCGGCGGCGCTGCCGAGAGCGTCCCCGTCCGGTCTGCGATGGCTGATTATAAGGAAGCCGTCATGCTCGCGCAGAAACTGCGCAGCCTCAGTTATCTGTATCTTCTTCATGATTACCGCCGTTTCTTTCAAGCTCGTTGAGAAGCTTTGAAATGTGCGCGCCCCGGGCGATGGAATCGTCCAGAACGAAATTCAGCTCGGGGGTGTAGCGTAAATTCAAAATGCGGCTGAGTTCGCGGCGAAGGTAGCCCGAAGCGGACTTTAAGCCCTTCGTAAGCTCCTTAGCGTCAAACTCTCCCAGCACGCTGATATACACCGTCGCAAAGCGCAGATCCCCCGTCGTATCCACGGCGGTGACGCTCGTAAGCCCCTGCCTGACGCGCGGATCCTTTATATTGCGCAGGAGCGAGGCAAGCTCCCGCTGAATATCCTCGTTTATCCTTTGGATTTTGTTGCTTGGCATATTTATCCTCCATACCGGCAGGAAAATCACACGCCGCCGAAGCGTCTGCTTCGCCCGGAGTAGGATTCTATTGCCTTGTCAAGCTCCCGCTCGGAGAAATCCGGCCAGAGCACATCCGTGAAATAGTATTCTGAATAAGCTGACTGCCAGAGCAGGAAGTTTGAGGTTCTCACTTCGCCGCTCGGTCTTATGATAAGGTCGGGGTCGGGAATGTCCTTTGAATACATATAGGAAGAAAATTCCTGTTCGCTAAGGTCGTTACTGCGCCCCGCGGCGACCTCGGCGGCATAGCGCTGTGCGGCCTTTACTATCTCGTCGCGCCCGCCGTAATTGAGACAGATATTCGCCTGAAAGCCCGTTATGGAGCGGCTGATTTCGTCCGTTCTTGCGATGAGCGCCTTTAGCCTGTCCGAAAGTGGCTCGGTATCGCCGAGGATTTTGAGCCTTATCCCGTCCCGCTCCATCTTTTCAATCGCTTCATGGAGATATTTTTCAAGCAGGCGCATAATAGCGTCCACCTCCTCCGGCGGGCGCTTCCAGTTTTCCGTGGAAAAGGCGTAGACAGTAAGGTATTCTACGCCGATATTCTTGCAGTATGTGGCGATTTTGCGGAAGGTCTCCGCTCCGGCGGAATGCCCCGCCGAACGCGGCAGCCCGCGCTTCTTTGCCCAGCGGCCGTTCCCGTCCATGATGATTGCAATATGACGGGGCAGGACTTTCTCCTGCCCCGCGTTTTTTTCCTTCTTTTTAAAAAACACGCTCATCAGATGCTCTGGAGTTCCTTATCCTTCTTGGCGGCAAGGTCCTCGATTTTTGCGACGAAATCGTCAGTGACCTTCTGGAGGTCCTTCTCGACGTTTTTAAGATCGTCCTCGGTTATCTCGGATTTTTTCTTCATGGCCTTGAACTTCTCCATAGCGTCGCGGCGGATGTTGCGGATGGCAACCTTGCTGTCCTCGGCGTATTTCTTAACGACCTTGCCGAGCTCCTTACGTCTTTCCTCGGTGAGCTGAGGGAACACGAGACGCAGCACACGCCCGTCGTTCTGCGGGTTGATTCCGAGGTCGCTCATCTGAATGGCCTTTTCGATGTCCTTGAGGATCTTTGATTCGTAGGGCTGAATAACGAGGGTGCGCGGGTCGGGCGAGGTGATAGAGCTTATCTGCTGGATGGGAGTGGGCGTGCCATAATAATCGAGCTTGATCTGATCGAGGACGGCGGCGTTCGCGCGCCCCGCTCTGACGGAGGCAAAATCACTCTGCATGATTTCAATAGTTTTCTCCATCTTTTTGGTAAATTCGATGTAATCGCTTTTATTCATTATACGCCATTCCTTTCGCAATAATTTATCAGTGAACTCTCGTGCCGATTTTTTCACCCATGATGACACGATAAATATTTTCCGGGTCTTCAAGCGCAAAGAGCAGGATAGGTATGGAATTATCCATGGAAAGCGAGGTCGCCGTAGAGTCCATAACCGCGAGGCGGCGGGTAAGAACGTCGGTATAGGTTATCTCATCGAACTTTTTCGCGCCGGGGACGACCTTGGGGTCAGCTTCATATACGCCGTCTATATTCTTGGCAAGGAGTATCGCGTCGGCATTTATTTCCGCCGCGCGGAGAACCGCCGCCGTATCCGTAGAGAAATAGGGGCTGCCGGTTCCGCAGGCGAAGATGACTATGCGCTTCTTTTCGAGGTGGTGTATGGCCTTGAGCCTTATGTAAGGCTCGGCAATCTCGCGCATCTGGATAGCAGTCTGCACTCTGACAGGCACGCCGTTCTGCTCGAGAACGTCCGCAACGGCAAGGCAGTTGAGGACCGTCGCCATCATGCCCATATGGTCGGCGCGGGTGCGTTCCATGCGGCCTCCGCCATCTTTCACGCCGCGCCAGAAGTTGCCGCCGCCTATAACAATGCCCATCTCAACGCCGGCATCGTTGCACTTTTTGAGAACATCGCAAATCTTGCCGATTATGTCAAAATCGAGACCTCTTGTCGCACTTCCCGCAAGAGCCTCTCCGCTAAGCTTAAGCAGTACTCTTTTATATTTAGGTTCCATATTTTTCTCCCTTCGGACAAACCTAATTCCTTAAATCTAAATATAACTAATTTATTCTAATATATTTTGAGCGATTTTTAAAGTGTTTTTTCTTGATTTAATACCGAAATTTCTAAATTCACTGATTTTACCGGCAAAGCTGCCAGAACGCAACGGCGCTCGCCGCCGCGACGTTGAGGGAATCGACTCCGAGGCTCATGGGAATTTTCACGGTATAATCGCATTTTGCGATGGTGGAGTCCGCGAGACCGTCGCCCTCCGTTCCGAGGACAATGGCGAGCTTAGGCTCGCGGGCAAGGCGCGCGTCGTCTATGCCGACGGAATCGTCGCTGAGCGCCATAGCGGCCGTCGCAAAGCCATGGAATTTAAGGAGGCTAAGCCCTTTTTCGGGCCAGTCGTTCTTATCCTCCGAAACACGCGTCCAGGGCAGCTTGAACACAGCGCCCATGCTCACGCGGGCGGCGCGGCGGCAAAACGGGTCGCAGCAGCCGGGAGAAAGCAGCACGGCGTCCACCCCGAGGGCCGCTGCGGAGCGGAATATCGCTCCGATATTCGTCGAGTCCACGATGTTTTCAAGCACGGCGACGCGCCTTGAGCTTCTGCAAAGCTCGTCCGGCTCGGGGAGCTGCGGGCGGCGCATCGCGCAAAGGACGCCGCGCGTCAGCGCATAGCCCGCGAGCTTTTCAAGGATTTCCCGGTCCGCCGTGTAAACCGGCACGCCGCAGCGCTCTATGACGGCATTCCCCTGCCCCTCTATGTGCCTGCGCTCCATGAGCAGAGCAAGCGGCCGGAACCCGGAGTCGAGCGCCGTATTTATAACCTTCGTGCTTTCGGCTATGAGTATCCCCTTCTCGGGCTCGAGCCGGTTCCGAAGCTGCGCCTCTGTAAGCCGCGCGAAAACGTCGAGCTCCGGGGCGCTGTAGTCGGTGATTTCAATAATTTCAGGCATAGTTACCTCTCGTTTTTGCGGCGCAAAAAAACTGCGCCATTCTTTTTACAGAATAGCACAGTTTTATAAAAATGTCATGCATTAATTACTTTCGGCGCATTTTCAGCATCCGTCAGTTTCACCGGCGGCGCTTCATTTTCCCAAAACTCCGTCATCTGCGCCCAGAAGCGCTTCGGCATATTCCCCATGCGGCACTTTGGGTTATAGCGCTCCTTTATGCCGATGGAATTATAAAAGCTGCGCCAGAGTCTGCGCGTTTCCCGCTCATAGTCGTCGGGCGACGCGGGCTCAAACTCGTCAATATAAGCGATTTTCCCCTTACCCTCCGCGCCGAGAAGGATCATCTTATGGGTCTTATCGTATATTATTACAGCATCGTCCGGGAAGCGCGGGCAAAAATGCGCCATCAGCATCGGCAGGACGTAGTTTTTCGGCTCGATCACGGAGACGAGCGCGTTCCCGACCTCGGAAAAACGCACGAAGCCGCGATACGCCTCCGTCTCGCTCTCAAGCTCGCGAACCGCCCGGAAAAGCGGGTACCACGGGCCGTCAAGGTCGTTCATCACGCGGTAATGCTTCCTGAAGCCCTCGCAGATAAAATCGAGAATATACATTTCCTTATTCTCAAGGCAGGTGAGGAAGGCTTTCTTGATGAAGGCAAGCGCCTGCGAGGAAACGGCTTCCTTTATCCTGGCGCGCATCGAAAGGGCCTTCGCTTCGTCCGTCTCAATGAATTTAGTATCGAAAAGCGGAAGCTGATCCTCGTTTTCGCTTATTATAAACTCCGGTCGCTCGCCCGTGCGGCAGCTTTCCCACGCACAGCAAAGGAGCCCGTCGAAGCTTCCGTCGTAAACATAGCTCAAAGCTGCCCCGTCAGACATTTTGCATACTCCTCCCTGCTAAAGAGCGATAACTGCTCCATCGGCTGGAGCTCAAGCCTGAGGGCAAGGCCCTCGGAGGCAAGGTTGCGCATCACACTCTCCCGCCTCATAGACAGGCCGGCAGGACTCTTCCCGCGGCACAGGATGAAATACTGCGCTCTTTTCAAAACCGCGCCGAGCTTTTTAAGGTCGCCGAAATCGAGGTTCCCGTTCCGTCTCGCCGCGATTATACGGTTCGCGCTCGTCACCCCTATGCCGGGAACGCGCAAAAGCAGCTCGCGCGGCGCGGAATTTACCTCCACGGGGAAAAGCTCCGGGTGATTGAGCGCCCAGCAGCATTTCGGGTCGAGCAATGGGTCAAAATTCGGGTGCTTTTCGTCAAGCAGCTCCCCGGCCTCGAAGCCGTAGAATCGCATCAGCCAGTCCGCCTGATAGAGCCTGTGTTCGCGCAAAAGGGGCGGCTTCGTATCGAGGCTCGGCAGGTGGCTGTTCTCCACGAGCGGAACGTAAGCGGAAAAGAAAACCCTTTTCAGCGAGTATTTTTTGTATAGCCCAGAAGCGAGCTTGAGTATCTTGAGGTCGGTTTCAGGCGTCGCGCCGATAATAAGCTGTGTGCTCTGCCCGGCAGGTGCAAAGCGCTGGGCGGAGCGGTAAAGTGCAAGAGCCTCGCGGTTTTCCGTTATTCCGGATGAAATCTGCTTCATCGGCGTGAGCAGCATTTGCTTCGTCTTATCCGGCGCGAGCAAACGCAGGCTGGCCTCGCTCGGCAGCTCGATATTAACGCTCATCCTGTCGGCAAGGCAGCCGAGGCGGCGCAAAAGCTCCGGCGAAGTCCCCGGTATGACCTTCGCGTGGATATAGCCCCGGAAACGGTACTCCTCGCGGAGAATGCGGAGGCATTCTATCATGCGCTCGCTTGTATTGTCCGCCGAGCCCATAACGGCGGAGCTAATAAAAAGCCCCTCTATATAATTGCGGCGGTAGAACCTGATCGTAAGCTCGGCAAGCTCGCGCGGCGTGAAGCTCGCGCGCGGAACATCGTTAGTGCGGCGGTTCACGCAATAGGCGCAGTCAAAGGCGCAGGCATTGGACATGAGCACCTTCAGAAGCGTGATGCAGCGCCCGTCGGAGGCAAAGCTATGGCAGCACCCGGCGTTGGAGGCCGAGCCTATGCTGCCTTTTTTCCCGCCGCGCTCGACGCCGCTCGATGTACACGCGACGTCATACTTCGCCGCAGCGGTAAGTATATTCAGCTTGTCTTCGAGTTCCATTTCTCCGCCCCGTTCCTTCTCTCGTACTTTTGTTCTATTATAACCCCATGCACAGAAAAATGCAAGCCTAAAATCAAAAATTCTCTTCCAAATCGCCGTTAAAAATGCTATAATTCTCTCATCAAAACCGCCCAAACATCACAAGGAGGACGACCCATGGCCATGTGTTTCCCCGACTGGCAGGATAAGCATTATGCCTTTTTCTGCAACAGCGAGTGCGAGTGCTTCCCCTGCCACGAAACGAGCGATCCCGAGAATTTCAACTGCCTGTTCTGCTACTGCCCGCTCTACGCTTTGGGCGAGCATTGCGGCGGCAACTTTTCCTACACTGAAAAGGGCATAAAAAACTGCTCCAAATGCGGCATTCCGCATAAGCGCGATAATTACGGCTACATTATCGACAAATTCCAGCAGGTCGCGGACATAGCGCGGCGAGACAGCGAAAAATAAAGGCAACACCGCATAATTCCGGCGCATAGATTGCGCCGTCAGGATTTTCGTCAGATTGTTCAAAAAACGCAGGTAATACTTTGTGTATTGCCGAGTATTTTTG
>JAEEGK010000661.1_pt1 | contig 85995 bp, 60 predicted proteins | sample 8958771 | NCBI WGS metagenome assembly JAEEGK01 (sample SAMN16246547, study PRJNA631951) | gut metagenome | biome: gut microbiome; feature: rumen; material: SC-attached | host: Bos | place: Iran: Karaj | collected 2018-10
AATTTTCGTATCGAACAGCTTGACTGTCGAGTCGGAAATACGCACTCACGCACCCCAGATTGCAGGGGTGATGGACAAGCTCGAAAAGGCCTTTTATACCCCTGACGAGGAGGCGGAATTGGAGCGGCTTTTCCCCACCTGCGAGAAGATATCCATCGACTACGCCGTCATGGAAAAATCCCCCAATGTCTGGTGCATTCCATCGGACTGGCCCTGGGACGATCTGGGCAGTTTCGCCGCCATAGAAAAAGTAACCGGGCGCCCGGTCCCTCAGGAACTCAAAGACGCCCAGTTGGAATATCAACGCTCTAAATCCGGTCGGTAATTTATACTAAAGACGACAATGCCCGTCCTAAGCCTTTTTTTTGGCGTGGACGGGCCTTTTGTCGTCTTTGGGATATGCTATAGTTTATGGGCATGCAGCATGGCAACCGGATCCAGAGCCTTGTCCAGATCCTCCTTACTCATAAGCCCCTTCTCCAGAACGATATCATACACGCTTCCGCCGGTCTCCAAGGCCTCCTTGGCAACCTTGGTACTGTTCTTATATCCGATATAAGGATTGAGGGCGGTAACTATGCCTATGGAATTCTTGACCATCTCGTAGCAGTGCTCCTTGTTGACGGTGATGCCCACGATGCACTTCTCGCGCAGGGTGTTTATGGCATTGGTCAGCCAGGTGATGCTCTCCAGTATGGACTGGGCGATGACGGGTTCCATAACGTTCAGCTGCAGCTGGCCTGCCTCTGCGGCGAAAGCCACGGTGGTGTCGTTGCCTATCACCTTGAAGCAAACCTGGTTGGTAACCTCGGGGATGACAGGATTGACCTTTCCGGGCATGATGGATGAACCGGGGGCCATAGGGGGCAGGTTGATCTCGTGCAGGCCGCAACGGGGGCCGGAAGCCATAAGGCGGAGGTCGTTGCAGGTCTTGCTGAGCTTGATGGCAAGGCGCTTGAGGGCAGCGGAATAGCTCACATAGGCTCCGGTATCGGGTGTGGCCTCCACGAGGTCGGGGGCGGAGATGAGCTCGTCGCCGCAAAGCTCGCTCATACGGCGGGTGCATAGTTCGGCGAAGCCGGGAACAGCGTTAAGGCCGGTTCCGATGGCGGTTCCGCCCATATTTATCTCCTTGAGCAGCACTACGTTACGTTCGAGGTTCGCAAGTTCTTCTTCAAGGTTGTTGGCGAAGGCGTTGAACTCCTGTCCGGAGGTCATAGGCACGGCATCCTGGAGCTGGGTGCGGCCCATCTTGAGTATGTCCTTGAATTCTTCGCCTTTGGCGCGGAAGGCGGCGATCAGCTCGCCCAGGGCGCGGACCAGCTTCTTGTTCATACGCACGAAGGTGTAGCGGAATGCGGTAGGGTAGGCGTCATTGGTGGACTGGGCGCAGTTCACGTGGTCGTTGGGGGAGCAGTACTGGTATTCTCCTTTCTTGTGTCCCATTATCTCGAGGGCGCGGTTGGCGATGACCTCGTTCGCATTCATATTGACCGAGGTACCGGCACCTCCCTGCATCATATCGACGGGGAACTGGTCGTGCAGGGCTCCGTCCACGATTTCCTTGCAGGCCTTGCAGATGGCATCCGCAATCTTGGGATCCAGGGCACCGAGTTCTGCGTTGGCGGAAGCGGCGGCCCATTTCACATAGGCGATCGCGATGATGTACTCGGGGTAGTCACTCATATGAGTGGTGGAGATCTTGTAATTGTTGATAGCCCGCTGGGTCTGGACACCGTAGTAGGCATCGATAGGAACCTCAAGTTCGCCGATGAGGTCCGATTCGATTCTGAATTGTTTCTGACTCATAGTGTTATTCAAAATATTTCAATGACTTATCTAAAATTATCTCAATATCTTCTTTAGGTGTAATAGCCTCCAGCGGCACGCTCCAGGCCATCACCTTGTATCCTTCGAAAGGATGGAAGACGGCGGCTCCCGTGCGGTTGGAGAAGGTGGCTACGGCCTTTCCTCCCTCCTCGGCCCTGATGCCTCCGGCCGTCTCGACGCAGTAGCCTTCTTCGTCGGGGGAATTGCGGAAGCGGAAGTTCAGCCCGTCCATATTCAACCGGCCGTTTACGGAGCCGCGGGAGGTGCTCCAACGGTATCCCAGGGTGTCGCGTATGAACGAGCGGGCTTCTCCCTGATATCCGTCATCGGCGATAGGGTAGATCTCGTCCCAGGCGTCGGTACCTATGTAGGCCCCTGAAATCAGCAGGTTGCAGCCCTCTGCGGCGGAAGCGCCCAGGGCCTTGCGCAGAGGGGCAGGGAAGACGCGGAAACGGGGCGCCTTGCGAGTGTTTCCGACCAGGGTGCTTATCTGCTTGCCACAGATGAGGTCTATGGCGAAATACGGCTCGGCAGGGGCCTTCTCGTAGGCTTTGCGGCTGCTCGAGCAGAAACTGTATCCCAGAGCCAGCAGGGCCTGGCCGTGCACGTAGGGATAGTCGAAGCTGTTGCCCGCCTGCTGGAATCCGGCCTGGTCAACATCGGTGGCTCCGAATCCGGGGGCGGTGTTGTTGATGTATTTCTTCTCCCGGCGGAACTCATAGCTCTCTCCGCCGTAGGATATATCCTTGATGTAGGGGACTCCGCCGTCGCGCCTGGCATCGAATCCGGCATACTCGCCATAATCGAACCAGGAAGGTGCGCTGATGCGGTCGAAGTTATTGACTATCAGTATCTTTTTGGATTCTTCGGAGGACAGGCCCAGGCTCAGGACCTCGGAGGGGAAGGATCTTCCCCCGCGGTTGCAGGCCTCCACCATATAGGAATAGATGTGCCCGGCTTCTACCGGTAGTTCCACCGAGCAGCCCTTTACGCTGCGTCCGTTGTCGAAGGCTCCGTCGTCCACGCGGGTATATACCAGATACTCGTCCGGCACTGCGGTAGGCTCTTTGCCGTCGGGAGTGGGCTCCCAGCTCAGCCGGGCCTTTCCCTCAGTGCTGAATACCACGGAGAAGGCGCTGACGGGCAGGGGAGCAACTGCATAGCTCACCCCGTAGTAGGTGCTAAGGAACTTCAGTATGCCCTTGTAGATGGCCCGGCAGACATCGAAACGGTATCCTGGGTCGAGCCCGAAGCGCATATCGGCGAAGTTCTGATGGGCCAGCAGTTCCAGCAGCATGGCAGGAACGTCGGTGGTGCGGGATTCGGAGTAGGAACGGTTCCAGATCTGCCTGCGGGTCCAAAGGGAATCATAATCGCTGCGCAGGTCCTCCACTATCTGGGTCTGCACGAAATCGGTGAGCAGGCGGCAGGCGGCACGGTCGTTACCGTTCTTGAACTTCCTGCTGCCGTCGGCCTTGAGGGTATAGATGGCCAGGGTGCCTACTATCGAATCATTAGGGGTGACTCCGGCGTCGGTATGGAAGGCCAGGGAGAGGTCGAAGGGGATATCCTTGTCGTCCTTGAGCATCTTCACCCATTCTCCACGGGAGGCGAAGTCGCAGGTATAGTCGGTATCCCACTGGTGGATGCGCTTGTAGGGCATTCCGGCCCATTGTTCCCAGTACATTGCCCCTTCCAGATAGGAGGGCAGGCCGGAGGTTTCCCAGAGGGATGTGTCCTTGCCCTTCCCGCGGGCGATCTTTCCCATTCCTCCGCCTATCTTGACCGCATCGGCGCTCACCACGCTGCCTTTTTCCAGGCTGCGGCCGGTGGGAGTGCCGTTATCCAGCATTATGTAGGAATCGGGCCCCAGGTCGAATTCCCCCAGGAAGATCCAGGTGCCTCCGCCCATCTTCTGGTTCACCGTGAACTCGCTCTTGCCTCCGCGATGGAATACGCTGTAGTGGGCGGCGCTGCTGCTGTTGGGCAGGGTCTTGTAGGAAATGTACACGCAGTGGCGGCCATTCTGCTCCAGGCCGGGTTCCCAGCGCACGCTGGCATTCCCCTTGCCGGCCACGCAGGCTATCTGCCTGGCGGAACCCATAGTGAAGGGATTGTCGTCCTTCAAATAAATTTCTTTCTTGTCGGCGAAACCCTCGCCGGCATCCTTCCACAGGCCTTTTTCCTTGTAGAGGCCGTGGCTGCGCACGGGAAAGCCGGGGCTGCGGAAGTGGGCGTCGTTGTCGCAGATAATCTCCAGCGAACCGGTGTCCCTTTCGCGCGGGGTGAGAACGTAGGCGCCCGCCCTCTCAAGCATAGGGATGAGGAAGGGGATGACATAGCTCTGGGTGTAGAGGTCTTCGGTGGTGGTCCAGTTCGGAGAGCGTTGCCAGCTCCATACTCCGGCCCCGTTGTCGAAGAAGCGCCCGTGGCTCTGCCAGAGGGCTATATGGCGGCCGTAAAGGCCTCCGTCGTATCTGCGTCCGCCAAGCCTCTCGATGAAGGCTCTGCGGGGCTTTGCGTCCACTTTGAACTTGTAGGGGCGGGGCTGCCCGTCCCTGCCTATCGCGGGCTGGGCCAGTTCTTCCAGATCCACGCTCTCGCACCATATACCTCCCAGGGTGTAGTTGCTGACTTCTTCCGGCCACAGCTCCTGAAGCAGGCCGCGGAACCATCTGATGTCCTGCCTGCGCCAGGGATAGTCCCCCAGTTCCTTGGTGAAGTAGAGGTCCAGGATGGTCCCTCGTTTCATTGCCTTGTTGAGCTTAAGGCTCGAGCGCACGCGGAAATGCTCTTTCGCAAGTACGGTGATCGAATCCACCCTGGGTTTGAAGGCCTCGAGAATGGCTTTCTGGGCATTCGCGGAAAGGCTCAGCAACAATAGGGCGGAAAAGGTCAGAATCTTACGGAGCATAATCAGTTTTGCTTTCGGACTTTAAGATGCGTTATATCCACTATGAAGACTGCGGCGGTGCTCAGCGCTATGGCCAGGGCATCGGCCTTGAAGTCCCTTATGTCCATCGACCGGTAGGGGAGTTTCCCCTGTATGTATTCCGTGCCATAAGCGAGCAGCAGGCCGAATATCAAGGTGCCCAGCGCAAAAAGGAAGGCGTGGCTCAGCTTGTTGGTAAGATGGTCGTAGGCCAGATATGCAAGTATCGGGAAGGGCAGGAACATCAGGAAATGCGCTATCTTGTCGGTCGGTATGCCGAAGATGAACTTCTGCACGTCCGGGAGCTTGTCCACGTGCATGAAGCAGAGGAAGGCCACGGCTGCAAGATAGAGGAAGAAGAGTATCCTCGCCAGGAAGGTCTTGGGAGTTATCATAGGGCCTGCATGTCGTGAAGTTTACGGTAATACCCGCCGAGGGCGATCAGCTCGTCGTGGCGGCCACGCTCCACTATACGGCCCTCGTCCACCACGATGATCTCGTCGGCATCCTTGATGGTGCTCAGTCGGTGGGCTATGGCTATGGTGGTACGGTTGCTCATAAGGCGCTCCAGAGCCTCCTGGACGGCACGTTCGCTCTCGGTGTCGAGGGCGGCGGTAGCCTCGTCCAGAATGAGTATGGGAGGGTTCTTGAGCAGGGCGCGGGCAATGCTGATGCGCTGGCGCTGGCCGCCGCTTAGCTTGCAGCCACGGTCGCCTACGTTAGTCTGGTAGCCCTCTTCCTTCTCGAGGATGAACTCGTGGGCGTTGGCTATTTTGGCGGCCTCGATTACCTGCTCCTCGGTGGCTCCTTCCACTCCGAAGGCTATGTTGTTGAAGATGGTATCGTTGAAGAGTATGGGCTCCTGGTTGACGTTGCCCATCAGCGAACGCAGGCTGGCGAGCTTATAGTCGCGTATGTCCTTGCCGTCGATGGTGATCCTGCCGGACTCCACGTCGTAGAAGCGGGGAATGAGGTCCACCATGGTGGATTTTCCGCCTCCCGAAGCGCCTACGATGGCGATGGTCTTACCCTTGGGGATTTCGAAGTCGATGTCGGAAAGGATCTGCCGGCCGTCCTTCTCGTATTTGAAGTTGACGTGCTCGAAGCGTATGGAATCGTTGAATTCCTTGATCTCGACGGCACCCTCGCTCTCGCGGATGTCGTTGCGGGCGGTGAGTATCCTGTCAATCCTCTCCATCGATGCAAGGCCCTTGGGGATGTTGTAGGCGGCCTTGGAAAGGTCCTTTATAGGCTGGATGACGCTGTACAGTATCACCATATAGAAGATGAAGGTAGGAGCGTCGATGAAGGACTCGTCCTTGATGATGAGGAAACCGCCGAAGCAGAGCACTATGGCTATCATGGCGGTTCCCAGGAACTCGCTCACGGGGTGGGCCAGGGCCTGGCGCGTGGCGACGCGGGTATTCTTGGCGCGCATGGCACCGGTAACCTTGTCGAAACGGGCGGACATGGTCTTCTCGGCAAGGAAGGCCTTTATTACGCGGAGGCCGCCCAAAGTCTCTTCCACCATGCTCATAGTGTCGCTCCACAGGGCCTGGGCCTCGGTAGAACGCTTCTTGAGGTTACGCCCTATGACTCCCATCAGCCACATCATCAGCGGCGCGAACACCAGCACGAAGAGGGTGAGTTTCCAGGAGATGAACACAAGGGTGCCGATGTAGAATATGATGAGGATGGGATTCTTGAGTATCATTTCCAGGGAGCCGGTTATAGAATTCTCGACCTCCTGCACGTCACCGCTCATACGGGCTATGATGTCGCCCTTGCGCTCCTGGGAGAAGAACCCGAGGGGCAGGGAGAGTATCTTGTCGTATATCTGCAGCCTCATATCCTTCACGATGCCGGTGCGGAGGGGCACCATAACCGCGGTGGAACCGAAGTAGCAGGAAGTTTTCAGGGCCGTCATCAGTATGAGCACGCCCGCAAGCACGAGCAGGGTGACAACGGGCCCGTGGCTGCCCATATAGCTGGATACGAACCAGTAGAAGTTGTTAACCAGGGTTTCCTTGAAATCGCCCGTTCCCCAGGGGATGAAACTGTATGTATTCTCTTCCATCTGGAAGATTATCTTCAGCACGGGGATTATCAGGGTGAAGGAAAAGATATTGAAGACGGCGCTCAGGATATTCATCAGCACCGAACCAGCCAGGTATTTCTTGTACGGGCTTACATAGCGCCGTATCATCGACCAGAACGCTTTCATAATACAAAAATAATCAAAATCACAATATGAACATCGGCGACGCACTCTGGCGGGGAAGTGCCAGCAGGCGTATTCCGGTGCCCTCGACGGCCGGAGAACAGGCATCCAATGCCTTCTTCGGCGTGTTGTTGTGTTCGCTCAGATGGCACAGGAAGATGTTCTCCAGGCCAAGATGCATGAAGTCCCGTATCGCATCGGCGCACTCGGCATTGGAAAGATGCCCGTGGCCTCCGCAGATCCTGTCCTGGAGCTCAAGCGGATACGGCCCGGCCTTGAGCATATCCAGGTCGTAGTTAGCCTCTATCACCACCGTGGAAGCCTTGGACGCATATCCCAGGGCCTCGTCCGTCATACGGCCTATGTCGGTCATTATTACGAACACGTAATCTTCCAATTCGATGCAGTAACCTACCGTCTGCGTTGCATCGTGGGGGACTATGAAATACTTCGCACGTATCTTCCCGGGCACTATCTCCGACCAGGCGCCATCGTTGAGGGTGCGCACCACTGGGCCGAGGTATTCTCCCGTCATCCAATGGGTTGCGAGGGAGCCCCTGAGCTTGCGCGTCATCCAGACAGGCTTGAGCAGGCGTTTGCAGTAAGGCCCGAGGTTGTGTATGTGGTCCATATGGTCGTGGGTTATCAGTACGGCATCCACGTCGTCATATGTGAATCCATTCTTGGTAAGTTCCTGCTTCAGTCTCCTCAGGCTGACTCCGGCATCTATCACTATTCCTGCTCCGCCGTCCTCTCCGTCGATGTGGAGGAAATAGCAGTTGCCGCAACTGCCGCTGGAAAGGGACTGGAACACTATCTTGTTGCTAATCATTTTCTTTACAGTATTTCGAGATCACCCCGTAGGCATCCGTGATACCCAGTTCTCCCGCACGGGAAAGGTCTATGCAACCCTTCTCCTTGTCCTTTATGAAGATTAGGGCCAGGGCCCTGTTGAAATAGGCGTCACCCAGTTCGGGGCAGATGCTGATGGCCCTGTCGTAGTTCTCTATGGCTTCGACCATATTTCCGGACAGGCACTGCAGGTTGCCCATATTGAAGTACAGGTACGGTATGTCGGGGAGGATGCGCATAGCCTCCTGTATGTCGGCTATAGCTTCGGAGTAGTCGTAGGTGCGGTCGACCCTGTCGTTGACGCGGGCGCGTATCGTGCCCTGGTCGTCCATCGTGAGGGTCTGCACGTTACGTTCCATGCTGGCGATGAAGTCTATCATCTCCGCCCGCAGAACGCCGCGGTTCATAAGATAGAAAGCCTTGTAGAAGTGGGAGAAACGGTCCCTCAGGGCATCGGAGTCGGCCAGCTTGACTGCCTGGTCGAAGCAGTTCAGGGCTGAGTTGTACTGCTTGTTCTGCACTTCGTGTATGCCCTTTATGAAACTGACGACGGAAGGAGTGAGCTGGTTCTTGCCGGCACCGGCGCTGGTGTCTCCCGAAAGAATGCTCTCGATGCTTCTGGTGAGCCTGACGTTCTTGGTGTCCTCGTTAGCAACGCTGACGAGCAGGGGAGACAGGGCGGTGAAGCGGTCGATGAGAGGATTCTCGTAAACCCTCCGCACAAGGGGCCTGTCTCCTTGGCCGTCGTTGGCTATCTTGAAGCGGAAGAGCGGGCGCAGGCGCACGTCTATGTCGCGGTGCTGCAGCAGTTCGTTGTCGAAGTCTTTCTTTGCGAAATCCGCATCCAGGGCAAGCAGGGAGCTGTATTTCCGGGTGGTGTCGGCAAAGTCGGCCTTGCCGGAAGCACTCTTGCTATTGTACTCGGCAACCTTCTTCCGGGCTATGTCGTAGTCGGCCTTGGAAGCCTTGTTGCGCCCCATCATCTTCTCCACGAAGGAACGGTTCATATAGGCCTTGGCGAAGTCCGGATACAGGGCTATTGCCATATTGTAGTCCTCGAGGGCATCCTGCCAGCGTTGCATCTCGATGAAATAACCTGCCCTGTTGAAGTAGGCGAGCACGTTTCCAGGATTGATGCCTATCACCCTGTCCATATCGTCCAGGGCCCCCTCGAAATCGCCGACCTGCGCCCTGAGCAGGCTGCGGTTGTAGAGGGTGAGGGCGTTGCCGGGTTCGTCCTTGAGCACTCGGTCCAAGTCGGCCATGGCTTCCTTGGGCTGGTTGCGGTCGGCATACATCAGCGCCCTGTTGAAATAGGCGAAGGTGTTCGTCGTGTCCAGCTGTATGGCGTGGTCTATGTCTCCGATGGCTTTTTCGTAGTCCTGGCTGGAGGCATATACGCGGGCGCGGCGGATATAGGCCTCGGGGTCGTAGCGGTCAAGGCGTATGGCGCGGTTATAATCCTCCAGGGCCTTGAGCGTGTCCTTGCTGAAGAGGTAGCAGGCCCCGCGGTTGAGGAAGGCTCCGGGATCCTTGGGCTCTTTCTTGATATAGCGGTCGAAGTCGGCGATGGCATCTTCGAAGCGCTGGGCGAGGAAATAGGTGACACCGCGGCTATAGTACAGCCCGGCGAATCCGGGACGGAGGGCTATGGCCTTGTTGATGTCTTCCAGGCCTTCTTCATACATTCCCTGACGGCTCTTGGTGATGCCGCGGTAGTGATATCCGTTGGTGAATATGGGGTTGAGCCTTACCGAACGGTCGAAGTCCTGCTGAGCCCCGCGCACGTCGCCGAGGTTGTATTTGGAAATGCCGCGATAGAAAAAGTTCCAGTAGTCGGCCGTGTCCAGCCTGGCCAGGACATTGAAGTTCTCGATGGCCAGGGCGTACTTCCCGTCGGAGAAGGCCTGCCGGCCCCGGAGGAAGAACACGTCCTTGTCGTACTGGGCAAAGGCCTGCCCTGCAGGCCAGAGAACCTGCCAGAGTAAAAAGATTATTGCCAGCCCGAACTTTTTCATTAATTTTGTGCTGTTTTGCTTATAAGCAAGCAAAGATAACATTTATTATGCCGTTTTCCGCCCGTCTGGCAAAAATAATTCTCATTCTCTGCTTTCTGCCGGCGGCGGCCGTCACGGGCGCTATGGCCCAATCCGGGCCGGACGAGGGCTTGCGCCGCGATGTGGAGTTTCTCTCCGACAGCCTTTGCACCGGAAGGAAGACGGGTACGGCAGGTTCCTCCGCGGCATCATTCTACATAATCCACCATCTGCGCAGCCTGGGCTACGAAGTCAGGGTGGAAGCCTTCGGCACTTCTTCAGGCGCCGTGGGGCACAATATAATAGGCTTCAAGCCCGGTTTCACCGGCAGGGCGCTCTTGCTTATGGCCTCTTATGACGGACTGGGTAAGATAGGAGGGAGATTCTATCCAGGAGCGGACAGCAATGCCTCGGGAACTGCGGCCCTGCTGTCGCTCGCGGAGCGCTTTAAGGACCGTTCCGACCTGGTGCTGGCCTTCGTGGACGGGCACAACGCCAATCTTTCCGGGGCGGAAGCCCTGAAGTTGTCCCTAGGGAAAGTGAAACTCAGGATGGTGGCAAGCCTGGACATTCTGGGCAGCACGCTGGCCCCACCGGACGAGTTCTGGAAGAACTATCTGATAGTCCTGGGCGGAGCTCCCTTCCGGATTAGCCTGGAAAAGGCGGGAGCGGGCCTGCATCTCTATTACGACTACTACGGGAGCCGGTCTTTCACCGATCTATTCTACCGCAAGGTCAGCGACCACAAGGTCTTCCTGGACCGCGGCATACCCGTGCTGATGTTCACATCCGGCATCACCCTCAATACTAACAGGGAGGGGGACACCTGGCGGACCCTGGATTTCCCGGTATTCGCCAAGCGCGTAGAAGCTATAGGAAACTGGCTTGAGAACCAGTAGGGGGGCTATTCTTCGCTGTAAACCTGCACTATCACAGTTCCTTTGGCTATGTGCTTTGCCATCGCCTTGATATGGGCGGGCTTTATGCTGCGCACCAGCTTGGCATAGTCGTAGCCGTAAGGCGTGCCCCAGCGGACGGATGAGAGCATACGGTCCTGCTGGGAGATGACGGAACGCGCTATCCTTGCTTCTTTCTCGCCCCGGGCCTTGACCAGATACTTGACCGCCAGTTCCATTTCTTCGGCCGTAGGGCCTTCTGCGCACATCCTGGCCATCCCGTCTTCCACGTCCTTGAGGACTATGTCCTTCATCTCGGGGCGTGTCCTGAAGTCCACGAACGAATGTGAAGGCTGGCCGGGTTTCTCTTCGACCTCGGTGCGGAAAGATACGCTGTAGGCCCCTCCGCGCTCTTCGCGTATAAGGGCGAGGTAGCGGGCGGACATAATGTAGTTGAGTATGTCCAGGATTGCCCTTTCCTCCTTGGTACAGCCGCCTTTGAAGAAGTAGTTGTAGCTGATGTCGGTGTAGGGGGCTGCTACGGGTTCGTTGGTCTCGATGAAATCCTTCCTGCCCTTCACGGCTATCTTCAGGGGGATGTTCTTGCCCTTTCCGTAGGCGTAAGGCAGTTCGAGGGAAGCGATGTACTTCCTTACCAGGCTTTCTATTTCTTCGCGGGGAAGGTCGCTGCAGATTATCACTTTCATCCCCTCGATCTTGCCATAGTAGCGCTTGAATACGTCTTCTACCAGGGCCAGGTCGGTGGCATTCACCGCGGTGCTGTCTATATCCCTCAGCCAGGGATGGTTGTCGGAGATGACATCCTGGCACTTCCTTTCGTAGATTTCCCTGGCGCTCTTCTTCTTGCCGAGGCTCTTCAGCTGGGCCGCTTTCTGATGCTCCAGTTCGCGTTCCGTTCCGAAGTAAGGGTCGGTAAGCTGCAGGTAGGCGGCCTTGAACGCGGTCTCGGCCTTGTCGGCGCGGGAATTGATCTCCATTCGCGCTGCATCCATTCCGCTGGAGAGCATTATGCTGACGCCGTTCAATTCGGGGTAATTGCGGAATTTGTCTTTATCGCAGTTGCGGAAGCCGGCGTTGCGCTTGATATATCCCAGGGCGAAGCGGCTGGCGTCGATATTGCCCGGGTCCAGGGCCTTGTAGCCCGTATCGAAAAGAAGGGTCATGCAGAGACGGGGCCCGCTCTTTATGTCCGTGGCCTTCTTGTAGAATACCTGCACGTTGTTGGAAATGAACCATTTCTCCATATCCGAACCCTTCACCGCGACGCTCCTGCCTATGGCGCCGGGCCTGGCATCCACCTTCAGGTCGAGCTCGGGATAATCCAGGAAGGCGGGGGAGATGCTCTCGGCATCTACCTTCGCCAGGGCCTCCTTCATCTGTTCCGGAGCGGGAGCTATGCCTTCGTCGTTCTTACTGTTGTAGCTATTGGTGTAGATCTTTTCGCTGGTCTCGAACATCATCGCCGGGTAGGGGGCCACATCTTCCGGGGAAATGGCCTCCAGTATGCTCTTGCGCACTTCCTTGAGGGTTTCGGGCAGGACCAGGGGAGCGCCTTGCAGGAAGGCACCAAGGGCCATTTGCACTATCTCCGAGTTCTTCGTGTCTTCCCTGGCCGAGTCCCGGTCGAGGTGGAATCTGGATGCTATGTTGATCTTGGCAACCTCTATCTCCTCGGGGGTTATTCCGTGGAGGAGAAGGCGTCTGACCTCGCGCTCCGAGAACTCCAGGCATCCCAGCAGATTCTCTTTTTTCTTGGGGACGACCGTGATGAGGGATACATAGAGCTCGGGCCTGTAGACGCTGGTCACCAGGGTGGCGCTCTGGGCGGGGGAGTCCTTGAGCTTGCTGCGCTTCTTGAGCCTGTCGGAGAGCACGGAAGATACTATCTGACGGCAGAAATGATCCTTGTAGAAGGCTTCTTCCCTCTGGTCGGAGATGGGGAAGCGCTGCTTGTAGATGGCCTTATATGCCTGATATTTGATCTCCGGGTCGGTCATGTCCGCGAACATAGGTCCGTCGTTTACCGGAGGAATGCATTCGTCTTTGGGCGTGGGATCCACGGCTGCGGGTATGTCGGAGAAAAGGCTCCTCACCCTCGCCTCCATCTTGTCCACGTCGAAATCGCCCACGACAATTATGGCCTGCAGGTCGGGGCGGTACCATTTATGGTAGAAATCCAGTATTTCGTGACGCTCGAAGCCGTTTATGACCTCCAGCTTGCCTATTACGTCGCGCAGGGCGTACTTGGATCCCTTGTACACCAGTTCGTTCTGGCGTTTGGCCATACGGCTGCGGGGATCGTTGCGGAAGCGCCACTCCTCGCTGATGACTCCGCGTTCATCGTCCAGGGCCTGCTGCTCGCAGGAGATGTCGCAGGACCAGTCGTGCAGCACCATAAGCACGGAATCCACGAAAGAATCCCTCACCAGAGGCACTTCCGAGAGGTTATAGACGGTCTCGGTCCTGGTGGTGAAGGCATTCACGTTATAACCGAAACGCACGCCTTCCTTGGCCAGGAAATCGAGTATCCCCTTGCCGGGATAATGCCTGGTGCCGTTGAAGGCCATATGTTCCAGGAAATGGGCCAGACCGTCCTGATTGTCCTCTTCCTGGAGAGCGCCCACATTGTGCGCGATATAGAACTCCGCGCAGCCCTCGGGCTTCTCGTTATGGCAGAGATAGTAGCTCAGCCCGTTGTCGAGCCTGCCGGTGCGGAAATCGGGGTCGTCAGGTATGGTCTGGGCAAATACAAAGTGGGCCGCACATAGCATTGCAGCAAATATCAGGAGTGTTCTTTTCATGGTCTGGTAATGATTTTCAGAAATTGCAGCCGAGCACTATCGCGGCTGCATTGCGTGTCTTTCCGTCCAGGTACTCGTTGTCCTTGGTGAGCGTGGTGAAACGGTCGGAGAGCTTGAGGTAGGGGGCTATGCCCTTGAAAGATAGCAGATGCCAAGTAAACTCCAAGGAAGCACCTGCGCGGGGAGCCGTCTCATACTGGAATTGACGGTTCAGCCAATTGTCGAAAGATTTGGCTTTGCTGGTGCCAGCTCCATAACTGCCGTCGGACTTTGCATTGCCGCTACCGGCTGTCATTTGCACCGACACGGCGATAGAGAAGCAGTCGGCGGGCTTGTTTATATTCCTTTCCGCTTTCAGACCCAGGGTCGCAGATGACAAGTTTTGGTCTCTGTATGTGGGATAAACAGTAGTATGCTGGTTGCGCAGATGCCCCTCCGCCGATGCGGTGAATATCCAATTTGGCCTGAAGCCGTAAATGCCTTTGTGCATTTCCCAAGTCAGTCGTACATCTGCTTCCGTACGGTCAAGGACCCTATTGGAACCTATGTAGATGACTTTGGAGGTCATCCCGCTTTCATTCTCGAACTTGTAACTGTTGACATCGTTGGCAAGGCTGCGGTAGCTGGCTTTCAGATGGATGCGATGCTTCCCGGCTGAAGAAGGGACGTTAACGATGCCTTCGTAAGAAGCTTCCGGGCCACCAAATTCACAGAACACGACCGATGAAGATGTCTTGCTGCCGAAATGGCCATTTTTCCAAGATGCGGACAGCTGCTGGAAAGAAGAAACAGTGCCGTTTGTAAATAGTTGAATTGCGGCTCCGAAACTGTTCCCCGGCATGGGACGGGCATTGGAACGGGAAACATAGCCCAGGTCTCCCACGAAGTCCTCCTTCAAGCCGTAGAAGCTGCCAAAATCAACCAAGATGTCATACTCCCGGTCTACCGTGCCGAACAAGTCGGCGCTCAGCTGTTCCTGGCGGTGGTTCCAGAACAGATTGCCGCCGGCGGATATCCTGTCCGAAAACTTGTACATTGTTCCTGTGTTCAGGGTGAAATCCACCAGCACGTTCAGGAAACGGGGGTCTTTGTATTTTGTCTGGTCTGCCGCAGTGTAGTCAAAACCTAAGCCTGCGGACAATCTGTCGTTGAAAGACCAGGACAAGGTGCCGTTCAGCGAGTATGTCTCGCGTTTCTTGGTACCTGTGGTGTTGAGGTCTTCCTCCAGGAAGTTTATGGGATTAAGGGAGGGCTCCATCAAAATCTGCCCACCCATATCGTGACCTCTGAAACAGGAATAGGACAAGCCGCCGTGAAAGACGAGCTTGTCCGACATCCTGGTATATGATTCGGTTCCGGCTTCGAAGGTCCAGCAGTCGGGCGAGGCTTCAATGGATACAAGCTCTCCGTTTTCTTTGGAATAGCCTGCATGCATCTCGGAGAAACGCTCGTTACCGAGAATGGATATGGTAGCTGCATTGCTGGAGGACAGCGGAAGCTTCCCATCCTTTATCAGTTGGAAATCGCGCACCGGGCCCTGCCCTGCAGTATTGACTGCAAGGCAGAACATCAGTGTGCAGATAATTAGTCCGGAACGCTCCGCCATATTACTTCTTGATGGAGGCAACCTTCCTCAGGTGGAAGTCGTTGGCAGAATTGTTGGTGTCCATATAGACAATTTTTGCCCCATTGGCGATGGATGCTTCAGCATCGATTCCGGAAGGGTCTCCATCCTTTTCGTTATCGACTGCTCCGGCATAGTTGTAAACCAGCTTGCCTTCGTTCTCGGCAATAGCTTCGGTGGCTTCTTTATCGACGTTGCGGTAGGTGGTGTAACCGAGCTTCTGGGTAAACACCTGGTATCCGGTATTCACGGCTGCAGGGAAGCGGGAGAAGAATTTGGTCTCATCGGCGGCCGACCAGAGGTCGAGGGCATCAAGAACCCATTCGGTAGGGATTTTTGCATAATTGCCGGATTTGTTCGTGCTCTTGTTGTCGAAATTGGCCTCGTTCTTTACGAAAGCCTGGATGTCGGTATCGGGCATAATGAGGAAAGGAGACGCTGTCTGGATAGGGAAAGGCCAGGCTGTTCCTTGTCCGAAGCAGTAAGTCTTCATGTAATGGCTTTCAGAGATGGTGGAGGAGGGCGCCGGATAGGCAGAAGCCAGATTGAAACCGGACTCCTTGTCATACATTACAAAGTCGGCGTTGCTGAGATTCACGGAATTGTTGTAAGTTGCCGTGTGATCGATGGCACCGTTAATAGAGACGACAATCTGTCCGTAAGGAGCAATCTCAACTTCTACACCATCCTGGAACCACCAGATGCCAAAGGATGCAGGAGTCCATCCCTCTGCTTCATAAGTGTTTGCTCCATTTTCGTCGGCATATTTGTTGGTCGACTTGCTGTTCGCGATTTGAGCCATTGCGATGCACATCTTGCTGGCATCGACCTTGATATCGGAGTTGTTGTAGATGATGATATACTTGTCGTACTGGTAGTTCTTGGCATTCTCATTGTCCATGCAACCTCCGTTATAGACTTCCTTGATAATGAGCTGGCTGCTCTTGGAAGCTGTCAGGGGCAGTTCGAATGTGTTCTCTGCATCCTTGGCTACGGTAATGTTGGCGTTGCCGTTGTAGTTGAAGACCTGGCCGGCTTCGGACTTCTTGAAAGAAGCAGTGGCAGAATAGGCACCGGCAGCGACAGTGAACTGTGCGGCACCGTTTTCATCGGTGCTTGCATCGAAGGAAGAAGTTCCGTCGGAAACCGTTACGGTGACACCTTCCTGGGCGAATGCCTGGTTGTCGGCGGTGAGCTGGACCGTGATGTCATAAGTGACAGGCCCTTTGTTTTTGTTCTCTTTTTCGCAAGATACTGCAGTGATTGCGAGTACTGATGCGAGAATCAAAAATAACTTTTTCATAACATCGGTATTTAATGATTAAAACTTGATTCTGAGTGTAAGTCCGTAATAGAACTTGGGAATGTATTGGGACGTGGACAGGTACGAGGCTGTCTTGCTGCTCCATATCTGTGCCCTGTTGTTGAAGAAATTATTAGCGTAGAATGATACCGAGGCCCTGTCTCCTATTTCTTTGGTCACACTGAAATTAGCTGAAAAATAAGGGGAAATGAAATCCTTGCAGAAGGAATAGAGGTATGCGGATTTTGAAGTCAACTGTACCAGATCCATCTTTAAGGCTCCGGAAGCGGTCTGCAGGTCTTCGAGGAAATTCCTGGGCGTAGGGTCGTCGTAAGTCGTATAATACTCCGGGTAACGCACGACGTAGTTTCTGCCCGAATAGATTGATTCGCCCGTAGTCGACAGTACGTCGTTCAGGTTGCTGATGACATTGGATAATTCGGCCCCATCGGCGTCTTCGCTGAGTGCCCGGGAATATTTGAGCAGGCTGGCCTCCAACTTCATCGAGATTATGAGCCTTATCCTAGGAATGTGGGTGGTAACGGTGATGTTGTTGCGGAGGGACCTGGTCTCGGAACCATTCGAATAGCTATCTCCACCACGATACCATCCTATGTATTGATAAGGGAGATTGTCCTGTGCAGATTTGAGGGTATAAGGACAGACAGCCCGGATGTCGGTGCTCAGTGAGCGGTAAGCATATAGGGTGCCGTCAAGCCTTATGGTGGTATTGATAGGGTTGATTTTAGCAAAATCTATTACCCATTCCAGGCCGTACCGGTCGGTATGACCGGATTCATTGTCGGCATAGTATCTGGGGACCAACTCCCGCCAAATGCTGCCTGCAAGAATTTGGGGAGCTATATTACCATTCCTGTCGGATACGGTGACAAGACCTGTGCCCTGATCGATGGAAAACACCCTGTCCTCTTCAGGAATAGGCAGGGTTCCCTGTTCCGTACCAGGAGTGTAGAAATATGACGACCTCTCATAGTCACACCCGATACGGTAAGAATCGATGGTGCGGTTCCAGAACGCGGCGAGGGAAATCTTATTACCGGCTATGTCCGTCTCAACACCAAGTTCGAGAAGACGGTTACGCTGCTTGCGCAGGTCCGGATTGAAGTCGACACTTCGAGGTTGGATATAGTAAGCAGAAAAATACTGGTTTAGGCTGTCGGACTTTGATGTGAATACGTTGATGTCGCGATACGTGGGAATAGGGTAGAGTACCCCGAGCGAAGGCAGTTTGAAAGCCAGGCCCCAACTGGCCCTGAAGGAAAGTTCCCGTACAGTCTTGTTCCTCCTGCCCTTGGATGTAAATACCGTGTATTTGACATTGAACCTTGGAGAAAGGCTGGAACTGATACCGTAGGCGGAACCTTTGATGGCAGTATTGTCCTGACGCAAGCCGGCTATGATATTGAGCTTGCCATTCCCAACGGGGGCCAATAGGTTATCCTCGATATATAGTCCTAAATTGTTTATGGTGGGGACGTCGCAATACTTGTATTCCCTGAAGGTGGGTGCGGTGGCCATGTCTTCGGAATACTTTCCTATGCCAAAGTTGCGGTCAGTACTCCAGTCAGCACCAGCTTTTACCTTATTGTTGACCTTTCCTATATGTTTGGCAAGATTGGCTTTCAGGGAAAGCTTGGTCGTGAGAGGACGGTCGTCGTCGCACATAACATTGTACCAGTATCCGGGAGGAATGCTCTTCACGGCTGGAATTCCGGCTCCATCGACATATGCTTCCTCTATGAAATAACCTTTTTCGCGGCCGTGGAAGACGGTTTTGTTAGAAGGACTGGAGTTATGTGTCCTCTCGCTTGTAGATTTGTCGGAATAAGCGGCGGATGCGTTGAACTCAATGTTCGTGATCCAGTTCTTGCTGAGCAGCCAGTTTGCACTTAGGTTGACACGTATGGCGTTGTCCCTGCCCTTCGACCAAGTGCCTTGCACCGCATCCGGGTCGGCTGTGGTGTTCATTCCGCCGAGGTTTCCGGTAATGCCAGCGTTTATACGAATGGGAGCGGACGAAAAAATGCCCGTGTTGAAAAGGTTCATATAAGACAGCGATACCTGCTTGCGGTTGTATGCGGTATAAGGCGACATCGCTTTCGAAAAAGACTCCGTGTATTCCATGCTAGCGTTGATCACGCCCTTGGCGGCTCCGGAAGAGCTTACTCCCAAACCAAAACCCTTCGAAATGGAGGTCTGTTTGGTGTTCGGACTGGTGGACATTGTGAGCATCCACGGTGTCTTGCCTTTTTTTGTGTTGATTTTGACCACACCGGACCCCATATCGCCATATTCCACGGATGGCACGCCAGTAATCACTTCGACCGATTCCACATTGGTTGAAGCGATATTGTTTACCGATACACCCTTGTACGAATTAAGTGTAGAAGCTTCGGAGAAGGAGGCGTTGTTGGAAAGCCTCACTCCGTCCACCTCGACGGCTGTTCCGAAGGAGGAATTACCATTTTCGGCGCTGCCTGCACGTATGTTGAACTGCCGGTCGGCGGTTAGATCGTTGCTGTTTGTCGCCCCGCCGGGCAGCAGGCTGCTGATGTCTGCGAGGTTCATAAGCTGGACGTGGTCCAGGGCGGTCTTGTCTATGGTGCGGGAAGTGGTGGCGGAGTTGCCGTCTTCCTTGGCGGTGACCACGGCTCCCTCGAGGGCGAGGTTGTCCGGTTTGAGGGATATCTTGAAATTGGTGATGTCTTTGCTGATGATGATTTCCTTCGACCAGGTGGCGTAGCCCAGGCAGGCGATGGTGACGACGGTCTTTCCGGAAGGAACGTTGCTGATGGAGAAACGGCCTTGCAGGTCGGCCACGGCCCATTGTTCGGTGCCTTCGAGCATCACCGTGGCGAATTCTACTGGTTTGCCGGTGGAGTTGTCCAGGACCGAACCTGCGAAGACGCAGGCTTTCTGTGCAGAAAGGTAAGCGCACGACAGGAAAATCCCGGTCAGAATTATGGACAGTTTCCTAAACATCAGGTAATGAATACTAACACCGTAAGTCACAAATATATAAGAATAATCGAAAAAAAACAAAGAAGTCGGTGCAAAATACTCACAAATAATGACTATTATTGTAGAATGAAAAGATTATTCTCCCTATTTGTATTGATTGTCGGCCTGTGTCTTCCTTCCGTCCTAAGTGCGGATGAAGGTATGTGGCTGATACACACCGCAAAACCTTCCGTGCAGGCTATGTCGCGCGCGGTTGTTTCCATAGATTTTATGGGCACCGGCAGTTTCGTGTCTGACGACGGCCTGGTGATAACCAACCACCACGTGGCCTATGCCGACGTGTTTGCGCTCGGCACCAAGGAACACAACTGGCTGGAGGAGGGGTTCTGGGCAAGAAGCCGCGAAGAGGAGCTTCCTGTCCCGGGGCGCCAGGTCCAGATCCTGAAGGAGACTATTGACGTCACGGCCGAAGTCGAGGCCCTGATTGCCGAAGGTGCCGTGAAGCCCGGCGGGATGATGATGCGCAAGCTTTCCTGGATAATGGAGAAGCGTTATTCCGAGAAAACCGGCCTGGAGGCCATACTGAGCAGTATGTGGAGGGGAACCAAGTACTATATCTCCCTATACGAACAGTACAGCGACGTACGTCTGGTGGCGGCTCCTCCTGTTAGCCTGGCGGCTTTCGGAGGCGACGTGGACAACTGGGAATGGCCCCAGCACAAGGGCGATTTCGCCATCTACCGCGTATATACCGCTCCCGACGGCAAGAGCGCAAAGTATTCTCCCGAGAACATCCCCCTCAAATCCCCTGCGAAGTTCAAGATATGCACCAAGGGTATCAAGGAAGGGGAGAAGACCATACTGCTGGGATTCCCCGGCAGGACCAGCCGCTATGCTCCGTCCGCCAGGGTGAACTATCTCACGGAAACAGAACTCCCTATAGTCAGCGGGCTGCGCAGCAAGCAGATGGAGATAATCTCCTCCTGGATGGACAGGGACCCGGAGGTGCGCCGCAAGTACGCCGACTACTATTTCGGCCTGTCGAACTTCCAGGAGCTGGCCCTCGGGCAGATGCAGTGCAACAGGCGTTTTTCCGTCGTGGAGAAAAAGCGCGCCGAGGAAGCCCGTATGCAGGAATGGATAGATGCCGACCCTGCCAGGAAGGAGAAGTGGGGGAGCATGCTGTCGGATCTCGACTCCAAGTACCAGGCCGTACGCAAGGCCCAGGAGGATGTGATATGGTTCAGGGAGTGCATAGCCAGGGGAACCCGCCTGCATTCCGTGGCATCGCGCACCGCCGCCCTCAAGAGAAAGAAGGATTCCACCCGTATCGCCGGTAACATACGCGCCGACAAGCGCAACTTCGCCGAGGTGGACCTGCGCGTGGAAAGGGACCTTTTCCGCCTCGCGCTGGAGAACTACTACGAACATATGAGTCCGGAGATGCTGGGGGACTACCAGAAGGCCCTCCGGGAGAAGTACGGGAAGGACTATGACGCAATGTGCGCGGCCCTCTGGGATGCCAGCTGGATAGCGGATCCCGCGCGCACTGAAAAGTTCCTCACCATCGATGAGCATATGAACAACCTGGAAAGCTATCTGGAGGATCCGCTGGTGCGCTTCTTCGAGGACGGCAAGATGGGGGATTTCAACAGCCGGCTCAGCAAGCTCCAGGGAAAACCCTCCATCAACGACCTTAGCGGGGAATACACGCACGCACTGTACGGCTTTCGCGAGGCCTCCGGCATAGCCCAGTATCCCGACGCGAACTCCACGATGAGGGCCAATTTCGGCCGCGTTATGGGTTATTCCCGGGAGGACGGACTGGATTGCAGATGGTACACCACGGCGGCAGGGATGCTTGCCAAGCACAGGCCGGACGTACACGATTTCTGTATGATTCCCGGATGGAAGGCCGTGGCTGATACCGCGGATCCCTCGATGAAGATAGATTTCCTTACCGACAACGACAGCACCGGTGGCAACTCGGGCTCGCCGCTCCTTAACAGGAAAGGCCAGCTGATAGGCCTGCTGTTCGACGGGGTGAAGGAATCACTCGCCACCGACTTCTACTTCATCCCCGAATTCAACCGCAGCGTGAACGTGGACATACGCTACGTTCTCTGGGTGCTACGCAATTATGGTAAAATGGATTCCGTACTATCGGAAATGGGTGTAAAATAATTCTATCAGATATGGCAAAAAAATCAACTGTCCGCGGCAACTGGCCTAAATACCTGCTCCAGTGGGGAACCCTTGCCGCGTTGGTATTCTTCCTTAGCGGACTGGCTTCCAAGCTCTTTACCAAGATGGAGCCGGTCAACCCCGAGGCCTATTGCCCCTTCGGCGGCCTGGAGGCTCTAGCTACCTACCTTCAGAGAGGCTCCCTGCCTTGCTCCATGACCACTATGCAGATACTTATGGGTATCTTGCTTGCAGCCGTGGTCATCTTCCTCAGCAAACTCTTCTGCGCATATCTCTGCCCCATCGGCACCGTGGAAGACCTTCTTATGAAGGCGCGCAAGGCTATGGGCTTCAACGCGGTCAACATCCCCGACGGCAGCATAGCCGACAAGATTCTGCGTATAGTGAAGTACGGCCTGCTCTTCGTCGTGGTATATTTTACCGTGAGCTCCAGCGAACTCTTCTGCAAGAATATCGACCCTTATTATGCGGTTGCGACCGGGTTCAAGGGGGAAATCACCCTGTGGATGAGCCTGACGGCCCTGGCGCTGGTTATCCTGCTGGGCTTCGTCATCAACCGCTTCTGGTGCAAGTATATCTGCCCTCTGGGAGCCATCTCCAATACCCTTAAGTTCTGGACCTGGCTGGTGGCCCTCGGCCTTCTCTGGTGGGCTGTATCGCTCGTGGGGATCAAGTTCAGCTGGGTATGGCTGCTGGGGAGCTTCTGCCTCGCGGGGTATCTTCTCGAGATATTCAACCGCAGGCCCCGCCTGCAGCTGATGCACGTGCTGGTGGACCAGGACAACTGCGGCCGCAAGTGCTACTCCTGCCAGAAAAATTGCCCTTACAACATCGACGTGCCTTCCTTCGGCAGCGTGGTGAACTCCGTGGACTGTGTGCTCTGCGGCGAATGTGTGGCAGCCTGCCCCACCAAGGCCCTGCGCATCGGCGTGGCTCCTTCCTGCAAGGGATGGAAGTATTCCCGATTCATTCCTCCGTTCATTTCCGTGCTGCTGGTGGCCCTGGCCCTGATATTCGGTGGCAAGTTCGAAATCCCTACCATCAGCGAAACTTGGGGTGTCGAGGAAGGAATGTCCCTCAAGACTGTCAAGGTATCCGGCCTCAAGAGCGTCAAGTGCTTCGGCAGTTCTATGGCATTCAAGGCAAGGATGGAGAAGGTCCCTGGCGTACACGGAGTCAAGACCTATGTCGGCAGCCACACCGTCGTGGTGTCCTACGATCCCAAGGTGACCGACGCCGAAAAGATCCAGTCCAAGATATTCGTCCCTTCCCGTTTCAAGGTTGCCAGCCCCGATCCCGAGGCCTTGCCCGAGCTCAAGATAGTTACGCTGCGCGTGGAGAAGATGTACGACAAGATGGACCTGAACTACCTGGGACTTCAGTTCCGCGGCGAGGACAAGGGTATCTACGGAGTGGAATCCGAGTATGACTGCCCCGTTGTGGTGCGCGTATATATGGATCCCGCCCAGGAAGCCGACGAAGCCTGGTTCAAGGAGATAGTGAACCGCAAGGTGCTCCAGATGCCCGTACACGGCGGCGGCATCAAGGAAACTCCTATGAGCCTCAAGTTCGTAAAGATGGAGAAGGAGGTCGGAAGCATCTCCACTCCCGAATTCCTGCACAGGATGTTCAATCCTTTCAAGGCCGAGTACAAGCGTCTGCCCGAATATGAGGGCAAGCCCCAGTACATACTCGAATTCGAGGACGCCCGCTACGAGAAGCCCATCATCACCCGTTCCCTGCCTTTCCTGAGCAACCATATCTCCAAGGAAGAAGGCGTGCTCGGCACCTATCTGGTGCTGAACGGCAATCTGCAGCCTGCGCTTCAGATACGCTTCGCGGCCCCCGCTACCGCCGAAAGCATTTGGAAGAGGATGACCATGGACAAATGGACTATCACCTACAAGGGCGAAGACAAAATAGAAGACGCCCGCTTGTCTTTCGACAAACCGGGCGTCGTAAAGGCCTATGTGCCTGAGCCTTAGTTCTTGAATTCCTTATCGCCGAGCAGCTCACGCAGGACCAGCGGTTCGTTGGTGGTGATTGCTCCGATGCCGAAAGAAACGAATCTCTTCATTTTCTCGGGATCGTTGACCGTCCAGACGTTGGTCGACATCCCGAGATTTTTTGCGCGCTCCACTATGGTGCTGTCTTTCAGGATGTCCTTGTCGTGATAGTCGAAACCGTTGATGCCGTAATCGGCAAGTTCCTCGGGAGTATAGTCCCCGTTGAGGTACTGGTTGACGAATTCGGGGAATTCTGCGGCGATGCGGTCGCAGATATGCTTGCTGAACGAGATGAACAGGACCTTGCCGGGATCGAGCAGACCGTGGGCCTCGAGGGTTTCGATGGTAAGGTCGACCAGGGCATCCTCACGCTCCATCGTGATTTCGGGCTTGAGCTCGATGATCAGTTTGGTCTTGTCGGACTTTTCGCCTTGGGCGAGGTATTCGTCGAGGGTAGGGATCTTTTCGCCGTTGGCAAGGCGGTGCTCCGCGAAGCGCGCGGAGGCGCAGGTGTCGATGCGGGCGCCGTCGATCTCGTCATTGTGGAAAACCAGCAGGACGTCGTCGGTGGTAATGTGCACGTCGAACTCACTGCCCCAGAAAGCATTGTCCTGGGCAGCCTTGAGCGATGCGATGGAGTTTTCGGCAAAACCCGCGGCTTCGCAGTTCCAGAAACCTCTGTGGGCTACGATGGCCGTTTTGCCTTTCTGGTCAATTTTAGGGAAGCCGGTTTTTGCTCCGGCGCACGATGTCAGGGCAAGCAGCGCCGCCGCTGCGATGACGGTTATGTTTTTCAGTGTCATAGCACAAAAGTAAGAAGAAATTTAGTAATTTTGTGCCCGTTCGTTGAAAAGTAAACACAGGATTTTATGGTAAAAGTTGAATTAGGGGGCTGCAGCTCCTTCGTAAAAGAATCTCAGTACAAAGAATATGTAGCTAAAGCACTCGATGCTTTCGACGTGCTCGACAGCGAAAAAGGTGCCGGCAACGACTTCCTCGGCTGGAAGACTCTTCCTGTCGACACTCCCGACAGCCTTATCGCCGATTGCGAGGCCATCAAGGCCGACTGGATCGCGCGAGGAGTCAACCTTGCCGTCGTCATCGGCATCGGAGGCAGCTACCTCGGAGCCCGCTGCGCCATCGAGGCCCTTTCCCACCAGTTCGTCCGTCCTGAGGGCGGAATACGCGTGGTATTCGCCGGCAACAACCTCAGCGAGGATTATCTTGCCGAACTTATGGACCTCGTCAAGGAGAGCAACGCAGCCTGCGTGGTGATCTCCAAGTCCGGAACCACCACCGAACCCGCCGTGGCATTCCGCATCGTAAAGGATTATCTCGAGAATAAATATGGCAAGGAAGAGGCTGCAGTGCGCACCGTGGCCATCACCGATGCCAAGAAGGGCGCCCTCAAGACCCTCGCGACCCAGGAAGGCTACCGTACCTTCGTGGTTCCCGACAATGTGGGCGGACGTTTCTCCGTGCTTACTCCGGTAGGCCTCCTGCCTATCGTGCTGGCCGGTTTCGACGTGCGTGCCATGCTCAAGGGTGCTGCCGACGAGCGCGCAGAGCTCCTCAAGAAAGGGGAGAAGAACGCAGCCGTGGAGTACGCCGCCATGCGTAATCTCCTCTACAGCGAGTCCGGAAAGAAGGTCGAGGTCCTTGTGAACTACAATCCCAAGTTCCAGTATCTCGGCGAATGGTGGAAGCAGCTCTACGGCGAGTCCGAGGGCAAGGACCTGAAGGGTATCTTCCCTGCATCCGTCAACTTCACCACCGACCTCCATTCCGTCGGCCAGTTCATCCAGGAAGGCGACCGCGTGATGTTCGAGACCGTTGTCAAGGTCGAGAAGGCTCAGCGCAGCGTGGTGATCGGTAACGACCCCCAGAACCTGGACCAGCTCAACTATCTCGCAGGCCAGCACGTCGAGCATTGCAATGCCATGGCAGCCCTTGGTACCAAGCTCGCCCACATCGACGGCGGAGTCCCTCAGATCGAGGTCGCGGTCGAGAAGATAGACGAGTACAACCTTGGCGCAATCTTCTACTTCTTCGAATTTGCCTGCGGCATCTCCGCTTATCTGCTGGGAGTCAATCCTTTCAACCAGCCCGGAGTCGAGGCCTACAAGAAGAATATGTTCGCGCTTCTGCGCAAACCCGGATACGAAGCACAGACAGAGGAGATCCTGAAGAGGATCTGACAATCGTCCGAGCTATGAGAAGGCTCCTTCCGATACTCTGCATTACGCTCCTTCTATCGGCATCGTGCGATGGCGGCCCATCGTCCGGTGCCGATGTCGTTGATTATGTCAACCCCCTCATAGGTACCGATTCCTCGTACCAACTGTCGGCGGGCAACACCTATCCTGCCATAGGAATGCCCTGGGGAATGAATTACTGGACCCCGCAGACCGGCCGCAACGGCAGCGGATGGATCTATACCTACGACAGCCCCAGGATACGCGGTTTTCGTCAGACACATCAGCCCAGCCCGTGGATAAACGATTTCTGCCCCTATTCCATAATGCCGGTCACTACCGGTCCCTTCTGGGAAGAAGATGCCCGTCAGAGCTGGTTCTCGCATAAGAGCGAGACTGCCAAGCCCTATTACTACGGGGTTTATCTGGCAGACCACGACGTGCTGGCCGAAATAGTCCCTACCAGGACGGCGGCCCAGTTCAGGCTGACCTATCCCGAAAGGGAGATGTCTTATCTGGTGGTAGATGCCTACCACGGTGGCTCATCCCTCAGGGTGGATGCTGCCGACGGCACCGTTTACGGCTACACTCCCTACAACAGCGGGGGAGCGGCCGAGGGCTTTGCCAGCTGGTTCGTAATCAGGACCGATACCCCCATCGACAGCGTACGGATCATTTCGGAAGATGGCCACAGCCTGGCCCTGCTGGGCTTCCGCACGGCCAAAGGCCAGCAGGTGGTTCTGCGTACCGCTTCTTCCTTCATCTCCGAAGAACAGGCTCTTAGGAACCTGGAGGAGGTGGAAGGAAAGGACTTCGGACAGCTTAAGGAGGAAGGCCGCCGGGTATGGAACGAGACTCTGGGCCGCATAAGGGTGGAAGGAGGCAGCACGGACGAGCTGCGCACCTTCTACTCCTGCCTGTATCGTGCCGTGCTGTTTCCTATGGATCTGTCGGAGCTGGATGCGGAGGGAAGGAGACTGCACCGCAGCCCCCACGACGGCCAGCTGCACCCGGGCCACTTCTTCACCAATACAGGCTTCTGGGATACCTTCCGCGCACTTTTCCCCCTTATGAACCTGGTGTATCCCGACGTGGCCGCACAGGTCCAGGAGGGGCTGGTCGCCGACTGGCAGCAAAGCGGATTCCTGCCCGAATGGGCATCTCCCGGGCACCGCAGATGCATGGTGGGGAACAACTCCGCATCCGTCGTGGCGGATGCCTATCTGAGCGGAATACGCGGATATGATGCCGAGGAGCTCTGGAAGGCAGTCGTCTACGGTGCCCATTCCGTACTGGAAAGCGCCAATTCCACGGGGCGCCTGGGGCACGAGGCTTATGACAGCCTTGGCTATGTCCCCTGCGACATAGGCATAAACGAGAGCGCCGCCCGCACGCTGGAGTATTCCTACGACGACTGGTGCATCTACCGCTTCGGTCAGGCCCTGGGCAAGGATGAAAACGAACTCAGGCCCTACAAGGAGGCTGCCCTGAACTACCGCAAGCTCTTCGACAAGGAAACGGGACTTATGAACGGCAGGGCCTCCGACGGCAGTTTCCGCCGTCCTTTCAACCCCTTGAAATGGGGCGGGGACTTCACCGAAGGGAACAGTCTGCATTATACCTGGTCGGTGTTCCACGATCCTTGCGGGCTGATAGAACTGATGGGCGGCAGGGATGCCTTCAATGCTTCGATGGATACCGTCTTTACTATGCCTCCTCTCTACGATGACAGCTACTACGGCCGCACCATACACGAGATTCGCGAGATGCAGGTGATGGATATGGGCAATTATGCCCACGGCAACCAGCCCGTCCAGCATATGCTCTATCTCTACGATTGGAGCGGACAGCCTTGGAAGACACAGAAATATGTCCGCGAGGTGATGCGCCGTTTCTATTCCGCGACGCCTGACGGCTATTGCGGCGACGAGGACAACGGCCAGACCTCTGCCTGGTATGTCTTCTCCGCTATGGGTTTCTATCCCGTATGCCCCGGATCAGGGCAGTATGCGCTGGGCTCGCCTCTGTTCAGGAAAATGGAAGTAAGGAGCCCTGACGGCAGGCACTTCGTGATAGAGGCTGAAGACAATGCCCCGGACAAGGTATATGTGCAGTCTTTCAGTATCGACGGACGCAGGCAGAGCCGGAACTACGTCACCTTCGACGAGCTCGTAAAAGGAGCCAGACTCCGCTTCCGTATGGGGCCCGAGCCTGAGCTCAAGCGTGGGACGGCGGAGTCTGACGCACCTTATTCTTATTCCGTAAACTATTCGAAATAGCCGTAGAACCTGGCGATGGATTCCATCCCTGCGAAGAACTGGCTGAGAAGATAGCTCTCGTTAGGGGAGTGGATGGTGTCGCGCTCCAGGCCGAAGCCCATCAGCAGCGGGTCGATTCCAAGTATCTTTTGCATTTCTGCAAGGACAGCGATGCTGCCGCCTCCGCGGGCGGGGACGGGCTCGACGCCATATACGTCCGCCATCGCCTTCGAGGCCGCCTTGTAGGCCTTGGAACTGATAGGGATCAGGAAGCCGTCGCCTCCCTCGCATTCCTTGACCTCCACCTTGACGTACTTGGGCGCGATCTTCTTGAAATGCCTGGCGAAGAGCTTGGTGATCTCGGCGCTGCGCTGGTCGGGAACCAGGCGCATCGATATCTTGGCGTGAGCCTCGGAAGGCAGCACTGTCTTGGCGCCTTCGCCGGTATAGCCTCCCCAGATGCCGCATACGTCCAGACAGGGGCGGATTCCGGTGCGCTCCAGGGTGGTGTATCCCTTTTCTCCCTTTACCTCGGCGATGTCCAGGAATTCTTTGTATTCCTTAAGGTCGAAGGGCGCCCTGGCAAGCTGGGCCCTGTCGGCCTTGGAAAGCTCCACAACCTTGTCGTAGAAGCCGGGCACAGCCACACGGCCGTCGGCATCGTGCAGGCTGGCTATCATCTCGCAGAGCGTAGTGATGGGGTTGGCCACGGCGCCGCCGTAATGCCCTGAGTGCAGGTCCTTGTTGGGCCCAGTGACTTTAACTTCCAGGTAGCTCAGACCCCTCATTCCGCAGTTGATTGAAGGAACCTTGTCGGATATCATCGTGGTATCGGATACCAGGCAGATATCAGCCTTGAGCAGGGCCTTGTTCTCCTTCATCCATTTGGGAAGGGAGGGGGAACCGATTTCTTCCTCTCCTTCGAAGAGGAACTTGACATTATGCTTGAGCTTGCCCGTGGCTACCAGATACTCGAAAGCCTTGATGTGCATGAATAGCTGGCCTTTGTCGTCGTTGGCACCGCGGCACCAGATGGCGTCCGCGCCGGTGGCCGGATCGGGGCCGATTACCGGCTCGAAGGGATCCGTACGCCAGAGCTCCAGAGGCTCCGGGGGCTGCACGTCGTAGTGGCCGTAGATCAGCACCGTCTTTGCCTTGGGGTCGATTATCTTGCTGCCGAACACTACGGGATTACCGTCGGTGGAAAGCACCTGGGCCTCGTCGGCACCGGCTTCCACCAGCAGCACTGCCAGCCTTTCGGCGCAGCGGCGCATATCGGGTTTATGTGCGGCTTTCGCGCTGATGGAAGGAATCCTCAGCAGGGAAAAGAGTTCGTCGAAGAACCTCTCTTTGTTTTCTTCAATGTATGTTTTCATAAGAATAGATCGAAATAGTCGGTCACTTTGTCCATCAGATGTACCCTCCATATACCGCGTACGTTATGCTCGGTGCGGGGGTAGGGGAAGTAGTCCAGCTGTACGCCCTTGACTATGCATTCCTGCACGAAACTGAGGCTGTTCTGCCACAGGACCGTATTGTCGATGGCGCCCTGGCATATCAGCAGCTTACCTTTCAGGTCCCCGGCCTTGTTCATAAGGGACGTCCGTGCAAAGCCTTCGGGATTGGTTTCTGGGGTGTCCATATAGCGCTCGCCGTACATTACTTCGTACCATTTCCAGTCTATGACCGGGCCGCCGGCCACGCCCACCTTGAATATCTCAGGATAATTGGTCATAAGGGAGATGGTCATGAATCCGCCGTAGCTCCATCCGTGCACTCCTATGCGGTCAGTATCGACCCAGGGCTGCTTCATCAGCTCGCGCAGGCCTGCCATCTGGTCGTCCATCTCGGCCTGCCCGCAGCGGCGGTTGATGGCCTTCTCGAAGGCGGCTCCGCGGTTGGAAGTGCCGCGGTTGTCCTGCACGTACACTATGTATCCTTTCTGTGCCATCAGGGCTTCCCAGAGACTTATGCCGCCACGCCAGGTGTCGGTGACCATCTGGGAGTGGGGCCCTCCATATACATACACCACGACGGGGTATTTCTTGGAAGGATCGAAGCCCAGAGGCTTGTAGAGCCTGTAGTAATTGTCGAACTTGCCGTCGGCGGAAGGAACCTTGCCAATCTCGATTTCGCCCAGCGCCACCTCTGCGAGCGGGTCGGGGGCCTCGTAAAGCAGTTCGGAACTCTTTCCATCGGAGGAACGGACCGCTATCTTGAAGGGCACGTCGAAGGAACTCCAGCGGTCGATGAATCTGGTGCAGGACTCGTTCAGGCTGACGTTGTGCCAGCCTTCCTCGAAGGTCAGTCTCTGGGGCTTGCCGAACTTTGCGCGCTTGGCAGGCCTCTTGCCTATATCTATACGGAACAGGTGGTTCTCGATGGGGGAGACCTCTGCCGAAGTATAGTACACCCAGCGGCCATCGTCGGCTACATACTGCACGTCGGCATCCACGGCCGTAAGACGGCGCACCGTGCCGAGGGTATCGCAGAGATAGAGATTCCTGTAGCCGTCGCGGTTGTCGGTGCGGTAGATGAAATCGTACCTCCCTTTGATGAAATGCAGGGGATCCTGCGGCTCCACCCAGGCGTCGTTTTCCTCCGAAAGAATGGTGCGCACGAAGGAACCGTCCGCGGCCCGGTACTGGTTGAGCACCATATGATGCTGCTCGCGGTCGAGGACCTGGATGAAGATGTTCTTGTCGTCCGGGCCCCAGCTGACGCAGGTGAGGTACCTTTCGTCGGTGAATTCAGTGGGGACGATGGTGCTGAGCACGTTGCCGAGGGTATCGCAGACAAGCAGGCTGATATGCTCCGAGGCCATACCTATCATAGGATAGCGTATCTGCCTGAGGCTGCCCGTGCGGGTGGTGATGTCCAGGAGCGGGAACTGGTTTACCGCGGATTCATCCTTGCGGTACACCGCCAGCAACTTTCCGGAAGGGGAGGGGAAGACTCCTCCGTTTATGCCGAATTCATTGCGTGATACGCTCTCGCCTATGACTATGCCTTCACCTTCTTCCTTGGGGAGGGTGTAGGTCTTGCCTTTCGGCCAGCTGTAACCTTCTTTGAGTTCGTTTCCCTTCCAATGCCAGTACTTTGCCTGCGGGCGCAGGCCCCTGCCCATCACGGCATCTTGCATTGTGAGCAGCTTGCCGTCGGGATTGGCCTGGTGGACGGCAAGGGATTGCAGTAAAACTGCTAAAACCATCATTATCATATCTACAAATTTAACAAAAAAATTTGCAGGTATCTCAAAAATGTCTATCTTTGCAGTCCCAAACGCAAAATGGTGGGTTCGTATAACGGTTAGTACTCGAGATTCTCAATCTCGCAATAGGAGTTCGATTCTCCTACCCACTACAAGATTTCTAAATTACTAGTAAAAATGAAACAAGGAATCCATCCCGAATCCTACCGTCTTGTAGTTTTCAAGGATATGTCAAACGAGGACATCTTCATCACCAGGAGCTGCGCCACCACCAAGGAGACCATCACTGTTGACGGAGTCGAATATCCCCTCGTAAAGGTTGAGATCTCGAACACTTCTCATCCGTTCTACACCGGCAAGACCAAGATCGTCGACACCGCCGGCCGTGTTGATATGTTCTATCAGAGATACAAGGCTAGAAAGAAATAATTTTCTTTACAGGATACAAGAAAGCAGCGACAAGGTCGTTGCTTTTTTTCTTATCTTTGTGCGCTATGACACTTATCAAATCCATCTCAGGTATCAGGGGAACCATTGGAGGAACGCCGGGAGAGGCTCTCACCCCTGTTGACATCGTAAAATTCACTTATGCTTATTGCAGCGAACTGCGCAAGCGCAAGGCTCCTAACGGGGCCAAGTACAAGGTCGTCGTCGGCCGCGATGCGCGTATCAGCGGACTGATGGTCGAGAACCTGGTCTGCGGTACCCTGGTCGCCTGCGGCGTCGACGTCGTGAAATGCGGATTCGCATCCACGCCTACCACCGAGCTTGCCGTTCGCTTCGCCGGTGCCGACGGAGGAATCATCCTCACTGCATCCCACAATCCCCGCCAGTGGAACGCCCTCAAGCTCCTTAACGAGCACGGAGAGTTCCTTACTGCCGCACAGGGCCAGGCCATCCTGGACTGCGCCGAGAAGGGAGAATTCGATTTTGCGGACGTAGATTCCCTCGGAAAGATCACCGAGCACGATTATACTGACGAACACATAGACGCAGTACTGGCTCTCGAGACCGTGGATGCCGAAGCCATACGCAAGGCCGGTTTCAAGGTAGTCCTGGATTCCATCAACTCCGTTGGCGGCATCATAATGCCCCGCCTGCTGGAGCGCCTGGGCGTCGAATGCATAACCCTGAACGGCGAGCCTACCGGCGATTTCGCCCATAATCCCGAACCTCTTCCCGCCAACCTCGTCGAGCTCAGCGAGACCGTGGTCCGCGAGAAGGCCGACCTCGGCGTGAGCGTGGATCCGGACGTGGACCGTCTGGCATTCATCTGCGAGGATGGCAAACCCTTCGTGGAAGAATATACCTTGGTGGCCGTCGCCGACTATCTGCTGGACGAGGCAGTGAAAGCCGGCCGCAAGAACCTTGCTACCGTTTCCAACCTTTCTTCCAGCAGGGCCCTCAGGGATGTCACCGAGGCTCACGGAGGCACTTACTACGCATCTGCCGTGGGTGAGGTCAACGTCACTACCAAGATGCACGAGGTGGACGCCCTGATAGGCGGAGAAGGCAACGGAGGAGTCATCTATCCTGCCAGCCACTGCGGCCGCGACGCTATGGTGGGCGTGGCCCTCTTCCTCAGCAAACTCGCCCATAACGGAATGAAGGTCAGCGAGTACAAGAAGACCCTTCCTCAGTACTTCATCGCCAAGAACCGCATAGATCTTTCCGACAGCGCCCTCATCGACAAGATCCTGGGTGCCATGAAGGAGACCTTCAAGAATGAAAGGGTGAACACCATCGACGGTGTCAAGGTCGATTTCGAGGCCGCCCGCGAATGGGTGCACCTCCGCAGGTCGAACACCGAACCCATCATCCGCGTGTATTCCGAGGCTCCTACCGAGGAGCGTGCGGTCGCGCTCGGAAACGAGGTCGTAGCCCTTGCCAAAAGTATCATAGGCTGATGTTTTCGTTCCGCACCACTCCAATCGCCGACCAGCTCGACAAGGCCCTTCTCAAGGGGAAGGTAGGTGTGTTCTGCACGCCCGCCTGCTGGGATGCCCGTACCGGTGAATACCTTTACGATCTTTTCCGCCGCAGGGGCAACCTGGCCGCCATCTTCCTGCCCGGCGAAGAGGCCGTTCCCGGCACCGCCCACATATCCTTCGAACCCGAAGAGATTGCCGCCCTGGATGCCGTGGTGGTGGAGATTCAGGATGCGGGATCGAGATATTTCCCTTTCACAATCGACGTACTCCGCCTGATTTCCCTGCTCGGGAAGATGGAGAACGCTCCTGCCCTTTACATCGTGGACCATCCCAACCCGGCCGGCCGCGAGGTGGAGGGTACCCTGCCGGCGGGGGAGACCGACGTCTGGACCCCGGCCGCCGCTCACAGGCACGCCCTCACGCTGGGAGAACTGGCGCAGATGTATGCTAGCGAAAACGGGGCGCAGATATCCCTGCATGTGATTTCGGCGGATACCGCCGCCACTGCCCGCACGCTTCTTCCCTGGGCCATCCCTCCGGCCTCGGATTTCGCCGGCGTCTTCACCCCGTATTTCTATTGCGGAGGGAAGCTCTGGACCGATACCAACGTTACCCCGGGAATAGGCACGGTGAGGCCTTACGAGATGATCGGAGCCCCCTTTATCAAGGCCGAAGGCAATATGCCGCCCCTTCCTCAGGGAGTGCTGGCACGCCCTTGCACCTTCACGCCTGTAGCAGGCATGTACGAAGGGGAGCAGTGCTTCGGATGGCAGTTCATACTTACTCCGGGCACCCGCTACCATTCCCTGCTGCATACGGTCCAGGTCATGAAATACCTGTCCGAACGCTATTCGCAGTTCCACATCTCGGACGCCTTCTACGGGCGCCTGGCGGATCCGGTGATAGCGGAGTACCTGCGCGGAGGCATAACCTTCGACATAGTGGAGGAGCACGTAAAGAGCGAGGAGCAGAAGTGGATACGCAAGGCAAAGCGTTTCCTGCTCTACGACGACCAGCCGGTCAGGATCAAATAGGATCGACGTCGACTACGAAAGTAGCTTTAGATGAGCTCCGGAATGCTTCCAGGCATCTCCGGAGTTCTTTTTTACGCTCGAGAAGCTGTCTGTCGCGGGGGAGGGTTACGCGTACGGTATCCCAAAGTGCCACGGTGGAAAAGCCCCCGGCCGTGAGCTTTTGCGCCAGTCCGGATGCTGCCGCGGCATCTTTGAACCTGATATCCACCAGCCTGGTATAGGGCGGAAGGCCGAAGCGGCGGCGTTCTTCCAGCAGAGGCTCGGCGCCGGGCAGCGAGTAGGCTTGATGGCTGGCCTGGGAACTCTGTATCATAAGCTGGGGGCAGCAAGCTTTGAGGCGCTCCAGGAACTGGAACGCGTGTTCGTCGGAACGGAAATCCGACGGGTCGAAGAGGGCGTCCGCGCTTAGCATCGCCACCAGGGAATAGTTGCTGAGGTCGCTTCTGGCTGCCTGGGGGATGGTATAGATGTCGGCCTGCACGCCGTCAAGCTCTTCCTCTTTCTCGAAGCCTCTGATCAGGGCGGTGCTGCCGCTGAAATGCATAGCCTTCAGAAGTTTGCGGGAGAAGGGGCCTTCCATTCCGTTCTTGCGCTTCTCGGCCTGGACGTCTATCAAGGTAAAACGGCATCCGGGATGGTTCTGACGCCCTTCGGGATTCATGTCCAGCAGGGAATAACGGCCGCTGCGGGCATTCAGCAGGCTCTCCAGAGAGGGGGAGCACGAGCCAAGTATCAGGTTGCATCCGTGGATGCGGGCCAGCTGCACGGCACAGTCGCGGGCGTTGTAGCGGGGGGCGGTGTCGCTCTGCTTGTAGAAGGGGGATTCTTCGTTCTCCACTATTATCAGGCCCAGGTCCCTGTGGGGGACGAAGAGGGATGATCGGGTGCCTATCAGCACATATGGCCTGCCGGAGCGGACGCTGTCGTTGATCCTGCGCCTGGCGGCGTGGGTCTGCTGCGAATGATGGACCAGCAGCAGGGAGCCGAAGGCATCTTCCAGCCTCTCCTGCAGCCGAGTCGCCAAGGCCGTCTCGTTGACCATTATGAACACGTTCCTGCCTTTCCGCAGGCTCTGTGCGGCAGCGCATATATAACTTTCCTCCCTGTCGGCGGATTTAAGCAGCAGGGGCTTGCCTGTGGAGAGGGAGTCCTTGAGGACCTTGGGCGGGTCCGGAGCCTTGATGCGGGAGATGAGGGAGGAATAGTCCATCTCTGCAATGCCCAGCTCGGGGCTGAGGGCGGCGAGCTTGTCTTCCGCTGCCCGGATTTCGGCTATGATGGCATCCCGCTGCCCTTCCAGGCGCAGTCGGACGGTTTCGTTGTGCCGGCCTTCCAGGGCCTTCTGCCTGGCTTCCAGGCGCGCCTGAAGCTTGTGCAACCTGTCCTGCCAGCGCCGGAGGGTGAGTTCTTCCAGGGCCTCCTTGCGCTGCTGCGCACGGGCGCTGCTTTCTTCGGAATGGGTCTTCAGGCTGGGATAGGCGGCCTTGTACACCTCTCCTATGGAGCAGAGGTAGTATTCGGCCATAAAGCGCCAGAGGCTGATCTCCTCGGGGGAAATCTTTTCCAATCCGGTTTCAACTCCCAGTACGGAATGAATCCTGGACGGGTCGATGTCCGGAGTGACATCCGTCTCGGAAACCACCCCGATAACCCTTTTATGGGCAAAAACTACCGCCACTCTCTCACCTATGGCAAGCTCTGCGGCGGTAGAATAACAAGGCTCCCACTCCAGGCGGAGTGGGAGTATAAGCTTTATGTAGCGCTGGGGCTGCACTATTTGAGGGTGCCTGCCTCGGCGGCGGCGATCATAGCCTCGTTGGCGGTCACATAAACCTCCACGCGGCGGTTCTGTGCACGGCCTTCGGCGGTGTCGTTGCTTGCGACAGGAAGATCGTAGGACTTACCTTCGGCGATCATCTTGTTCTTGAGCCCGGCGTCTGCAAGGCATTTCTCGACTGCGGCTGCGCGCTGCTTGGAGATGCGCTTGTTGACGGCCTCTGAACCGGTATTGTCGGTGTGGCCCCAGATGGTGATGTCAGTGTCGGGAAGGTCGGCCATGGCGGCTGCGAAGTTCTGGAGGGACTTCTGGGCTTCGGCATTGAGGACTACTTCGTTGGTCTTGAAGAGGATACCGTTGTCGAAGGTGATTCGGATAGCTTCCAGACCGTTGATTTCGAAGGTCTCGACCTTGGCATTGAGGGCAGCGAGTTCAGCGGCCTTCTTGTCCATCTTCTGGCCGATGACGGCGCCTGTGGTGGCACCGACTGCAGTGCCTGCGGTTGCACCGATGGCAGCGGATTTAAGGTCGCCACCGATAAGATAACCAAGTGCTGCTCCGGCGATAGCACCGCCGCCGGCTCCCCAAAGGGTGCCCTTACCAGCCTTGTTCATGGATGAGCAGCTCGAGAAGATGAGTGCTCCGCAAAGTGCAAATGCAAGAATCTTTTTCATAATAGTGTGGTTTGGTTATTATGTAATGAAGCTATTTTCCAAATGCAATAATAATCATATTTGCTTTATTTTGCAAGATGAGGAAGAAAGATGAAAAAATTTTTGTGACTTCCGCATTTTTATCTATCTTTGCAATCCCAAAAGCAAAATGGTGCTGTAGCTCAGATGGTAGAGCAAAGGACTGAAAATCCTTGTGTCGGCAGTTCGATTCTTCCCAGCACCACTTTAACCCGCTCAGACAGAGCGGGTTTTCTTTTAATGTCGTGACGGCCATAATTGGGTACTCCAAATATTTTTTTTATATTTGTCCTTGCCTGCCCGCCCAAGCCGCAGGTCGAGACTTCTTAGTACAAAAACTTGCAAAATTCAGATTAATCAAGTAGTCATGAAAATTAAAGTCGCCCTCCTGGCCGTTGTTTCGTTGCTGTGCGCTTCCTGCGGCCCTAAAGTGGCCCTCAGCTGTTTTAAAGACCTTCCCAACGTAATCAGCGTGGAAACCATTGGAAATCGTGTTGCAGAGCAGCTCCTTGCCTCAGACCCGCTGGACTATGGTAATAATCTTCCCGGTTATCAGGCACCCTATAATTATGGACGAGGTGGCAAGGAAATGAATTATTCCGTGGTAAGCCTTTGGGTTAACGCCATCGAGTTTGCCCACCGTTCCCACAACAAGAAGTTGGAGAAGCGCTTGATTGATTTCTTTGAGCCGTTCTATGGAGAGAAAAAGGACAAGTGTAATCGCGACAATCATGTGGATTTCTCCATCTTCGGAGCCATTCCTCTGGAGATCTATCTGATGAATGGTGACAAGCGGGCACTGGAACTGGGACTTCGATATGCTGATCATCAGTGGGAAGATCCCACAGGGGAGCCCGGCAAGAAGGTAGGTGGCAATGGCAATTTCCCTATTGAGGAGCAGCGGGAGTTCCTTGCAAACGGATATTCTCCCCAGACGCGCCTGTGGATTGACGATATGTACATGATTACAGTCCTCCAGACCCAGGCTTACCGGGCCACCGGTGACCGCAAGTATATCGACCGTGCGGCCCGTGAGATGAAAATGTATATGGACTCGCTCCAGCGTGACAATGGTCTATTCTATCATGCCCCCGATGTCCCCTTTTTCTGGGGACGGGGAAATGGCTGGATGGCGGCAGGTCTGCCTATGATTCTGTCTTATCTCTCCGAAGATAGCGAGTATCGTGCTCCGCTGATGGAAGCATATATGAAGATGATGCCGACCCTTCTTAAATACCAGCGCGAGAACGGCATGTGGGGTCAGGTTATTGATGATGCGGAGTTTTGGGACGAGACTTCCGGCTCGGCCATGTTCGCCTATGCTTTTATCGAAGGTGTGCGCCAAGGCTGGCTGGACGAGGCAACATACGGTGTTGCCGCACGTAAGGCCTGGGTTTCCTTGTGCGGGAAACTGGATGAGCATGCCAATCTTGCAGATGTCTGCATCGGAACCGATCGCCGGAACAGCCGCGAGTGGTATATGGACCGCCCCCGCTCTAACGGTGACCCTCACGGGCAAATGGCCATGATGTGGCTTTGCAGCACGCTGCTGCAATAAACACGGCTATCTCGATATCGTTACTGTGTAATCACTGAACTTCTTGGGCTCCTGGCTTATTTCCAGGGGCTTGCCACTGGCTACTTCAACGTTCCGGATGTTGATGACGCCCTTTCCGTAATTGCGCTTGAATTTTCCAAGGACCATGGGACCCTGGTAGTCTTTTTCGCTGACGCGGCTGTCGTCAATGACAAGGTTCTCGATATCAATTATTTCCGGGAGGTAACAGGCGTAACCGAAGTCGTGCTCCCCGGCGTTGGATCCTCTCAGTATAGATACGTTTTTGACCCTTTCGGGAACGATGAGCTTGCAGTTCCTGACAATGACTTCGCCTTCCCAGGAACTGCCATAATCCTCCCTGAGGGTGATGAGGGACTTGCGACGGACGGTGCAGCCATCAAGCAGCAATGTTCCGTAACCTACGACATTGACGCCCGTGTGTCCGAACTCGCAGCCTGTAAGGGTGACGTTCCTCACCCCCTGGTGGGCATCGAAGCGGGATAAGATGCAGTGGTCCAGGGTGAGGGCCTTGCAGAAGTTGGAAACGAAGATTCCCCAGTAATGGGTGTCGTTTATATCGGTGGTCTGGGTGCAGTTCTCCCATTTGACGGCCACGCAGCCATGGGCGGAGATGTCGTATGTTCCCATACTGACGCCCACGCCGGCAGATCCTATGGTCCTGTAAGTCTTATGTGCTGTGAAAAGGCAGTCGCTGACCACGATGTCGGCGGCCGTGTCCAATGACAGGAAGCCGTCGTACGGGGCGCCGTGGTCGAGTTCTCCTTCGATATAGTGGGATATGCCCTCAATCCTGACGTTGGACCTCTCGACGGCTATTCCGCGGCCGAAGTAAGTGTACTTGGAAGGAGCCTGATTGGCGATGGTGGTGAAAATGCCGCCCTTGATTGTCAGAGGCTTATCGTCAATGGGGTGGGCAGTCATCCGGGTGATCTCGTCGTAATCCCAGATAAGCGAAGAGGAGGGCTCGATGTTGCCGTCGCCGTCGACGATGAAGAATTCTTTCTGGCTGACCCCGCTATTCTGGTTAGCGCCCAGGCGTATATACACTTTACGATTGTCATTGACCACTTCCACCAGGCAGCGGCCGGGAAGGGACTTGCCTATGTTGGTCTGCTCCCGCTTCAGGCTTCCGATTCCATCGATGGCAATGGGCTCGAGAGAGGATTCAACCCGGAAGATATAGTTCTCGCGGTCTTCGAGGCTGACACGGCTGTCGTCGATTATGAACTTGGCGGTACCGAAGTCGACATCGGTGCGGATTACGGCTGTCCCGGCCGTGTTGCCTATGTAATAAGTCTTTCCGTCGGCGGCCTTGACAGGGAGTCCCTTCTCATTGGCGGCCGCGTGGGTCGCAATGATGGCGGGGAGGTCGTCGGTGACGCCATCTCCCTTGGCTCCGAATTGCTCATAGCTGAGGTATTTCTGTGAAGCGCACGGGAATTCTATGAGTGCGATTGAATTATTGCATAATTTGACGCTCACGGTTCCGTCTTCGGCAGGGAAGAGAGGAATCTCGGTGTAATTGTGCCGATCGTCGGTAAGGTGGCAGTATACCATCTCGCCCGGATTGTAGCCCTTGACCGAAATGTTTACCGTCGCGATATTGCAAGCATTGTTGTCTCCGTTGTAACGGGTCAGCATGAGCGTGGTTTTGCCGTCCTTGACGGCTGCCATGGCATAAATATCCCCCTCGCCGCCTTCCAGGGTGCATTCGCACTGATTCCCGCGAAGTTTGTTCCAGGCGTAGAATACATAGTACGTAGGCATATGTTTCCGTGTCTGGGGATCGTAGAAACCGCAGAAGGAATCCACGTTCACGCGGAAATCATAATACATCAACATATCCACCGGAGCATCTTGCATCGCACACATGACGGCCCCCACGAAGGCAGCACCCTTGATGTTGAGGCGGGTTTCAAAGTTGTAGTATTCGTACGAAGATTCAGCGCCGCGCTTTTTCAGTTGCCAGTAATTCCACTCGGTCAGGAAGAGTTCTGCATCTTCATACCCGTATTCCTTCATCCATTCCCTGAGCATATAGGCTTCCTTCACATATAACGAAGGCTCGACATCGTATTTATGCCAGGAGATGAAGTCGATAGGGACATTGTGGGCATGCATGTATTTGAAGAACTCCGGGAAATACAGATACGTCTTGTCGTGCAGGATCCTGCAGAATGAGGGGCCGCCTATCTTCAGGTCCGGGAAACGCTTTTTCAGGTGTTTCGCAGCAACTTCGTAGAACTTGAAGAACTCTTCCAGTGGGCCTCCCCAGGTACGGGGGTCGGTTTTCCATCGGCCGGAATCCTGGTCAAGATCGGCCTCGTTCCACATTTCCCAGTAGCGGATGTCGTAATGGAAACCGTCCGCCCAGCCTTCGTTGTAGTGCATTATCACATGCTCGCATATCCTTGCCCATTTCTTATAATCTTTCGGCGGATAGATGTTGTATTTGGCCTCCTGGTGGGTTTCGATGGACTGCCCGAGCCTGTACATCACCTTTGCGCCGGAATCCAGCAGAGTCTTGATAAAGGCATCGGTTTCGCGGAAATCATAGGAGGATTCCTTGTCGGGATCCTTGCTGAAATCCGGGAAAATGTCGGAAATATCCACCAGATGATAGCCGTAATAATCATCTACGGTTGAATCGTGGGTCCGGCAGAACGGGATATTCAAAATGCGGAAATCCTCCATCTGCTGCGGATCGTCTTCGGGGTTGGGCCCGTTGTTTACGGCGTTCATGGGCTTGATAGGTCCCTTGACCGTCGATGGATCGACGGTGGCCTTCACCAGCACGGAAGAAATATCCGGATGTGTTTTCTGGGCCTGCACGCCTGCCGCAACGAGAAGCGAAACGAATGCGAAGAGTATCTTTTTCATGCTGTCTATTAATAGAATATGCAAACATACTTTATTTTCGACATTAATTCAACACCCTTGCCATAATACCCATTGCGATAGCACGTGATTCAGAACCGTTCCATCGCTTTTTCGAAGGCATTGTTCTCGGTCAGGATGCGCAGGAATTCCCCTGCGCTTTTTTTTCTGTAGCTGCCTTTCAGATAATGGTAGCACCCGTCCATCCTGGCATCGGGATGGTCGATGGGAACGGCCTCGAATCCTTGGATGTGGTGTATGGCCTCCTCCGAAACGGTAGTAACCAGAGGACTGTTCTCCACTATGTCCAGCAGCACCCTTACGCTGTTGATTTCCAAGCGTATATCCAAGTTGACGTGCTCTGCATAAATTATGGATTCCAGCGTGTCGCGGGCCTGCAAGCCTTTAGCCGGCAGGGCGAGGGGAAATTTGGAGAGTTCCTCCACCGAGACGGTGGGTCCGCATCCTGTCAGTTCCCCTATGCGGCCCACAAGGCACAGCCGGCTGTGGAACAGCAGGCTGGAATCGATGTGTTCGTCTCCGATGGGGGATTTGTAGGTCAGGGCCAGGTCCAGTTCCCGGTTCAGGAGCTTCTGCCTGAGGACTTCCTTGGTGGTGATGGTAAGATTCAGCTTTATATGCGGATACTGCCTGTAAAAGGGGAGTACCGTGCGCATCATCATCGGCGAGAATGAATAGGTACATCCCACGCTCAATTCTCCGACCTGAAGGTTCTTTACGTCCATTATCCTTTCGGCTCCGGCTTTGGCTTCCTCCAGCACGCGTACGGCGCTGGGATAGAACTGCTTGCCATAGTCGCTGAGGGCGACGTGACGGGTGTCGCGAGTGAGCAGTTCCACGCCCAGTTCCTCCTCCAGCTTGCGTATCTGCTGGGAGATGGTGCTCTGGGTGATGAAAAGGTTTTTGGAAGCAAGGGAATAACTCTGTAGCTTGCCCACTTCCACGAAATATTTCAGCTGGCGTAATTCCATATCAGACAGTATTTTGGGACAAAAATAGATATATTTATCGTTTTTGCCTAATAATTCTATCGAAAAAAACCTTGTCAATCGATAAAATAATCGGTTTTTCGTGCCTAAATTCGCGTCCCCCTAACTAGATAAGTTTTTGCTATAACAGACAAGACACAATGTTCAAGATTTTTACAGGATTCCATCTCGTCGAGCAGATGCACAAGCTGGGCCAGTCGAACAGGCTCAACCCCGGTTTGCTGAAGAAGAAAAGCATAGGCCTCATTTTCGTCGCAATAATTTTCCTCGTACTCTGGTTCCTGCCGACAGAATCCTTCGGGATGGACGGACTGACCCGTATCCAGCAGAGGATCATCGCCATTTTCGTCTATGCCACCCTGATGTGGGTGATGGAGCTTGTCCCCGCCTGGGCTACCTCGGTTTCGATAATGGTACTGCTGCTGCTATTTGCATCCGATTCCGGCATCCGGTGGATATGCAATCCGGAGATCGTGGGACAGCTCCTCAGCCACAAACAGGTTATGGCCAGTTTCGCGGATCCCGTGATCATGCTGTTCATCGGCGGATTCGTGCTTGCGATCGCAACCACTAAAACCGGCCTGGACGTCCATCTGGCCCGTGTCCTGCTTACTCCTTTCGGCAAGAAGAGCGAGAATATACTCCTGGGATTCATGCTGGTCACGGCCCTGTTCTCGATGTTCATCAGCAACACCGCGACCACCGCTATGATGCTGACCTTCCTTGCACCGGTTTTCAAACAGCTTCCCGAGGCGGGAAAGGGACGCATCGCAATGGCCCTGAGCGTTCCTATCGCAGCCAACCTGGGCGGAATGGGAACCCCCATCGGCACGCCTCCCAACACCATCGCCCTCAAGTATCTTAACGATCCCGAAGGCCTGAACATGGGCCTGGGTTTCGGCCAGTGGATGCTTTTCATGGTCCCGCTGGTAATACTGCTGATACTGATTGCCTGGACCCTGCTCATCAAGATATTCCCCTTCTCCCAGAAGACCATCGAACTTAAGATTGAAGGTGAGATGAAGCGCGGCAGGACCACCGTCCTGGTAATCGTTACCTTGATAGTTACCATACTCCTCTGGATGATGGACAATGTCACCGGCATCAACCCTAACACCGTCGCGCTTATTCCATTCGCGGTATTTGCGATGGCAGGGATAATAACCAAATACGACCTCGAGGAAATCAACTGGTCGGTTATCTGGATGGTTGCAGGAGGTTTCGCCCTTGGATATGCAATGAACGGTTCCGGACTGGCATCGCTGGTGGTGCGCGCAATTCCTTTCGGAGATTTCTCGCCTATACTGATAGTAATCCTTTCCGGCCTGCTTTGCTACGGGCTCTCCAATCTCATCTCCCACTCTGCTACGGCTGCCCTCCTTATGCCTATACTCGTCGTGGTCTGCACCGCAATGGGCGATAAACTGAGCGACGTGGGTGGTACTTCCACATTGCTGATAGGTGTTGCCATAGCCTCCAGCAGCGCTATGATACTGCCTATTTCCACTCCTCCGAATGCCCTTGCCTATGCTACCAATCTGATCCAGCAGAAGGATATGATCAAGATGGGCATCATCGTAGGTGTCATCAGCGTAGTGCTGGGCTATGCAGTCCTGTTCGCTGCCGGGTCGCTGAATATTATCTGATAATCAAAAAAATATATAAAATGAAAAAAGTATTCATCCTTACAGTCCTGGTGCTGAGCCTGGCTGTGTCCTGCAAAGAAAAGAAGTCTCCTTTCGAAAGGAACTTAGCTGAATATGCAGTGGTGAAGATCCCTGCACCCGACCTGAGCGGCATTACCGACAACGGAAAGGAAGTTCTCAACCTGTACCGTTTCGCCGCCAAGGAAATCGACGCCATCTACTGGGAACAGTATTTCGGCGACAAGTCCCAGCTGGATACCATTTCGGATCCCGCACAGAGAAACTACGCCCTTATCAATTACGGCCCTTGGGACCGCTTTACCGGGAAGTCCTTCGTCGCCGGTTATGACGACCGCCGCCCCGGAGCCGGCTTCTATCCGGAGGATATGAGCGTCGCCCAGTTCGAAGCCTGGGAGAATCCCGACAAGAACAGCCCCTACACCCTTGTGCGCCGTGCAGCCGACGGCAGCCTGGAGACCGTGTGGTATCACGACGCATACAAGGAGCACATCGAGAAGATTGCCAGCTGCCTGACTGCTGCCGCCGACATCACCATAAAGCCCAGCGTGAAAGATTATCTCCTCAAGAAAGTGGAGGCCCTCAAGACGGATGACTACTATGCCAGCGAAATCGCCTGGCTGGATATGGACGACAGCAAGATGGACCTCGTGATAGGTCCTGACGAGGCCGTCGATGACCAGCTCCTGGGCATCAAACGTTCTTACGAGGCATTCGTGCTTCTGAAGAACGCCTCCAGCACCGAAGAACTTACCCAGTATGTCTCCAGGATAGGCGAGTTCCAGCAGGAACTCCCCGGAGATCCCGCGTACAAGCAGTTCCAGCCCGGTTCCGGCTCGAATATCTTCTCTTGCGATGCTCTCTACTATGCCGGAAAGGCCAATGCCGGAGTCAAGGTGATAGCCCTGAACCTCCCCTTCGACCCCAAGGTGCAGGAGGAGAGGGGAACCCGTACCATACTCCTCGAGAATATCATCAGGGCCAAATACAACGCCATCATCTTCCCTGCCGGAGAGGTGCTTCTGGAGACCGGTGAGGACGTGCAGACATCTTCCGACGCCTTCTTTTGGAACATAGCCCTCCGCGAGGTTTCCCACGGTCTTGGCGTGAAAGAGACGGTGAACGGGAAGGGGAGCGTGGAGAGCGCCCTGGGCAACATGGCACAGACTTTCGAGGAGATGAAGGCCAATGTGGCCGGCGTGCTGCAGGTTTGCAAGCTGCAGGACCACTACGACATCCACCATATCTTCACGAAGAAAGATGCCCTTACCACCTTCTTCGTCTCCCTGGTGCGTTCCGAGCGCTTCGGAGAGGGTTCCGCCCTGGGCCGTGCCAACATCGCCATCTACAATTACCTGCAGGAAGCCGGAGCATTCAGCCGCAAGGCCTCGGGAAAGTACACCCTGGATTACAAGAAGATGGAGGAAGCCCTTTCGGATCTTACCGCCCTCATACTCAAGACCCAGGCTACCGGAGATTACGAGTTCGCCTGCGAGTTCGAAAAGAAATACTCGAAGCGCAACGAGAACTACGCTGCCGACAGGCTGAACCTCGGCATTGAAGGAATTCCTGCCGATATCCGCTTCGAATTCGAATAAGCAGGAAAACTTTTGCTAAATTTGTAGAAACTGTAACCAATTATGAAGAATCTGATAGTTGTATGTTCGGTCCTGGCCCTGGCCGCCGTTTCCTGTAAGGAGGAAAAGGTCGATGTGGGCAGGCTGGTGGATGATTATGCCCTGGTGGAGATACCGGCCCCGGATCTGACGGGCATTACCGACAATGGCAAGGAGGTCCTCAGGCTTTACCGACTGGCCGCCGACGAGGTGGACAAGATATACTGGCAGCAGTATTTCGGCGACGGAGCCGCCTTCCTGGATTCCCTCGAGGATAAGTCCGAAAAGCTTTATGCCGGAATCAACTACGGCCCTTGGGACCGCATCACCGGAAAGCCTTTCCTTCCCGGTTTCGGGCAGAAGCCTGCCGGTGCGCGTTTCTATCCCGAAGATATGACTGCAGAGGAATTCCGTAATTGGGACAACCCCGACAAGAGTTCTCCTTATACCCTCGTGCGCCGTGCCGACGACGGCAGCCTGGAGACCGTATGGTACCACGATGCATATAAGGAATCCATAGGCAAGATAGAAGGGTTGCTGCAGCGTGCGGCCGATGTTACCATAAAAGAAAGCGTACGCAAGTATCTGCTCAAGATGATCGAAGGCCTCAAGACCGACGATTATTACGAGAGCGACAAGGCCTGGCTGGAGATGAACGACAGCAAGATGGACCTCGTCATCGGCCCCATAGAGGCCGTGGACGATGGTCTTTACGGCACCAAGGCTTCCTACGGGGCATATGTGCTGCTGAAGAATCTCCGCCGCACCGAGGAGCTCAACGCCCTTTCGGCCCGTATGCAGGAGTTCCAGGCAATGCTCCCCGGCGATGCCGCCTTCCACAGCTTCGTGCCCGGCTCCGAGTCGGATATCTTCTCCTGCAACGTGCTATACTGCAGCGGTTACACCAATGCCGGCTTCAAGGTCATAGGCATCAACTTCCCTTATGATGCCAAGGCCCAGCAGGAGTACGGCACCCGCACTATAATCTTCGACAACATCATACGCGAGAAGTTCAACCGTACCGTCCATCCCGTGGGCAGCGCCCTGCTGGAGGATGTTTATCAGCCCCACGTGGATGCGAGCGCTTTCTACTGGCTGATAGTATTCCGCGAGATAGCCAAGGGACTGGGTGTCAAGGAGACTGTAAACGGCAGGGGAACTGTCGCAGAGGCCCTCTCGAGCGAGGCCCTGGTGATGGAAAAAGCCAAATCCAATGTGCTGGGTGCCTGGCTATGCGCACAGGAGGCTGCCGCGTACAATATCTCCACCCTTTTCCAGAAGGAGGATGTACTTACTACCTTCGTGACAAACATAATCCGTTCTACCCGCTTCGGCGCCGCGGATCCTACCGGCATAGCCAATATAGTGGTCTATAATTATCTTCTCGAAAGCAACGCTATCGACTGGAAACCTTCCGGCCGCTATAGCATCGACTACGACAGGACCTGGAAGGCCCTCGAAACCCTTGGCTCGGAAATACTCCGCATCCAGGCCTACGGCGACGTGGAAGCCGCCCGCAGCTGGATTGCCAAGTACGGCATCGCCGGCCCCGAGAGCCTATCCGACAAGCGGCTCCTGGAGAAGTCCGGTATCCCCGTGGATATCCGTTTCAGCTACGAGTAGTATCAGTCACTGAAAAAACAGGAAGGCAGAGGTCGGCCATTGTAGGTCGATGCCATAGATTCGCCATATGCTCCGGCCGAGCGTATGGCGATATAGTCTCCGCGTCGGCACTCGTTCAGCACTACGTCCTTCCCGAATACATCCGAGCTCTCGCAGATGGGGCCGACCACGTCGTAGGGGAGTTCGGGGCCTTCGGAAGACAGGTTCTCTATGCGGTGGAAGGCGTGGTACATCGCCGGGCGTACCAGGTCGTTCATCCCGGCATCCAGTATGGCGAACTTGCGGGACAGCCCGTCCTTTACATAAAGCACGCGGGAAATCAGTGTGCCGCAGGGGGCCACTATGCTGCGGCCCAGTTCGAAGTGCACCACCGTTTCCGCCGGGAGCATCCTCTTGAAAGTGCCGAAATACGCATCGAAATCTGCAATGGGCAGATGGTTGGGATGCCCGTATTCTATCCCCAGACCCCCACCGACATTGATGTCGCCCGTGGGCAGCCCCTTCCTCCGAAGCATCTCGCGGAGGTCGGTTATGCGGTTGCATAGGGCGGCGAAATCCGACATATCCAGTATCTGGGATCCTATATGGAAATGCAGGCCGCAGAACTGCACGTTTGGCAGTTCCAGAGCCCTGCGTATAACCGGTTCCAACTGGCCGTGGAAGATGCCGAACTTGTTCTCTGCCAGGCCGGTGGTGATGCCAGCGTGGGTGTGCGCGCCTATGTCCGGATTGACCCTGAGGCTTATGGGCGCCGTCTTTCCCATTTCCGCGGCCTTGGCGGCTATCACCTCCAATTCAGCCTCGGATTCCACGTTGAAACGCTGTATGCCTTGTTCCAGGCCCAGGGCTATCTCCCAATCGGCCTTTCCGACTCCGGCATAGACTATGGAAGAGGCAGGGAATCCGGCATCCAGCGCAGAAAGTATCTCTCCGCCGCTCACGCAGTCGGCACCCATCCCGGCAGCGGCGATGCGGCGCAGGATGACAGGATTGGCATTGGCTTTGACGGCATAGTGGACCTGCCACGACGGCCTGTCCTGCAGTGCTGCACGGACGGTTTCCAAAGTCTTCTGCAGCAGAGGGATGTCGTAGTAGTAGAAGGGCGTGCGGAGCTCTCCGAAGCGCTCCAGAGGGTAGGTGCCTTTGATCATCAGCCGAACAGTTGGCGGCTCAACGCCTGCAGCGTACGGGCCTTGTCTTCTTCCTTGACCAGAAGGGAGATGTTATAGTTGCTCCCTCCGTAGCCTACCATACGCACGGGGATGTCCTTCATTGCTGCGAGCACGCGGGATTCGAATCCCAGGTTCTCCCAGTCCATATCTCCCACGACGCAGACTATGCACATGTCGAGGTCCACGCTGACGGTGCCGTACTTCTTGAGGTCGTGCACTATCTCGCTGAGGAAGCGGGTGTTGTCGATGGTGACGGATACGCCCACCTCGGAGGTGCAGATCATATCAATGGAAGTGCGGTAGCTCTCGAATATCTCGAATACCTTGCGCAGGAAACCGTGCGCAAGGAGCATACGGGAGCTCTTGATACGGATGGCGGTGATATTGTCTTTGGCAGCTACTGCCTTGATCTTTCCTGTTTCGGGGGAATTGTCGATGAGGGTGCCGGGAGCCTCGGGCTCCATGGTATTCAGCAGGCGCACGGGTATGCCCGCGAACTTGGCCGGCTGTATGCAGGTGGGGTGGAGTATCTTGGCCCCGAAATAAGCAAGCTCGGCGGCTTCGTCGAAGTTGAGATGCCGCACGGCCTTGGTCTTTTCCACCACTCGGGGGTCGTTGTCGTGCATGCCGTCTATGTCGGTCCATATCTGTATCTCCTCCGCACCCAGGGCGGCACCTATCAGCGAAGCGGTATAATCGCTGCCGCCGCGCTGCAGGTTGTCCACCTCCCCGTGGGCATTGCGGCAGATATAGCCTTGGGTTAGATAGATGTCGGCCGAAGCATCCATCAGGGGTTGCAGATGCTCCTGGATGTAGGCCAGGTCGGGCTCGCCCTGATTGTCCAGTTTCATGAAATCCAGGGCCGGCAGCAGCTGTGCTTTCACCCCCTGCTTAAGCAGGTATTGCTCCATCAGTTTGGTGGAGAGAAGCTCTCCCTGGGCCATGATTATCCTCTCCTGGACGGATCCGAAGAAGTCCCGGGTAAGGGCGGTCATAGCTTCGAAAGCTTCGTGTATGAAGGCATCGAGGGAGGCGTCGCCGAGGAGTTCCTTGGCCGTGCTTATATGCTTGGCTTCCAGACGCCTGAGTGTCTCTTTCGCTCCGTCCTGGTTGCGGTTGAACATATAGCCGACCACCTCGGCCAGCGTGTTGGTCACGCCCGACATTGCGGAAAGCACGACGAAACTGCCCTTGCGGGCCGTCACCAGCTTTGCCACGTCCTTGATCCTGGCAGCGGAACCTACCGAGGTGCCGCCGAATTTCATGATAATCATAGGTAATACTTCTTACTTCCGCAAACATAATGATAATTCTTAAAAAATCATCATTTATTGGCATTTTGAGGCCTCTTGAAAATCACAAGCGATTGGGATTGCGGCCGTTACATTTCTGTAATACTTTTGTGACCTGCTTAAGTTAGTAATGTTTTATTGGTTATAGAATTATGAACTCCACAAAAATCAATCAGTTCTTCGGCAAATATGCTGCCTTCCTGCTGAAATGGCGTTGGGCGGCCCTCGGCCTGTTTGCCGTGATAATGGTCATCTCGTTCATAGGGATGTCCAAAATGGTCACTCAGACATCGTTTGACGACTATTTCATAGAGGGCGATCCGATGTTGGTCAAGACCAACGATTTCAAAGCGACCTTCGGTAACGACTACTTCGTAGGCGTGCTTACCGAATGCGACGACCACTTTACCAAGGAGAACCTGACCCTGCTCCGCGAACTCGCGACAGAGCTGCAGGATTCCCTTTCTTATGCCGACAAGATCACATCCCTCGTGGATGTCGAGTTCATGGTGGGCGACGAGGATGGTATGACCATCACCCAGATAGTTCCGGAAGAGATTCCCGAGGACGGCAGCGTAGAGATGGCCAGCCTCAGGGAGCGTGCCTACAGCAAGCCGCAGATGGCCGGAAAACTGGTGTCCAAGGACGGCAAGCTCGCCTGGACCCTTGTCAAGCTCCGCGCGTTCCCGGCAGATTCCGTCTGGAAGAAGCAGTCCAGCGTATCTCCCGACATCATCACCGGCGAGGAGGTCTCCAAGGTACTTGCCAACCCCAGATATGCCAAGCTGAATCCCCGCGCAACCGGAATGCCCTATGTCAGCCAGCAGAAGACGGTGTACATTGGTCAGGAGATGGGCCGTCTGGTGGTGCTCGCAATAATAATCTGTGTACTCGTGATGTTGATAATGACCCGGTCTCTCCGTGGCATCGTCTCACCCTTGCTGTCGGTCCTGGGCGGTCTGTTCATCACCTTCGGCATAGCCGGATACACGGGTATGTATGTTGACAGTACGGTACTGATGGTCCCTGCCATCCTGGCGTTCGCGGTGGCCATAGCTTACAACATCCACCTTCATTCCTACTTCCAGGGGCTTATCCGCACCGACGGCAAGCGCAAGGAAGCAGTTATCGAGACGGTCTCCGAGATCGGCTGGTCGGTGGTGTTCTGCGGCCTTACCACGGTGGTATCTTTGCTGTCCTTCCTGGTAATAGCCATCAAGCCTATGCAGAGCATCGGCGTGGTGAGCTCCCTTACCATATTCTTCGTACTTTTCACGACCTTGCTGGTCACTCCCGTCCTGCTCTCGTTCGGTAAAGACAAGAAAGTTCGCACCACCGCCGACGGCGACAACTCGACCCGTCTGTCCCGCATGATGGTGCGCCTGAACGACTTCACCTTCAAGCATTCCAAGGCCATCGTGGCCGTTTTCGTGGCCGTGTGCCTCTTCCTCGCCGGCGGTATCTTCAAGATAGAGCCCGCATTCGACGTGGAGCGCACAATGGGTGTAAATGTCCCTTATGTCAAGGACATACTCGCAGTCGGCCGCAGCGAGCTCGGTGCCCTGTACTCCTACGATCTCGTGATGGAGTTCGACAACGAAGACGAAGCGAAGCAGCCGGAGAATCTACGCAAGCTCGAGCAGCTCGAGCAACTCGTGATGAAGTACCCTCTGACCAAGCGCACGAATTCCATCCTCGACGTGCTCAAAGATCTCAATCAGACGCTGAACGGGGGAGACGCGGCATATTACCGCATCCCCGCTTCGGAGGCCGAAGTCGCCCAGATGCTGATGCTCTATGAGAATGCCGGTGGTTCCGAAGCGGAATACTGGATGGATTACGAATACCGTAAGCTGCGCTTGATGGTGGAACTGTCCGATTATAACTCCGGTGAGGTCGAAAAAGAACTCAACGATATAGCAAAGCAGGTAGAGGAAATCTTCCCCGACGTTACCATTACCGCCGTGGGCAACATTCCCCAGTACACCTGTATGATGCAGTATCTGGTACGCGGCCAGGTGCAATCGTTCCTGATCTCCGCCCTTATCATCGCCATCATCCTTATGATTGCCTTCCAGAGCATAAGGGTCGGCCTCATCGGTCTTATACCTAACCTGATGCCCGCCATCTTCGTGGGCGGATATATGGGCTGGGCCGGAATTCCGCTCGATATGATGACCGCGACCCTGATACCTATGATGCTGGGTATGGCAGTGGACGATACCATCCACTTCATCAATCACTGTAAGCTCGAATTCGACAGGAAGCCGAAGTACTCCTCTGCCATCAGCAATACCTTCAAGGTCGTGGGCGTGGCCATCGTAACCACCTCCATCATCACCTCCGCCGTGTTCGCCTGCTTTGCCACTTCCAAGTGCGCAATGTGCATCAGCTTCGGCGTGCTGGCCGTGATCGGTATTCTCTCCGCACTTGCAGCCGACCTCTTCATCACTCCGCTGCTCGTCAACAAATACAAAGTTTACGGTAAAGAAAGCAACTAATCATGAAACGTATTCTAATTGCGGTCCTTGCTCTTGCAGCAGCCGCACAACTCGACGCCCAGAGCGGGCGTGACATAATACAGCGCGTCAAGAACCGCGCCGACGGCGATACCCGCTATGCCGAGATGCAGCTTACGCTGGTCAAGGCCAACGGAAATGTCCGCGAACGCAAACTGCAGTCCTGGGCCATGGACGAGGGAAAGGACGTGAAGAAGATAATGTTCTTCACTTATCCCGGTGACGTCAAGGGGACGGGTTTCCTTACCTGGGATTACGACCAGGCCGGGAAGGAAGATGACAAATGGCTCTATCTTCCCGCAATGAAGAAGACCCGCCGTATCAGCGGAGCTTCTTCCAAGACCGATTTCTTTATGGGAACCGATTTCACCTACGACGATATGGGCGGACGCAGCGTGGATGATGATACCCACACCCTGCTCCGCGAAGAGACACGCGATGGCCACAAATGTTGGGTAATCGAATCCAAACCAGTGGACAAACGCGAAATCTACAGCCGCAAGCTGACCTGGATACGCCAGGACTGCGACGTGGCGGTGTATTGTGAATACTACGATAAACTCGACAAACTTCACAGGGTGCTCTCCGTTTCCGAAATCAGCAAGGTTCAGGGTTTCTGGACCGTGCATAAGATGGAAATGAAGAACGTTCAGACCGGACACAAGACCCAGATAGCAGTGAGCAATCCCAAGTACGACATCAAGATCGACAAAACATTGTTCACAGTTGCAAAATTGGAAAAGGGTATATGAGAAAGCCACTGCTATCGATCATCATAATTCTTCTTCAAGCAGCGATACTCCGTCCTGCATTTGCGCAGGACGGGGTTGAGCTGTCGGTCAAGGGTTTCGTGGACAGCTACCACGCCTTGCGCACTGAAAGCCCGGGCGACTGGATGTCTTCCCGCACCAGGCTCCGTACCGAAGCCACCCTGGAGAAGGGCGGGGCCGGCATCTTCGCCTCGGCAAACCTCGTCTACAACGCCGTCCTCAAGGATATGTCCGGTCTGCAGCTCAGGGAGGCCTATTCTTTCTGGGGATCCGAACACTGGGACATCCGTGCCGGAAAGCAGATAATCACCTGGGGAGTGGCCGACGGACTCCGTGTCACCGACGTCATTTCCCCTATGGACTATACGGAATTCCTTGCCCAGGACTACGACGATATCCGTATTCCTGTCGGAGCCGTCCGCGTGCGCTATTCACGCGACAAATGGAGCCTGGATGCCGTCGCCGTGCCCGTGCCTGAATTCTTCAGGATTCCAATGGATGCCAGGAATCCCTGGTCGGTGGGGGCCGCTCCCCTGGGGGACGAACCCCTCCGCCGGGCCTGCAACATGGAATATGGGGCAAGGCTCAGCTTCTTCCTAAGCGGCGTGGACTTCTCGCTGACGGCCCTGCATACCTGGAACAAGATGCCCGAGCTTCGCGGTGCGATGTTCGTCTATCACAGGCTGGGCGTGTTCGGCGGGGACGTTTCCATACCTCTGGGCAAGTTCGTAATCCGTGCCGAAGCGGCCGATTACCTCGACGACCTGGACGTTAATACCGCTAACGGACTCATAGGGATAGACTGGTATCCGGGGAACGATTGGAACGTATCGGCCCAGTACAACCACAACTATCGTATGAGCGGTTCCGAAAGGAATACCGCGCTAGCGACTTTCCGCTTGTCCAAGGCCCTGCTGGGAAATACTCTCAATCTTTCCACTTTCGCCTATGTGGATGTCACCGACGGCGGCGTGTTCAACAGGCTGAGCGCAGATTATGCGGTGTCGGACCAAGTGCACGCCATCCTCGGCTACGATTATTTCCACGCCGACAAGGGGATGTTCAAACTATACGCCCATAACAGCGAAATTTGGATGAAACTTAAATACAGTTTCTGAAAATAAACTTATATTTGTTCTCATGATGAGAACAAGCAAATTCTTGATGGCAATGCTGCTGGGTGCGGCATTGCTTTCTTGTGCAAAGGAAGAGAAGACGCCCTGGAAATCCCTTTCCGAAAAGGAACAGGAGCTCTACTTCGTGAACACCTTCGGATACAATATGATGTCCACCTACTATCTCTGGTCCGCCGAGGTTGCGTCAGATCTGAGGAAATGGTCCGCCAAGTCCGACCCCATCGCCACCGTGCGTTCCCTGCGCTACAAGGATGCATCCGGCAAGGACATCGACAGGTGGAGCATGATGACCGACGACTACGAAGCTCTCACCGATATGGTGCAGGGCAACGCCAAGTCCATAGGAATGGAGTTCTCCGTCTATTATTCCGACGAGAGCAAGCAGAACGTGGTGCTGGTCGTGAACTGCGTGTATGCCGACAGCCCCGCATCCCTTGCCGGATATAAGAGGGGGGATAAGATAGTGGCCGTGGACGGCCAGCTGCTGACCCCTGACAATTATGCGGAACTGCTGGAAGGCCACGTCCTCGGTGCCGACAGCGTGACCCTTACCAATGCCGACGGCAGCGACGTAACCCTCCGGGCGGCGGATATGTATCAGGATCCCATCATCTGCCACAAGGTCCTGGACCAGGGCGGAAGGAAGATAGGATATCTGCACTACACTTCCTTCACCCTCAAGTCCTGCGCCCCTCTGGTGGAGGTTTTCAAGGAATTCAAGGAAGCAGGAATCACCGAAATGGTGCTCGACCTCCGCTACAACGGCGGCGGTTATGCAATGGTTTCCGCCCTCCTTGGCTCTATGTTGGCCCCCGAAGTGGAAGTGCGCAGGGGAAGCGTCTTCCTTACCGAAGTCTTCAACAGGACACTTTCCGAAGCCTGGGATGATACCCGCAAGGAGACCCGTTTCGAGACGGTTTTCAATATCGATGAAGATGGCGTTTCCGAGGTGGTCAGGACGGATGGTGCCAATGTGCAGATAAGCAAGCTCTATGTGATCATGACCGGGCAGACCGCATCCGCTTCCGAGAGCACGGTATGCGGGCTCAGTCCCTACCTGGACATTGTTCTGGCAGGGGAGCGCAGCCACGGGAAATACTGTGCTGGCATAATAGTGGACGGCCCCACCTGGTACAGCTGGAACAGGAATGCCTTCGGAGAGAAGACCTTGGAAGCCGCCTTGCGTAAAAGCGAAAACTGGGGAATCTACGTGATGATTTCCCGCTTTGCCGACAAGAACGGGGACACTCTCTGTATGCCTGACGGCCTGGAGCCTTCCATCAACGTGTCCGACAACCCTCTGGACGGATACCAGCTGGGCGATCCCGAGGAGACCATGCTTGCCGCCGTGCTCGCAGGACATACTCCTTCCCAGTCCCGCAGGTCGCTTTCCCACGCTCCCTTGAAGATTGAGCGCCCGAGCGTAAGGCCTTCCTTCATGATTCTGGACAAAAGCATCGTAGAATAATGAGATCCTACCTTCTTGCCATACTTGCCATAGTTTCGGCTATGGCCCTGACCTGCTCGGTGCCGCGCGACTATCCGTCCGACAAGGTGGATCCTCTCATAGGATCCGGATTCCACGGCCACGTTTTCGTGGGGGCCAACGTGCCTTTCGGCTTCGTGCAGGCGGGCCCTACCAATGTCTCCCAAGGCTGGGACTGGTGCTCCGGCTATCACGAATCCGATTCTACCGTCATAGGTTTTTCCCACACCCACCTCAGCGGAACGGGCTGCGGGGACCTTCTGGACATCACCCTGATGCCGGTAGTGGGAGAGGACCTGAGCTATGCGCGTGGCAGGAAGGATGATCCCGGGAGCGGGCTCTGGTCCTATGCCGACCGCAGCAGGGAAATCGCCGAACCCGGGTATTACAGCGTGCCCCTGACCCGTTATGGGATAGTGGCGGAAATGAGCGCCACCGAACGCTGCGCCATCCACAGGTTCAGCTTCCCGGCATCCGACGAGTCCGCCTTCGTGTTCGACCTAAAGAACGGCGGCAACTGGGACCATACCACCGAGGCCTATGCCGAGGCCGTCGGCAGCAATGCCATCCGCGGCTGGCGCTTCTCGAAGGGCTGGGCAAAGAACCAGCGCATCTACTTCTATGCCGAGTTCTCGAAGCCCGTGGAAGTGGAATACGTCAAGGCGACGGACGATTATGGCAAAGAGCAGGAGAGGATGTTCACGAGGGCGGGTTTCAGCACCGCCGAAGGTGAGCAGGTGCTTGTCAAGGTCGGTCTTTCCGCCGTCAGTACGGATGGAGCCAGGATGAACCTCGAGACCGAGATTCCCGGCTGGGATTTCGACAAGGTCCGCGGCTCCGCCCGCGATGCCTGGAACAAGGAACTCTCCCGCATACGCATCAAGGCCGATCCTGTTACCGAAAAGAAGTTCTACACCGCTCTCTTCCACTCGATGATAGCCCCGTCGCTCTTCAACGATGTGGATGGCAGCTACCGCGGTTCCGACGACAAGATATACCCGAAAGCGGATTTCGACAATTACACCACTTTCTCGCTCTGGGATACCTACAGGGCTGAAATGCCCCTGCTCTGCATAATAGAGCCCTCCAGGATGGACGATATGGTGGAGACTATGCTCAAGATTTACGAGCAGCAGGGATTCCTCCCCATATGGCACCTGATGGCCAACGAGACTTATTGCATGCCTGGCGAAGCCGGCGTGATAGCCGTCGCGGATGCCATAGTGAAGGGCTTCTCCGGTTTTGACAGGGAGGCCGCTTTCGAGGCTATGGTCAAATCCCTCGAGAATGTGGGGTGCGGCAACGAGTTCCGCCTCCAATATGGCTTCGCCCCCTCCGACCTTTGCAGCCAGTCCCTGGGCGTCGATATGGAATTCGCCATCGCGGATGCGGCCGTCGCCAATGCCGCCCGTGCCCTTGGCAAGGATGCCGGAGCCTTCGATCTGCGCAGCCACAGCTACAGGACTTATATGGACCCTGAAACCGGTTTTGCAAGGGGCCGTATGTCGGATGGCAGCTGGCGCACGCCCTTCAATCCTTACGGGCATATCAACACCGATTACACCGAAGGGAATGCCTGGCAGTACAGCTGGCTCGCTCCCCACGACGTCGACTGGCTGATAGGTTTCTGCGGAGGCAAGGATGGCTTCGTAAAGAGGCTGGATTCCCTTTTCACCGCACCTTCTTCCCTGGAGGAAGGCGCCGCTCCCGACATAAGCGGTATGATAGGACAGTATGTCCACGGCAACGAGCCGAGCCATCATATTATCTACCTCTACACTATGGCAGGCGCTCCCTGGAAGACAGCCGACAAGGTGCGCGAGGTGCTTACCGGGCTTTACGGTACCACCCGTGACGGCCTCTGCGGCAACGAGGACGTCGGGCAGATGTCCGCCTGGTACATACTTTCCGCCCTTGGCTTCTATCAGGTCGAGCCCGCCTCCACCCGCTTCTGGTTCGGAAGCCCTGTAGTGGATGAGGCCAGAATAGATGCCGGCGGCAGGACCTTCACCGTGGTGGCCCGCAACAACAGCCCCGAAAACAAGTACATCCAGTCCATAACGCTGAATGGCAAGCCTTACGACCTGCCATTCATAGATTATCACGATATCACTTCCGGCGGAAAACTGGTCTTCGAAATGGGACCTGAGCCGGCTTTGTGGTATTAAGCTTTATTAGGAGCCAGCAATCTGAACAGGGCATTTTCCAGGATATAAACCAGGAAGATGCCCAAAATTATTGCGGGCCAGGGGAGAGCGAAGAGTATTACCAGCACCATGATGATGAACGATATGCTCAGAAGCGCATAACGCAGCATCTTGGTGGCGGTGTCGGCTTCGATATCTTTCCCGAACTTGAAGGAAAACATAGGCAGCTCGCACACCAGCAATACGCAGAGGACCAGGGAGACCCCTATCAGTATCCAGGGAATGGCTGTGTCGAACGAATCCGGAAGATAGCCCAGCAGGCAGCAGAGAGAACCGCAGATAAGGGCCGAAGCCGGTGTCGGAAGGCCGATGAAGGAGGAATGCTGGCGTTCGTCAAGATTGAACTTCGCAAGCCTGACGGCGCTGAATACTGCGATCAGAAGCGGAATCCAGGCGAAAAACACGGCGATGCCACCGGCCGCCCAGAGGCTGCAGTTGAAATACATCATCAGCGCCGGAAGCACGCCGAAACTCACCATATCCGCAAGGGAGTCCAGTTCCTTTCCCAAGGGGGAATAAGCCCCGAGCAAACGTGCTGCCAGGCCATCGCAGAAATCGAACAGCACGGCTGTCAGCATACATAAGAACGGGAAATAGGCTACTGCGTGCAGCTCCGGTTCGAACAATGCTATTATGCCTATCACCCCGAAGATAAGGTTCAGCGAGGTGATGGCATTGGGGATATGTTTCTTTATGGACATTTATTTGACACCCATTTTCTTCTTGAGCTCCTTGGGGAGGGCATCCTTGTGGAGGATGATATCAAGGCTCTGGCCCTTGACGTAATTCTCGGACACATACCAGATACCATTGTACTTGCTCTTGGTTCCCCAGGAGTTCTTAACCTTGTAGTACTTGTTGCCGAACTGATCGTGGGCGATGCCGTAGATCTGCATTCCATGGTCGTCGGTGATGGTCTTGTTGTCAAAACCCTTCTGGCGGTACTCCTGGTCGGGAACAATCTCGGCAGGTGCTTCCACGGGGGCGGGCTTGCCTTCTTCCTTGCCTACCCAGTGCTCCTGGTCGGAGCCGCCCTGCTTGCTCACAGCTTTAGGGTCGATCAGCACACCAATACCGTTGCGGGTGAAACCGGGCTCGCTGACGTCCGCACCCCAGGCCACGGTGTAACCGGCACGGATGGCATCGTCGAGGACCTTCATGAATTCGTCGATGGGAACGTTGAATGCGGTATCCCAGCGCCAGTTGTCATTGACCTCGATGGCGAAATAGGTGTAGAAGGGATGATGGGTGAAGGAGGTGAGGCTCACATAGTCCTCGGGATTGAACTTGAAATGGTCGCGGTAACTGGCGGGAGTATAGCTGACGCCGTCCACGGTGAAGGTCTCGGGAATCTCTCCCAGATAGCTCTTGAGTATGCCCTCGACGCCGTTTTTCCAGCTAGGAGTGAGTTTGCGGTTGGGATTCTTGACAATGGCGCTCACATAAGACTTGAGGGCTGCGTCCATCTCGGCCTGCTCGGGCAGCTCGGTGCCGTAGTTCATTCCGCTGAAGACGCTCTGGGGGATGAGACCGTAGTCTTTGATGATATGAAGGACGTCATCTCCCTCGCTGCCTGCGGAGAAATTGAGGCAACCATCCAGACGGACATACTTCTCGGCCCTTTCAAGATAGGACTTGTAGATCACGAACATCTCGGAGAAGTCCGGATATGCGGCCTCGTCCTTGATGCCGTTGATACGGATGATTTCGGACTCCACGAAACCGATGGTGGAAAATGCCCAGCAGGTGCCGCTGCGATACTGGTCCTTGACTGAGGTTATGGTGTTCTCCACATCGGTGGTAAACTCATACTCGGGCCATTTGATGTTGGCTTTCTGGCCGAAGGCATAGGCGCTCAGCAGCAGGAAAGCCGCGATGACGGTGATTCTTTTCATAATTAATCCTTTTTATAAATTACTAACGCTTTTTCGAGTATCTTCATTGCCTCCTTCAAGGCAGGGACTTCCAGCACATAGGCTACCCTGACCTGGTTGCGGCCCAGGCCCGGAGTGCTGTAGAAAGGCTCCGCAGGGGTGAGCATCACCGTCTTTCCGTCCAGACGGAAATCGGTGAGCAGCCATCTGCAGAAGTCGGTGGCATCTTCCACCGGCAGCTCTGCCACTGTGTAGAAGGCTCCGTCCGGCTTGGGAGAGAATACTCCCGGGATGGAGTTGAGTGCGGCGATTGTATAGTCCCTCCTGGCTATGTATTCGTCCCGCACGGCCTTGAAGTAGTCCGGCGTGGCATCCAGGGCCCCGCGTGCGGCTATCTGGCCGAGTACGGGAGGGCAGAGACGCGCCTGGGCGAACTTGGTCACCAGTTCCATCAGTTCCTTGTTCTTGGAAATCAGGCATCCGATACGCGCTCCGCAGAGGTTGTAGCGCTTCGAGGCGGAGTCTATCAATATGACGTTATCCTCCATTCCGCTGACCTGCATAGCCGAGAAATAAGGCTCGTCGGTGTAGCAGAACTCGCGGTAGGCCTCGTCTGAAATCAGGAATAGGTCGTGCTTGCGGCAGATGTTAGCTATGGCCAGCACATCCGCCTTGCTGTAGAGCACGCCCGTGGGATTGGCGGGATTGCAGACCAGTATGGCCTTGGTCCTGGGGCTGATATGCTTTTCTATCTCCCCGGCATCGGGAAGGGCGAAGGCATTGCGTATGTCGGTATGCACCGCCACGACGTTCACGCCGTTCATCCTTGCCAGGGTGTTGTAATTGCAATAGTAGGGCTCCATAACCAGCACCTCGTCCCCGGGGTCGAAGGCTGCGTGGAATATGAAACTGAGGGATTCGCTGCCTGCGGTGGTGACAAGTATGTCCTCCGTATCCAGCTGTATTCCTACTTTGCTGTAGTATTTCTCCACTATGTCCTGCCTGAACGCAAGGGTCCCGGCGGAATTGGAGTAGGGAAGATGGTCGAAGCGGAAGTCCGCAACGGCCTTGATGGCTGAAGCGGGGGATTTGATATCCGGCGCACCTATGTTCAGATGAAACACTTTGACCCCGTCGGCCTTGGCTTTGTCGGCAAATGGGGTCAGCATCCGTATTGCGGAAGCGGGAACGGATCCCGCAGTCTTGGAAATATGCGGCATATCGTCACTTCTTTCCCACAAATATAGGAAATCTTATCTTTCCTGCAAAAGGTCAGACCTTGTAATAAAGGGAAAGGATGGCGGCAAAGCATTTGCCCGGAAGCAGCCATTTGGCGAATACGGCGAGTTTCTGCAGGGGAGAGGCTATCACATAGTGATGGGCCGGATTCTTCCTGGGGATGATCCTTGCGATCTTGGCGGCGAGATACTCAGGCTTGAGGCCAGTGGTTTCGTCCTTCTCGATGCCGGCCAGGGAGGCTGCATATTTGGGATAGGCGGCGTGCACCTCGGCCCCGTCGGAACTCTTGCGCATTGCGGTGAAGCCCGTAGCGAAATCCCCGGGCTCTATTACCACCACTTTGATTCCGAAGTCCTTTACTTCCAGGCGCAGAGCCTCGCAATAACCCTCGATGGCGAATTTGCTGGCGGAGTAGAGACCCTGGAAGGGCAGGCCCATCAGTCCTCCTATAGAGCTGAAACAGAGTATCTTGCCGCTGCGCTGGGCACGCATCACGGGAAGTATGTGGTGGAGGAAACGGACCATTCCCATCCAGTTTACATCCATCTGGCGGCGGGCGTCGTCGAGGGAGCTGAATTCCAAGGGGCCGCCAATGCCCATTCCGGCATTGCTGATGAAAACGTCGATGCGCCCCTCGGCATCCATCACCTCCCGCACGGCAGCCTCGACGGAAGCATCGTCCGTGACCTCTGCCTGGATGTAATGCACTCCGGGAATCCTTTCGCAGTCCCTGCGGTGCGTGCCGTAGACACTGTGGCCTGCGCGGGAGAGAGTCTCCGCCATAGCCTTGCCGAATCCGGAAGTGATGCCTGTGATGAGAATGACCATATCTATCCTTTTATGATTTCAAGCTTGCGGAAGATGCCCTCGAGTATGTCCATCGCGGTTTCCAGCTGTTCGAAACTGTGGGTGGCCATAAGCGCGAAGCGTATGATGACGGAATCTTCCGGAACTGCGGGAGGAATGACCGGAGTTATGAACACACCCTCGTCCAGGGCCAGTTTCACGGCCGTCAGGCACTTCTCCATGTCCCTTACGAAGAGAGGGATGATGGGGGATTGGGTATGCCCTATGTCGAATCCTCTCGCACGGAAGCCCTCGTGGGCACGGCGGGTAAGGTCCCAGAGATGATCCAGGCGCTCGGGCTCCGACTGCATGATGTCGAGGGCCGCGCTGACGGCTGCCACATTTGCCGGCGGCATGCTGGCGCTGAATATCAGGGAACGGGAATTATGCTTGAGATAATTGATTACGGTGTGGTCGCCCGCGATGAATCCTCCCAGGGAACCGAAGGATTTGGAGAAGGTTCCCATTATGAGGTCGGTCTTGTCGGTAAGCCCGAAATGGTCCGCAGTTCCGCGTCCCTGCCTGCCGAAAACCCCAAGTCCGTGGGCATCGTCCACCATAATGGCGGCATTGTACTTTTCGCAGAGTTCCACTATAGTCGGCAGGTCGGCCAGGTCTCCCTCCATAGAGTAAACCCCGTCCACGACTATCAGCTTGGGGGCTTCCACGGGCACGGCGCGGAGCTTCTTCTCCAGCGCCCCCATATCGTTGTGCTGGAATTTGAAGACCTTGCTGAAACCCAGGCGGCTGCCGTCGATGATGCAGGCGTGGTCGAGGGCATCCAGGAAGATGAATCCGTCCCTGAATCCCAGGCACGAAACCACTCCCAGATTGACCTGGAAACCGGTGCTATATGTAACTGCTTCGTCCTTGCCTACGAAGGCAGCAAGCTTCTCTTCGAGTTCGAGATGTATGTCGAGGGTGCCGTTCAGGAACCTGGAACCGGAGCAGGAGGTGCCGTATTTGCGTATAGCGGCAATGGCGGCTTCCTTGAGCCTGGGGTCGTCGGAAAGCCCCAGATAGGAATTGGAACCGAACATCATCACGTCCTTCCCGGCCATCTTGACCACCGGATCCTGTCCGGAAGATATAGGTCTATAATAGGGGTAAATGCCCAAGGCTTTTACCTCGTCCGCCAGCGTGAAACCGGCGCAGATATTATCAAGGTTAAGGTTCATACACAAACAATCTAACCCCGAAAATTAGTCAAAAAAGTTTGGAATGCCAACACTTTTGCTCGGAAATAAGTAATTTTGCCCCCGAAATGACAATTCTGGATATTCTTTTGATTGCAGTGGCACTGGCGATGGATTGCTTTACGGTATCCATCGTGAGCGGGGTAATTACGCGGAAACTGTTCTGGGGGCGCAATCTGCGTATGGCCTTCCTCTTTGGTTTCTTCCAGGCTGCGATGCCTTTTATCGGATGGATTGCAATTCATTATTTTCAGTCCAGCGTTGAGGCCTACGACCATTGGATTGCCTTCGGGCTGCTTCTGCTGATAGGTGGCAAGATGATACTGGATGCTTTCAATGAGGAGGATGAAGCCACTATCAACCCTCTGAATCTCGGAACTCAGCTTACGCTTGCCGTGGCGACAAGCATAGACGCTCTTGCGGTAGGTATCTCCTTCTCCTGTTCGGGATACGGCACCGTGCAGAGCCTGATTCTCCCGCTGGCAGTCATAGGGCTGGTGTCATTTTTCTTCAGCATCGCGGGGCTGCTGCTGGGCGTGCGCTTCGGGGGCGCCGTGGCCAGACGCTTCAAACCCGAAATAATAGGGGGCGTAATCCTGATCGCCATCGGCGTCAAGATCCTTCTGGAACATCTTTTAGGCTGATTTACAGATTGCCGGCCTCTTTGCGCCGAGCCTCGTAATAATCATGTCGTGCGGGATTCTCGGGGAACCAGCCGCGCAATACGCGTTTTTCCTGGGTGATGACTTCGTGTATGCCCCAGAAGCAGGAGAATGCCGCAGCGCCGATAATGGTGGAGATGACGATATCTGTAACGAACAGGGACCATACCGAGAAAGCGAGACCGGCCAGAAACAGAAGCCACCAGCTCTTCTTTCCCCAGTAATACTCCATCTTGATGACTATGGGATGACATATCCCTATGATGAGGAACACAGCGGTTCCGACAATGATGCCGTTGAAATTCATAGGCCGCAAAGGTACGCTTTTTTTGTCGCTTATTCTATCATTATTTATTGTTATATTTGTTGGATAAGCCGTATGTCCCTATGAGAAAGATCCGTATCGCTATTGCCATCCTATTTTTCGCAGGCATTACACTGCTGTTCCTCGGCGTCCCTTCCCTGGCCTCCTGGCTAGGCTGGATGCCCAAATTGCAGTTCCTGCCGGCCGTTATGGCTCTGAATGTCCTAGTGATCGTGCTCGTGCTGGCACTCACCTTGCTTTTCGGGCGCATCTATTGCTCGACTATATGCCCGTTGGGAGTATTCCAGGACGGCATCTCGCGGGTGAGGGTGACGTTCGGGCGCCTGCGCAAGAACCGCAAGCCTTTCCATTTCCGCAAAGAGCACAGATGGCTGAGATATGGCATCTGGGTGCTTTTCGTCGCCGCCCTTGCGGCCGGCGTGCAGTCTTTCGTGGCCATCCTGGCTCCTTACAGCGCCTATGGCCGCATGGTGGAGAGCGTTGCGCATTTCAAGGCCGGGCCGGTGCTGGCCGTGGCGGCAGCTACCCTTCTCGTAGTCGGCTTGCTTGCATTTTTCACGGGCAGGGAGTACTGCAACAGCATATGCCCTGTAGGTACTACGCTGAGTTTCTTCTCGCGTTTCGCCATCTTCCGTCCGGTGATCGATGCAGACAAGTGCAAGAATTGCAGGCTTTGCGAGGTGAATTGCAAGGCTTCGTGCATCGATATCGCCAATCACAAGATCGATTACAGTCGTTGTGTCGTCTGTTTCGACTGCATCGGCAACTGTAAATTCGACGCACTCAAATACCGTATCTATCATGGAAGCGGCGCGCAGCGACAGGCGGAAGAAGAGGATACCTCCCAAGGCAGCGGCAGACGGGCATTTTTGGCCGGTGCAGCCATGGGACTGACGGCAATTGCGCTGGAGGCGCAGAACAAGAAACGCGACGGCGGCTTCGCGGAAGTACTTCCCAAAAGGGCCATCGACCGCGAAACCCCCGTAACGCCCCCCGGCTCCCTCAGCATACGCGACTTCTACAAACGCTGCACAGCCTGCCAGCTCTGCGTATCCGTATGCCCCAACAAAGTGTTGCGCCCCTCTGCCGACCTCGATCATCTGATGCAACCTCAGATGGGTTTCGAGGAAGGATACTGCCGCCCCGAATGCACCAAGTGCTCGGAGGTCTGCCCCAGCGGCGCCATAATCCGCATAAGCCCTGAAGAAAAGACCATCTACCACGTAGGGACGGCCAGCGTGGACCGCAGCCTCTGCGTGGCGGAGAAGGGGACCAAATGCGGCAACTGTGCCCGCCATTGCCCCGTGGGAGCCATACAGATGGTGGAATCCAGCGATGGATATATGGTGCCCGCGGTCAACACCGAAATCTGCATTGGCTGCGGAGCCTGCGAGAACCTCTGCCCGTCCCGCCCCGTAAGCGCAATAACCGTCAACGGCCGTCACGACCACATAATCAGCTAAGCTATGGACAGAAGAGATTTCCTTAAAGTATCTGGCGCCGGTGCCCTAGGCCTGGCCGCATCTTCCTGCGCCCCCAAGACAGTAAAGGTCAAGGAAGATACCCCCGAACAGATGGCCATCCGCGAGAATCCCCGCAATGGCGACAAGATATCCCTGCTCGGCTTCGGCTGCATGCGCTGGCCTATGGTCAAGGATGCATCCGGCAAGGACGTGATAGACCAGGAGGCCGTGAACGAGATGGTGGACTACGCCCTCGAGCACGGCATCAACTACTTCGACACTTCGCCGGCATACTTGCAGGGCCAGTCGGAAAGGGCGGCAGGCATCGCACTGAGCCGTCATCCGCGCAGCAGCTATTACATCGCCACCAAGCTTTCGAACTTCGGCGACCGTTCCAGGGAGGCTTCCATCAGGATGTACGAAGAGTCCTTCAAGGAGATGCAGACGGATTATTTCGACTACTACCTACTGCATTCCATTGGCCGCGGCGGGGAAGATTTCTTCCGCAAACGCTATGTCGAGAACGGAATGATGGATTTCCTCAGGGAAGAGAAGGCCAAGGGCCGCATACGCAACCTGGGCTTTTCCTTCCACGGAGCCAAGGAGGCCTTCGATTCCTTCATGCGCCTCTACGACGAAGGCGAGTTCGTATGGGACTTCTGCCAGATAGAGATGAACTATGTGGACTGGAAGCACGCCGACGGCATACGGAACGTCAATGCCGACTATCTGTATGCCGAGCTCGAGAAGAGGGGTATCCCGGTAGTGATAATGGAACCTCTGCTCGGAGGACGTCTGGCGAACGTGCCTATGGGTATCTCCCGACAGATGAAGATGCGCGACCCTGACAGGTCGGCGGCATCCTGGGCATTCCGCTTCTGCGGCAGCTATCCCGGCGTGCTCTGCATTCTCAGCGGAATGACCTCGATGGATCCTCTGCTGGACAATATCAAGACTTTCGGTCATTTCGAGCCGCTGAACGCCGAGGAACTGGATTTTATGGAGAGGATGGCGGTGCAGATGAAGGAGTATCCCCTCGTGAACTGCACCAACTGCAAATATTGCATGCCCTGCCCCTGGGGAATCGACATTCCCGGAATCTTCCAGCACTACAACACTTCCATCACCAACGGCACTTATGCCCAGAGCAAGGAGCAGAAGGGCTACAAGAAGTTGCGTGATGCGTATCTAACAAGCTACGACAAGGCCATACCTACGGTGCGTCAGGCTGACCATTGCATAGGCTGCGGGGAGTGTATGATCCACTGCCCCCAGAGCATTGCCATACCGGACGAACTCCATCGTATCGACCAATATGTAGAGCGTTTGAAGAAAAATGCGTAAATTCGCGCCCAGAATCTAAAAAGGATGAAAAAGAAAGTAACGGTATCTGCAGTGGTAGTGGTCGTGCTGGCCGCGGTGGCCCTCGGCGTCTTCCTGCTGCTTAAGGGAAGGAAGCCTGTTTCGCAGGCCGAGCCTCCCGTGCCCTTCGTATCGGAAATCATCAGCGACAACAATTCCGCAGCCCATAGGATGGTGGCCTCCTATAAGCCCCACGATGCCTCCAAGGCCATTTTCGTGTTCGGCTCCCGTTCCCGTACGCAGGAAGTCGCTTCCGCCCTTATGGACTCCGATGCCTTCGACAATGTTGACGGTTCCGCAAATCCCGACGGCCTGAAGGACCTGGCGGGGGAGACCATCTGCACCGTCACCAATTTCTCGGATTTCGGGGAGATGGTGAACGACGGCCGCCTGGAAGATATGCGCGAGCTCACCGCCCGCAACGTAATCTCCGCAATGGACACCCTCTGCTACGTCAGTCCCTACGACCGCAGCGGAATGGGCAAGAAACCCCTTGCCAAGCTGATAGTCCTGGGATCCGCCTGTATGACCCAGTACGGGCGCTATGATGTGGATTCCCTTTTCAATGCTCTCAACTGCGAACTGCCTGTGCTTTCGCCTATGCAGCTGATCGTAGATGAGGCCATCCGTATGTCGAAAGGTAAGAAAATCATTTCCGTGGGCGTGCTGGCGGGCAATGCTCCCGTGGACATCTACGGGCCGTATATCAAGGGCCGTGCGGCCAAAGAAGGCATAGACAGCGTGCTCTGCGTCGGGTTCAAGGCCCCGGAAGGGGAGGACCCTCTGCTGAGTTTCCTCGACCGTTATTCCGAACTCGGAATCAACCGGCCCCTGGACGCGATCCTTGTTGACGACCTTGGAGTGGACCTTGCTTCCTTCAACGAGTCGCTGGGCAGGATAACATCCGTAATGAATGCCGAGTCCCTTACCTACGGAAACCTGATTTCGCCCGGCTTCCGTATCGTGGACTCCCGCAGCCGTATTTGCAATGCAGTGTATTCCATACTCCGAAGCCAGAACTTGTTCACCCATCAAATCTCCCAGCCCAGGCAGCTCGATTATATGCTGATACCCAGGGAGGAGAACGAGAAAGAGCTGATGCTGCTTCAGTATAACGAAAGATATATTCCGAAGAATAATTGATGTTCAAACTAACGATTAGCCCCGAAGAAATAGAGAAGTTGGAACCGGCGGGTTTTCAGGGGCAGATTCATGTTATTTCCAGGCCCGGACTTGAGTTTTCCCGGGCCATCGCGTACCTGAAGAAACAGAAGGTCATCGGTTTCGATACCGAGACCAAGCCTGTCTTTTCTCCGGGCCAGCATCATAATGGAGTTGCCCTACTGCAGCTCTCCGGCCCTGACCAGGCCTTCCTTTTCAGGATCCAGAAACTCAATCTCCGCAGGCGAATCTGCGCCATTCTTTCAAACCCCGAAATCATAAAGGTCGGTGCCGCCGCCTTGGATGACGTACGCGGGCTGCAGCGTTACCGCACCTTCGAAGCCCGTGGATTCGTGGATCTGCAGAAGATAGTGTGGGAGTGGGGGATAAGAGACAAGAGCGTAAAGAAAATGGCCGCCAACATACTTGGAGTTAGGATATCCAAAAGCCAGCAGCTCTCCAACTGGGAAGCCGAGACCCTGAACCCCCATCAGCAGATCTATGCCGCCACCGATGCCTGGATATGCAGGGAGATGTACCTTAAACTCCAGGAATGCGAGAAGCATCCTCTGCGTCCCGAGGAGATGTACCCCCCGGAGCAGCTTCCCGCCGCGCTGCGCGAAAAGCTCGAGCACAAGGATGCGGCCCCTGCAGCCCCCGCTGCCCCCGCTGCCGCCGATGGCGAAGCCCCGGCAAAGAAAAAGTCCAAACGCCGCAAGTACTACCATAAGAAGAAAGCGTCCAATGAAAAAAATCTACCTCAAAAAGGGGCGTGACGAATCCGTCCGCCGTTTCCATCCCTGGGTTTTCTCCGGAGCCGTCGCCCAGACGGTAGGTAATCCCGTGGAAGGGGATGTGGTGGCTGTCTATTCCGCCGAAGGCGAGTATCTTGCCTGCGGCCACTGGCAGATAGGTTCCATTTCCGTCAGGATTCTTTCCTTCGACGCCGATCCGCTTTCTCCTTCTTTCTGGGAAGATACCCTCTCCGCCGCCCTGGCCGCCCGCAAGGCCATGGGGCTGACGGATTCCGACAGGACCAGTTGCTACCGCCTGGTGCACGGTGAGGGGGATGGCCTTCCCGGCCTGATAATAGATTATTACGACGGCGTATGCGTGCTCCAGGCCCATTCCGTGGGTATGTTCCGCGCCAAAAACCAGATATGCGAGGCGCTTCGGAAAATCTACGGGGACTCGCTGAAGGCCGTCTATGACAAGAGCAGCGGGACGGCTCCCTTCAAGGCCGGGCTGGAACTTGTGGACGGATACCTGTGGCAGGCTCCCGGCTTCGAGGCAGGGGAACAGGTGGTGCTGGAGAACGGCCATAAGTTCCTGGTGAACTGGACCGAAGGGCAGAAGACCGGTTTCTTCCTCGACCAGCGGGAAAACCGTGCCCTGGTGGAGCGCTACGCCCGCGGCAGGAACGTGCTCAACCTCTTCTGCTATACCGGCGGTTTTTCGGTCTATGCTCTGGGCGGAGGCGCCCTGCACGTGGATTCCGTCGACAGTTCCGCCAAGGCGATGGCCATGGTGGACCGCAACATCGCCCTGAACGGCTTCACATCTTCTCAGCATACATCCTTCTGCGCCGATGCCATAGAGCATCTCGCGGCCGTGGAGGATGGGAAATACGACCTTATAATTGTTGACCCTCCGGCATTCGCCAAGCATCGCGGAGCCCTGAAAAACGCCCTCCGCGCCTACCAGCGCCTGAATGCGCGCGCCATAGAGAAGGTGGCTCCTGGCGGATTCGTGTTCACCTTCTCCTGCTCGCAGGTGGTGGACAAGGAGGATTTCGCCCTTGCCGTGTTCTCGGCGGCCGCCAGCACCGGGCGCAGGGTGCGCATTCTCGACAGGCTCAACCAACCGGCAGACCACGCAGTTAACATCTACCATCCCGAAGGGGAATACCTAAAAGGCCTGCTGCTCTATGTAGAATAATAACCACCGACCACATGAACCTAATAACCACAGCAGTCTGCCTGATTTCAGGTCTTCTTCCCCTCCACAGGGATATCGATGCCACTTCCGTGGGCGTACAGGACAAGCGCACGGAAGTCGTTTTTTTTCCTGACGAGGCTTCCGCCCTGAAAGGGAATATCGAACAGAGCCCCTTCTACTCCAGCCTGAACGGAGAATGGGATTTCCTTTATTTCGACAGCGAGAAGCAGGTTCCGGAGGATCTTTCCGCACAAGACTGGAAGAAGATAAAGGTTCCTGGTAACTGGGAGGTGCAGGGATGGGGAACACCCGTCTATGTGAACACCACATACGAATTCGCGCCCTTCGATCCCCAGCCCCCGACCTTGCCCGAGGATATCCCCGTGGGCATCTACCGCAGGAGTTTCAGCGTGCCCGAGGCCTGGAAAGGCAGGGAGGTGTACCTTAACATCTGCGCCGCCAAATCCGGCGTATATACTTTCATCAACGGCACCCAGATAGCCTATAGCGAGGATTCCAAGGACCTTGCGCGCATCGACATCACTCCATATCTCAAAGAAGGGGAGAATGAGCTACTGCTCAAGATGACCCGCTGGAGCACAGGTTCGTGGCTGGAATGCCAGGATTTCTGGAGGCTCAGCGGCATAGAGAGGGATGTGTACCTTTCTTCCGAAAAGATACTTCAAGACTTCGATTTCGAGGTAGTATCCACCCTTGACGACAGCTGCACGGACGGCGATTTCCGCCTCTATGCCACCGAAGGCACTTCCTTCCGCCTGCTGGACAAAGACGGCAGTACCGTGGCCGAGGGCAGCGTTCCTTTCGAAAAGATAATCCCCGGCGTACGCAGGTGGAGTGCGGAATTTCCCGAACTCTATACCCTCGTGCTCGAGAAGGAAGGGGAGTACGCCCGCTTCGACGTGGGTTTCCGCCGCACCGAAATCAAGGGCGACATCTTCTACTTCAACGGCCAGCCCATCAAGTTCAAGGGAGTCAATCTCCACGAACACAATGAGTTTACCGGCCATTATACCGACAGGGACTATATACGCCGCAGCCTGCTGGTGATGAAGCAGCTGAACGTGAATGCCATACGCACCAGCCACTATCCTCAGCCCCGCGCTTTCTACGAACTCTGCGACAGCCTGGGCTTCTATGTGTACGACGAAGCCAACATAGAAAGCCACGGGATGCACTATGGTGAGCGTTCGCTCGCGAAGCATCCCGAATGGTTCGCCAAGCATAAGGACAGGACCCTGAATATGTATATGCGCACCCGCAACTATCCCTGCGTTACCCTGCTTTCGCTGGGGAACGAGGCCGGAATGGGCGTTAACTTCCTGGGGACCTACAAGATGCTCAAGGAGCTTGAAGCCGGCAAGATGGAGCGCCCCGTGCTCTACGAGCGCACCGAAGGCAAAGAGGGCACCGACATACATTGCCCAATGTATCCCAAGATCGGTAATCTGCGCTATGAAATAGAGGATAACCCTTGCCACAAGCCTTATGTGGCCTGCGAGTATTCCCACGCAATGGGCAATTCCAACGGCTCCTTCGACCTGATGTGGCAGCTGATGTACAGCCATCCTCGCATGCAGGGCGGCTGCATCTGGGACTGGGTGGACCAGGGGCTTGCCGTCAAGGATGCCAAGGGCCGCAAATACTGGACTTACGGTGGGGATTACGGCGATATCGACAAGGATCCGTCCACCTGGTTCGCAGACCGTAATTTCTGCTGCAACGGCGTGGTCAATCCCGACCTGGACATACATCCTGCCGGGGCAGAAATCAAGCACTGGTATCAGAATGTTTCCATCAGTAAAGGGGAGGGTGTCGGTGTATTCAAAGTGCTGAACCGCAATTACTTCCGTTCCCTGGACCTTTATGATTTTTCCTGGACTCTCTATTGCTATGGTAATCCGGTCAAGTCCGGGAAACTGGACTTCGCTACCGCTCCCCAGAGCAGCGAATCTTTCAGATTGGATTTGCCCGACATGGATGGCCACGACAGATGGTACATCAATTTCTACGTCAGCAATGCCGGCGCCCAGCCCGCTTTGGAGGATGGTTTTCCTCTGGCATCCGATCAGGTTATATTGAGCCGTGGAGAATGCCTGGAGTCCCCCTACTATAAGGTGGGCGAAGTCAAGAGCAAGGTCCTTTCCGACGGCAGGATAGTCCTCAAGGGATGCCGTTCCAAACTGGTGTTCGACCCTTCCGAGGGCAGGGTGGTATCTTTCCGCAGCCGCGGAAAGAACATCTTCCTGAAGTCCTACGGCCTCAAGCCCAACTTCTGGCGTGCTCCCATCGACAATGACTGGGGAAACAAGTATCCTGTCCGCGCAGGGGAGTGGAAGAACGACCCTGCAGTCCGGAACGTGGAGATCTGCAGCGGGGAGAATTGTGCTTCCATAGTGGTGGAATATGCCCTTCCCAAGGGCTGCATCGCCATCGTGAGCTACGAGCTCAGCTATGCCGGCGATCTCAAGCTCACCACTGACTTCAAGGGATCTTCCGAAAAAGCGGTGGAGGTGCCCCGCATTGGTTTCAGGGCGCGTATGAAGAAGTCTGCCGACCGTTTCAGCTACTTCGGCCGCGGCCCGGTGGAGAACTACATCGACCGCAATTCGGCTGCCTTCCTGGGCCTTTACGAGGGGAGCGCCGAGAAGTCGCTCTACCCTTACGTCCGCCCTCAGGAGACCGGTCACCACAGCGACTGCGACTGGCTGAAGATTGGCAATGCCTCGGTGCTGGCCGGTTCTGCCCCCTTTGAATTCAGTGCCCTGCGCGTTTCCATCGAGGATCTGGATCCCCGCAACGAGGACGGCAGCCGCATCTGGGGCCATGTCAACGACATTCCTGTAAGGGATTTCGTAGAGCTCTGCATCGACGGCGCAATGACCGGCGTCGGCGGCTACGACAGCTGGGGCGCCAAACCCGAACCCTGCCGCACGCTCTTCAGCAACCAGGATTATCACTTTGAATTCACGATAGGGAGGCGGTAGTTTCTTTGATAGGTCTTGTTTTATCAGCAGCCTGTTCCAGATGATAAGAAGGGGGATAACAAAGAGGAAGGAAATTAAAGCTATTATAAACAGAACATGGAAACTATTGAAATAAAAAAGTGTCGACATTTAAGGACATTCATATTAGAGTTCATACTAATATTCTTTGCCCTGCTAATATGTTTGCCAGATATGCTTTATTCAAGATGGGACAACGCACTCCGATTCTTTATAGTCTACAGTATTGTTGTCATAGTCCTTCATATAGTTCTTGCGATTGCTTATAGAAGATGGGTGTTCCCCGTAAAACTAGTTATAACAGAAGAGTATATTGATATTTATTGCCTGTTTCTTTTCTTTTTCCATAGACAGTACCATTGGAAAAAAGGAAGCATAATGATTGAGCATAGGCACACAATTGGAGGAAAAATTAGCAGCATCACCATTTGCAATAAGATTGGTCGTGACAGGGTTTTGTTTGAGTCATTCGCAATCACAAGAGAGATAATAGACATTATCCTTTCGGCACTTGAAAGAAATGGGTATGAAATTGATTCAAAAGTGGGGAGGTGAGTTTTTTGTGACTTCTCGTCATGCTTGGCCAGAACCTGGCCGCCGTTCAAGTTCAGCGGGAAGGAAAGCCTTGCTCACGTCGGCCTTGACCTGTATGGCTTCGGGGCGAGGATGTACACCCCCTCCAACATGCGCTGGCTGACGATGGACCCGCTGTGCGAGAAGTACTACTCCATCAGTCCCTACGCCTACTGCGCCGGGGATCCGGTGAATAGGATTGATCCGGATGGGATGGCTGAAAAGAATTGGATAAAGAGTGGTCTTGCATTGACGGGGAAAGGGCTTGTTGAGACAGCTGCGGGTATTGCAATAGCTTCTTCTGGCGATGGAGCCGTGGCCAATGATGAGAATGTTCCGTCTGAAAAGGCGTATGACCTCATAAAAGATGGGCCTATCAGCGCAGTTGCAAAAGGTATGGATATGGCAACTGAAACCGATGTGCCAATCTTTGAGATTGCAGGAAGTGTTGCTGAGACTACGATTGGTTTGTCAATATTTACAATCAGCACAGATGTTACTACAATAATGTCAAATGTATTAACTATAGGTCAAGTAAAAAATACAATTGACCTAATTAACGATGCGACATCAGCAAATGAAAAGAGTCTCAATGCTGATCAAGCTAATTCGGGAAACCATGCTAATAACATTGAAGAATGGTCAAAGAAACTATTAGAAATCGGATTATGGAACCAATCAGAATAAGCATGTGTGGGCATACCAGGATAGTGGTAATAGAATTCCTGGTTATATTATTATGCTCTATTTATTATTTTTTCGATTTTATATTTTCAAAGGGAAGTAACGATTCATTATTTCTCTATATTATCGGTTATGTTGTTTGGACTATCGCTTATTTCACGGCCTCCATATATTATAGGAGATGGGTTTTTCCTATAAATCTAAATATAAAAGATGATTTGGTCGAGGTAGATTGTATGTTCTTATGCCTTTTTCGAAGACATTACCGATGGAGAAAAGAAGAGGTGAGGGTTATTTACAAGCAGATAATAGGTTTTGGTATAAGTAATATCAGAATCCTCAATATAAAGACTCATGATAGGGTTTTGTTTGAATCAATAGCCGTAAAGAAAAAACTGATTCATCACATTTTGTCAGCACTAAAGATGTCCGGATATATAATTGAAATAAAGTAAGTCGGAGAAGTTCGTGAGTGGAGAGTCGGCAATACTACGACTGCAGACATTGTCGTAAGAAATGATAATGGGCTTTATGATGTAATTGAAACCAAACGACAAGAAGGAATCTCCAGACTTTCAAAAGGCCAGAAAGCAGCGCAAAAACATGTTAATAATGGGGATGGTGTACCCATCCCTAAAAGTGTAAGCCTCCCCCTTTTCGTGCAGCTTAGAAGTTTACGCCGATGCAACCAGAATCCCTTCACCCCATCGGTAACCAAAAACGCCCCTCTTTGGTTACGGAACTATCTGCAAACCCCATCGGTAACCAAAAACCCGGGTTTTTGGTTACCGATTGCGGGTCAACCGAATCTGGAGGGGCGGGATTGCCGGTCGGGGCCGGCAATGACGGGGAGGTCGGAGCCGGCAATGACGGGAAAGGTCAAGCCGGCAATGACGGGGCGGCCGGGGCCGGCAAAAACGGAAGCCTCGCTCGATAGCTAGGCGCGATTATTGTTGGGGGAAGGGCTTCGGTAATTGAGAATAACTATGAGAAAAGCCCTTTTGGTGCCACTGCTTATTGCCTGCTCGCTTCTTTCTGCGAAGGCACAGGTTGTCATCTTCAACGAAAATGTCAAAGGACAGGTCTGCGATGTTTCTGTCCAGGTGAAGGATTCCCTTACTAAGGAAACCATCCCTTATGCTTCGGTCTATGTCATCCCGCGCAAGGACACGACTATCACCAATTTCACTATGACCGACACCCAGGGCGATGCGAAGCTGGACGGCGTTCCGTATGGCATCTATACCCTCCACGTCGAAATGATGGGCTACAGGCCTTTCGTGAAGGAGAGGTATTTCCGTCAGAACGTGGTCGATATGGGGACCATACTTCTGCAGGTGGACGAACAGTTCCTGAGGGCCGCTATGGTGTCGGACGTAGGCAATCCCATAGTCATAAAGCAAGATACCGTAGAGTTCAATGCATCATCCTTCCGCGTAGGGGCCAATGCAATGCTCAAGGACCTTCTGCGCCGTATGCCCGGTATGGAAATCACCCCGGAAGGCAAGGTCAAGTTCAACGGGCAGGAAATAGACAAGCTCACCGTCGGCGGGCGGACTTTCTTCTTCAACGACCAAGCCACCGCGCTGAACAATCTCCCGGCCTCCGTGGTTGACAAGATACGCGTGATAGACAAGGAATCCGACAAGTCCAAGGCTTCGGGCATAAAGGACGGAGAAGTGGAGAAGGTACTGGACGTAGCCCTGAAGAAGGAATATCAGGAGGGCTGGTTCGGCAATCTGGGGCTGGGCGCAGGAACGTCGGTAGATGCCGGCAAGGCGGGAGATGAGCTCCGCGATGACCGTGGCCTTCTTTTCAATGGCAACGCCCTGGTTTCCGCATATGACAAGAAAGACCAGGTAACCCTGATAGGCAATGCCCTGAACGTGGATGAATCCGGAATGGTATTCGTAATGAGGGATGAAGACGGCGAGAGTTCGCTTCTTAACCAAGGTCTCTTCACGGCTGCGCAAACCGGTGTCAACGTCAATTCCAGCCGCATAAAGGATAATGAGCTGAACATCAGTGCCGATTACAAGTATAACGACACCGACTCCGGCAGCAGAACCGAAAGGACAAGTTTCCTGGAGGATGGAAATCTGGATACCTCCACGAAAAACAAAGGAAATCTGCGTACGGATCAGTACAAGGCCAGCGTGGAATTGAATAAGGAGGAAGGTAAGCTGGTTTATGAAACTAGCGCCTACCTGTTTTACAAGGAGTCGGATTATCATAGTGAATCATCCTCCGAAACCACGCGGGAAGGCGTTTTCGTGAACCGGGCCCGGAACGACGACGGCGGCCACGAGAAAAAGACGGATATGGGAGTGTCCGGCGATTTCACTCTGGGAGAAATCTTTGGCCGCGAGGGCCGTTCCATCAACTTCTCAGCAGGAATCAGCAGTTCCCGCGGGAATAAACAAAGCCTGGAATCCTCCCTGCTTACTACCGTTTCGGGAGAGGAGGACAGGAGGATGAGATATGAGGCCGACAACGATTCGGACCAGATGTCCTGCTCCCTGAGCTATTCCGAACCTTTGGGCAAAAAATGGAAGCTGGCCGCCGAAGGCTATTTCAGCAGAAGGATAACCGATTATTCCAGGGATGCATTCGACGATGCCGGGAAGAATGACTATTTTTCGTCCGTCAACCACAGCGACTGCCTTAAGCAAGACTACAAACTGACCGCCCAGTACCAGATCGGGAAGCAGCATTACCTGTCTTTCGGCGCCATCGCAGGCGGGATTCTGAACGAGACCTTCTCGAAGAGTTTCGGCGTGGAGGAAACTACGGGAAAGGGGGAGTGGTACTGGTCGCTGGCTCCGGACATCTCCTATCAGAGCCGTTCCGGCGAAAACCTTATCCGTTTCAAGGCCAGAAGCAGATCCTACCGGCCTTCCGTTATCAAGATGCTGCCGACGCTGAACATCGCCAATCCTTCCCGGCCGGAAATAGGAAACATATATCTCAAGCCTTATACGGAGATGCTCTGCTATTTAATTTGGGATAAGAGCAACAAGAAGGATTTCTTCACCATCGAAACATATTGCAGCGGAGAGATTGTCACAAGGCCCGTTACGCAGGCTTTGTGGAGCGATGCCGACGGAGTGATGTATGGTGTGCCGGTAAACTCGAAGGCTCCTAAGTACCGCTTGAGCATGAGCATCGATTATACAAAGTCCTTTGGCGAAAGCAAGCTATGGTCGCTTTCGGCTTACTTCTATTCCAGATTATCATCCGAACTTTCATACCAGGCGACCAGTTCTATGCCCGCCTTGGACAAGGAGAATTTCGATTATGGCAGCTTCATCGACTCTTTCTGGGGGAATGCAGGCGGGGACCGCTTCTACGGAGGAAAAAGTGGTATGAAAGAGAGCCGCAACATCCAGTTCACCCCGGCAGGCTCTCTGAAGCTTAAGTATAATCAGGAACGCTATTCGTTGCTTTTGAGCGCGTTCGCGTCTCTGGACGCCTCCCGCTATTCGCTGGATCCGGATGCCAATATGGATGCCATCGACCTTGGTCTGAACCTGGAAGGCTCTTATATCCTTCCTCTGGATATAGAGCTGGAGAGCAGTATCGGCTATAATGCCTACAAGGGATACGCCCTGGGCATGGGCGAGCCTGAATGGATATGGGACGCATCCATATCCAAGACCGTCGGTTCCTTCGTGCTGAGCATAAGGGGAAACGACCTCTTGAATCAGAGAAGGTCCCTCTATCACGAAGCTACGGCTAACTATAGGGAAGACAGCTACAAGCTTACTCTCGGGCGCTATGTGATTTTCGGACTGAAGTGGAATTTCGGTAAGATGAATGCCGTCAACAGCGCCAAAGCCCAGAATGCGGCCTGGCAGATGATGTGGTAGTTTTTTTTCTTATCTTTGCTTTATGTCGATACTGAACCGGAAATACCCCCACGAAGAGAATGCCCTTTGGATCAGGGACAATGTCCTCTACAGTGTCCTTGTCGTGGCAATATTGTATTTCTTCCAGCCTTTCGGTTTCAGTTCCTACAGCGGCAACAAACTGGTGGTTTCCCTGCTTTTCGGCCTGGTCACCTTCTTCTGCTGCATGGTTTATCATCCATTGACCCACTTGATCATAAGGAAACGGGTGAAGTCCTGGAAGATATGGAAGGAGGGAGTGTATCTTGTCTGCCTTATCCTTTTCATAGGCCTTGCCAACTTTCTGCTGTTCTCGCTGGTATTCCATTACACGCTTTCGCTCGGAATCTTCCTGGCCTTCCTGTACTGGACCTTCCTGATCGGGATAGTCATTACCGTCGTTTCGCTCAGCCTGAGGTACCACCGCTACCTCCGCAGCAAGCTGGACGCCCTCCTTCCCGACACGAAAGAGGAACAGAGCGGCATCCAGGTTACCATACACGATACACGTGTGCGCGGGAACGACCTGACCCTGCAACTGAACGACCTTCTGTTCATCGAGGCCAGGAAGAACAACGTGGCCGTATTCCACAAGGCGGACGGCAAGGTCCGCAGGGACGAGGTCCAGACATCCCTTTCCGCAGTGCTGGCCGAGCTCGGAGCATACGGGAACATCTTCCAGTGTCATCGTTCGTATGTGGTGAACATCAACAACATCAGTTCCGCAAAAGGCAATTCGAATGGCTATACCCTGGTGATGGGAGATGCTCCCACGACCGTCCCGGTGTCGCGTTCATTCGTCAGCAAACTCACGTCATTCGTCCGCTGAACGGCCGTCTGCTAGTTATCCGTCCGCGTTTCTAGTTGTCTGTCCTGATTATTTGCAGGAGTGTTTTTCCATGTTCATCTTTGCGGCATGAAAAACATCCTCACCATAATCGCCATTCTTTTCGCGGCCTCCGCTTCCGCACTTGGCCAGACCCGTATAAGCGGGAAAGTCTATGATGACCTGGGCCCCCTCGCCGGTGTCAACGTGTTTATCCTCGGCAGCATCGAGGGAGCAGTTTCCGATACTTCCGGATGCTTCTCTTTCGTAAGCTCGCGCAAGGGCGAGCAGACCCTTGTGGCTTCTATGCTTGGTTACGAAGATTATAGGAAGGTCGCCGACGTGACTTCCTTTCAGGATCTGGACATACGTATGAGGCTCAGGTCCGCCACCATCGACGAAGTGGTGGTATGCGCCAGTACCTTCAGTATGGGAAAAAGCTACCAGTTCAAGTCGATGGATGCCATAGACGTGGTGCTGTCCGGGAATTCCTGCGGAGATGTGGTAGCGGCTATGCAGAGCCTCCCCGGCACGCAGAAAGTAGGGGAGAACGGCCGTCTCTATGTGCGTGGAGGCGAGAGTTGGGAATGCCAGACCTACGTCAACGGTATGCACGTGCTTGTGCCCTACAGCACGAATGTCGAAGGGCAGAGCCAGAGAGGACGCTTCTCTCCCTTCCTCTTCAAGGGAATGAGCTTCTCCCTTGGCGGATATTCGGGCGAATACGGGCAGGCGCTCTCTTCCGTCCTGCCTATGGAGACCACCGACGTGGCCGGCGACGACAAACTGGGCGTAAGCGCCTCGCTGGTGGACTGGAACCTGGGCGGAACCAAGGCTTTCAAGACCAGCAGCCTCTCGTTCAACGCCGCCTACACCGACCTCCATCTCTACAATGCCATGTTCCCCGACCGGGTGGACTGGACCCGCCCCTATGGCAAGTTCGCTGCGGAGGCCCAGTACAAGATGGAACTCTCCCGAGGCGGCGAGATGAAAAGCTATGCCGGATACGACTATACCTCGGTAGGGATGAACACCGAAGGCCGGGGGCTTTCGCTCGGCGAGCATAACGTGTATGCCAATGCCGTCGTGAGGACCGGCTTTGGCAAGGGATATTCCTTCTTCGCAGGTGCCGCCGAATCGATGGTGCTGAGCGACATCCAGGGCGCTATGGTCGCGGGTGACCACTACCACAACCGCAGGAACGAGGTACATCTCAAGGCGGAAATCAAGAAGAGCGTCTCCCCGCTGCTAAAGCTGTCGGCAGGCGTCGAAGATTATATAAGGAACAGCACCACTTCCTACGAGGCCACCGGCTACGATCTGGCCTACAATGTGGCTGCGGCCCATATGGATGCCAATGTCCGAGTGGTTCCCAAACTCTTTCTGAACGTGTCCGTGAGAGGGGAGAACGTGGATTACAATAATGAATGGACAGTGATGCCCAGGGCGACGCTCAGCTTCGTGCCCGGCGGCAAGTTCCAGACCTCGCTGATGTTCGGGCGTTACAGCCAGAGCCCGGAAGACGACTACATAGCCCGCAGAAGCGGAAAACTCTTCCAGAGCATTGCCGACCACGCCATACTCAGCCTGCAGTACAGCACTTCCAAGACCGTGTTCAGACTGGAACCCTACTATAAGAAATACAGTAACCTGCCCCTGCTTTCCGGTGGCCTCTATACCTCGGACGGATATGGCATGAGCCGCGGTCTGGATATCTTCCTGGAAGATGCTTCCCTGATTAAGAATCTCATTGTCACAGCAGCATATTCTTTCAACGATTCCGAGAGGCTGTACCTTGATTTCGATGCTCCCAGGGCCCCGGAATATGCCTCCAGGCACAATTTCCGCCTCTCGTTCAAGTATGGCATTGGAAAATGCATAGTGGGCCTCGCCGATTCCTATGCCAGCCCCCGCACCTTCGCTGCAGGAAAGACCCCTTACTATAACAGCCTCGATGCTAACTTTACCTATCTTCCCCATCCGAAGGTAATCATCTACGCATCGCTGAACAATATCCTTGGCCGTACCAATGTGTACAGGATCAAGCCCGACGGCTCGCAGATGGCCGCCACCAGGGACAGGTTCTTCTATTTAGGAATAATGGTTTCACTTAAAAACAAAAACGCATATGATGTCTCGAATTTCTAGAAAAAGCGTTCTCGCTTTCGTAGTTGCCTTGATGGCAGTTTCCTTCACCTGCAAAGCTCAGGGCCCCGCCGGCGTCGCCGAACTCAAGCGCATGGAGTACATGTATCCCGACAGCCTCGCTCTCAAGCAGCAGATTGCACTGCTGAGCCTTAACTACTCAATCTCCAACCCTAAGGCAGAGGGAGTGGAAGCTGTGATGGGCGATGCCGAGAAGTACATCCGTATCCTGGACGAAAACCCTGCGGCCGACCCTTCAGACGTGCTTACGCTTAAAGGATTTTACTATCTGGTGCGCATAGTACAGGATCCCGCCGTGAACGGCAGGAAGTACTATATGGAAGTATCCCAGAACTTTGATAAGGCCCTTAAACTCAATCCTGAGAACAAGCTTGCGCAGGTTCTTCAGCAGAAGTTCTACGAGGGTATGAATGCTTCCCGGCCTTGACCTCGTAGGAGCAGCCGTCCGCAATCAGGGTAAAAGGCCTGTTGGATTCGACTTCAATGGCCTTGGCACTGGCCACGATGTTGCAGACGACATTTCCGAAGCGGTATCCGAGCACCCCTGCTTTGCCTTCGGGATTCTTCTCGAAGTCGCAGAGCAGGGTGTTTGAGTATCCGTCAGCTTCCTTGATGCCGATAAGGTCTTCTATGAATATGGAAATGGGCCCCAGTGCGGACCAGCCGCAGAAATCCGGACGTACCCATTCTGCCTTTTTGTTCTTGGCCGGCTCGTAGGAAGTCGGGCTGTAGCATTCCCATATGGTATGGGGAGAGAATTCCTTGTAGGTCCTGTACATACATTCCAGGAGCCTTGCGCTTATGCGGCGGGCCAGGGCATAGCCCCCGCTCAGGTCGGTGGCCTTCAGGGCCATATATGTGGTAGGGAGCCAGATGGATCCGCGCCAGTATCCTCCGTCGCCCAGGAAGTCGGGGTCGGAACGGGACAGGGAAGGAGTGGGCAGGAAACCGCCGAAGCTGAGGGAATCGCCCAGATGGGATATCATCTTTGCAGCGCGGTCTTCCCCTGACATCCCGGCCAATACGGGCCACCAGGATGCTATGGTAGGAACCTTGCACTTCTGCCCGTCGGGGAAGATGTCGTAATAGAATGCATCCGCCTCGTCCCAGTACAATTCATTCAGTTTGGCACTCAGAGAGGCGTGCACGGCCTCCCAATGCTCCTGCTCTTCTCTCTGGCCCAGCAAAGCCGCTATACGGCTCATATACAGGGCTGAAAGGCCCTGCTGTGCCAGGGCATCTACCCAGCGCAGGTCCGGATTATTGGGGCATACGGGCCTGATGCTGGGGGCCGAACTCCTGCCCCTGGGGGTATTGTCCATACCGCTCTGGCAGCCTCCCCAGGCATAGCCCTCGTCATATTTGCGGAGCAGGACCTTCTCGGTTGCCCCGTAGGGCTTGACGGCGGGGTCGAAGGCATCGAACATCCCGAACCAGCGCTGCAGGTAGCGCTCCTTGGTGAAAACCTTCTTCAGGCGGCTCTTGCTTCCGGTCTGCTTGGCATATTCATATTCGGTCCAGGCCATTATGGGAGGATTGTCCGCGTGGTGGATGCGGAATTCCAGCATCTTGCCCTGGTCTTTCCCGCAATGCTCGTTGCCGAGGACCTTAGGAAGGGGAGTATCCTTGTCGGAAAGCAGTATCCCGTAGAAGTTGTCCAGCGATTTGACACCGGGGAAGATGGAAGGACAGTATTTGCAGAAGTGACCCATGAATGCGGTATCCCATATCCATATCCTGTCGGAACGATGGGCCTCGTCCATATAGACGGGGGAAGGAATGCCGGGAAGGGTATCTATGTGGCGGTAGGAGAGCTCCCAGGCCTTTTCGTACAGTTCGATATATTCCGGGTGCGCATCATACACGGGAGCGGGCACCAGGCTGTGCCAGTCGAAACCCTCCCTGCCGGCTTTGCGTCCAAGGCGAAGGCGGAATATGCCATCCTGGCCCTGGATGTAGAAACGGCCTTTGTGGAAGGATATATCCTCGAATTCCCCGGTCGTTACCAGCGAAAGGTCCAGGGAACGCATCCTATGCTTCTTGAGGTCCCAGATAAAGAGGATGGAAGGAGTCTCGGCCTTGCCTACGCCCGTGGGCATATACAGGCGGCCGTTCCTTATGTAAAGCCCCTGGCCAATGGGATTGAAGCGGAAGTCCGATTCATCCTCGATGAGGTAGTTTTCCAAGGCATCCTCAGCCTTGAGGACCACCAGCGGGCCTTCTGAAAGCGAAGGAAGACGGAACTTGATGATGCGGTGGCGGTTGGCGTGATCGCTGTTGTCGACGGTATTGCCATAGCCATACAGCATCTTGTGCTTCCTGTCTATGACCCACTGCAGGGCGTAGCCGAAGTCGTGGTTGACGTCGTCGTAGAAGATGGTCTGCACCAGTTCGGAAGAGGAGAAGTCCGCTGAGATGCGTTCGGCATAGAGCACGTCTTTCCTGCCGTCTATTGGTTTCTTATGGCACTGGCTTACGTATAGCACGGGAAGCGGGTCCTCTCCAGAGACCTTCTCAACGCCGAAGGAAGCCACGTTGGCGTGATTGTATTTGTGGAATGATGCCAGGTGGAACTGCCCCAGCGCTATGAATTCCTTCCCTTTCAGGCGGTAAACCGTGGCTATGCCCTGGTTCTGGCAGCTGACCATATGATTGCGGTATATGTCCATACCCTGGTAAGCGAAACCGGGCTGGCCGCTGTTTTCGCCCTGCAGGGGGCCGAGATATTCTACTTTAGGCTGAGCCTTGGAAATGCTGCCGGCAAAGATCAAAGCGGCAAGTAAACATATTCTTCTAATGGAATCCATACTACAAATATAGTGAATTACCAACAAATGAGGATTGATTGTCTATACTATGCTGGGTATTTTTGCACAGATCAAAATTGAGAGTATATGAAAAAGATTTTAACCCTAGCCATTTGTGCGGTCCTTTGGTTCGCCGCTTTGTGTCTGTTCGCTTTTTCCGGAAGTATCCATCCGGCCTGCTATGCATATGCAGGAACATTCATTCCCTTGGCCTATGCATTCATCTATCTGTATGCGGCATCTAAAATGAAAAGCTTCGGTGTCCCGACAATCCTGAACGGATTCCTTCTCGTCCTTTTGCTCTCCAGCGGCGAGGCCGATACCATTATGGTAATATCGATAGTGGTTCTGACTGCGCTGGCGGAAGTGCTGCGCAAAGTGTACGGATACGATACCAGGAAAGGTACACGCACCAGTTTCATTCCTCTTGCGCTCACCTTCTTCTGCTATACTTCGCATTGGTGGACCGACACGGAAGGCTCTTTGAAGGCTGCTGTGGTTGAGATGCCCGAAGGCTACGCCGCCAAGATGGCTCCCGTCATCGACAATGTAGGTCTATGGATTGTGATGATATTACTTACCATTCCTGTGGCCATCCTTGCGATGCGCCTGGCAGAGAAGGTGCTGAAGAAGTAGGGGATTAGCCGCCCTGCGGGCGCATGCTCCACGAAAAAGTCCAGCCGAGAAAAGGCTGGACTTTTTCGTGGAGCATAGGGGATATGTCAGGTGAACAGCCTTGATGCCTGGGATGCAGAGAATCAGACGTTACTAAGGCGATTCTGGAGAAATACAAGGATGCTCCCTTCAACGATAACAAGGCGTTGCCGAACTACACCCTATGCCGACTCGCCGGTATCAATGAGGAAATACGCATTACAACCCCTGGGAATCCCGCCGAACATCGTAATGAAGTGGACGGGCCATAGCGACTATTCTTCCATGAAACCCTATATAGATATCGTTGATGATATCAAAGCCACTTCGATGACCAAGTTCAATGACTTGTTAGAGAAAAATGATTAATTTCGCATAAAAGAACGCGCTATGGAGAAGAAGACAAAAGATAAGGGAGTTGAACCCTCGCAAAAAATGCGACAGTCACCCACAATGGATGCCGTGAATACTAACGGATCAGAGGTGGTAACAAATTGTGACCACCTCGAACTGGTGCCTGTAGAAAGCCGCATTTTGAGCATTCGCGGTATTCAAGTAATAGTCGATAGAGATCTTGCTGATCTGTATGGTGTAGAAACGAAATCTCTGAATCAAGCTGTCAAGAGAAATATAGATAGATTCCCGGAATCGTTCAGGTTTCGGATGTCAAAAGAAGAGGTTGATAAGGTGGTAACAAATTGTGACCGCCTCTCGGTTTTAAAGTTCTCACCTAATAAACCCTATGCTTTTACCGAACAAGGAGTTGCAATGCTGGCATCAGTTCTTCATAGTCCATCAGCAGTCCAAATCAGTGTAAAGATCATAGAGGCATTCGTCGCTATGCGCCATTTCCTATTGTCGAATGCGCAAGTGTTCCAGAGACTGGACCGTATTGAGTATAAACAACTTGAGACTGATCATAAGATTGAGCAGATCTTCGACAAGTTGGAAGAGCGGGCTGTCGTTCCTAAGCAGAACATCTTCTACGATGGACAAATCTTCGATGCCTATCGGTTTGTAGCCGGACTTATCAAAAGTGCAAAGAAGGAAATCGTTCTGATTGACAATTATGTGGATGAGACCGTATTGACGATGCTTGACAAACGGAATCCTTCCGTGAAAGCAACGATCTACACCAAGCAGGTTTCGGCGCAGTTCCAGTTGGATATCAACAGGCATAATGCCCAGTATCCTCCCATTGATGTCCAGGCCTTTAACAAGGCACACGATAGATTCCTTATCATCGACGACAAAGTCTATCATATTGGAGCATCACTGAAGGATTTGGGGAAGAAGTGGTTTGCTTTCTCTCTTATGCAAGACATAACTCCGCAGGATCTGATCAGCCGGATTTAGTCGGCAGCGAGTGTCCATATCTCTTGTTCATCTTTGGCACATCAGTTTATCCTCTCCTGGAAACGGTCAAAAGAGAAATATGGTGCTCGATGGGCTCGGCCTGCGAAGGTGCGAGCTATCGTCGTATCCACCCATTGAATCTTGTGCGCTTTTAAGACTGTATCGGCTTTTCCCTTCGTTCCTGCCACTCCCGGC
>JAEEGK010000662.1_pt1 | contig 85894 bp, 83 predicted proteins | sample 8958771 | NCBI WGS metagenome assembly JAEEGK01 (sample SAMN16246547, study PRJNA631951) | gut metagenome | biome: gut microbiome; feature: rumen; material: SC-attached | host: Bos | place: Iran: Karaj | collected 2018-10
CATTCACATTGAAGAAATATGATGAGAAGAATAAGGGATGGCAGACACTTGCAAATGATTTACATAATGATTTTGATAAGATCAGCTATACAATAGAAGATCCTCAGTCAGTAGGTATGGAGTATGGCAAGGGTAATGTATATTACTTCATGTTTACTGAGAATGATACAACAGGTACTTATATAAAGGATAATTCAGCAATCCTTGCAAAGGTTGAGTATGAAGAAGGCCAGGGCGATGCAGCTATTAAGGGTATCTCATATTACAAAGTTGATGCAGAAAATGCAGCTAAGCTCAATGCAGGATTTGATAAGAAGTACTACAGCGATAAGAACAAGGTAACAGATAATATCAACTTCAATAATAAGAAGATTCAGAACTTCGACCTTAGCCTTACTAAGTTCCTTAACGGAAGTCCTCTTCAGGATAATAACCTTAAGTTCAACTTCTGGGTAAGACTTGTTAAGACTGATGCTAACGGATCAAGAGCAGTCGAAGGCGGAGACAGAAGAAAGTATCCTGCTGCTATGAGCAGTGTCATCAATAACGGAAGCAAGATTGAGTATCCGGTTGATGCAGTGGCTTGGGGACTTGAGCATGGCAATACATATTACTTTGTATTCGGTGAAGGTTCAGCAGATGCTTCAAATGCTACTCAGACAATTCTCGATAAGGCTGTAGTTGTAGCAAAGGTTGACTACTATGTTGATGGTGAGAACCTTCAGAAGACATTCTACAGAATCACAGACCAGGCAACAGCAGAAGCAATTCTTGCAAGCCCTGACAGCTGTGCAGGTATCGTAGATCAGTGTAATGATTCTACAGCCGTACCTGAAGACAGAGCAGGTTTCTATAACAAGTCTTCAGCTAAGCTTGTACTTGTTAAGAATTGGAAACAGAGCTCAACAAACGGCATTTTCGATGTAACCGTTAAGATTAAGAGACACGTAGAAGGCGGAGAACTCGAAGATTATAAGGATGTTGTTATCAGCGCATCTGATTGCGGAGATCATGGCGGAAAGATCAGCTCAAACGAATATGTAATTGAGGACCTTGAGACATGTGACGCAAGCGGAAATAAATATGAGTATGTTGCTGAAGAGTATTACAACAACGGCTCAGAACTTGTAAGATTTAATCCTGTTAAGACTGTAGCTGTAGATGCTGCCGGAAATGTAATTTCACAGTCTTCTGAGGCAGAAGATGCAGTAGCAACAGTAAACGGATACAAGCTTACAGATGTAACAATTACATATGACGAAAGCGGAAATGTAAGAGTAGAACTTACAAACGATCCATACATTAAGATCAGAAAGAGCTGGACTCTTAATGGTGCAAATGTTCCTTATGACGGAACAAAGGATTTCGGAACCGTATTCGTTAACCTTTACCAGGAAAGTGGTAGTGGATCACCGGAGCTCGTAAGAGGACCTATAGCTCTTAGCTATGGTGGCGAGTGGACAGCTGAGGTGTCGGTTCCCGGACAGGGCAAGTACTTCATTGTAGAGTGCGATTCTACAGGCGCGGTTGAATATCGTCAGGCTCCTAAGATCACATACTACGCATACAATAAAGATGTACAGACAATGACATCAACAGAGTGGACAGAAGTCTACGCAGAAGGCGGCAACATGACTCTTGTAGTTGCCAACGAAAGAAGCGGCAATGTACTTCCTAACTCAGGCGGAATGGGTGAATTCCCTATTCTTGCAGTAGGTCTTGGAACAGCCTTGACAGCAGTACTTGGCGGAAGTGCATATAACAGACGCAAAAAAAAGGATGAATCCGAAGACTTTGAATGATTTTCAGAATTACTAGAACTATTTTCAGCAATATGGATTTAGAGCAGAAATGCTTTAAAACAGGTGCTCATTTGCATCGGATATATTATTGAACGACATTATAAAAAAATAAACTGACACAAGATTCAAAGAAGGAGAAAAAAATGAATAGAATCAAAAAACTGATAGTAGGATTCCTTGTATCTGCTATGGTACTTGGAATGGCAATCACAGCCTATGCGGCTTCCGGAACAATTACAATTGGAAATGCTAATGCAGGTCAGACTTATGACGCTTACCGCGTATTTGACTTTATTCCTGCTGATGAAGGAAATCTTCAGGATTCAGGCGGTATTTACAAGCTTGCTTCAAAGTTTTCCGGCCTTCCTTCATACACATATGATAATGATGGAAGTAGTGTAGCAATGAGTTCATTCTTCACGGTTGGTGACAATGATATCCTTGATACATCAGGACTTACTTCAGAAGATGATGTTAAGGTTTTTGGTAAGGCTGTACTTGCTTACGTAAAGGCTAACGGAATCGCAAATGACGGTTCAACAACAGCTACAGAAGATGGCGTAGCTACAATTTCAGTTAGTGAATATGGTTATTATGTAGTGGATTCATCACTTGGTAGTGCGGTAGCAGTTGATACAACAAGACCTGATGCAGCTATCACAGAGAAGAACAGCGCACCTGAAATTAGTAAGCTGGTTAAGTCTGCTACAAATGAGTCAACAGTTTACGGCGATAAAACAGGAAACGATGCACAGATTGGTGATACAGTAGAGTTCACTATCGAAGCTAAGCTCAAGGTTGGCGGTGAGAACTATGCTATCGTTGATACATTGACACCCGGACTTACACTTGTTGATCTCCAGGACAGCAATGTTTCTTTCTCAGACAGTTCTCTTGGTTTCAGCATCGACAATGCTTATGTTGACGAGAATGGAAATAAGGGATTCAAGATTACATTTGAGGGTGAACCTAAGTCTGATACAATAGCAACTGTTACATATCAGGCAGTAGTTAACAAGGATGCGGTTATCGCATCTGAGGAAAATATTAACGAAGCTTTCCTCATCTATGGTAACGGAACAGAGACAACACATGTTACAACAAAGACAATGACATATCCTCTTCAGATCAAGAAGATTGCAAGAGGCGATGCATCAGAGAAGGTTCTTCCCGGTGCTGAGTTCCAGGTAATCAGAGAATTTGATAATTCAGTTGTTAAGCTTACAAAGGTTTCTGATACTGAGTACAAGGTAGATCCTGAAGGAACAGTAGAGGCTATCGTTACAGTTACAGAGACACCTGTTACAGTTGAAGGTCTTAACGCAGAGAACTATGTTCTTGTTGAGACAAAGGCTCCTCAGGGATACAACCTTCTTGAGAGTTCAGTAACTGTAAATGGAACAGAGTATAAGCATGCTCAGCAGGTAACAGTTTCTAATACATCAAATACCGCAAAAGCTCAGGTTGCGATTGTTGAAGATGGTACAGGTCTTACACTTCCTTCAACCGGTGGTATCGGTACAACTATCTTCTACATCATCGGTGGAATTCTTGTTGTAGCCGGAATCGCATATTTCATCGTTCGCAGAAAAGCTGACGCTGAATAATACCCGGTATGAAAAAGTTTAATTGTTTTGAATCTTGATAAATCGTTCGATCATTTTATTCTTCAGGGGAAGGTTACTTCTCCTGAAGAATATAAATATTCGTATTGATTTCTAAAGATTGATATGAAATAAACCGATAAGGTGAAAAGATAAGAATTGCTCAGATGAAGAAAGATAAACCAAAGAAAAATAACCTAAAGAAAAAATTACCCAATATTATATTCGGATTGATTTTTATTGCAGGATTAGGTATATTTTTATATCCTTCAGTAAGTAATTATATCAATTCACGAAATCAGAGCCGAGCAATTTCTAACTACGAGGAAATGGTTAACAGCATTTCCGAAGAAGATTATTCAAAGATGTGGAGCGAGGCGCGGGCGTATAACGAAGAGCTTGCGAAGAAGCCACTTAATTTTGAACTTTCAGATGAAGAGAGGGAAGAGTACAATAGCATTCTTAATGTATCTGGAACAGGAATAATCGGATATATTGAAATTGAAAATATAGGGGTCAACCTTCCAATTTATCACGGAACCGCGGAATCGGTTTTACAGGTTGGTATAGGACATTTGGAGGGAACATCGTTTCCCACCGGGACTAAGAGTACACATGCGGTACTCTCGGGACATCGAGGACTTCCGTCCTCTAAGCTTTTTTCTGACCTTGATCAAATGATCGTAGGAGATACGTTTTTACTTCATATTTTAGATCAGACGTTCGCATATCAGATTGATAAGATAAACATTGTTCTTCCGGAGGAAACCAATGATCTTGCAATAGTCGATAATGAAGAATACGTCACGCTTGTTACCTGTACTCCTTATGGAGTTAATACACACAGAATGCTTGTTAGGGGAAAGCGTGTTGATTATAACGAAGAAACTAGACTTATAGTACCGGCAGATGCCTTAAGGTACAACAACATGGTAGTGGCACCGTTCATCGGGGCACCGATTCTTATAATAGCTTTTGTAGTATATCTAATTAGGACGTCAAAGCCTAAAAGGGTAAAGGGAGCAAAGAAAGAGTAATTGCTCTACGAGGTATTTGTTTTATGATTAAGGTAAGAAAATTATTAAGCCGAACAGTTGTTACACTCATGACTGCAGTGATGATTTTCGGTCATGCTTCTGTGGCAGCGCAAGCCAGAGAGAGCATTGACACATCCAAGAACGGTTCATTGTCTGTTACATACAAGTTTGGCGAAGACAAGTTGTTTGATGGTGTTAATTCACGCATCTACAAAATTGCCAGTGCTACGGAGGGAGGTTCATTTACTCTCGATCCGGGTTACATCGACAGATCATCAATAAAAGATCTGGACGGTATTACAGATGAAGCTTCTGCTCAGAAGGAATGGAAGCAGATTTTGGATGATGTTATGCCTTATGCTGTTAGTGAGCATAAACCTGATCAGGAAGTTGTTTCAATAGGTGGTCAGGCAAAGTTTAATAATCTTCCACTTGGTATTTATCTGGTTTGTGCAGATAATTTCTATGAGACAGAGAATACATATGCATTTACACCTTTCTTGATATCTGTTCCTCAGCTTGATGAAAATGACAGTTGGGTTTACGATGCAAAAGCAGGAAGTAAATGTGAGAAGTTTGACAGAATGGTAGATCTTGAGCTTCACAAGAGATGGAATGATGATGGATATACTGACAAGCGTCCCTCTTCCATTGATGTCAAGATTATAAAGAATAACGAATTATATCAGACAGTTACACTGAATGATTCAAATAATTGGACATATGCTTGGAAAGAGAAGCCCGGTAATACATGGACATTTGAAGAAGTATTAGCTTCAGATTCCGGATATTCAGCTTCAATTTCCGAATCAAAAACATATAAAGAAGATGTTGCATCGGAGATTTATACAATTACAAATACGTATACACCTCCTACAACACCTCCGCCAAGTGATGATGAGCATCATGAAGATAACGGCGGACATGATGACGGTGACGGCGGAAATCAGGAATTCCCTGATGTTCTCGGTGCTGTAAGAAAGCTCAGCGAGCTTCCTGCGGTATTGGGTGCGAGAAGACTTCCACAAACAGGTCAGTTGTGGTGGCCTCTTCCCATCCTTATTATTGCCGGAGTGGCACTTATAGTAAAGGGAATTAGAAGGAACCGTAATATTTAATAGCTTATATATACCCCATGAGATATACTCATGGGGTAATACTATATAAGAAATGTGAGGGGCAATAAATTGAAAAAGATTCCAGGATATCTCTATATGCTTTTGGGTGCAGCGCTTATTTTTATCGCAGCACTTATTGTAAAGAATAATTTTGATGAAAACGCGGAAGCAGGAGCGGCTTCTGACAACCTTTTGGGCGGTGTTATCGAGCAGATGCCGGGAAGAGTTCTTGAACCCGAATTGTCAGGAGACATGCCTATTGTTGATGTTGACGGTAGAAGTTTTATTGGTACTGTTGAGATACCTTGTCTCGGACTTTTACTTCCTATTCAGAATGAGTGGAGTAATGATAATGCCAAAGTATCCGTCTGCAGATATATGGGATCGGTATATGATAACGATCTTATCGTTGCCGGACATAATTACATTGAGCATTTCGGTAAACTCAAGGAATTAAAGACAGGCGATAAAGTTATTGTTACTGATATGAACGGAAGAAGCTTCTATTTCCAGGTTTCTAACATGGAGACTCTCGGAGCATACGATACAGAGAAGATGGAATCCGGAGATTGGGATCTTACACTCTTTACGTGTACTATCGGCGGAGCAAACAGAGTGACAATCAGGTGTGAGGCGACAGGAGAAGCATCTCAGGTCGGAGAAGTTCCTGATGTAATAAAAGCTGCTGAAGAAAGTAAACATATCAGAAAACGTAAATAAAACAAAAATAAAACATCTAATTTATATACGCATCAATCCGATATAAAAAATAGCAATAAATAAGAAACTTATATTTTATAGAGTTAATAAAGTTTTTAGCACTCCGTTGTGGACAGTGCTAATGTTACATTATATAATGACAGTACAAAGAATCCATGGAGAGGAGATGATGCGTAGTGATCATAGTAAAAATGAATGATACAACTGTAGAATGTAGCATTGCAGCATCTGAGCTTCATGAAATCGGACTTACTCCCGAAGCGGTTATAAACGGCGAGGAGAATACCACATCTTTTTTTGCAAAGCTTAATAAAGAAGTAGGACAGCAGTTAGGATACAATCCGGAAACTGAAGTCATGATGATGAGCAAGAATATGATGATGGATGGCAGCATCAGAATTTTTGCGGTTAAGATGAGCAATGACGATATACAGACAGCATCCGATCGCATAAAAGGAGCAGCTGAGACTGTTCTCAGAATACTTACTCAGGAAAAGATTGATGAGATCAAGTCAAAGAGCGGCAGAGATAAGGGAGTTGCACTGAATGAGGTTATAACCAATGTCAGTGAGGCAATAAACAGAATTTACGGCAGAGACAAGCTTTACACTCTTCCGGAGGAAACACCCAATACTCCCGAAACAAGCTATCAGCCACTTTCTGATTATGCCGAGTACATGGTTGAATTTGATACTTTTGATGAAGCAAAACGTTTCTCAAAAGTAGTCCAGAAGCTTCCAATCGTAGATTCTTCTTTGTATAAACTTGAAGAAGGCTACTATATGATATTGGGACTTCTGTCCAGGGATGAAAGTGTTATCTACGATCTCAGAAGAGCTGGAGTTGAATATTCAAACATGCTTGTTGTTAACGCAAGGGAAACGATGTATGTTAGAGAGCATGGAGAGAGCTTGATAAAGAGCGATGCGATAGTACATCTTACAGATTTGGCTTGATGAGGAATGCATATTTAAGACATGAACGATCATATTACAGTATTTGATTTTTCAGGAATATATAATGAAGAGAGCTTTTATCATGAAGATAAAAGCTCTCGTTTTTGTATTATAAATTGCAGGAATATCCCCGGTACGAATTGTATGTGCGATGATGATGCAATCGCGCAGATAAGGGAAAAAATCAGAGCAAATGCCTTGGAAATGGCAAAACCTGCCGGTGATAACGACTGCGAGGAATACTTTGCCAAAGGAATCCACTTTATCGATTCGGGAAATTATCACTATATGTCTGCGATAATCACCGATATGATAAAAGAACCTTTTTCCTTGGTTGTTCTCGATCACCATCCCGATATGCAGCCACCTATGTTTGGCGACATATTGTCATGCGGCGGATGGGTTATGAAGGTTATTGAAAATAACCCAAATGTCAGAGACGTTCATGTGATTGGCGCTGACAGAGAACTCATAGATAAGCTTAATATAGATGATGCAAAACTCGTTAAATTCTACGATGTTTCAGATGTGAGAGAGAGTCTTCCTGAAACTCAGTGTCCTGTATTCTTATCTATTGATAAGGATGTTATAAGGAGAGAAGAACTTGTAACAAACTGGGACCAGGGCGAAATGACCAAGGATGAGCTCCTTAAGTTCATAAAAGAGTTATTTAACAGTAGAGAAGTCATCGGAGTCGATATCTGCGGCGAATGTGCCCCCGATCAAGAGGGCATAGATATTACAAAAGAAGCTTCGGTAAATGACGAACTCAACCTTAAGATCATAAAGGAAATTATAGATTTATGAAGAGGCAATCAGAATGCTCTTTTTGGACAGTGTAAGTATGAAAAATATAAGTCAAAAAACTTGGAATTAATTCTTACAAAGTAGTATTATTTACGTAGAGGGACTTATTAATCATATAGAGAAAAAGGAGAAGCCGGGATGATCATTGGATTCGCTATCTGGAGCATTGTAGCACTAACTTTTGTTGCGATTGCCATTTCTACTTACAGAGCTGAAGAGCCGGTGGGATTTTTTACTTTTGTAAAGCCGCCGGTAGTTAAAGATATAAAAAAATATAACAAGGCAGTATCAGTCCTTTGGCTTGTTTTTGCAATAATACTTGAAGTTATAGGCATACCATTCTTATTTTTAAAACAGAATTCTCCACTTTTCTTAGTAATGATTTTAGGAGTCGTAGTTCTTGTTATAGGCCTTATGGTTGCTTATTTGAGATTGGAATCTAAAGAAAAGGCTTGATTTGGTATTGTAGAGTTAACCGCTATCCCAAGATTGAGATAGCGGTTTTTTTCACTTCCGAAATCTTTTCCTTAAGATTGTCGACATTGGTACAAACTGCAGCCTTATTTTTATCGTTCTCATGATGTAATATATGAGATTAGAATTCTGGATTATTGTCTTTTTACCATCCGCGGAGCCAATGGGACTTTGAGCAGAGCACTTAGCGGCTGTGACTACTTAACGAGGTATTTCCGAGTTTAGTAGTCGCGTGTTCTGGCGAGCAAAGCGAGAGCAGAACTTCCTTAAGTTAGCTTAGTGCGAGCCATGGGTGAACACTTAACGAGCGGAACGCGAGTTTAGTGTGAATCCCGGAACCCGCAGCGAAGCTGCTGGGTGAGAGTCCCCTTCCGTACGAACAAAAAAAAGGAACCGGTTCATCGAACCGATTCCTTTTTGTTCGTGCGGAAGATGGGACTTGAACCATCCTGACTTCCAAAAAATACAGAAAGAAAGGAGTCTTTGACACATCACATTCTTTTTGTAACCCAAAGTGTAACCCAATCCATTTAATAGTTTAGTATTCTAACCTTTGAAGGAAATGCGCCACCGCTAGTGCCAATACCAGAATTATCTTCTAGGACTTCAAGTAGTCCTCTTTCTTCTAATGCACGTAAAGTCCTTATCGTACAATTACCGCCTTGTGTATAAACTATGCCCGACTGAGCATCAAGTATTCTTTCAGCCTGTCGCATTTCTCTTTTCTTGACCTTTTTCAAATCTATTTTCTGCAAACGTGCTTCATCTATTTGCTTTTTACAGTACTGCATTGTTTCCTCTTGAACTGGCGTTAACTTCTTCATATCATTCTCCACAATTTATATCTACAAATTCCTTATGTACTTGCACTTTGGATAATTTGAACAACCATAGAATTGATTTCCAGCATAAGCACCATTTTTAGCAGTTCTCAAAACCAAAGGACTTCCGCATCTTGGGCACAACTCACTATTGTCTCTATTATTGATATTGGTAATATGCTTGCTTCTTGTCTCATAATCATTATTAAGTGATGCAAGACTATTATATATTTGCTTAACCGCATTGTCATCATATATATCAGGCTCATTTCTCCATATACGCTTGATGACCTTCCTTAGTTCAGAGTAGTAACATACTGACACATTATCAGATGACCAGTTTACAGATTTAAGTTCGCAGTTATTACCAAAAGCAACAATAGAAAAAGCCTTTACATTACCGCAGTAGTTCCAAAGTGCTTTAATATGGCTATTATTCTGCCATATAGGATTATAAAACTTGTTCTTATCTACTTGCTTGATTCCAAGCCAGTTCTTTCCCGCGTATACGGTACTTGTCCAATACTGATATCGTTCATCGCCAAATATATAGCCAGTATAGTTCTTGCTTTCTATGACGAACAGTCCTTTACGTGTTACATAAATGACATCTATCTCTGATGTTGTTCCATTCTTTCTCGGAACATAAACATTACGTAAGCAATATCCGTGATAGCCAAAAATATCCAGCATATCCAGTGAGCTTTCTAGCTTCGCTTCACCAAGATGTCCCTTTACTGATGGAGTGAATATCAACTTTTTTAATGCCTTACGCAATATCCCCATTATATGCCCTCACACTAATGTTTATGAATACATCATAATGTTTTAACCAACAAAAAATCAATAGCCCTAAATCTATGGTACAGCCATATTTGAAGATTATTGATTGTTGTCGTCAATCAATGTAATTAGTTCCTCTTCATCAGCAAAACCCATGTCAGTATGAACCATATTAAACAAGTCAAGTCTTATCTCATCATTACAATCAGCCTTGGATTGTTTCCATACTTCAAGCCGCTCCACCGCTTCCATGAATGTGCACCCGCTTAATAACTGTTCCACATAAATACTATCCTTATAAGCGTGTCTAACCTCTCCAAAGTCGTATGCATGGTCTTTATAGATTACCAATGACTTATAATTTTTATAGACTAACTGCTCACCGTTCTTTCTTTGTATGAACTTGTCAGGATATCTATCAAGAAGATATGCAATTAAGTCCATGTCTTTTACATCATTTATTCTATTCTGTGTTATTCCTATCATAACTAATAATCCTCCTACTATTTTGCCCTAGTCCTTTTTGAATAAAGGCTCGGGTGTACTCAGGTTATACGCTCAGGTTGCTCAGGTTCTCATGCTCTCTTGGCTCTCAGGTTGCTTATGCTCTCACACTCTCAATTTCCAGAAGTTCCCAAGAAACTTGGGAACTCAAGATCCTTTGTCACTAAAAAAAGCCGACTTTAACTAAGTCCCCAGTGTTTACCACTCGCAACAAATCTTCTGTAAGTATTTAATTTACGCGTAAATCCTTGTATCAATTTCCGTCAGTCCCAAACGCATAGCGGTATTTCCTCAGATGAAGTACTCTACTTTTGCTGTTCAATTACAATATGACAGACCGAAACAGAAAAGTGAGAAAAAAACATCAAGGTCTAAAATTTACACCTTCGGCTCATATCGTATCTCATACTGATATATGAAAGGAGGCGATAATATGGGCACTAACGAATTTACGCTTGATGAACTTATACAGCACTATCGTGATGAGTTTGAACAAGAAAAGAAGAATCTATACTTCTTTGATGACGACAACGATACAGAACACTTCACAGAAAAGATAGAGAAATACAGCAGACAAACTCATTTAAACCACGATGATGACACAGAAAGATGAGACCCACTTTGCTTGCAAAGTATAGGGTCTTAGACCTACTTAGAAAGGAGGGCGCTTATGGCGGCAAAGTTTTCATTTCACTGCCAATGCTACAAGAAAGAAAACATTGCAGGCATTGACAGGCACAACAGAAGAAAGAACAAGCATTACGGCAATAAAGATATTGACGTAAGCAGGAGCAGGCGCAATCTCATTCTTATAAGTCCTGATACAACTCTATATCAGACGTGTAAGAAACAGATTGAGGAGCGTGTTCTTGCTAATGGTGGGCGTGTCACAAAGGCAAGTAACTGGATAGCAGAATGTATCTTTTCATATCCCGAAGAACTTCCTGAGGACAGAATGCAAGAGTACTACACCCTAGTCATTGAATATATAGCCGACAAACTTGGTAAAAGTAATATTGTGCAGGCTGTAATACACTTAGATGAGGGTGGTCTTCCGCATTTGCATCTTGATGCCTTAGTAATCACCCCCGATAACCGACTATCATCAAAGAATATGATAAATAGGGACTTTATAATCTCTGTTCACAACGAACTCCCTAAAATTCTAAAAGAACATGGCTTTGATGTAGAACGTGGTTCGGATGACCATGAAACAGCAGGGCTAAGCGCAAAGGAATACAAACGCAAGATGGATAAAGAAGCATCTATTCTTGACCAACGCCTCAACAATCTCTCAGATGAATATAATAGGCTGGCTGATGCTTATAACAATCTTATAGAATCCAAGAGGCGCTTAGAAAAGCATAATCTTCAAGCTGCATACGACATAATTAACCACCGACAGATTATTCGCTGAAAAATCCCGAAAATTATCGGGATTTTTTCTCTCTACCTTCTAAATCCTTCATTCTTCTATTGATTTCTCTAAATGATGAACCGCCGTCCAGTAATTCTGCCAGTATTTCTTCATGCTCATCAGCACGCCCCTTCTCTATAACGTCCTTCAACTGACTTTCAGCAAAGAAGTTTGCCTTAACCATGATAAATCTCTCAACCTCTTCGCCAGTTTCCTCGTCAAGTTCCTTTATCCGTTTAAATATCCGTGTTCCGAATATCGCTTTTTCTCCTTTGGCAACTTGTCGTCCGTCTTTCTTCCATCCCTGATAAGTTCTTACTTCTTCCGTAATTCCTCGCAAGGACTTTTCAGTATCAATGATTTGGCTATTAGTCATATACAATCCTCCTTGTCAATTTTTTGTTACATAACTAATATGACCGTTTTAAATCAAAGTGATTTTTTCCATACAGCCATTTTCGGTAAAAAAGTGCCTCAAAGTGGCATGGTTGCGCGTTTTTTTGCGCTATTTGTTGATTTTCCACAAAAATAGCGTTATTTTGTCACACAAAAAAAGCTGTATACAAAAAATAAGCCGATTTACGATCAAAAAAGCTATATACAAATCTTGTTCTCAGCACATCGCCGAAATAGCAATTATGCGGTTAAGAATGCTGAAAAGCGTACGAAATAAAAAGGGCAAGTGAGAACAATTCTAGAATTATTCCCTGCATATCAAATGAAGGGAGAACTAAATCTATATGAGTAAAAAACTTAATACATTCAATGAGGAAATTGCTAAGGTTGTTAGAGAAGAAGTAAAGAGAACATTTGAGACAATCAATGCTTTGACGCTGCTAAGCGCAGGAGGTACTATTGACCTATGTGATGTGTCAGAGAAGATTGATGACACAATAATGAAGAAAGAACAAGCAATCTTAGAAAAGCACCAAGAGTATTGTGGTATTTGGCAAAGTGAAAGTGACAAACGTTGGAGAACCAAAGTGCCAGACGCGTCAAATAAAGAAGGTAGAAAACTTCTTGTTAAATCCACAAAGGAGGACCTTGAAAAGTTAATAGTCGCACATTACGAGAGCATCTACGGAATAAAACAGTCTTTAAGCACCATCTACACAGACTGGTTGACTTCAAAGAAGAATTCAACATCAATGAATAATGCAAAAAAACTTCAATACGCATGGGACAAATACTTCAAAGATAGCAACTTATCTAAAAAGCCACTTGAAGACTTAACAATTGGAGACCTGAAAGATTATTTGTATTTGCAATTATCTGAAAAAGGATTGACCAAGAAACAGTACAACGAAATGAAGTCGTTGCTAAACTCAATGCTTGATTATGCCGTAGAACATGAATATATTGCATCTAATAAAGCCCGTTCTGTTCCACGACCATCTTCTAACAAGTTTAGAACACCTAAACAAAAGCCGCTACAAGAGATTGTTTACACAGAAGCAACTAAGCGAGAGGCTATAAACAGCGCAAGAGAAATGTTTGAACATACTGGAAACACTGCATACCTTGCAATCTGTTTAAATTTCACGCTTGGTCTTCGTGTAGGTGAATTAGTCGCATTAGAAACAACCGACATTACGGGCGGTGTAATCCACGTAAGCAAAGAAGAGCTTCATACCATTATTGAAGATGAAGAACACATCTTACACAAATGCGGAACTAGCGTTGTTCCGCACACAAAGACAATTTGCGGCGAGCGCGATATTCCACTCACGCCCGACGCAAAAAAGTTCATTAAAATGGCGCTTGATTTTAATCAAGAGCATAACCTAAAAGATGGAAACTACATTTTCCTTGATAAACAAGGGAACAGAAAGCATTCTGACAGTGTTGAAAATGCTCTCAGAAAAATCAATGGCACCCGAAACAGCAAAGACGGTTTTGACATTGTTGGACGTCCATCTGGAAACCATGCAATAAGAAGGACTTATATTTCAAATCTACATGAAAATGGGATACCTGATGATGTATTGAAAACAGTTGCAGGTCATAAAGATATAAGCACAACAAGAAAGCATTATATCCATTCAACAAAGTCCGTTGAAGAATATGCTGATAAGTTTGCCGAGGCATTAAGTTGCAAAGGGAAGATAACAGATTTCAAAAACTGTAACCCGACTGTAACCCAAACCAAAAACGACAAAGAAAAAAGGCAAGTAGGTTAAAACCTGACTTGCCTTAATCTTACCCAGTGCGGAAGATGGGACTTGAACCCACACGACATAAACAGTCACAAGATCCTTAGTCTTGCTCGTCTGCCAATTCCGACACTTCCGCATATATACGCCCTTTATGAGCTATAAACTTACTCATTGCATTGGATTAAATCCAATGCAGGAGAAGGGACTTGAACCCTCATGTTGTTGCCAACACATGGACCTGAACCATGCGCGTCTGCCATTCCGCCACTCCTGCAAACAACGTAGTTAATAATACCCACTTTTTGACGCTCTGTCAAGAGGTTTTAAAGGGCTTAAATAAAAGTAAATCAATAAATCTGTGTTATCTTATCTGCAAATACATAAAGACGATTCATTGTGTCGCGATTTTTAAAGTATCCTTTTGCGAGATAACCTGCGCTGGCACCGGATAATATGGCGAATACAAGGCAAAGCTGTGACTGACTGATAAAGCTTGCTCCAAGAAGTACACTTGCGGAAATTAAAAATGATGCCAATATTATAATGTGCTTCATCATTTCCTGATGCATAACATTTATATGCAGCTGAATCCCCTCACGTTCATCTCGGATCTCTTCATCTGAAAGGACATCCCAATCGAGTTTGTCCAAATGTCTCAAAAAATCTCTGAATCTCTTTTCCATCTTTTTTCTTTTCTCTCCTGAATATAGTTAACTAAAATTTCATACAACATTATAGCAAAAAAGATTTAATATACAATAATATTCGATAGATATGATAAAATAGCAATTATGAAGAAGAAGCTGATAATTTTGTATCTGGTATTTACAATAATCCCGCTTGCGATCTTGGATGCAGTTGTTGTAGGGGGGATTTTGCGCTCTGAACAGACCAAAAGGTATCACGAGATGGAGAATGTTGCCAGCGCGATAAAATATGCCTGCTCTGCTGAATTTGAAAGCGCCGTGAAGGTTGCTAACAGCATATATACAAGTAAGTATATCTATGATTTTATCAATGAAGATTTTGAATCGGCGCTTGAATACTACACCAGATACAAGGAGTTCTTTGATGACACGCTTATTGATGTTATGGCAGCTCAATATGATGTATCTTATAAAATTTACAGTGACAACAAGACAATGATCAGCGGATCGCAGTTTCAGAGGCTTGTAAAAGCTTATGATGAGCCATGGTATAAGTTTATGAAGGAAAAAGGACTCAAATCGGGACTTTTTTTTGATTACAATACCAAACAGGTTGGACTGGACTCGAATACGAGAAAAATTTTCTATTTTAAGGTGCTGGATTTCTATGACTACGGCTCCGAAAATGTTCTTCTTATAGATATCGATTACGGCAAATTCAGCCGTGCTCTCATGAATATGAATTATGATCTTGATGCATACCTTTGCGATAATGACAAGATTCTTTTGACAAACGGTAAAGGAATGAGTGTAGCTAAACCGTACAGCTATGTATCGGAACTTGAAAATATCGGCTACACGGAGGATATGCAGATATATAACCAGCTTCTTAAGATCTATGTTGTTGACACTCAGTCGGAGATATATGACTGGTGGGGAAGTTGGGGCATTTATTTGCTTGTTTTGGCAGGACTTAATGTTATTTTTCCGGTTCTTTTGCTGCTTCGAATCAATAAGATCGCATACGGTTATACTCTTAGAGAGCAGACAATGATAATGACAAGACAACATGCCGAGCTTCTTGCGCTTCACAGTCAGATTAATCCGCATTTTCTTTTTAATGCGCTTGAGAGCATAAGGATGCACTGCATTATAAAAAAAGAGTCGGAATCTGCCTACATGATAGAAAGACTTGCAAAACTCCAGAGGCAGTATACGGAGTGGCAAGAAGACAATACAACGATTGAAAATGAAGTTGATTTTGTAAATAACTATCTGGAACTTCAGAAGTACAGATTTGGTGACAGGCTTTCTTATTCGCTTGATATCGAACCTTCGTGCAAAAAATTTCTTGTGCCGAAGCTGACACTTGTTACGTTTGTAGAGAATGCCTGTATTCATGGAATTGAGAGTAAAACCTCAAACGGCTGGATCTTTTTGAGGGTCCATGAAAAAGATAATAATATGGTCATAGAGATAGAAGATACCGGAAACGGAATGAAAGAGGAAGAAACGGAGAAGCTTCTTACTTCAATGCGCGAAGCAAATATCTCGATGCTTGAGAAGAAAGGGCGGGTAGGCGTTGTAAATGCGTGTATTCGTCTGAAGATGGTTACTGACGATAAGGTGTTGTTCAAGATTGATTCCGAAGAAGGAATCGGAACGATAATAACAATAACTGTTCCGGAAGAATGTTTAAAGAAGGGAGTATAGAGTGTTAAAAGTATTACTTGTAGATGATGAGCCGTTTATTTTACAGGGACTTAATGTTCTTATTGATTGGGAAGATTACGGATTTGAAGTTTATACAGCACAGGATGGTAAGACTGCTTATGACATGATATCCGAGCAGGGATTTGATCTTGTGATCGCAGATATCAAAATGCCTGTCATGGACGGCATTGAGCTGCTTAAAAGAATAAGAGAAGACGGTAATGATGTATCATTTGTAATATTGAGCGGATTTGCCGAATTTTCCTATGCCCAGGAGGCGTTAAAGCATAGATGTTCGGCCTATATATTAAAACCGGTTGAAAAAGACAGCCTGATAGCGGTCGTTGAAAAGGTCATAGCCAGCAAGGAAGACCAGGAAATAGAGACAAAGCGCAATAAAAGATTTGAGAAAGCATATTTTGAGCAGAGTCTTAAGAGAGTTCTTCGCGGAAAGCACAGTGAAGAGGATATTGATTATCTTAGCAGCAAGATAGATGCGGATGAGGATATGTGCTATGTGGGGATAGAATTTGCGCCTGAAATAGATGAACTTGAAGTGATGGATGACGAAAAGAACAATCGCCTCGACAGGCTTTATGAGATTGCATCGGAGTATCTTGGGAATGATAATTATCTGCTTATGAGATACGGTTTTGGCGATGAGAATATTTATGATATAGGTTTTCTTTACATAAGTAATATCGGAAAAGAGATAGATCAGAGCAACGAAATGTTTTTGAAGGAAATGATAAAGTATCTCAAGAGAGTGAGCGGACTTCCGATAGTTATGCTTGTGGGAAGAGTTGTCAGAGGGCTTGAATCCATCTCCACATCCTATACCAGTGTCAATATTCTTCACTCGTTACAAGGTTTTAGAGAGAAAAAAGATATCTATTTCTATGAGGAAGAGTATCAGATAAAAGATAAAGGAATCCAGCTCTGCAAGAATAAACTTGATGAGCTTATTTCCGCTATTGAACTTAATGAGAAGGTTAAGATAAAGCAGAAGGTTGATGAGTTCCATGATGAGATGAAAAAATCCGGAATTACAGGGAAAGCATATAATCTCAATATAAACTATCTCTTTTTCCAGCTTATTCATATTACAGGTGAGCAGGACAGCGAGGTTGATCAGGAAGAAATTCTCAGAAATATATCGGAGAATGTTTACGAACAGGGAATTCGAAGAGGTTCAAAGGCACATCTTTACAGGATGGCATGCGAGTACGGCGATTATCTGGGGCAGCTTCAGAAAAATGTTTCAAAGGGCGTTCTGGCCAATGTTGAGGAGGAGATAAAAAATAATTATTCCAGCAATCTTACTTTGAAGGGACTTAGCGAAAAGTATTATGTAAACAGCGCATACCTGGGACAGCTTTTCAGGAAAAAGTATGGATGCTCGTTTAAGGATTATCTCAACAGGCAAAGACTCGATGAAGCGGCTCTTCTTCTTAAAAAGACCGATGATAAGATCTACACGATCGCAGAAAAGGTGGGCTACAAAGACGTTGATTACTTCGTAAACAAGTTCATTGAAGCGAAGGGATGTACCCCGGCAAAGTATAGAAAACAAGAACAATAATTTGTCCTACTTTTATATATATTTCCTCCCATGTTTTGAATATAAAATTTTAATAAAATGTTTATATAAAAATAAGGAGGATTTCTTTTATGAAGAAGAAAGTTGTTAGCATGCTCATGGCATCCTGCATGATTGTTGCGGCACTGTCAGGGTGTGCATCGGGTGGAAAATCAGATCAAACATCAGCAGGAAACTCCGGTTCAGACGGTGGGGTAAAAGAATTTACAGCATTTTTCTCTGTTCCTCACGCTGAGATCAATGACGACAATGAGATCCAGCAGATCATTGCCGAGAAAACAGGAGTAAAAGTAAAAGAAACTTGGCTTACCGGTCAGACAGCAGAAGAGGCAATCGGTACTCTTATTGCGGGCGGCGAGTATCCTGACTTTGTAGATGCAGGAGACGGCTCCGTACAGATGTATGAGGCGGGCGCACTTGTTGCACTTGATGATTACATTGATAAATATCCTAACATCAAAGAATTCTTCACGGATCAGGAGTGGGATTCACTTCGTCAGAGTGATGGTCACATCTATTGGATCCCTCAGTTCTCTAACATTTATGGTGAAGAGAGAGTCTGCGCACATAACGACGAGGCTTTCTGGATCCAGACAAGAGTACTTGAGTGGGCAGGTTATCCTCAGATTCATACAATGGATCAGTACTTCGATCTTATTGAAAAATATTATGCAGAAAATCCGACAATGGAAGACGGAACAGCAAACATTCCTTACACAATTCTTTGTGAGGACTGGAGATACTTCTGTCTTGAGAATGCACCTCAGTTCCTTGACGGATATCCGAACGACGGTTCAGTTATCGTTGATACAGATAACATGAAGATCGTTGATTACAACACAACAGATACAGCTGTTAAATACTTCAAGAAACTCAATGAAGAGTACAAGAAGGGCATTGTTGATCCCGAGTCATTCACACAGACATACGATGAGTACATTGCAAAGCTTTCAACAGGACGTGTACTTGGTATGATCGACCAGTGGTGGGATTTCGCATACACAGCAGGTGATGCTCTTAAGGCTGCAGGTCTTGATGCAAAGGGTTGCCAGTATGTACCCCTTCCAATCACAATCGAAGAAGGTATGCACAACCAGTGGCACAACTCAGGCGGAATTGTACACACAAGTTCAGGACTTGCTGTTACAACAAGCTGTAAGGACGTTGAAGGTGCACTTCAGTTCGTAAACGACCTTCTTAGCCAGGAAATGATGGATCTCAGATTCTGGGGCGTTAAGGATGTTGATTACCAGGTTGGCGATGACGGAATGTACTCAAAGACACAGGATATGAGAGACAAGGATGCTGATACAGCATACAAGGCTTCTCACAAGTGCGAGTATTCATATTTCCCTCAGTGGGAAGGAACAAGCAGAGACGGCAAGAACGCTATGAAGCCTGAGCAGCAGGAGACAGAGTTCTATGATGGACTTTCTGATAACCTTAAGAACTGCTTCAAGGCATATGGTGTTAAGACTTACGTTGAGATGCTTGGAACAACACCTGCACCCGGACCTTGGTATCCTATGTATACATTCTCACAGACTATGACTACAGCAACACCCGGTGGTACAGCTTGCAATCTTATGGATGAATGTAAGCACCAGTACCTTCCTAAGGTAGTTATGGCAGATGATTTCGATGCAGGATGGGCAGAATATATGGAAGCATATAAGAAGTGCAAGCCTGAAGACTTCATCGCTGAGATGCAGACTGAGTTGGAGAGAAGAGTTGCAGAAGCAGCTAAGTATAACAACTAAGTAGAAGGTAAATATATAGCGGGCTTTCTTGGTATTCCAAAAGAATGCCCGCTATACTTATACGATTTTATAGGGAAATAGAAGAAAACGAGGAGTGGTTTTATGGCTCAACTGGATAAAGAAAAGCTTTCAAGTGAACAGGTAGTGGAAGTGGATATTAAAAGTGCACAGAAAGCTCATTTAGTTAAAGAATTTAAAAGACAGTGGGTTCTTATCGTATGGTCTTTATTCTTTTTTGCATACGGTATCCTGTTTTGTTATGCACCTCTTGTAGGGTGGCTTATGGGATTCCAGCAGTATAAGCCTAAGGATGGAATCTTACATTCAAAATGGATCGGATTGGAGAAATTTAGAGCTCTTTTTTCCGATGCTACATATCTTAGAGTAATCAGAAACACGCTTGCAATGGGTGTTATTAACCTTGTTGCTACAACAATTATGGCAATTTTGTTTGCTATTCTCTTGAATGAGATTCAGGGAATGCGCAAGAAAAAGTTTGTTCAGACTGTTTCTTATCTGCCGCACTTCCTGTCATGGATCATTGTTACAGGTATTCTCCATGACGCTCTTTCAGGAGCGGGTATTGTTAATGAGCTTCTTACTAAATTCCATTTAGTTTCTCAGCCCATTAACTTCTTTGCACATGAAAAGTATTTCTGGCCGATCGTTGCCTTTGCCAATGTTTGGAAGGAAACAGGTTGGAATGCAATTATATATTTGTCGGCAATAACAGCTATCGATCCTGCTTTGTATGAAGCAGCTGCTATCGATGGAGCGGGAAGATGGGATAAGATCAGATTTGTTACTATTCCCGGAATCAAGTCGACTATCATCATTCTTCTTATCATGAATGTTGGTAATGTCCTCAACGCAGGATTTGAGATTCAGTATCTCTTGGGTAACGGTCTTGTTCAGCAGGTATCTCAGACAATTGATATCTATGTTCTTAAATGGGGTATCAGCCAGATGGATTACTCACTTGGAACGGCTGCGGGTATATTTAAGAGTGCAGTCAGTATTGTTCTGATCTTGATATGTAATGAAGTCGCCAAGCGTCACGGCGAAGAGAGATTGTTCTAAGGGGGAATCGCGATGAGTAATACTAATAATAAAAAAAGAAAGCTGTTTAAAGCAGATATTGCTTTCTATACATTTAATTCGATATTCATGGCAGCGTTTGTAATTGTTACGCTATACCCTGTTTTGAATACGCTTGCAATTTCATTTAATGACGGTCTTGATGCACTTAGAGGAGGTATTTATCTTCTTCCCAGAAAGTTCAGTGTCAAGAACTATATCACAGTATTTAACAAAGATGATCTTCTTGTAGGTGCTTACATTTCAGTTGCAAGAACCGTGGTAGGAACGGCACTTTCGCTTATTGCCTGCGCAATACTTGCATTTATTGTAAGCCGTAAGAATTTCATTTTTGCAAAGCAGCTTTCATTGTTCTGGGTTATAACAATGTATGTTAACGGTGGTATGATCCCTATTTTCCTTTTGTACAAGGGACTTCATCTTACAAATACATTCTGGGTATATGTTATCCCCGGAATGGTATCGGCGTTCAACATGCTCGTTATAAGAACATATATGAACGGCATTCCTAACAGTTTTGAGGAATCTGCGCAGCTTGACGGTGCGGGATATACAACGATATTCCTTAATATCATTTCACCGCTCTGCAAGCCTGTTTATGCTACAGTAGCTCTTTTTGTGGCTGTATATCAGTGGAACTCATGGTTTGATGTTATGCTTTACAACAGAATGAGTGATAAGCTCACAACTCTTCAGTACGAGCTTATGAAACTTCTTGCTTCTGTAACAAGCCAGAGTACATCGGCTCAGTCAATGAAGAACTCTACAAGCTCCATTACACCTACTTCGATACGTGCGGCTGCTACTATAGTTACGATGCTTCCTATCATTTGTATCTATCCTTTCTTGCAGCAGTACTTTGTAAGTGGACTTACACTTGGTGGTGTCAAGGAATAATGTAAAATATAATATTTTTTTATAGATGCCCTAGGGAAATGTTATCCTTGGGGCATTCTTTTTTTATTGTTTTTTCATCTCACTAGTAGGCTGACATGTAATATAATATTGATACAAAAAATTTGACTAAAGTCTTTTTTAACTCACGCCGATAAATAAAAAGTAATTGGAAGCCGTTGTTTATATCAGTATGGAGGATAGCCTATTGACTTCTAGAGATATAAGCTTAATTGCAAAGAGAAAGGTGCGCAATGCATCTTTTGACTTAAAACGACTTGTTGAGATGAGCTGGAGAAAAATAGTTCGTGCTATGGTCTCCATGCTGCATGTTTATCTGTGCTTTTGGATTATCGAAACCGGGAATGTAACTCTGTTCAAAGGAGTGCTTCCTGTTTCTTTTATTAGCGGTGCTTTTTTCCTTAATTTCATAATTTTTGCTTTATTCATATCAATATTGTATCTGATCATCGGAAATGATTATCTTTGCGGAGTTATTTCCATCTCTATTTCTGCAGTTATTGCGATAGCCAATCATTATGTTGTTCTTTTACACGGACTGCCACTTTCATTTCAGGAATTACAGAATTTCGGAACGGCACTTAATGTTATCAGAGGAACTTCATTCACCCTTGATGCGACAGTATTAAAAATATTGGGATTATTCTTTTTCGGATTATTCTTGTTGGCGGGAAAATATATTCTTTGCAAGGAAGATAATTCAACATGGGGTGATACCCTTTGGAAGAGACTTATATATGCGATAGTTGCTTTTGGAATATTTGATATGTTTATTCTTTCACCTGTTTCCAAAAAGCCGGAGAGCATACTTGCCTGGTCGTGGCGTGAGGTTTATCCAACATACGGATATGCGCTCTGTAGCCTCGAGTCATTTCAAAATCTGCATAATGTCGTGGAGAAACCTGAGGGTTATGAAGTTGCTGATATTCCAACACTTAATATCTCGACCTGGTATACAGATGAACGGCCTGACATAATAATGATCCTTAATGAAACGTTTTATGATTTTAATGTTGTTACAGACCTTGAGACGGATACGGAATACCTGCCTTACATTTCAAATATGGAGGATATCAAAAAAGGTTATGTGGTTGTTCCAAATATCGGAGGCGGAACAAATGCCACTGAATATGAGCTCCTCACAGGTAATTCCAATAAGCTGATAAATAATTTTGCTCCGTTCAATGTTATTGATATGAAAGACGGGCTGAGTATTGTTTCTGTTCTAAATGAACTTGGATATGAGACGACAGCAATGCATTCGGAATCGGGTTCCAATTATTCCAGATACAGAGGTTATGAAGAACTTGGTTTTGACAATATTTATTTTGAGGAAAGCTTTAAGGACCTTGAGTACTATGCGGACAGAGTTTATGCCACGGACAAGTCATTATATGACAATATGATAAAAAAATATGAAGAATCCGTTGCACAGCAGACAAAGGATGAATACAAACCGCAATTCATGTATCTTTTGACAATTCAGAATCATGGAAGCTGGGATCAGAATCCGGAAAATGAAGATATAATTCATTCACTTAAGGATTATGGCGGAGCAACATCCGCTTTAAACGAATTTTTGTCATGTATGCAGACTTCAGACAAAGCGTTTTATGATCTCATTCAATACTACAAAAACGTTGAAAGACCTGTGGTTATATGTATGCTAGGAGATCATTGTCCTTCCTTTGCAGGCGATGTAATGGATATGGATATGTCATCCGATATAAAAGAATATAACCTAAGACGAACACCGTTTCTTATGTGGAGCAATTTTGAAACGGGATCGGATTCATGGATTGACAGTATAGGAACTGTAAGTACCAATTTTATAGTCCCTGAGCTTTTAAAGGAGCTTGAGCTCCCGCGACCTGCTTATTATCAGTATATGACCCAGATAGCGCCAGAGTATCCCGTGCTCGGTTCGGGCATGAAATACATGGACTCAGAAGGAACTGTACACTTGTATGATGAAGCGCCGATTGATGTTACAGGATATTTCTATATGGAATATAACAATATCGGCGACAGACAGGGAAATATCCCGGATCTGTTTATGGTGCCGCGATGATTAGAAAAATGACGATTGATGAATTTAATAATGTTTCCAAAGTGGATGAATCGGAAGAAAAGAAAGTTATCCAAAAGGGAGAAATGCGCTTCTTTAAGGTTATGGGCATTTGTTTATATATTCTCTCTTTTATCCTGAATGTATGGCTGCATGTGATCGTGCTCAGATATGCGCTTAACAAAGTAGAGGCGATGAGCAGTGTTCTGTTCTGGCTGTTCTATACATGGTCATTTATCGCATTTACTCATGCAACTGTGTTTTTCGTTGATTTTATCTTTTCTGTTCTTCCGCCGGTTGTAAAGATACTTAACGGAAAGAAAAAGATAAACAATGAATTTTATATGAATACGCTGTGGCTTGATTATGACAAGGACAAACTTCCGGATGTTACGATCTCCATTCCTGTATACATGGAGGAGAACGGAGTTATATTTGAAACTGTCTACAGAAGTAAGCTTGCAGCTGAGGATTATACTAAACAGACCGGCAGAAAATGTAATGTTATTGTTTCCGATGACGGAATAGGAGTACTGCTTAAGGGAGTGGGCCCGATTTCTTCTCTTGAAGATAAGATTGAAGAATATTCTAAGTACGGAACCGTTGCCGGAATAGAGGTTGGATCCGATGTATACAGAGTTATAGAGAGAGTTTACTTCTATAGGAAGACCAATGTGAGCTTTGTTGTAAGGCCTCCTTATAACAGACCCGGAATATTTAAAAAATCATCCAATCTTAATTATACGCTCAGGATCGGAGGCAGGGTTGATGAAGGTTATACAGTTGATGAGCTTGTAGGTGAAGGTTGCGAGTTTGAAGGCGGACATGCTGAGGGCAATATACATACAAATTCGATAATACTTCTTATAGACAAGGATTCCGGACTTCATCCTGAAATAATCAGCGCGATAGTACCTGAGTTTACAAGAGATGATAAGCTTGCATACGTACAGTGCGCAACAAAAGCGTCAAACATGGAAGAAAACTTCTTTGCAAGACTTTCAGGAAGACAGGTTAATAATAATAATCAGAATGTCTTTCCGTGTATGGCTCTCAAGGGAATATTTGTCCCGCTTGTAGGACATAATGTATTTATCAGAAGAGAAGCGCTTGCTAAGCTTGGCTACTGGCATGAACACAGAGTTTCCGAAGATTTCGATCTTGCGATAAGGCTCTATGCAAGAGGCTGGCACGGCAAGTATGCACAGGTTCACGGACTTGAATTTACGGAGTATGCTTCAAGAACATATTCAGAAGATGCCATGAAGGAATATAGATATACATACGGGCTGATCGAGATGTTCTTAAGCGGAACAATCGAGTGGGGCAAGACCAGATGGTATGACGCTTTTTACATGATCATCTATTTCATAGCAAGGATAAACAACGCATTGCTCCTTCCGTATATTGTTATCATTACAATAAGCGGCATGCTTGACCTGATGTTCTGGGGTTATGCCATCTGCTGCATAGTATTTATTGTACTTCCGTCACTCAGGACTATATTACTCGGAAGGCAAATAAAGAAAGAATATCTATTTAGGATTTCGGAGAGCTTTTTGATGTTTTTCACATTCTCAGGCTGTACATTCCCTGCAGGTGCGGGAGCTGTAAAGTATTTCCTTAATGTGATAACCGGAAAAGAGCATGCTTTCCCGGCTACATCAGTAAGTACGCTGGTATATTCATTTAAAGAAGGACTCAGATTCATTTACAAATACTTCCTGAAAAATAAAGGCGTTTTAGTTGTATTTGTATTCTGTGTCGAGAGAATAATTCATATATATCTGTATTCACCGCGACTCGGAAGCGCAGAGGTTGCTTGTATATCAGAGCTGTTTCTGATAGCATTTGCTCCGTTCTTCATGACACCGCAGTTGTTCCAGCGAAAGAAAGGCGGAATTTTGGTACGAAGGGAGTACGATAATATGCTGAAATGTTTAAATGCTTCTGTTTTCTTTAAAGAAGGAAGACGATTCATCGATGAAAATGTTGATAAGGCACTTTATCTCTATGCAGTTGAGATTGACAACTTCCACGTGCTCAACCTTTGGTACGGACATGATGTGGGAGAAGAATATGCTGACAGAATAGGTGATAAACTTGCGAGCATAATTGATAAGTTCGGTGGCATTCCCGGACATATCTCCGGCGGAAATTTCATCTGTATCGTGCCGAACGGTGATGCTCTTTTGAATCAGATTCAGGGAGAATTGTCTGATTATGTAAAGACTGATCCGAAGTTTATGGGATTTTTCCCGCTTATCAGCGTGTATGAGATACGTGATACCACTCTTGCCATAGAAAAAATGTATGACAGAGCGCTTCTTGCACTTGACGGCCTCAGAGGAAACTTAAAAGAGCGTTCGGTTCACTACAATTCGGAAATGGACAAGAAGCTTGATGCGGAAGTAAAGATGCTTAGAGATGTCCGCAGAGGTATTGACAGCGACGAGTTTACATTCTTTGTACAGCCAAGATGTAACATAAATACAGGAAAGATCATTAGCGGTGAGGCACTTGTTCGTTGGAATCACAGAGAGCGCGGATTTGTAAGCCCGGGCGAGTTCATTCCGGTACTTGAGAAATCCGGACTTACGCTTATCGTCGACCAACTTATCTGGGAGAAGGTTATAGCATGGCAGGGCAAAAGAATTAAAGACGGAAATGATTGCATTCCTATATCGATCAATGTAACCCGTTCGGATCTTTTTTCCATAGATGTAAAAAAGACGCTTGAAGATCTGTGCGAAAAATACAAAGTTCCGCGCAGGCTCATTATGATCGAGATCTCGGATAAGACGTATGATGATGTTGATAAAGAAATCCTTGCCATGATAAAGGAGATTTCAGAGGCTGGATTCCCGCTTATAATAGACGGTTTCGGAAGCGGATATTCATCCATGATAATGCTTCAGGCTGTGCAGCCAGAAGTGATCACGTTCAACATGAAGGTGCTTAATGATGAAGAAGGTCATATAACAAAGGCGGCCGTTATACTTCATACCATTGCAAACTGCGTACGCGTTATGGACATTCCGCTTATTGTAAAGATGGTTGAGACAGATGAGCACGAGCAATATCTAAAGAAATTCGGATGCTTCTATGCACAGGGATTCCATTACTATAAGCCTATGGATGTAAGTTCACTTGAAAAGATCATTAAGATAAGTGAGAACGTGGACTACAGTGGAATAAAAGGCTGGTTGGAAGAGGCAAACGAGGAAACAGAAGAACCGGAAACTTCAGCAATTGAGGACTCAAAAGGCAAAAACATTTTTCGTGAGATAGTCGATATCAAAAGACAGGTTAGAAGAAAAGTGGGGATTAAGTGAAAGAAAAGCTTAAAAAGAAGCCTTTAGCGATCATGATATTTATGGCTGCCAGCTTTTTGCTGGCAGTCCTTTGTGTTGCTTATTCTGTGCATTATCAGAATTCTATAGAACTTACTGAGAAATACGGAAAAGAGAAAGAGCTTGCATCAGCTTCGCTTAAATCCGCGCTTCATGGTATGTCAGAGAATTCAGGTAATGAGAATGGGCTTTTTTTGATTGCTTCTTATGATTCAGAAGAGCAGAGCCAGAAGGATGTTGCCTATTCATACGACAATGCGCTGTGTGCGCTTGCGTTTATGGCAGATGGAGATAGTGAGTCTGCATCAGAAATTCTTGATGCCTTTGTATATGCTGCTGTTAATGACAGAGGTGATGTGCAGAGAGTGCGAAACGCTTATGTTGCGGGAAATATCAAGGGAGATGTGTACGGAAGTGTGAGGCTCCCCGGATATTATGATACTGAGCGCGATATGTGGATTGAAGATCCGTCGCTTGTCGGAAGCAGTAGCGGAAATCTTGCGTGGGTTTCGCTGGCACTTCTTTGGTATGACAAATTATACGGAGAGGAAGAGGACACATATCTTTATGTCAAAACGGCTGCAGCCCTTATGGAATGGGTACTTGATAATTGTGCGGATGAAAATCCCGGATATATTGCGGGAATAAACGGATGGCCTGAGAGTGATGCATCAAAGGGGCAGGTGCTTAGCTATAAGTCTCTTGAACACAATGTGGATTGCATGGTTGCATTTGAAGCACTCTATGAGATAACGGGAGATGAGAGATATCATGAGGCTTCACAGAGCGCTTTGAGTTTTATAAAGAGCATGTATGATGCGAAAAAAGGATATTACTATACAGGGACTTCATCTGACGGTGTGACGCCCAATACCGAGTCTGTGGTTCTTGATGCGCAGGTGTGGACGGCGCTTGCGGTTGAGGATGCCGGCAAAAACGGGCGTGTTAGGAAGAATATCAGGAAAATGAAGACTTCCGACAAAGGATATGCTTTTTGTCTTGATGAGGCAGCAGGCGGATTCTGGGCAGAGGGAACGGCTTTTACTGCGCTTTATTATCTGGAATGCGGAAAGAAAAAAGATGTTTATGAGGCTATGGATGCCTTATGTTCAATTCAGAAGGTTGACGGGCGCATTCCGGCGTGTTCGGGAGACAGCATAAACACGGGTATGGAGCTGTTTAACGGCGCCGCATGGGTATATGATAACAGTCCTCATATAGCACCGGCAGCTTGGCTTGTTATGGCAATTGACGGGTTTAATCCTTTTGATATTGATATTTCGGATGAGGATAAAGGCAGGTATGAAAGCGCACGGCTTATGCATGAAGTAAGTGATGTTTCGGGGATGCGTACTCTACTTTGCAAAGAGCAGCTTATTATTCATGCGGCGGGGCGTTATGTCACTGATGATGGGAAAGAGCTCTTTTACACAAATAGTTCGGAAGCATTGGAGAATGCATATGAAGCCGGCAGGAGAGTGATTGAGATGGATTTTATGTTCACGACTGACGGATATCCGGTGTGTGCGCACAATGCCGACGGAGAGTGGGCTTTGGGATTTCCTTTTGCAAATGCGCCTACACATGAAGAGTTTATGAATTCAAAGGTCTACGACTGTCTGACTCCTCTTGATGTATACGGACTTATTGATTTTATGCGGGAACATACAGACCTGTATATCGTTACCGATATGAAAGATGCGCTTTGGAGCGGCACAGATAAGTTTGAGGTGCTTAAAAAGTGTGCACCTGATCTGATGAATCGCTTTATTATCCAGATATATCATGATGAGGAATATGATATCGTGAAAAATCTGGGATTTCCGTATGTTATTTACACTTTGTATGCTGCGGATGAGGATGAAAGAGAGCTCGCGGCTATTTTAGATGCCTGCCGCAATATGGAGCTTGTCGCGCTTACGATGCCTGATGTCTGGGTGGATGACGCCGGATTTGTTTCCAAAGTAAATGAAACTGGCGTGCCGCTCTTTGTTCATACCATCAATGACAAAAAAGAGATGGAGCGTTTCAGAGAGCTTGGAGTTAAGGGATTTTATTCTGATTATTTCCAATAGTTTTTTATTTGATAGGAATTTCCTATCAAATAAAAAACGCTCCGCTATGGATGCGACCGATGCGCAGAAGTATTATGCAAGCTAAAGCTTGCGCGCATCGGCGCGCAAAGAGTCGCGAGCGACTCTTTGTTCCGTTTGAATATTGCTGTATGATGCGATATTTAGAGGCATTTAAGATAAGAATTTTCGGGGAAACGTATGAATAAAGGCTTCCCTGAAAATTTTTTTTGAAAAAATTAAAAATGGGTGTTGACGAAACCCGCATACTTTGCTATTATAAACAAGTCGCCGCGAGAGAAACGACGACGGAATGCGGAAGTGTCGGAATTGGCAGACGAGCAAGACTAAGGATCTTGTGACTGTTTATGTCGTGTGGGTTCAAGTCCCATCTTCCGCACGACTAATGAAAATGGCAAGCTAGGAATTATCCTGCTTGCCTTTTTCTTTTTTGTTTATTCTTTCGGGTTACACTTGGGTTACATTCCTTGATGTTTGTAATCTTGCTATGACAACTTAGAGCATTGGCAAAAACATCATAGTAATCATCAAGTGGAGAAGTTGGATTTAAATAATGTTTTCTGGTTGTGGCTATGTCCTTATGCCCTGCTACCTTTACCAAAACATCATCAGGTATTCCATCTTCGTGTAGATTGGATAAGTATGTTCTTCTTATGGCGTGATTACCAGAAGGAAGATCTTTAATGTCAAAACCGTCTTTTTCATTCCTGACGCCATTTAGGTTTCTTAAAGCGTTTTCAATACTATCATTGTGGATTCGGTTCCCACGTTTATCTAAGAAAATATAATTACCATCTATCTGAGAAATACCTTAGAATTATTGAGAAAAAGGTTCTAGAAACGCTTCGAGCCGGGATGAATGATGGAAAGATAATTTAGTTACCATCAATTTGTTAGACGGTGTCTGACAAATTGGGAAGGATGAGTTAAAACGCTTAGTTGATAAAATAATTGAAGAAGATAATCACGAAGGTCAGATGGAATAATCTGTTTTGGAGTATGTAGTATGAAACGAGAATACGTTAAAACAATCATCGGCGCAGTTGTTACTGGAACAGTCGACCGTCCTCTTGGTTCAGCGCACCCGAATTATCCGGATATGATATATCCAATCAATTATGGATATGTAGATGATATTTTTGCTGCTGACGGTGAAGAACAGGATGTTTACATACTTGGAGTTGATGAGCCACTCAAAGCATTCACTGGTAAAGTTATTGCTGTTTATCATCGGACAAATGATATAGAGGATAAATGGATTGTTTCCGTCGATGGGAAAGACTACTCTGATGAAGAAATATTGAAACGGATCGAATTTCAGGAAAAATACTATGAGGGGATACTACTTAGATAATGCAATATACTTGGAATAAGTAATATATGGCAGGCCTTTAGAGAATTATTCTCCGAAGGTCTGTTTTTTTGAAAAATCTCCGCACATTTTTCGCGCCTCATCCGTTAAACATTATGAAAGGAGGTTAAACTGGATTCATGGACTTAGAAAAAGCGTATGACAAAATATACCGGTATGCGTACTTTAAACTGAATAATCAAGCCATTGCTGAAGATGTGACGCAGGAGACCTTCCTCCGTTTTATGGAGCAAGGCAATCGATTTAATAATTACGAGATGCGCTATTTGTATACTATAGCAAGAAATCTTTGCGTAGATGAATATCGAAGAGTAAGACTAGACGTGCTTCCGGATGATTATGAACTACCAATATCCGATTCTGGAAAATCGCTAGAAGAAATTGCAATTGTTCGCGAGGCATTGTCTCATCTATCTTTGGAAGAACAAGAATTATTGTTACTCCGATACGTAAACAATGAATCCGTAGGAACTATCAGCGAAACAATGGGGATATCTAGATTCACGTTATATAGACGTTTGAAGGCGGCTGAAAACAAACTCCGTAATCGTTTGGAGGTGGATAAAAATGAAAAATGACATGAAGCAACTCTTGAATGATGCTTTTTATGCGCCTGAGCCTAAGGAAAAGCAGAATTTTCTAAAGAACATCAGGCCTCGTGAAGTAAGCATGTTAGAAATGCTACTCCAGCAGTTTTCTTATATTAGAGTTACTGTATGGTTATACGCATTGTTACTAATTGCAATTGCAGTTTTGGGTTCAGTGTATCGTGTTGAGCAGACAACACTGGTCATTACGATGATGATGCCTTTTGTTGCAGTTGCATCTGTGCTGGAAACAAGACGTTCCAGAAAATATGGTATGTCTGAGTTGGAGATGGCAACACGCTTTTCATTGAGAAGTGTGGTGATCGCCCGGTTGTTGATCGTGGGTTTGGCTGCAATTACAGTTTTGTGCGTTGTTTCGCCTATGATTGCAACTACCTTCGGTGAAGATGTGAATGTTACAGCAATACATATCGTAATTCCATATTTTATTACGATGATTATAGGTCTTTGGTTAGAGAGAAGTCCGTTGGGACGAGCAACGGAGTATGGTTCAATAGTGGTTGCATTTGTGATTTCGTTTTTGGCGCTTGTATTTTATTTTAATCACCCTGTATTCATGAGTAGCTACACGGAAATTATTGAAAAATGGGGCGTGTTTGTGGCACTTCTTTTAATGGTCATTACTGCAATGGAACAATGGAAAACAGTAAATAATGTGGAGGGATTTGCATGAACTTAACAGTAGACAGAATATCGAAACAATATAAAAACAAGATTGCAGTGGATCGTGTTACATTTCATCTTACCGAAGGTGTTACAGGATTGCTTGGGGCTAATGGGGCTGGGAAAACAACGTTAATGCGTATGATGTCAGGCATTCTTACACCAACAAGTGGTTCTATTACGGCAGATGGAATCCCTGTCCAAACAGAAGAATATCGTGCACTTCTAGGATATTTGCCACAGGATTTTGGTTATTATCCTGAGTTTAATGCGAGAGAATTTGTGGAATACATTGCAGCCCTAAAGGGGATTGAAAAGAAAAAAGCAAAGCAGAAAACAGAAGAATTGTTGGAAATCGTTGGGCTTTCTGACGTTGCAAACAAAAAAATCAAAAACTTTTCCGGTGGAATGAAGCAACGTGTGGGTATCGCTCAGGCCTTGGTAAATGATCCTAAAATATTGATTTTAGACGAACCTACTGCCGGGCTTGATCCTAAGGAACGTGTTCGCTTTCGTAATTTGATTGCTGATATTGGCAAGGATACGATTGTTTTATTTTCTACTCATATTGTGTCAGATATAGAACATATTGCCGGAAATGTGCTTATGATACGTGATGGTCAGTTGATACATAACGGTAAGTGGGATAGTCAGCAAGGTGATCTTGAGCAATTCTATATGGAGGAATTTGACTGATATGAAAAATCTTGGGACGCTTTATAGATTTGAACTTAAGAAGATTTTAAGAAATCGTATGACTAAGGTGATGCTGGCGATTCTATTTGCATTAGCTGTTCTAGAGGCAGTGGTACCGGCATTTTCCGTTACACATGATATGCGAGAGGCTCGTTCCGAATTGGATGGACGGCTGATAGACGATGCGCTGTTGAATGAGATGTATCCCAATATAGATACTTATGGTGAAAAATGGAATTCGGATAACCAAAAGTATTATGGGATTGCTTATGTAGAACAATGCTCCATTGCCGGTGATAACCCTCTAGCAGATTATTCTGCAGAAGATATCTATAATCAGCGAGAAGAAAGTATTCTGGCTTACATGGAATATCGCAATATGAGCGACAGCGACATTACCTGGTGGAAAACAACGATGCAAAAGGTGAAAACACCTTTTCGCTATGTCTACGTCGGAGGTCCTCTTTTTCTTGCTCAGGGATTAAGCGCTCTATTGCTAGTTCTTATGTTGCTATCCGCATTGTGTCTTACTACAGTGTTTACAATCGAACATAGACAGCGTACTGACCAAATCCTTTTAAGCAGTAGAAATGGGCGTAAGGAAACATATTTTATAAAAATCTGTGCAGGAATATCTACAATCATTATGGCTTCCTTTTTAGCTACACTGATACTCACAATTCTAGTGTTTGTAATATATGGAACAGCTGGATTTGATGGGATTATTCAGTTGGAGGTGCCATTATCACCGTATCCTTTTACAATGGGGCAATTCATCCTTATTCAGCTGATAATAATGATTACGGCAGGAATTTTGTATGCGGTATTTGCGATGGCTGTATCTGAGTTTACCAAGAACAGCCTTGCAGTTATGGGCATAATGGTTGGACTATATCTGTTTGGCCAGATTGATTTCTTTACGGATAAGGTGCAACTGTTGTCTCAGCTAAAATCCTTGCTGCCGTCGAATGTTATTCCAGTGTATTCCTTGATGGAGTATCGCTTGGTTTATGTTGGAGACGGAATTTTTACAATATATGCTGCAGCGCCGGTATTATATTTGTTGCTATCATTTATGCTGGTAGTTGCAGGACGTTTTGTTTATGAACGATTTCAAGTGACAGGACGGTAGGGGGCCCTAGGGGGGCCTTGCGGGAGGACGGTGCCAGAACCTCCTTTCTTACTGGGATTTTGAATTTTTTCTAGACTTCAAGTCCCATCTTCCGCACGAAATAAAAGGATCAACTCGAAAGAGTTGGTCCTTTTATTTTGCGTGGAAGGGGACTCTCCCCAAGCAGCTTCGCTGCTTGGGTTCTGGGATTCACACTAAACTCGTGTACCGCTCGTCAAGTGTTCACCCATGGCTCGCACTAAGCTCGTGCTGCGCCTGAGGTTTGCACTTGCTAAGTGCTCCGCTCAAAGTCCCATTGGCTTCGCGGGTAGTAAAGAGATTTGATTCAGAATGCAAATCTAAAATTTGTTTTTTATTGATAATTGTGATACATTTTTATGTTGATGAATGTGCTCTATATGTATGTGAATGGTATGCGTGTATCTTTTGATGAAGTATGCACGACGACATACTATACAAAGAGGCGCTTGGCGACTCTTTGTTCTTGCTTTTCAGTTGGCGTTCGCCAAATTATTTCAATGATTTTTGGGATTTATTGTTGAGTGAATAGGGATGGCCTTGGGAATGTTTGTAGGGAGGACTGTACAGAGGAGCTGCGGATGATGTGTACGGTGCAAAAAGGCAAAAGAGCACCGCACAGGAAAGCTGCGGACGATGTGTACGGTGCAGAATGGCGAATTAGTACCGCACAGGAGAACTGCAGAGAATGTGTGTGGTGCAAAAAGATGAATGAGCACTGCACAGAGGAGCTGCGGACGATGTGTACGGTGCAAAAAGGCAAAAGAGCACCGCACAGGAAAGCTGCGGATGATGTGTACGGTGAAAAAAGGCAAAAGAGCACCGCACAGGAAAGCTGCGGACGATGCGTACGGTGCAGAATGGCGAATTAGTACCGCACATGAGAACTGCAGAGAATGTGTGTGGTGCAAAAAGACGAATGAGCACCGCACAGAGGAGCTGCAGACGATGTGTACGGTGCAAAAAGGCAAAAGAGCACCGCACAGGAAAGCTGCAGAGAATGTGTGTGGTGCAAAAAGACGAATGAGCACCGCACAGAGGAGCTGCGGACGATGTGTACGGTGCAGAATGGCGAATTAGTACCGCACAGGAGAACTGCAGAGAATGTGTGTGGTGCAAAAGGGCGAATAAGCACCGCACAGGAAAGCTGTGGAGGATATGTACGGTGCAGAAAGGCAAAAGAGCACCGCACAGAGGAGTTGCAGAAGATATATACGGTGTAGAAAGACAGAAAGACGAAAAGACAAAAAGACAAAAAGACAAAAAGACAAATAATAAGCATCATACAGAATTCAGAAAGGAAAAAGTATAAATGATAGATTACAAAAATGAGTTAATTGAACAATTTAATGAAATTCGAGGGATGATCAATACGCTTGAGAAAAGGAAAGCGAGATATAAAGGCTTTGAAGGCGGCAAAATTTTAGTTACATCCTGCCGCGGTGTTCCGCAATACTATTTTCGCAAGAAATGTGACAAGAAAAGAGAGTATATAAGATCTGAGAGGAAAGATGTGATACGCCTCCTGCTTCAGAGAGATTATGACGAGAAGCTTTTGCGTGAATTAAAATCGCTGATGAAGAGGATGGAGATTTTTATAAAAGGATATGATATTGAAATAATCGATAAAATATACATGGGTCTGTGTCGCGGAAGAAAAGAGATGATAAGCCCGATACAGCTTACGGAAGAAATGAGAATTGAAGAATGGTACAACAAGCTTAATGGTGGAAAGAACTCTGTAGAAATGGCTGTTGCTTATAAAACAATTAAAGGGGAGGCGGTCAGGTCCAAATCAGAGAAGATTATTGCAGATTATTTATATAGCATGAAGGTACCGTATGTATATGAGCCGGAATTTGTGTTAAAGGATAAAAGACATGTCTTTCCGGACTTTGCATTGTATAGCGCAAGAAAGAATAAAACAATTTATTGGGAGCATCTGGGGCGTGTTGACGATCCTGACTATGCGGTTAAGAATCTTAAAAAGCTGATAGCATATGAGAAAAGCGGATTAGTGCTTGGTGATACATTGCTTATATCTACGGAATGTGCAGAAAGTCCGCTTGATTTTGAAACTGTAAAAAAGAAACTTGAAGCAGTTTTGTGAATGGAAAAAGAGAGTAGTCCAGATGAGTAGGTATTCTTGATTGGAAAAAACAGAAAAAACGCATTTACATAGAGACTCGTGTGATAAAGATAATACATTAGTACAGCATATTGAAATAAGCAGTATCATTTAGATAAATATGAACTTTCTGCGAATTCCCTTTTGGGAAAGTTAAAATATGTTAAAAACATGTTATCCTTGTGTATAGGGTTAAGCGCTAATAGATTTTTTTAGACACAAGGAGAAGTACATGAAGAAAAAAAGTTTTTTAGCGAAGATATTGATTTTTGCTCTTGTTTTGGCTACAGTTGCGCCTGTTGATGTTCACGCGAATTCAAATGATGATAATAAAGCGGCGCTTGCGAAGAGGAGCGATCTTGATGAGTCGGGTAAGATGCTTAAGACAAGCAAAACAATTGATGGTATAAAGTATTCACTTACCATTGATCTTACCAAGTGGGACGGATATACAGATGTTGAACAGTTCGATCATATAGAGAATCTTTTTTATGAAGTATATCCTCAGATGTACAGGAGATTCGGAGATTATAAAAATGCTACAACAGATGTTACGATAGCGATTGAAAATGAAGGTTATGAAATTGCTTCGGCTAATTCAAAGAAGAACAGGATTCACCTTCATGATAAGTATTTGGACAAGCACTATGATCATTTCGATGTTCTTACACATGAGCTTGCGCACATTGTGCATGGCGGGTTTGTCAGGGATAATCTTGAGTTTCCAAAATATTCGGAAGTATTTGCAGATTATTGCAGATATATTTATGCATACAAAGACGGAAGATACAATGACAAGAACTGGGTTCTTCCCGATGCCAATACTCAGAAGACACGCGAAAGTTCTGTAAGATTTTTGGTGTGGCTTGATAAGGAAACATCTTCATCCAGTCGTGATATTATCCGCGATTTCTTTGAAGTGTGCTGTATGTCGGACTTCAAGAAAGAGAAGTGGGGAGAGATGTGGAAGAGTCTTTTCAAAGGCACCAAGTTTGAAGGCAAGACAATAGATGAGGTGTGGGAGATATACAAGAAGTCTGACTTTGCATATATTTTCGCAAAAGCACCCGATAAGGATACAAAGTCCGAACTTCTTAAGAAAACTGACGTAAGGAGTTTTATAAGAAAGAACAGCTATACATTCAAGAATAAATAAAAAGAGTAACAGTTATAGGATTAAGTGGTATCATATATGTAAAATGATTTCAATTTTGTATTATGAGTATATGAAAGGGGGATCTGTTATATGGAACCGCAGAATGTTGTGGATATTGTGGCTGAAAAAGCTACGGATAATGTTACGGCTACTGCAATGCAAGGCAATCTTTCGGAGAGCCTTCTTGCCGAGATGCGAGATCTGTCAAAGAAAAGACTTTTTTTTCAAAGGATAGCGACATGTTGTCTGGCGGGGGTGTTTTTGACTGTATTTACAGCATGTTTGATCGTTGTCCCGAAGGCGATGACAACGCTTACAAATATCAACAATGCCGCAGTTAAGGCCGGAAGTTCGCTTGATGATATCGATACGATGACGGAGGATATCACGACAGCGACGAATAATCTCAATGAATTGGTTTCAAATAATTCCGTAAAACTTACGGATGCGGTTACATCTTTATCTCAAATTGATTTTGAGGGGCTCAATAAGGCAATCACCGATCTTCAGACCGCGGTGGGACCTATGGCCAATCTTATGAAAGGGTTTAGATAATTGCGAAGGGAGACATTATGGGTATGAATTCTACAGAAGAGAAGATAAAAGAGATAGCAAGAGAAGTTTCCAAGGCAACTGAGCCTGTTATAAAGGAAGCAAAAAAGGCTGCAGGACCTATCATCAGAGATGTCAAGGAAGCTGCCAAGCCGTACACGCAGAAGGCTGAACCCTATCTTAAAGATATCAAGGGAAAAGCCGAACCGTACATAAAAGATATCAAAGGTAAAGCTGCGCCTGTATATTCGGATGTAAAAACCAAGGCAGAGCCTTACATCAAGGATATCAAGGAAAAGGCAGAGCCCTATCTTAACAAGGCAAAAGAAAAAGCGGCCAAGACCACATGTAAGGAAGAAGTATTTGTTCAGTACAACCATCATGAGATAAAGACTGCGGATATAATCGACAGGGCAAAAAAAGATTATGTGAGCAAAGGGCATAAGGCTACATCGATCAAAGAAATCCAGGTATATATAAAGCCTTCAGACAATGCTGCATATTATGTGGTAAATCATACTGATACAGGTAAGGTTGAGTTTTGATAACATGGCAATAGAGCGAAAAGAATTTTTTAATTTAATGCATTATGAATACGGAGAGGCTTATTTTGGGAGTTATAAGGGAATGAGATACAGACTTGCAAGAGAACCTCTTGAAAATGTAAAGTTTGTTCCCGTTGACCAGAGAGGGCCGGCGACTTTGATGGCTACAGTGTGGCCTGAACCGTATTCTTACGGTAAGACCGATAAGTCACTTATGACAAGTGAGAATTTTGAAGTGAGCGAAGATGGCTTTACAAAGGCTGTTGAGTGGATAAATGAACAGTATGAAGCACGCTTTGCATTACAAAAATAATTTTTTTAAAAATAAAAAAGGATTTACGAAACCCACGTCGAATATTATAGATGTGGGTTTCATTTTCCTACAAAAAGATTTGCAACTCAAAAAATTCTAATAGAAAGAAGACGAAAATTGAAAATTCGTGAACAACTAGAAGAAAGAGAAACACAGATCTTAAGCAAACATGCTACACTCAGCATGAATTCCAAAGGTAGAGAAAAAGCTGAAAAACCTTGTGATATAAGACCCTGCTTTCAAAGAGACAGGGATAGGATTCTTTATTCCAAATCGTTCAGAAGATTAAAAGATAAGACACAGGTTTTTCTGGCGCCTGACGGAGATCATTACAGGACCCGCATGACGCATACTCTTGAGGTATCGCAGAATGCGAGGACTATTTCCAAAGCTCTAATGCTTAATGAGGATCTTACGGAGGCGATAGCGCTTGGACACGATCTTGGGCATACTCCTTTCGGGCATGCCGGTGAGAGAGCGCTTGATGCGGTTGTTCCCGGAGGATTCAGGCACAACGAGCAGAGTCTTAGGATAGTTGAAAAGCTTGAGAACTACGGACAGGGACTTAATCTTACACGTGAAGTTAAAGACGGTATCCTCAATCATGAGCTTAATCTCACGCCTTCAACGCTTGAGGGTAAGGTTGTAAGACTTTCCGATAAGATCGCATATATGCATCACGATATGGATGATGCGATCCGTGGCGGAATCATGAAAGAGAGCGACGTTCCTGAGGAACTTGCCAAGGTTATAGGGCATACCAACGGAGAGTGGCTTGATACGTTTATCCATGACATAATCGCAACAAGCATGGATAAGGACGATATCATGATGTCGGAGGAAATATACGACGCATTTTTGAAGCTGCGGAAGTTCATGTTTGAAAGAGTGTATACCAATCCCGAGGCCAAGGGGCAGGAGGGAAAGGTAGAAGTTATGATAAAGATCCTCTATCATCATTATCTTGATCATGAGGAGAAACTCCCGGATTACCTTAAAGCAATGATGGCAGCAGGTGAATCCAAAGAGAGAGTTGTCTGTGATTATGTGAGTTCCATGACGGACAGATATGCAGTTTCAGTTTTTGAAGAAGTATATGTTCCGCGCTCATGGACAGTACTTTAATAGAAAAACAAAATATTCAGGAGACCTAAATTGCGCTACTCAGATGAAATAATAGAAGAGGTGCGCTCCCGCAGCGATATTGTGGATGTGATCGGGCAGTATGTTCATTTGCAGAAAAAAGGTTCGAATTACTTCGGACTATGCCCTTTTCACAATGAGAAATCAGGTTCGTTCTCAGTATCGCCGCATAAGCAGATGTTTTACTGTTTCGGGTGCGGAACAGGCGGGAATGTCATCACTTTTTTGATGAAATATGACAATTTAACTTTTCAAGAGGCTATCAAGCAGCTTGCCGAGAGAGCGGGCGTCAAACTGCCCGACGAAGACAATTCGCCGGCAGCAAGAGCCATGAGAGACAAGCGGCAGATTCTTCTTGATATCAATAAAGAAGCCGCAAAGTATTACTACTACCAGCTGCGAGGAAAGAGCGGACAAAAAGGCATGGAGTACTTCAGGAACAGACAGCTTTCCGATGAGACCATGCAGCATTTCGGGCTTGGTTATGCCAATATCTCAAGTAACGATCTTGTGAAACACTTAAAGAGTCTTGGTTATAACGACAGCCAGATAATTGACGCGGGACTTGCTTCTCATGATGAGAGGATGGGGACACATGACAAGTTCTGGAACAGAGTAATGTTCCCGATTCAGGATGCGTCGCAGAAGGTAATAGGATTCGGCGGACGTGTTATGGGCGACGGTAAGCCCAAATATCTAAATTCCCCTGAAACACTTATATTTGATAAAAGCAGAAACCTGTTCGGCCTTAACTATGCCAAAAATGCCAGAGCGGGCTACATGATAATCTGCGAGGGCTACATGGATGTTATAGCCATGCATCAGGCCGGCTTTAATATGGCTGTTGCATCGCTCGGTACTGCATTTACTGCGGGACAGGCCATGATACTTAAACGCTATACCGATGAAGTCATACTGTCATACGACAGTGACGAGGCTGGAACAAAAGCGGCGCTTCGTGGAATAGGAATTCTTAAGGAGGCGGGGCTCAAGGGTAAAGTCCTTGACCTTAGGCCACACAAAGACCCCGATGAATTTATCAAGAATGAGGGAAAAGAAGCTTTCGAAGAGAGAATACGAAATGCCGAGAACACGTTCTTTTTCGAAGTAAGAGTCATGCAGTCCAGACATGATATGTCAGATCCTGAGTCAAAGACTGAGTTCCATAGGGCTCTTGCCAAGAAATTATGTGAGTTTGAAGAAGCTCTCGAGAGAGAGAATTATATAGAGGCTGTAGCAGCCAAGTACAATATAGCTGTTGACGATCTGAGAAGACTTGTTGCTCATTACGCTTCGCAGGGCGGAATTGTAAGACCCGCGGAGAAACCAAAGAGCGGAATTCAGAAAAAGAATCTTCCCGAAGACGGCGCGAGGAAGAATCAGAGACTTCTTCTTACATGGCTTACGGATGAACCGGCTATTTTCCCTAAGGTAAAGAAGTGGGTAGCTCCCGATGACTTTACCGACGAGCTCTACAGAAGTGTTGCGAACGAGCTCTTTGAGGGAATGGAGCGCGGCAATTTTTCACCGGCGGCTATTTTGGATAGATTTACAGATGAAGAACAGCACAGCAAAGTCGCTGAGATGTTCAACACCAATCTCATCGAAATAGAAACGAGGGACCAGAGGAAAAAAGCGTTCAGAGATATCATTTACGGAGTAAAATCCGCAGGATACGAACGGCAGAAGAGAGAACTAAAACCTGACGATCCCGAGTTTTTGACAAAGACAATACAGGGCAAAAAAGATCTTGAGAAACTGGCGCATGCCGATATCTCACCCGATGACTGATCGCCCGAAAATGACATTTTTATCAGACATTACGCAGAATATTTGCAAATACAATAAAAACAGAAAAGGAAAAACAATATGACAAAGAAGGTTACGGATACTACAGAAAAAGAGACAAAGAAGGTTTTAAAGGCAGCGACTCCCGCAAAGAAGTTGTCTGCAAAGGCACCTGCCAAGAAGGATGCGGATAAGAAGGAAACTGAAAAGGCTCCTGCAAAGAAGGCATCTGCAAAGAAGGAAGAAGAAAAAGAGACAGCCAAGAAGCCTGCAAAGAAGCCTACGGAGGCTACAGAGACCAAGAAGGCTTCCAAGAAGTCAGATGATGCCAAAACTACCAAAAAGGGCGGAAAGAAAGCTGATGAAAAGGCTGCTTCAAAGGATGGAAAGGGTGAAGTTATCGATGATGCTACAAGAGAACTTTTTACTCAGAAGATAAAAGAAATTCTTTCTCTTGCAAAGAAGAAGAAAAATGTTCTTGAGTATTCAGAGATAAGCGATTTCTTCGCAGAGCTCAGCTTAAATGAAGAGCAGATGGACAATGTGCTTGAAGTTCTTGAGAATTCTGGAATCGATGTCCTTCGTGTTTCTGACAATGACGAAGATGACATCCCGGATGATGATGACATGATGCTCTCCGAAGAGGATGAGGTTGATATGGAGAATATCGATCTCTCTGTTCCCGACGGAATCAGTATTGAAGATCCTGTAAGAATGTACCTTAAGGAAATCGGTAAGGTTCCGCTTCTTACGGCAGATCAGGAGATCAATCTTGCAAAAGAGATGGAAGCAGGACTTGAAGCTGAAAAGGAACTTGCAGAGAGCAAGGAGAACGGAACAAAGCTTTCAAAGAGCAAGCTTGACGAGATCGAGATGGCTATCTATAAGGGAGATGAGGCGAAGAAGCGCCTTGCTGAAGCAAACCTTCGTCTTGTTGTAAGTATCGCCAAGAGATATGTGGGAAGAGGAATGCTTTTCCTCGATCTTATTCAGGAAGGTAACCTCGGACTTATCAAAGCTGTAGAGAAGTTCGATTTCCGTAAGGGATTTAAGTTCTCGACATATGCTACATGGTGGATCAGACAGGCTATCACAAGAGCTATTGCCGATCAGGCGAGAACAATCCGTATCCCTGTACATATGGTTGAGACTATCAACAAGCTTATCCGTGTAAGCCGTCAGCTCCTTCAGGAACTCGGACGTGAGCCTATCCCTGAGGAAGTTGCAAAAGAGATGAACATGCCTGTTGAGAGAGTAAGAGAAATCCTTAAGATATCACAGGAGCCTGTTTCACTTGAGACACCTATCGGTGAAGAGGAAGACAGCCATCTTGGTGATTTCATTCAGGACGACAATGTACCTGTACCTGCAGATGCAGCAGCTTTCACACTTTTGAAGGAACAGCTTGTTGAGGTTCTCGGAACTCTTACAGAGCGTGAGCAGAAGGTATTAAGACTCCGTTTCGGTCTTGATGACGGAAGAGCAAGAACTCTTGAAGAAGTAGGTAAGGAATTTAACGTAACCCGTGAGCGTATCAGACAGATTGAGGCAAAGGCACTCAGAAAGCTTCGTCATCCAAGCCGCAGCCGCAAGCTCAAGGATTATCTTGATTGATGAATATGACTAATAAGAATAATGACATAAATAATGACGTGGCGCTAAAGATGTCCGTCCGTTTGAGGGAGATAGCAGAGCTCCTTCGAGGCCCTGAGAAATTAAGAGCGGCTGATGTCGGATGCGACCACGGATATGTATCCATATATCTTGTCACGCATTGCATTGCGAAGTCTTGCATTGCCATGGATGTGAGAAGCGGTCCGCTTTCCGGAGCAAAAGAAAATGTGGATGAATACGGACTCTCGGATATCATAGAGACGAGACTTTCGGACGGATTAAAAGAGCTTGAACCCGGAGAAGCCGATGCACTTGTGATCGCAGGCATGGGTGGAAATCTCATGAGAAGGATCCTCGAAGAGGGAAACCCTAAAAAGCTTGGAATAAATACGGCCGTTTTGCAGCCTCAGTCCGATATAGCCGAGTTTAGACAGTTTCTAAGAGACAGCGGATATGTGATAACAGATGAGAAGGTAATTGAAGAAGACGGAAAGTTCTATTTTCCCATGAAGGTAAGATTGGAAAAGGGGACATCTTCAGAATCTTACTGCGAAGAAGCTTTTGATAAAGCCTTTGAGCTTATCAAAAAGACAGATGCGGATATCGGGGAAGAGCAGCTTCTTAGGATATGCAACAGATACGGAGAGTGCAATCTTCTTAATGGAGATGAGACGTTGAAAAGGTATCTGCTTCATGGCAAAAAAGTATGCGAATCCATATTGAAGAGCCTTGATAAAGAGGGACACGCAGACAGGGTAAGGGAAATTGTCACCGAACTTTCGGATTTGGATGTTGCATTAAAGACAATGCGGTGATTTTTAAAAGGAGAGCGGTATGCCTATAATAACAATCAATAATGTAGCAAAAGAATATAAAAAAGGCACGAAATTCGAGGATATAGCAAAAGAGTATCAATCGGAGTGTAAATACAGGATCGCGGCGGTTCTTTTTAACGGAAAGATAAGAGAACTTATGAAGGAAGTAAAAAAGGACGGGGAAGTATCCTTCCTTACTTTTGGGGATAACATAGGTCATAAGACTATGAGAAGAACTGCGGTCATGATGTTTGTAAAGGCAATAAGGGATGTTGCCGGAAAAGATGAGGCTTCTGCCGCAAAGATAGAATTTCTTATCTCGAACAGCTATTATTGCACACTTCACGGAGCAGAGGTTACGGATGAACTTGTAAAAAAGATCTCTGACAGATTTCAGGAGCTTATCGACAAGAAGATTCCTATCACAAAGAGTGTTTATCCTATAGATGATGCGATAGAACTCTTTAAAAAGATGGGAATGACGGACAAGGTTGCCCTTTTGAAATACAGAAGAAGTTCTGAGATCAATATATACAAGCTTGAGGATTTTTATGACTATTTTTACGGTTATATGCTTCCGAACACTTCATATATTGAGCATTACAAGATCTCAAGACATGGCGACGGCATCATGCTGACACTTCCTTCAAGGATGAATCCGGATAAACTTGTTATGTCTGAGCCAAGAGAAAAGCTCTTTAATACTATGAAGCTTGCGAGCGAGTGGGGAAGAATGATGGGAATCGACAATGTCGGCGACCTCAACAACCGCGTCTGCGAGGGCAGGATCAATGAGATGATACTTATTCAGGAATCTCTTCAGGAGAGAAGAATAGGTGAGATCGCGCAGAAAATCCAGGAGCGCAAGGATGTTAAGTTTGTTATGATAGCAGGCCCCAGTTCATCGGGAAAGACAAGTTTTGCGAACAGATTGTCCATTCAGCTTAGAACTTACGGACTTGTGCCGCATCCAATAAGCCTTGACAATTACTTTGTAGACAGAGAGCTGACACCTCTTAACGAGGATGGAAGCTATAATTTCGAGTGTCTCGGAGCTATGGATATTGAGAAGTTTAATGAAGATATGTCAGCTCTTTTGCGCGGAGAAGAAGTTGAACTTCCCGAGTTTAATTTCATCACGGGAAAAAGAGAGATGAACGGCAATTTCCTTAAACTCGGAGATAACGATATTCTTGTTATCGAGGGTATTCACGGACTTAACGAGAAGATGTCTTATGCACTTCCCGCAGAGTCCAAGTTTAAGATTTATATAAGTGCACTTACCACGCTCAGCATCGATTCACATAACAGAATTCCTACAACAGACGGAAGACTTCTTAGAAGAATCGTAAGAGATGCAAGGACAAGAGGAGCTTCCGCAAAGAAGACCATAAGCATGTGGGCTTCAGTCAGAGCGGGTGAAGAAGAGAATATCTTCCCGTTCCAGGAAGAGGCTGATGAGATGTTTAACTCGGCTCAGATATATGAACTTGCGGTAATAAAGCCGTTTGCGGAGCCGCTTCTTTTCTCGATAGAAAAGGGGGAGCCCGAGTATTATGAGGCAAAAAGACTCCTTAAGTTCCTTGACTATTTTGTAAGTGTGGACAGTTCAATGCTTCCGAGAAACTCTATTTGCAGAGAATTTGTAGGCGGAAGCTGCTTCAAGGTTTGACGATAATGAAATATTGTAAGGAATATTGGGATGATGTCAGGCTCGTAGCCGGCAGCATTCCCGGAATAGACAAACTTTATAAGAAAAAAGTTCTTATCACAGGTGCGACAGGGATGCTCTGTTCACCTGTGGTTGACATTATATCTCTTTTAAACAGGGAAAAAGATGCGGGCATAGAGCTTGTGTTAGCCGGAAGAAATGAGCAAAGATGCAGTGACAGATTTAGAGGTGCTCTTGAAGATGGTAATTATAAGTTTATTAAATATGACGCTAACAGTGCAGAAAAGCTTGATGTTACGGCTGATTATATCATTCATGGAGCAAGTAATGCGGACAACAGGAGATTCTTAAAAGAGCCTGTTGAGACTCTTTTGTCCAATATAATAGGACTTAAGGCTCTTCTGGACCTTGCGGCTGAGAATAAGGGCAGCAGGCTTTTATTTGTTTCATCGAGTGAAGTCTACGGAAACAGAGAGCGCTTTTCCTATGATGCCGGAGGCGAGATAGCGGAGGATGAATATGGATATGTCGATATCCTTAGTTCAAGATCATGTTATCCTTCGGGAAAGAGGGCGGCTGAGAGCCTGTGTGCAAGCTATATCGATGAATATAGCGTAGATGCCGTTATTGTAAGGCCGGGATATATCTACGGGCCTACGATAAATCCTACAGACAGCAGGGCATCTGCTGCATTTACACTTGATGCGGCTGCGGGAAGAGATATCATCATGAAGAGTAAGGGCGAGCAGCTTAGATCGTATTGTTATATGCTTGACTGTGCATCGGCTCTTTTGAGCGTGTTATTAAATGGAGAATGCGGCGAAGCATATAATATCTCAAACAAAGATTCAATTGTGACGATACGTGATGTGGCTGAGTGTCTTGCCAAAGCTAGCGGCGTTAAAGTTGTATTTGAGATTCCTACGGACGAGGAGAAAAAGAGCTTTAATCCCATGAAAAACTCGGTCCTTGATGCGGCAAAGCTTGAGAATCTCGGATGGAAAGCTCATTTTGGCCTCGATGAAGGAATTATGAGAACGCTTCGGTTCTTATGATTTCGGCCTTTTTATGGAAGGTTAAAATCACTGACAGGCAGACAGATGCAGGCTCCGTCTGATTTTTGAAGGAGTATTCCGTGATATTCTCCGGTTGCATCAAAAAGTCCGCTTCCTGACATACCTTCCTCGACATCGCACATGCAATAGATAACGTCGTGACCGATCATTGGATTAAATACCGAGGGAGTATCGACGATTCCCATTGAGGATGTATTTGTCAGGGTATCTATTATGAATATCTGCTCCTCGCAATCGGGGAGCTCTTTTGAAGGACGTACGCTTCTGTAAGAGGCTACGTCTTTTTTGTTTGCTCTTATTGAGGCGCGGTCGACTTCGATAAGAGCAATGTCTTTTACATCATCTCTGAAAGTTACCGTGCCTTCACAGGTTGCGCCGTCAAAGAAGGTAATAGTGCAATTATCTTCTGCGGCGACGTGAGATGCGGTGACAATCTTTATACTTTTTTCGGTAATCGCCCAGATATTGCCGCTACCCATGTAATCACCCGATTCTATCTTGGTTGATGATGGGGAGACAACGTCGATCGCGATATTTATGTCTGCATCTTTTTCGGGAATCTCATCTGTCAGATATCTTTTTAAAGGTTTGCTGTCATCGTGGAAAAGCCTGATGAACAGCGGGATTGCCACGAGTAGAACAAGTACTGATATGAGAATAAAAAAATTTTTTTTATTTTTTTTTATTTTCTGCAACATTTTTCATTCCTCTGTTGTTTATAAAGTAAAGCAGCCAAATTATTATAACAAAAAGCTGCACGGAGGGAAAATTATGAAAAAGACAATCAGAAAAGGTTTAAATGGAATCGTGAGCATGGCGCTTGCAACAAGTTTACTCGTTGGATGCGGCGGGGCTAGTACTGCGCCGGCTACTGAGGCGGAGAGTCCGTCTTATTCGAATCAAGCTACTGATGAAGCTTGCAAAAATGCAGCAGAACCTATGGAGGGAGAATACAATAGCTGTGAAGAACCCTATGAGTATTTTGAACCTGAGAATAATGAGACTTATGAAAAGCCTGATGAAAACGGAGCTACACTTGTAAGCGCCAACCCGCTCTCGACATTTGCTATGGATGTGGATACTGCATCTTATGCAAATGTAAGACGAATGATCGAAGATGGATATACCAAGGAGAGTATTCCTGCCGATGCTGTAAGACCTGAGGAGTTTTTGAATTATTTTTCATATGATCTTAATGCACCTAAGAACGGTGATGTGTTTGGGGTTACTACTGAGATCTCGGAGTGCCCTTGGAATAAGGATCACAAGATGATGTTTGTCGGACTTAAGACGGGAGGTATGGATACGGAAGAGATCCCTGTGAGCAATCTTGTATTTCTTATCGACGTTTCCGGTTCAATGAAATCTGATGACAAGCTTCCTCTTCTCAAGAAGAGTCTTAATGAGCTTGTTGACAATTATGCAGGTGAGGGAAGATTATCTATTGTTACATATTCGGGAGAAGAGAAAGTTCTTTTAGAGGGTGAGGATCTTAATAACAAGAAAGAGATAAAAAGAGCGATCAACGGCCTTACTGCAAACGGATGCACCAACGGACAAAGGGGCATGGAGAGAGCATATGAGATAGCTGCAGAAAACTTTGTTGAAGGTGGAGTAAACAGAGTCATCATGGCCACAGACGGAGATCTCAATGTTGGAATCTCAGATCCCGACGATCTTGAGAATTTTATTAAAGAGAAAAAAGAAACAGGTGTATTTTTATCGGTACTCGGCTTTGGAACAGGAAATATAAAGGATGCAAGCATGCAGAGACTTGCGGATTGTGGAAACGGTAACTATTCTTATATCGATTCCATGATGGAGGCAAAAAAGGTTCTCGTGGAAGAGATGAGCGCAACCATGGTTACTGTTGCAAAAGATGCAAAGATACAGGTTGAGTTTAATCCCAAGAAGGTTAACAGCTACAGACTTATCGGATATGAAAACAGACAGCTTGATGCGGCTGATTTTAACGATGACAAGAAGGATGGCGGAGAAGTCGGCGCAGGACACAGCGTTATAGCTTTGTATGAGATCACAACAGCATACAGCGAGAAAGCGATCAATCTCAAGTATCAGGATGGCGACAAGAAGGATTACGGCGATGAGTATGCGACTGTAAATGTAAGATACAAGGAGCCCGAAGGATCTGAGTCAAAGCTTTCAAGCTATGCGGTTTCTGATTCGGATGTCAAAGATGCAAGTGACAATATGAAATTTGCGCAGATCGTTGCGGAGTTTTCACTTATTCTTTCAGACAGTGATTATAAGGGTGATGCCAGCTTCGATCATGTAATAAATACATATTCCGAGATCGGAAAGAGGGATGAATACAAGGATGAGTTTATCCAGCTTGTAAGGATGGTGGCTAAGAGAGAACTATAAATGTTATAATATCTATGTTATCTGTAATGTGCATGGAAGCGCTGATTTAGTGTTTTTATATCATGGGAAATTGTTTTTCTGTGAATAACAGGTGATGACATGGAGAATAATAGAGACAGAGCGGCGGCTCTTTTGGAGAAGTACGGAAATGCCATACTTCGGGCGGCGTATTCTTATCTTCACAATATGGAAGATGCGGAGGATATTTTGCAGGATACGCTTATACAGTATCTGAAATCGGGCTCGGAATACAATGATGAAGAGCACGAGAAAGCATGGCTTTTACGAGTCGCCATCAATCTTAGCAAAAATAAGATAAAGTATAACAAGATAAGGGAAACCGACGAACTCATGGAGGGACTGGTTTCCGAAGAAAAAGAGGAACTCTCTTTTGTATGGGAGGCTGTGAAATCCCTTCCTGAGAAGTATGTATCAGTGGTTCATCTATACTATCAGGAGGGGTACTCCACCGCCGATATTGCAGGTATTTTGAACAAAAAAGAATCGACCGTCAGATCGGATCTAAAAAGAGCGCGGGATAAGCTAAAGAAAATTTTGAAGGAGGAATATGACTTTGGGTAAATACAATGAGTTAATGGAAAATATTGTCGTTACTGAAGACATGAAAAACAGAATCCTTCATAATATCGAGATCGAGTTGGACGGGGAAAATTCAGGTGACGGTAAAGAGAGTAACGATAATGTAATTTCAATAGATAATGCAATTGAAAATAAGAAAGTGCGTAAGTTTGACAGGGAGATTCGCGGAAGATGGGCGAGTTACGCAGCTGCGGTACTGGTTCTTTTACTTAGCGGAGTTGTTGTAAGAAGTGTTATAGGTGACAGCAGTCATAGCAACAGTTCTTCTATTATGGGAGATGCGAGTGCGGATGCGGCTCCGGCGCAGGAAGCCATGGAAGAGGCGGCATCCGAAGAACCTATGGATAATTCGTGGCAGATTGATAGTGCGGAACCTGTTGCAAAAGACAGTGCGAGACCGAAGTCCACTTATGAAGCGGAAGAAGGAGCAGCAATGGCTGAGGCTGATTATGTACTGAGTATCAAGATAAGAAGAGCGGGTGCGTCGGATGAATCTGTGGATATGTATGAGTCTATAGATGTCGGTGAAGTTGTATACAGCGGAATTTCAGAGCTTGTTGTAAAAAAGATCACGGATAACGAAATTGTATTTACATCTGATGGAGGTCTGATAGAACCAAATGAAAATGGCAGCATTAATCTTAACGCGACACCGCCAAAAACTTTTACTGTAAAAGCAGGTGAAGAGAAGGTGCTGGTGACACAGACAACCGATGGAAGTGATAAGATAACGATTTCTTATAACGGTATGTGAAGAGCCGGTTTTGAAATTTTTGTAAAAAGGTTTTTGTATGATTGTAGGTTTAATTTATTTGGTGTTCGGACTTTTATATTTTGCAGTATGGCTCACAATATGCATGGCTAAATATAAAAAGTGGAGTGAAAGAAAAAAGAATTGTACGCAGGAATTATCGGTAAGAGTTGTTGACATTCTTGAGAAAAAGACATCCCGTGGAGGCATGATATATAAGCCTGTTTTCATGCCTGCCGATCCTGCAAATCTTTTGGTAATAGACTCGGCTTATTATTCCAATCTTGTATCTTTTGAGATTGGGGATACGGTAGAACTTCTTATCAATCCCGAGAATCCAACTCAGTTTTTGTATAAGGACGATTCTTTGAATAAGGGGAAAACAGCGGATATAATAGGCTGCTGTTTGCCTGTTATTTTCTTTGTTGTATATTTGATCTTGAGCAGAAGATGATAAAAAACTTCCCCACGGCTGTATTTGCACGCCATTGGAGAAGTTTTTTTGTTTTTATTTATCCGGATCGTCGGTGATCCGGTAACCTTCACTATACTCGTAAATGTCTTCGAGATGTTCATAATTTCGCATTTCATCATCGTAAATTTCCCCATAAATAAGGAAAGCCACATAGCCGAAGCTATGTGGTTGTGGAAAAAATATTATAAAAAAGTTCCATAGATAAGATAGCATATAGTGAGTTGTATGTCAAATTAAAAATAACATTTTATTCAAGGATGCTTGGAGACTGGATTCGACGCAAACTATTGAGAATAAAGGAAAGTGTAACGAGGGAAATATGCGTGTGTTTGCATTAATGGCCTAATTTGTGTTAAAATGTTAATAACTCATTAAGAAAAAAACAGCAAAAAAAGAGATGTGCATATAAGGCTATATTCAGGAGTGCACATCGAGAAGAAATGGGGTGAATTATTATGGGCGAAGTTATAGAAGCAAGTATAGCGAGTGCAGATCGCTTGATGTATATTAAGCTTTTGAATTTTTTACAGGATTTTGCGGATGTTGAACCGGAGAAATATGAGATACATATAAAGGATGACTGGAATAATTTAAATGAATGTAATCTGTATGCTTTGTCTGAAATCGAAGAATGGATTGATACAAAGATCATAAGCATAATCGGAAATGCAGAGGCCGGAACAATAGGACTTTACATTGAAAAGGACGGACAGATCTACACTTACGATTTCTGGCTTAATCAGGGAAATGAGATAGATGATGACAAGTATTCCGAATTCAAAAAAGAAGTGGCAGAACTCCTTGAGGGCATGAAAATGGATCTGGCCTGTGTCGGAAGAGAGATGTTTGTTGATTATTCCAAGGGTTATGACAGCGCGATAGAAGACAGCAGCGGAATTGATTATATTATTGCTTCGGAAAATGTTGAAAAGAATTATCATATCAGTACAACGATCAAACGCAAGAAAAGTAAACCTGAATATTTGGTTGTGTGAATAAACTAAGTTATTAGTAAAAAAGCTCGGAATCATGAAAACAGATTCTGAGCTTTTTCTTTTGCTTGTTGTATAAGTTTAAGAGAGTAGGACTGTAAGCCGGGTTATGTCGTGGATGATCATCTATCTAGGACTGTCGTCGCCGACAGCCTCAAGCGACCCACCTGAAAGCGAACCGGGCCGGCTCATGGCTTTCTTTTCGGTCTTGCTTCGGATGAGGTTTACATGGCTACCGGTGTTACCACCGGCACGGTAGTCTCTTACACTGCCTTTCCACCCTTACGGATCAGTGAGGCGGTCACTCGGAAAGCAAGCTTTCCTCGTTACACGGCATTCGCCGTATGTCTATGGCATGATATGTCGTCTTGCATGCAAGCATGCATCCGACAATCATTCCATAGCCAGCCCGCCTCATTGCTAACGCGGTATATCTCTGTTGCACTGTCTCGGGAGTTGCCTCCGCCAGACGTTATCTGGCATCCTGCCCTGTGAAGCCCGGACTTTCCTCTCCCATGCCCTTTCGTCTGCATGGCAGCGATCATCTATCCTACTCAAGCCTATATAATACCATAAAATCAATTTTTTACAACAACTTTTGCAATACCAAACTTAAGGCTATATGATAAAATTAATTCCAGCATGAAAGTGCTTACATTAGGTCAAGATTTGCAAGTTTTTGCAATGAAAACGTACAGACAAGGAAAATATTTTCAAGTATCATAGCTTTAACAAAGATTTTTTTATTACTGCAATGGGCAGTGGATCGGAGATGCTATGGAACTTAGAACTGCATGTTCACCCAGAGATGAGAAGAACTACGACACTTCAAGGCTTAGGGAAGAATTTCTTATTGATGACCTTTTTGAGCCGGATGAGATTAAACTTGTATATAGTCAGATTGATAGAATAATTACCGGATCGGCAGTTCCTGTTAAGGAGGAATTACATCTTACTGCAGGAGACGAGCTCAGGGCGGAGTATTTTTTACAACGCAGAGAGATGGGAGTTATCAATATTGGCGGAGACGGTGTGATCGTCATTGACGGCAAGAAGTATGATGTTGACTACAAACAGGGAATGTATATAGGAATGGGAGCAAAAGAGATTTCTTTTGCAAGTAAGGAGGCTTCAAAGCCCGCCAAGTTCTATATCAACAGCGCACTTGCACATAAGAATTATCCGACGGTTCTTATTAAGAGAGAGGGCACACCTTCTGAGGATGTTGTCATTATCAAAGATGAGAACAAGAAAGAATTGGGAAGTCTTGAACAGTCCAATCACAGAGTCATCAACAAATATATTCTTCCGGGGCAGGTTGAATCTTGTCAGCTCGTAATGGGAATGACTGAACTTAAGCCGGGCAGTGTTTGGAACACGATGCCATGTCATACTCATGACAGAAGAATGGAAGTTTATCTTTACTTTGATATTCCTGAGGATGCTCTCGTTATGCATTTTATGGGAGAACCTTCAGAGACAAGGCACATTGTTATGAGAAATGAACAGGCAGTTATCAGTCCGAGCTGGTCTATTCATTCGGGATGCGGAACACAGGCATACACATTTATCTGGGGTATGGTCGGAGAGAATCAGGCTTTCGACGATATGGATGATTGTGATATGGCAGATATTAGGTGATCGGAGGTATAGATATGCAGGATTTTTTGAAGAATTTTTCACTTGAAGGTAAGGTTGCCTGGATCACAGGCGCTTCATACGGACTTGGCCTTGCTTATGCCGTAGCTTTTGCGCAGAGCGGAGCTAAGGTGGTATTTAATGATATAAACCGTGAACTTGTTGATAAGGGATTGGCAGAATATGAAAAACTGGGCATCGAGGCATTCGGTGCAGTTTGTGATGTTACGAAAGAAGATCAGGTAAAAGATTTTGTTGCTCAGGTTGAGAAGAATGTGGGAACAATTGACATTCTCGTTAACAACGCCGGCATCATCAAGAGAATACCGATGATCGATATGACTGTTGAACAGTGGAATCAGGTCATAGATGTTGATCTTACGGGACCTTTTATCTGTTCAAAAGCGGTACTTCCCGCTATGATAGAAAAGGGAAGCGGTAAGATCATAAATGCATGTTCAATGATGTCTGAATTCGGACGTGAGACGGTGTCTGCATATGCTGCGGCAAAAGGCGGACTTAAGATGCTCACAAGAAATATCTGTTCCGAGTACGGACAGTACAACATTCAGTGCAATGCCATAGGACCCGGATATATTGCAACTCCTCAGACTGCTCCTTTGAGAGAAAAACAGCCTGACGGATCAATGCATCCTTTCGACAGATTTATCCGTTCCAAAACACCTGCACAGAGATGGGGCAAGACTGAGGACCTTATGGGACTTGCGGTATTTCTTGCTTCGCCCGCTTCTGATTTTATCAACGGCCAGGTTATCTACATTGATGGAGGAATTACGGCTTATATCGGACAGGATCCGAGCAATCTGGATCCGGCTAAGATGCAAGATGTGGATTGATAACATCTTTGTTTAAATCCATTAGTTTATAAAGAGAAAGGCGAAAAAAATGGATAAGATTTGTGAAGAACTTTACAAAATTGGTATTGTGCCCGTTATAGCGATCGACGATGCAAAGGATGCAGCTCCTCTTGCAGAGGCACTCATTAAGGGTGGACTTCCCGCAGCAGAGGTTACATTCCGTACAGCTGCAGCAGAGGATGCTATCAGAATTATTTCTGAGAAATATCCCGAGATGATCGTCGGTGCAGGAACTGTTCTCAACGCAGAGCAGGCAGACCGTGCGAAAGCAGCAGGAGCTAAGTTCATCGTAAGCCCCGGATTCAACAGATCAAATGTTGAGTACATTCAGAGCATCGGTGTGCCGGTAGTTCCCGGAACAGCAACACCGGGAGAGGTAGAGCAGGCTATAGAACTTGGCCTTGATTGTGTAAAATTCTTCCCTGCCGAGCAGAATGGTGGTATTGCCAAGATTAAGGCTATGGCAGCTCCTTATACAAAGATGCACTTCATGCCTACAGGTGGTGTAAACAAGAACAACCTCAATGATTACCTTAGCTTTAATAAGGTATTCTGCTGTGGCGGAAGCTGGATGGTTAAGAAGGATCTTATCTCAGCAGGAAAGTTCGATGAGATAGAAGCTATGACAAGAGATGCTGTTAATGCAATGCTCGGATTCACTATGAAGCATATCGGAATCAACGAGACAGATGCGGCAGCTGCTGAGTCTGTAGCAGATAAGTTTGATTCACTCTTTGGATTCAACAAGAAGGTTGGCAATTCTTCTGTATTTGCCGGCAGCGTAATTGAAGTTATGAAGGCAAAGGGACGCGGAGCAAACGGACACATTGCAATCGGAACAAACAATGTGGACAGAGCTGTTTACCACCTTGGTAAGCAGGGTGTTAAGTTCGATGAGTCATCATTTAGCTATGATGCCGACAACCACCTTAAGGTTGCATATCTTGCCGATGAATTCGGCGGATTCGCTGTACACCTTGTACGTAATTGAGCTGGTTAGAACGTCTTCCGGCGAGCAAAGCGAGAGCGGAAGTTCATTATTATAGTTATTTATAGAGAGAGGAATATACTATGTCAAAGAAAGTTGTTACATTTGGTGAGATCATGCTGCGTCTGCAGCCCGATAATTATTTAAGATTTGTTCAGGTTGACCACCTTGAAGCTACATTTGGTGGCGGAGAAGCTAACGTATCAGTTTCTCTTGCAAACTACGGACTTGATTCTGTATATGTTACAAAGCTTCCTAAGCACGAGATTGGTCAGGCTGCCGTTAATTCACTCAGAAAGTTCGGCGTTGACACATCTAAGATCGCAAGAGGCGGTGACAGAGTAGGTATCTACTACAACGAGAAGGGTGCTTCACAGAGAGGTTCAAAGTGCATTTATGACCGTGCGCATTCAGCTATCGCTGAGGCAGTTCCCGCTGACTTCAACTGGGATGAGATCTTCGAGGGTGCTGAGTGGTTCCATTTCACAGGAATTACTCCCGCTGTAAGCGATTCTCTTGCAGAGATCACACTTGAAGCTGCTAAGAAGGCTAAGGAGCACGGACTTACAGTATCATGCGACCTTAACTACAGAGGAAAGCTCTGGAGCAAGGAGAAGGCAGGCAAGGTTATGGCTGAGCTTTGCCAGTATGTAGATGTATGTATCGCTAACGAAGAGGATGCTGATGACGTATTCGGAATTAAGGCTTCTTCAACTGACGTTACAACAGGTAAGCTTAACAGAGAGGGCTACATCGAAGTTGCTCAGAAGCTTACAGAGAGATTTGGATTTAAGAAGGTTGCTATCACACTTCGTGAATCACTCTCAGCAAATGACAACAACTGGAGCGCAATGCTTTATACAGACGGACAGGCTTACTTCTCAAAGAAGTATGCACTTCGTATTGTTGACCGTGTCGGCGGCGGAGATTCATTCGGCGGCGGACTTATCTACAGCTGCGTAAACGGATTTGATCCTCAGGCAACAATTGAGTTTGCAGTTGCTGCATCTGCACTTAAGCATTCTATCGAGGGCGACTTCAACCTTGTTACAGTTGATGAGGTTAACAAGCTTGCAGGCGGCGATGGATCAGGACGTATTCAGAGATAATTATTTTTTTATAAATTTTTTTTAATAACATTAGCACCGCGCATTGTTAAATGTGCGGTGTTTTTTGTATAATGTATATGCGAAAGTTTGAAACAAAGATATGTGAGGAATCGGAAACATGAAATTTGATAAGACAGTCAATACATTTTTGACTTTATTATCGATATTGATGATATTGATAACAGCATTTTATGTAGAAAGACTAATTACTCAAAATAACGTTTCATCTGTGTATACAAGTAAATTGAGTCTTACAGGTGCTAAGCTTTCGGATCATCTATATGCAAAGGTCTCAAAGAATGTTAATCAGGAATCAAATCGTGGTACTTTGACTCAGTATGAGATCGAGATCGTAAATGCGGGAGATACGGATATCACAAACTGGGAGCTTACTATGCCGTTTCCTCAGGGGCCGAAGCTGGTGGATGTTCGAAACGTTGAAGCATCTCATGACGGTGAAGGCATTCATTTTTTGCCTCTTTATAACAATATAACTATCAAGGCTGGAGAGAGTATTGATTTTAGTATGTCAATCTTTGATCCCGGTATTTATGTGCCTACGAGTATGACTATTACCGGATTCAGGATGTCGACTTCGGGAAGCACTCTCGGAAGCAGGCTTATCTTTGCGCTTTTTGTTGTATGGATCGTTTTCTGTGTCAGCTACATGGTTGTGAAATACAATTCAATAAGCTTTTTGAAAAAACAGAAGAATGATATCAGGATTATTCTCCAGTCAATGAATACATTCATTAGTTTCATTGATGCCAAGGATCCCTATACAAGGGGCCATTCAAGAAGAGTTGCGATGTATGCGGCTGAGATTGCAAAGAGAATGCACCTTGCCGAGTCAGAGATACAGAATGTCTATTACGCGGGTCTTTTGCATGATGCAGGTAAGATCAGTGTTCCGGATGCTATTCTTAATAAGCCCGGAAAGCTCACCAATGAGGAGCGACAGCTTATTCAGAATCATACAGTTGCCGGCGGTAATATGCTTAAGCAGTTATCGTCACTTAAGGGTGTCAGAGAGACGGCTCTTTATCATCATGAGAGATATGATGGAAAGGGATATCCCGAGGGACTTAAGGGTAATGAGATTCCTCTTTATGCCAGAATAGTCGGTGTTGCGGATTCTTACGATGCGATGTCCAGTAACCGTGTATACAGAAGACATCTGAGTAAGGATGAGATTATTGAAGAAATGCAGAAGGGATCGGGAAGTCAGTTCGATCCTGATATTGTTACATACATGGTTGATATGATCAATGACGGTTATGTTAACGTTGTTAAGATGGAAACAGCTGAAGATGAAGGCGGAGATGATAAGCTTCATATCAGTGAAGAGGATATACCGGGACTTTACATGGGATTATAATTATGAAAGGAGCTTGGGGATTGCCTCAGGATGAGAAGAAGCGAGGGAATAGTAGATTTGCGCATCTTGATCTGCTTAGATTGATTGCGTGTTTTTTGGTTGTATTTAATCATACGGAAGGTTGCATAAAACTATATGAGTATAATGCGGGGGCATTGACGATTATATCGTTTGTGCGCCTTTTTATAGCAATGATCGTAAAGATAAATGTTCCTGTCTTTTATATGATAACAGGGAGTCTGCTGCTTAACAGGGACAGGGGCTATAAAGATATATTTGGCAGGTTTTTTAAAATTCTTGCGATACTTTTGATATTCAGTATCGTAGCGCATTTCTGTTATACAGGAGAATTCTATTTTCCCGGGTTTTGCAGGAATTTTGCTTCGGCATCCGTTGACGGTGCAGGACCGTATTGGTATCTTTACACATATTTGGGGATTCTTTTGATACTTCCATTTTTAAGATCGATAACGGTAAGAATGAAAAAACAGGATGTATTATATCTTTTGGGTGTCAGATTGGTTATTGGTGCCTTAATTCCTATGTCGTTTTTGATAGTAAACGGTATTGCAGACAGCGAAATGCATATTGCGTCTGAGTTTAGTCCGGTTATGGTAATAGTGGATTGTGTCTTTTATCCTCTTATAGGTTATGGGCTCGACAGATGCTTTGATGAAAATGAAGAGCCATATTTTAACAGGAAAATGCTTGTGATTTTGTTTGTGGTAGCGGATATACTCGGAGTGATGGCTTTTCTTATATCAAAGTCCGGAGAATCGTTTGACGGATTTGTATTTATCATGGTAATCTCAGTTTTCGCCTTTGTAAAAAGGACGTTTTCAAAAAGCAGTCAACGTGCGAATAAAATCATTTCCGGTTTGGGCGCTCTGACATTTGGAATATATCTTCTGGATCCTGTTATAGGACCTTTTTGTAAAGAATTATTTGATTTTAAAGGCGATTATAAGACCTTTTGGTCTTCAATAATATATTGTATTTTTTCAATGTCTGTCGGCGGATTGTTGACATTCCTTTTTAAGTCATTACAAAGGAATTATATTCAAAAAATGCATAAATAAAAAAGCGAAGCTTATTTTCGTTTTTTTTCTTGACATACTTCGGCAGTCGTAGTATATTTACTACGACAGGCATAGTATGGATTTTTTATATCTCAAGAGGAGGTTGTAGATGGTAGAGATTAGCAGTGATGTCATTAGAGGGTATAATGACACGATGATTCTGTTTATTTTGATGGAAGAACCATCCTATGGCTACGAAATATCTAAAAAGATAAGGGCACTGTCTGAAGAAAAGTACATAATCAAGGAAACAACTCTTTATTCTGCATTTACCAGAATGGAGAAGAACGGATATGTCGAATCTTACAGCCAGAACGCTGATAATGGTAAGAAAAGAACATATTACAAGATAACAGAGAGTGGTAAGAATTATTACCATGAAAAGTGTCTTGAATGGTATCTTACTAAGGAAGTTGTAGAGAACTTTATCAGAGGAGATAAGTAATGGAAACAATAAAAAACTATTTAGAGTCTATGTTTGCAAATTTACCTAATACTCCTGAAGTATTGCGTGCCAAGAATGAGCTTCTAAGCATGATGGAAGATAAGTTTACCGAGCTTATATCTGAAGGAAAATTGCAAAATGAAGCTGTGGGAATAGTAATATCAGAATTTGGAAATCTTGAGGAACTTGCTGAATCACTTGGTATAGAGGGTGTTGTCGGCGGTAATGATACCGAACAAAGGCGCCTTGTCACCAATGAAGAAGCAATGAACTATATATATGATGCTTCACAGAATAGAATGCTTATTGGATTCGGAGTAATGCTTATTATCTTTTCTCCGATCTGCCCTATCATCTTAAATGATATCGGTGCGGCATTCCTTTTTATTGTCGTGAGTATAGGTGTGGGCCTTATTGTATGGGCCAATATCAGGATGTCTCAGTGGAAGTTTTTGGACAACACACTTTGCTGTATCGATTATTCAACGGCGGATTACATATACAATGCCAAGAAGAACAATATGATGAGCAAAGCGCTAATGCTTACCATCGGGATAATGTTCTGTATTGTGAGTGTAGTACCCGTAATATTTTTTGAAGAAATGTTTTCATCTAAAGGCTTATATTATGTAATGATAGGACCTGCTATGTTATTTGTTATCGTAGGTATCGGAGTTCTTTTGATAATTGCATCGAGCGCCAAGGATGGAGCATATGCAAAGCTTCTTTCATTAAACGGTACGGGAACGGTTGCCGGAAGTTATGAGGCTGTTCGCGCCGAAAAAGAGCCTTATGTTGACAAGAAAGCTGCTGCAGGAGTGATGTCGGTGTATTGGAGAACCGTTACCTGCATATATATTATATGGAGCTTTATCTCTTTTGACTGGCATATTACATGGATTATATGGCCTATTGCATCAGTTTTCCATGGGATAATAAAGACGATTTTTAATACTAAGTGGTGATAGGGGAAATAAATGAAAAAGATATATTTGATAGTACTGGCAGCAATTACGGTTGTTGCGGTGATTTTTGGGACTGCTTATCACATGTACGGATTTTTTGGAAATAAAAACGTTTCAGGTGAAGTTGTAGATGTCAGTTATGACTTTGAAGATATTGAGAAGATAGATGTTGATGCCGGACTTATTGATATGAATATTATTGCGGGAGATAAGTTTTCGGTAAGTTTCTCGGGATACAAAGAGCTTTTGCCTGAGATTAAAGAAGACAATAAGACTCTTGTCGTATATCAGAAAACAGCAGACAATAACGGTGTTAATCTTTTTAAACCACAGAAAAGAAATCTGCATGGCGTTGACAATGTGCTGACAATAGTGGTTCCTGCCGGTGTGGAGCTTGATGAGATCGATTTTGATTGTTCTCTCGGAGATGCCGATATTACAAAGGTTTCGGCGAAAAAGATGGATATTGAATGCGCATTGGGGGATATTGATCTTATTGAGCTGACAGTTGATGAACTTGTATTAAATGCAGATATGGGCGATGTGTCTTTGAAAAACATAGATGTAAAAGACATCAATGCCAAGCTTGCAATGGGAAATTTTGATGCAAAACTTGTAAAAGATATTTCAGAATATGGCTTTGACCTTGATGTTTCAATGGGAAAATGTAAGGTTGGCGGACAAACCGTTTCGAATAAGTACAGTAATTCCGGAAGCGGTGGGACAATCAGCGTTTCGTGCGATATGGGCGATGTTGATATCAAATAATCGTTTACCATAGATTTTTTTGGCAAAAGAATAATTGAAAGAATGAGACCTCTAAGGTATAATCAATAGCGTAGGAAATACTGTTTGCTTCGGTATTTGCTTATAAATTGTTTTTTTGTGAGGTTTATATGTCATCTATTATCCAGACAAATCAGGTTTTTAACAACGAGATACCTTTTTGCAGGGTTTATAGCATTGATTCTAAGAAGATGCTTGAAGAGAGGTTCTTGGCACATAGGATTTCATATTTTATAGAATGGCAGGATAAGTCTTTCTTGCAGAGATTGTTTGACAGGAAGGGCAATAAGATTGTTTGCACATTCAAGATAAATAAAAATGAGCTTGTGAGAGCAAAAGAGCTTTCCGAAGGAATTGAAGGAATTAAATTCAAGGATTACGGAGATCTAAAGGATGCTGATCGCATACGCAGAAGAAGCGAGGCTGTTAAATCTCAGCCGGATCCTATGATATTACCTGCTTTAAAGATTGAAGAAATATCTGACGATGAATGATAAATGAGTATGCAGAGTAGGGGAGACGTTGTTTCCTCTACTTTTTATTTTGTTTTGATAGGAAATGCCTATCAAATATAACACTTTTTGGAGTTTTTTATGAACGATAGAAAAAATAAGATTAAAAAGAATATTGATAAGACAAAGCCTGTACGTAAGCCGGTAAAAGGGAATATTGCAAGGGAGAATACGATAGGGACCGGGCGAAAGAAAGCAGATTATAGGCAAGGCGGCAATGACAATAATGTAGCCGTAAAGAAGAGCAGATGCCCTTATTTTAAGAAATGCGGAGCTTGTCAGATGATAGACACGCCTTACAAGAAACAGCTTAATTTAAAGCATGCGCGTCTTGCGGAGCTTCTTGAGCCTTATACTAAGGTTGAATCATTTATCGGAATGGAGAGCCCTGAGCATTACAGATGCAAGGTTCATGCGGTATTTACACATGACAGAAAGGGAAATCCCGTATCCGGAATATACAAAGAGGGAAGCCATGATGTAGTGCCTGTTGACAACTGCCTTCTCGAAGATAAAAAGGCTGATGCGATCATTGCATCAATAAGAGGTATGCTTCGATCATTTAAGATCAAGACCTATGATGAGGACAACGGTTTTGGTCTTCTTCGTCATGTTCTTATCAGAATTGGTAAATATAGCGGGGAGATAATGGTTGTACTTGTGACTGTATCGCCTATTTTCCCTTCCAAGAATAATTTTGTTAAGGCACTTCGAAAGGAACATCCTGAGATAACAACTATTGTTCTTAATGTAAATGATAAGCAGACAAGCATGATTTTGGGAGATAAAGAGAAGCCTCTCTACGGTCCCGGATTCATTTATGATACATGCTGCGGAATGAAGTTCAAGATCAGTCCCAAGTCTTTTTACCAGGTAAATCCTGTGCAGACGGAGCTTTTATATAAGACTGCTATTGATATGGCGGACTTTTCGGGCGATGAGGTCGCTCTTGACTGTTACAGCGGAGTCGGAACCATCGGAATAATTGCAAGTCCGCACGTAAAAGAAGTTATAAGCGTAGAATTAAACGGTGATGCGGTAAAAGATGCCATATTAAATGCCAGGATAAATGAGGTTAAGAATATCACCTTCTACAAAAACGATGCGACCAAGTTTATGCAGCAGATGGCAGACTCGGGTGACAAAGCGGATGTTGTTTTCATGGATCCGCCAAGATCCGGTTCAACTATTGAATTCATCAATTCAATGATCAATCTTTCGCCGAAGAAGATTGTATATATATCCTGCAGTCCCGATTCACTTGCAAGAGACCTTGAGCATATAACAAAGGGCGGCTACAAAGTAAAAAAGGCGATACCTGTTGATATGTTTCCTTTTACCAGAAGCATAGAAACGGTCGTTCTCTTAACGAGAACGACCGCTTAAGAGGTTGTTAATGGCGATAATTATTTTTCCGGCCTGATAAGGTAAGATGTATACGGTGGAATGTCGAGACCGCCTCCAAAGTCTATATCTTCGCCTGTTATTAGGTCGACGCCGCATCCGGCGCCTGCGTTAAAATCTGCGTGGAAGGGTGCTTCATCGGCATTTATCACGGTGAGTATTCGTTCGCCTTCGCATGCGCGCTGGAAAATACATTGCCTGTTGGTCAGAAGAAGCGAAGAGAAGTCTCCGTAGTTCAAAGCCCGGGATCCTGATTTTGCTTCGCATAGCTTTGCAATATGATCTGTCAGTTCGTTCCATTCAGGCTTTTCAAAACATGGTCTTAGTGCAGGATCTCCCATGGATTTATCGGCTTTTTCTCCCCACTCACTTCCGTAGTAGATTGTAGGTATGCCCGGCATTCCGAACATAAGAGTATATATCAGTTTTAAGTGCTGCGGACGGGTGAGGATACTTGCAATCCTGCTAACGTCATGATTATCTACAAATGACAGAAGATGTCTTCCTCTGTACAAGGTCCAGTTCTCCGGACCGAACTGTCGAAGCAGAGAATGAACGATTTCGAACAGATTCATGCTGTTGAGAGCGGAGAACATTCCCTTATAGCATTCATAGTTTGTTGCACTGTGACACAGATCGTCACCCATGATCCTGTTATAGTCACCGCCTATCATTTCTCCCGTGAGATAAAAATCCTCTTTCATTGCGGCGGTTTCTCTTCTCAGCGTTCTTATAAAATCCTGATCGAGACAGTAAGCTACATCGAGCCTTAGTCCGTCTATATCAAATTCTTTTACCCAAAATCTGATACTCTCAAGGAGATAGTCTGTTACCTGAGGGTTCCTTAAATTCAGTTTTACGAGGTCATAGTTTCCTTCCCAGCCCTCATACCACAAACCGTCGTTATAGTTGCTGTTTCCGTCAAAATTGATATTGAACCAGTCTTTGTACGGCGAATCCCATTTCTTTTCCAAAACGTCCAGAAAACCAAAGAAACCTCTTCCTGCATGGTTAAATACGCCGTCCAGGATTACTTTTATACCTTCTTCGTGGAGCGCTTTGCATACTTTGGCGAAATCTTCATTGGTTCCGAGTCGCACGTCGATTTTTTTATAATCACGCGTATTGTAACCGTGTGTGTCCGATTCAAAGACGGGATTAAACAAAACGGCGCCGACACCTAGCTTTTTGATATGAGGAATCCAATCAATGACTTTGAGTATCCTGTGTGCCTGTTTTCCGTCGTTTTCAAACGGAGCACCGCAGAAGCCCAGAGGATATATCTGGTAAAAAGAAGTTTCATATGCCCACATGGAAATAGCCTCCTTATTTACAAAATAAAAACTATAAGTTTATTATATAACGATTTAGTTCGATTTTTTAATCAAATTTGAAAAAAACGTGTTGACAATGGGCATACCACGATGTATATTATCTAAGTCGGCTGTTTCAAACGGCCGGTGTGAACAGATGGCGAGATAGCTCAGTTGGCTAGAGCACGCGGTTCATACCCGCGGTGTCGAGGGTTCGAATCCCCCTCTCGCTACTATATGCCGCTTAACCGTTAGGTTAGGCGGTTTTTTAGTTGAATAGGAAATTCCTATTCAATTAAAAATGCTCCGCTATGGATGCGACCGATGTGCAGATGAATTATGCAAGCTAAAGCTTGCGCACATCGGCGTGCAAAGAGTTGTTTTGCAACTCTTTGTTCTTCATCTATACAATGCCAAAAATAAATATTATAATTTATGTATGGGAATACATACACTTATTATTGTAATTTCAGTTCTTGGGATATTGATGTTCGTCTACATGAGAAAGAGCATACAACAACTTTCTACGACACGTATGTTCTGTCTTTTCTTTGTGTTGTCCATGTTGAATATATTGATAGAGATGCTTGAATACTGGGTATTCGGATATCCGGCCGGTTTCTTTCCGTGGTTGAAAGAATTTTCAAGAGGACTTTATCTTATTTTGCTATTGTCTGTAATCTATGCGCTTTCGCTTTACACATTTTCAAGATTTACGAAAGAGAGAGGTGTTTCTCGAAGACATGCGGTCTTGTCTGCGATACCTGCGATTGTCTGCGCCGTGCTTGTTGCTTTGTCTAAGTTTGTATTTGGAGGAACATCGAGTGATATTCTTTTGAATATATGCTATATAATAGGGCTTTTATATGCCGTTTCTTCCGCTGTCCTTGCTATTGTTTACAACGGAAGAGCCGACAGGGAAGTATTTGGCGCAATCTTGGTGACACATCTTATATGGTGCGCTACGTTTATTATCCAGCTTTGCAGAAAAGGAACGCAGGTTTCTTCGCTTGCTATGGCGGCTACGGCTTTGATCGTTTATGTGTCTGTTGAAAATCCCAAAGATTATTACGAGACCAATATGCCCGCCATCAGGAACAAAGATGCTTTGATAGCGATGCTTGCCGAATCTTTTGCGGTTAATAAGCCTTTTCACATAATGTCTGTTATTTTTATCGAAAAGAATATTCTTTTTACTGATTCTGCAAAGAAAGCATTGGAAGATGTGCAGAACAAAGTGGCGGAATTTGCCTGCTCCGATTATCAGCTTCATGCATATCTGTCGAGTTGGAATACGCTTAGTTTTATAACAAAGAAAGCGGATGTTGTTGAGCGTTTTATGTCTGCGATAAACAGTTATAACAGCGGTGGTGCGGTCAATTACAAGCTGAAATTTTCTGTTATTGAAGCACCTGCTGTTGTAAAAGAGCTTGATAAGGCGATGCAGCTTCTTTCTTATGTATCGGGAGAATATGTATATACACAGAATTCTCAGGATATTGTGGTGGACGAAGAAGTTGTCGATAAGATGATCTATAGAAATACAATTGAGGACGTTGTAAGGCAGGCGGTAAAGGATAAGAGCTTTGATGTATATTACCAGCCTATACTGAGTGTCAAAGAGGGTTCTTTTTCATCTGCGGAAGCTCTTGTGAGACTTAAAAGAAAAGACGGCGAAAAATATATATCACCGGAAGATTTTATTCCTATTGCAGAAAAATGCGGACTTGTTCAGGAGATTGACGATCTTGTATTTGAAAAGGTTTGCTCTTTTATTTCAAGAGAGAATCTTATGAGCTACGGTCTTAAAACAATTGAAGTAAATCTGTCGGGAAATGATGCGGTGGATGCCCATACACATGAGAGACTATTCAGAAAAATGGAGAAATACCACATTCCGCCAAATTATATCAACTTTGAGATCACCGACACATCGCATATAACCAAAGATGAGACCTTTAAAGAGAATATCAGGAAAATGCGTGAACAGGGATTTACTTTCTCGATGGACGATTTCGGAACGGGAGACTCTAATCTGTTGGAACTTCTTAAAATGGATTATGTGCTTATAAAGATGGACAGGGAGTTTGTCTGGAATTGTCTCGATCCCGATAAGCCCGATAAGCTCAATGTGCTGAAACATACCATTGATTTTATCAGAAAGAACGGGCTTCACGTGCTGGCAGAGGGCGTTGAGACGCTTGAACAGGCGAAAGTGCTTATAGATAACGGCGTAGAATATCTTCAGGGCTTTTATTATTCACGACCGGTTCCCGAAGACGAATATATTGAGTTTTTAAATGCACAAAAAGGACTGGTTAATAAGACAAATGACGCTTGAAACAGAGAGATTGATCTTACGAAAATGGGAAAATAGCGACGCTGCGGACTTATTCAAGTATGCCAAAGATGAGAGAGTAGGTCCGCAGGCAGGCTGGCCACCGCATAAAGATGAGGCATACAGCAGGGCTATAATCAGAACTGTTTTTGCCAGAGATGAAGTGTATGCGATCTGCATGAAAGAACGCGGCAGAGAGGTTATTGGAAGTATAGGGCTTACGATGGACGGAAGTCCCGAGAGACCACTGGGTGAGAATGAAGCGGAGCTTGGCTATTGGATAGGATACCCATATTGGGGAAAAGGGCTGGCTACAGAGGCTTCTATGGAATTATTAAGGCATGGCTTTGAGGATCTTGATCTTAGCCGTGTTTTTTGTGCTTATTTTGAGGGGAATGAGAGGTCAAAAAAAGTCCAGGAAAAATGCGGGTTCAAACTTCATCACGTGAATCATATGACGAGGGTTGTGCTTCTTGATGAGCTTCGTGTGGAATATGTGAATGTTCTTACTAAAGAAAACTGGAATAAAAAATTTGGGATAAGGGTATGAAAAAAGTGTAAACTTTTGGACGGTTTAGTATTACATAATATATTTTATTGTGATATACTTATTAATGTTCGCGGGGAATTCCAAATAAATATTGAGGAATTCCTTTTTATTCGACGAGAAAGTACTTCGGTTTGAGACTTTGATATTATTTTTGGGAAATAGCATTATATTTTTTTACTGTACACTGAAAGCGCTTACATAAAAGGAGTGTTGGCTGTTTTTTGATAATATTAAGGAGGAACGGAATGCTGAATGTAGGAGAATGCGTAATATACGGTAGCCATGGGCTGTGCAAGGTTCGAGATATTCTCGTTCCGGCTTTTCTTGAAAAGGGAACGGAGAAGCAATATTACATGATGATCTCAGCTGTGGATGCTGGGAGTGTCATTTATGTTCCTGTTGAAGGGGCAGAGGATAAGGTTCGTGATGTCATGAGTGCCGATGATGCGGAAGGACTTATTTGTGACATTGAAGATGTGGAAGAGCTTGAACTTCCTGAAGGCAAGAAAGCTGAACCCGAGATTACGGGAATCATCAAGAGAAATCTTGCGGATGAGATGATGAGTCTTGTAAAGGCACTCCATAAGATCAAGGCAACCCGCGAAGCAGAGGGCAAGAAGTTTGCTTCACTGAACGAGAGATATTTGAATATGGCTGAGAAACTTCTTTATACCGAGATGGCATTCTCATTAAAGACTGAGAGAGAGGCCATCAAGAGTAGAGTAAAAGAAGAGTTGGCGAGACTATTATATGAGACTGTTTAATGCAGTCTCATTCTTTTTGTGTTACAATACATCCTATGGGTAAAACAGTAGAACTTTATTATGAAAGTGCATATATAACCGAATTCGATGCGAAAGTTTTGGAATGCAGAGAAAGAGAAGACGGTAAGTTTGAAGCTGTTCTTGATAAGACAGCTTTTTTTCCTGAGCAGGGAGGTCAAACGCCTGATTTTGGAGTCCTGATAACGGAAGATAATGAAGAATTCACGGTTTCATACACGGGGATTGGTAAGACTTCCGATGGCGCCGGGGATGAGATTTATCATGTGATTGATAAGAGCATTGAGGCAGGGGCTTGCGTCCATGGCAGGATTGACTGGGAGCATCGCTTCAGTAATATGCAGCAGCACACAGGAGAACATATTTTTTCCGGTATAGTAAATTCGAAGTTTGGCTATGACAATGTCGGTTTTCATTTAAGTGATACCGAAGTTACAATGGATTATAACGGCGCTCTTAGCACTGAGGATATAAAAGAGATCGAGAAGAGCGTAAACGAAGCTATATGGAAGAATATAAGAGTGGTAGCAAGCTTTCCTTCCGAAGATGAGCTTAAGTATATTCCTTATCGCAGTAAAAAAGAGCTTTCGGGAGCTATCCGTATTGTGAATATTGAAGGCTATGATTCATGCGCATGTTGTGCTCCTCATGTTGAAAGGACCGGGGAGATAGGATTTTTAAAAGTTGTCTCTGTGCGAAATTACAAGGGCGGCGTAAGAGTAAATATTTTGTGCGGAAAAAGAGCTCTTGAGTTCCTTACTTTAGGGCATGAGATTCTTTCAGGACTTGCGGCGGATTTCACAACTTCTTTTGACAAGGTGTCATCTTCCGTGTCACGTTTAAAAGACGAGAATGCTGCTCTTAAAGCGGAGCTTTACGCTGAGAGAGAAAAGCTTTTGAAATATGAGCTTTCTGAGATCGACAAAGATCTTAAAAATGTATTTCTTTTTAAGAGTGCCGATACGGATATGAATATTATGAGAAAGACTGTAAATATGCTCGCAGAGGAACATGCGGGATTTTGCGGGATGTTTGCGGGGAATGATGCGGACGGTTACAGATATATAATAGCCTCCGGAAAAGACGGCGGCGATGCGCGCAGCGTGGCGCAGCTTCTTAGAGAGAAGTTTGGCGCAAAGGGCGGCGGAAGTAACCTGATGGTTCAGGGAAGCATAGCGGGAGTATCTTTAGATGATATCTCCGAATGCTGCAATAACCTATAAAGTTTTGAGGATGAATAAATTGGTATGAATGTTGGCAAATTCAGTGACTTCAGAGACGGTGTCAGGGATGCGGTTCCTATTTTTCTGGGGTATATAGCGGTTTCTTTTGCATTTGGAATTGAGAGCTCCAAGATTGGAATGACGGTTTTTCAGTCGGCGATGACATCTCTTCTTAATGTCACAAGTGCAGGGCAGTTTTCGGCACTTGAAATAATCGAAAAAAACGGAAGTTTTATTGAACTTGCCGTATTACAGTTTATAATCAATTTAAGATATATGCTTATGTCGGCGGCTTTGTCGCAGAGGCTTAGTCCCAAGATAAGTACTTTGCACAGACTCGGAATTTCTTACGGTGTTACAGATGAGATTTTCGGAGTCAGCGTGCTAAAAAAGGGCGGGCTTTATCCGATGTATTCATACGGGCTTATAACTCTTTCCGTGTCAGGATGGGTTCTTGGAACCGTTCTTGGCGCAATTGCGGGACAGATCATGCCTCAGAGACTTATAAGTTGTTTGGGACTTGCCATTTATGGTATGTTTATTGCGATAATAATTCCCGATACGAAAGAAAATAAGAATGTGCGCGCGGTTGTTATAGCTGCGATGATCTTAAGTACGGCTTTTACGTTTGCACCTTTTCTTAACTGTATTTCTTCGGGATTCAGAATTATAATTATAACAGTGCTTGTTGCAGCATGTGCTGCTGTGGTTGCACCTGTGAAGGAGGAAAAAGATGAGTAATGTCTATGCATACATCCTTCTTATGGCTGTTGTAACCTATGCAATAAGGGCACTTCCTCTTACTCTCATAAGAAAAGAGATAAAGAGTACATTTATAAAGTCTTTTCTTTATTATGTGCCTTATGCTACATTGGCAGCGATGACATTTCCCGCTATTTTATCAGCAACAGACAAGCATGTTTCGGCACTTGCGGGATTTTGCGTGGCGCTTGTACTTGCATTTAACAAAAAGAGTCTTTTGACGGTTGCGGGACTTGCGTGTGCGACGGCTTTTATTGTTGAATTTTTTGTTTAAACGGAGGATATAAAATGCATATAGGAATGGGGTATGATGTTCACCGCCTGGTTCCCGGCAGGGATCTTATTATAGGCGGAGTGAAGATTCCATATGAGAAAGGTCTTTTGGGACATTCCGATGCGGATGTACTTCTGCATGCGATAATGGATGCACTTTTGGGAGCGGCTGCTCTTGGTGATATAGGTAAACACTTTCCGGATACGGATCCAAAATATAAGGGTGCCGATTCGCTGGCACTTATGCGTGAAGTCGGAAAGATGCTTGATGAGAATCATTATCTTATCGAGAATATTGATGCTACGATAATTGCGCAGGCACCAAAGATGAGACCTTATATTGATCAGATGAGACAGAATATCGCCGATGCGCTTGAGATTGAGATAAGTCAGGTAAATGTAAAAGCAACGACGGAAGAAGGACTTGGATTTACCGGAAGCGGAGAGGGAATATCTTCGCAGGCAATATGTCTTTTGACAAGTCCCATAGAACTTCATTCGACAAATGTTACTTTTAATACGGGAGAAGAGCCAAGAAGCTGTTGCGGCGGCTGTGAGAAATAAAAGGACACTATGTTGCGGTAAATAATACTTTTCTCAAGGAGATATAAAACAGATGGCAAATTTTAAGTTTTACAATACACTTACAAGATCGGTTCAGGACTTTGTTCCCAGAGAAGAAGGCAAAGTTACCATGTATACATGCGGACCTACCGTTTATCATTATGCACATATCGGTAACATCCGTACATATATCATGCAGGACGTGCTTATCAAGGCGCTTATGTATGCCGGATATGACGTAAAGCGTGTTATGAACATTACCGATGTCGGACACCTTTCATCGGATGCTGATACAGGCGAAGATAAGATGCTCGCAGGGGCAAAAAGAGAGCACAAGAGCGTTATGGAGATTGCAAAGTACTATACAGATGCTTTCTTTAATGATTTTGACGCTGTGGGAAACAAGCGCCCCGATATTGTTGAGCCTGCGACAAATTGCATACCTGAGTTTATTCATATGGTAGAAGTTCTTCTTGAGAAGGGCTATGCGTATGTTGCCGGAGGAAATGTGTATTTCGACACAAGTAAGCTTGACGATTATTATGTTTTTTCATCTGATATTGAAAAGGAACAGCTTCAGGTCGGCGTTCGCGACGATGTTGAAGAGGATACAAATAAAAAGAACAAGACAGACTTTGTTCTCTGGTTTACAAAGTCAAAGTTTGAGGAACAGGCGCTTAAGTGGGACAGCCCTTGGGGCGTCGGATATCCCGGCTGGCACATCGAGTGCTCATGCATTTCAATGAAGCATCTCGGTGAATATATTGATATTCACTGCGGCGGAGTTGATAATATTTTCCCTCATCATACAAATGAGATTGCGCAGTCTGAGAGTTATCTCGGCCATGAGTGGTGCAAATTCTGGTTCCACAGCAATCATTTAAATGACAAGTCGGGTAAAATGTCAAAGTCAAAAGGTGCGATCCTTACGGTTTCTGTCCTCAAGGAAAAAGGATACGATCCGCTTGTTTACAGATTTTTCTGCCTGCAGTCTCATTACCGCAAGCCTCTTGAGTTCTCTTTTGAGGCGCTTGATAATGTGACGGGAGCATTTAATAAGCTTATTAAGAAAATTGCCGAGCTCAAGGAAGAGGGCGGTGTTGATGAGGCTGTTGTAAAAGAGTTTGAGGACAAGTTCAGGGATGCAATCTCTGATGATCTCAATACATCAATGGCGATCACACTTCTCTATGACGTGCTCAAGGCTGATACAACAGATGCTACTAAGCTTGCACTTGTAAAGAGCTTTGATAAAGTTCTTTCACTTGATCTTATCGGGCATGCAGCTGCTTCCAAGGAAGAGAAAGAAGTCGATCCCGAGCTCGAGGCATATGTTCTTGATGCGATCGAGAGAAGAGCGGCAGCCAAGAAGGCAAAAGATTTTGCAACAGCTGATGCGATCCGCGACGAGCTCCTTCAAAAGGGAGTTGAGATCAAGGATACTCGTGAGGGAGTTAAATGGCAGCTCATTTGAACAAATATTTGAATGAAAAATTTGGCATAGAGGGGAAGGATATAAGAACTTATTCCCCTCTTACGCTTGCTTATATAGGCGATGCGATCTTTGATGTTATTATAAGGTCAATTCTTGTAAATAAGGGCAATACAGCGGTTAATAAGCTTCATAAAAGAGCAAGTGATATTGTAAAGGCCGGCACACAGTCTGCTTTTATTAAAGCTCTTATGGACAATCTGACCGAAGAAGAGGCTGACATTTACAGAAGAGGCCGCAATTCAAAGCCGCATACCAAGGCAAAGAATGCCACGACAATGGATTATCTTGATGCGACGGGATTTGAGGCTGTTGTCGGATATCTTTATCTTACGGATAATATGGACAGAATATGTGAGCTTGTGGAACTTGGAATAGAGAGACTTGAGCTTGATATTCTCGAGTGATTTTTTTGAGGACTAATGATGGAAGAAAATTTTGAAAGCAGAATAATAGAGGGAAGAAATGCGGTTCTTGAGGCATTTCGTGCAGGAAAGACGATAGACAGGCTCTTTGTCCTGGACGGATGTAAGGACGGCCCCGTTCAGACAATAATGCGTGAAGCAAAGAAGCACAAGGATACGGTTGTGAACTTTGTGAAAAAAGAGAGACTCGATCAGCTCTCAGAGACAGGAAAGCATCAGGGAGTCATTGCTTATGCGGCTTCTTATGAATATGCGGAAGTTGATGACATTCTTGCAAAGGCGGCAGCAAAGAACGAGGATCCTTTTGTGATAATCCTTGACGGTATCGAGGATCCGCACAATCTCGGTGCGATAATCAGAACGGCAAATCTTGCGGGAGCTCACGGTGTTATCATTCCAAAACACAGAGCGGTAGGACTTACGGCAACTGTTGCAAAGGCTTCTGCAGGTGCACTCAACTACACACCTGTTGCCAAAGTTACCAATATAGTTAAGACCATTGAAGAACTTAAGGATAAAGGTCTTTGGTTTGCCTGCGCGGATATGGGCGGAACCGAGATGTACAAACTCAATCTCAAAGGACCTATAGGACTTGTTATAGGAAACGAGGGAAGCGGCGTTTCAAGACTTGTAAAAGAGAACTGTGACATGATCGCATCCATTCCGATGAAGGGTGATATTGATTCACTGAATGCTTCGGTGGCTGCGGGCGTACTTGCTTTTGAAGTTGTTAGACAGAGACTGGGGTAATCTATGAAAATGAGCTATGACGGACAAAGTGACGAACAGCTTATAGTTAAGTTCCATGATGCGGGAGACAAAGAATCCGGCATCATGGATTTTATTATGGACAAATATAAGAATCTTGTCCGCAAAAAAGCTGCATCTATGTTTATTCTCGGCGCTGACAGGGACGATCTCATCCAGGAAGGGATGATTGGACTATTTAAGGCTATTCGAGATTATGACATCGGAAGAGATGCAAGCTTTGCTACGTTTGCGGACCTTTGTATCTCAAGGCAGATGTATTCTGCAATCAAGGCTTCGGCGCGTAAGAAACATGCGCCTCTTAACAGCTATATTTCTTTGTATGCTGATAATAACGACAGTAGCATCGATAGTGAGGTGGCACTTGAAGATGTTCTTGAATCGGATTCAAGCTCTATTCCGGAAGAACAGGTAATTGAGAGGGAGAACCTTGAAGCTCTTGAAAATGCTATAGAGCATGACCTGAGTGACCTTGAGAAGCAGGTTCTGGATCTCTATATTACGGGGATGTCTATAAAAGAAGTCTCAGCAGTTCTTGGCAGGGATGAGAAATCTACTGATAATGCCATGCAGAGGATAAAGTCTAAACTTAAGAAATATCTCAAGAAGTAAAAATAAAGTTTGAAAACTTTGTGAACTTTTTTACTTTTTTCTTCACAATGCATGTGCTATAATCAGACAACCAATTATTTAATTGTAGGAGAGAGAAAAGAAATGATTTGTGAAACTTGTGGATGCAATAATGATGATACGGTTTTGTACTGTGTCAATTGCGGAGCGCCGTTAAAAACAGAAGCATACAGTGCAACTGTGAATAATAGTATTAATGATCCGAACAGTTGTTATATCCAAAATGAATTTAATAATTCAAATGGCGGTAATGTTCAGAACAACTATAATGGCCAATACAACTATAATGGTCAGAATAATTACAATATGCCAAACGGCCCCGTTAATTCATATTCAATGAACGGACAGCCTGTTCAGGGCGGTTTTTACGGACAACAGAAAGGTATGGGTGAATTTGATTCGATTCTGAAAAATGGCGGTACACCTTTTAACAGGATGAGTATCAAAGAGTTTTTGAATTTACCCGCGCTGTCAAATATTAAAAAACAGATTGTGGGTGCCGGAATAGCCGTATATGTTTTAGTATTTATTAATGCTTTGATAGCAGTTGTATCACAGCAGTTTAGTATGTTTTGGGATTGTGGGATAATGCTTGCCTTGGGGCTTTTTGTTCATTTAGTGTCAAGCAGAGTGGCATCATGGTTATTCCTTGTTTATGGAGTAATAAATTTTTTGTATTACATAATCCAATTACATCAAGTTGCCGGCTGGTACATTATTGCCGTTGGTATATTGGCGATCATCGGCACGACTAAACTGCACAAGGCATATGATGAGTATGTGAGAACAGGATATATGCCAAATAATATGATTTCGTAAAAAAAGCTTGCATAAAAAAATTGTCTATGTTATATTTATATAGCTGTTGTAAACAGTAACTATTTTTGTGATATAAGAAGATTCTTTGTATATAGAGAGGTGAGAAAGAGATGAGACAGGACATTCAGCCAGAATTCCATCAGGCCACTGTTACTTGCAACTGCGGTAACACATTTACAGTTGGATCAACTAAGAGCGAGATTCACGTTGAAATCTGCTCAAAGTGCCATCCATTCTACACAGGCCAGCAGAAGGCTACAGCTGCTCGTGGACGTATTGATAAGTTCAACAAGAAATACGGCATGGACAATAAGTGATTTGCAGAAGTAAACAAGAGAGGTTGAGGCTTTGGCCTCAACCTTTTTTAGCATAGTGGGGTAAAAGATGAAGAAACACAAGATTGATCACTATTCGGGAATTGGCGGTCAGGCAGTGCTTGAGGGCGTTATGATGCGTAACAAGGATATGTACGCAGTTGCGGTCAGAAAGCCTGACGGAGATATAGCAGTCGAGATTGACGAATTTCATGGAGTAGCTTACGGAAGTAAACTTTTGAATATTCCTTTTATCAGAGGAATGTTTGTGTTTATTGATTCACTTCTTTTGGGACTTAAGGTACTCAACTATTCGTCTTCTTTTTATGAGGAATTGCCACAGAAGAAGTCAAAGCTTGATGAGGAGCTTGATAAGGTTTCAAGCGGACATGAGGATACATTCCTTATGGTTCTTACCACAGTTGCATCTTTTGTGCTCGCGATAGCGCTTTTTATGGTGCTTCCTTATGCGCTTTCGGAGCTTGTTATCGGCAGATATATCAGAAATGCGTCTCTTATCGCTATTATAGAAGGCGTATTCAGAATCATGATATTTATCATCTACATTTTGCTAATATCCAGGATGAAAGATATCAAGAGACTGTTCAGATATCACGGTGCGGAACATAAGTGCATTAACTGTATAGAAAAAGGTAAGGCCCTTACTCAGGAGAATGTAAAGAAGAGCTCAAGACTTCATAAGAGATGCGGAAGCAGCTTTATACTTTTTGTAATGTTTGTCAGCATTATTGTCTTTTTCTTTATAAGAGTAGATTCTGTATTATTTAAGGTTCTTCTCAGAATTTTACTTATACCTGTTATTTCCGGTATTTCATACGAGATAATCAGGATTGCGGGCAGAAGTGATTTTATACTTATCAGGATTATTTCGGCGCCCGGATTTTGGCTTCAGAGACTTACGACTAAGGAACCCAATGATGCTATGATCGAGGTTGCAATCAAGTCTGTAGAGGCTGTATTTGACTGGAAGCAATTCCTTATGGACTCATTCGGATACGATGTTGACGGAGAGCTTAATGATTATGAAGCTTCTTCTAAGAAACAGAGCAAGAGAGAGGCTACAAGGGAATTGTACGAGCGTAAGAGGGAAGAAACAAGAGAACTTACAAGAGAGATGCAGGTTCGTGAACGTTCCAGAAAACGTGATGACTAAATACAAATGACGTAAGATAAAGACATAAGATAAAAGCATATGAATTATAAAGATTGTTTGGAAAATGGAACAGAGAATCTAAAGAGAGCCGGAATCACAGAAGCTAAGCTTGATGCCCGGCTCCTTTTAGAATATGTATGTAAGACGGATCACAGTACTCTTTTTACCCATCCTGACAAGGAGCTGTCGGATGAGGAAGAGAGGCTATACGATGAGTATATTGCAAGAAGAATAAAGAGAGAACCGGTTGCCTATATTCTCGGAAGTATGGGATTTATGGGGCTTTCTTTTGATGTTTCAGAAGCTGTGCTGATACCGGAGCAGGATACCGAGATACTTGTAGAAGAGGCGCTCAGATTCTGCGAGGATAAGATGAGAATTCTTGATCTTTGCACAGGATCCGGTTGTATAGCTCTAAGTATTTTAAATTATACGAATGAGACAAAAGCACTTTGCACAGATATTTCCGAAGATGCCCTTTTGGTAGCAAAGAAAAATGCAGGGAACCTTGGGCTGTCGGAGAGAGCTGATTTTGTAAAGACAGATCTTTTCCCCGGAAAAGAAGTCGGTAAATTCGACATTTTGGTCTCAAATCCGCCATATATAAGAACAGATGTCATAGACAGTCTTGCACCCGAGGTGAAAGATTATGAGCCCAGAATTGCTCTTGACGGCTCAGAGGACGGTCTTGTCTTTTATAAGAGAATTATTGAGGGCGCCGGAGAATATCTTTATTCAGGGGCGTATATCTTTCTTGAGATAGGATATGATCAGGCGGATGATGTGAAGGCACTTCTTGAAAAAGAAGGGAAGTATCACGATATAGAAGTCTTTAAAGACTACGGCGGGAATGACCGCGTTGTACGGGCATGTTATTACTAATGAAAAAGCAGGTAGATTATGTTTGATAAATTGGAAGATATATTAAGGCGATATGAAGATATTACCATGGAGCTTAATAATCCGGAGGTTATTTCGGATCAGAACAGATTCAGGGCTCTTATGAAAGAGCAGAAGAATCTGGAAGCTCTTGTTGAGTGCTATCGCGAGTATAAAAAGTGTAAAGAGACAATAGAAGAGAGCCTTTTATTGCTTGAAGAAGAGTCGGATCCTGAGATGAAAGAGATGCTTAAAGAAGAACTTTCGGATGCGAAGAGTATGATTCCTTCTTACGAGGAAAAGCTTAAGATTCTTCTTTTGCCCAAGGATCCCAATGATGATAAGAATGTTATCGTGGAGATCCGTGCCGGTGTAGGTGGTGATGAGGCGGCTTTGTTTGCGGCAGATATGTACAGAGTATATACGCGATATGCGGAGAGACAGAACTGGCGCGTTGAGACTATGAGCGTGGAAGATATAGGAATAGGCGGAATAAAGGCGGTGAGCTTTATGATAAAGGGTGCCGGAGCTTATTCGAGACTCAAATTTGAGAGCGGAGTTCACAGAGTACAGAGGATTCCCGCGACGGAATCGGGCGGAAGAATACATACTTCTGCTATTACCGTGGCGATCATGCCTGAAGTTGAAGATGTTGAAGTCGAGATTGATATGAATGACTGCAAATTTGACGTTTTCAGAGCTTCCGGAAACGGCGGACAGTGTGTAAATACTACAGATTCCGCTGTCAGACTTACACATTTTCCTACAGGTATCGTTATTTCATGTCAGGATGAAAAGAGTCAGCAGCAGAACAAGGCTAAAGCTTTGAAAGTTCTTAGAGCAAAGCTTTACGAGATGGAACAGGCAAAGCAACATGAGGATGCTGCGGAACTTAGAAGGAGTCAGGTTGGAAGCGGAGACAGATCCGAGAAGATAAGGACTTACAATTTCCACCAGGGACGCGTGACAGATCATAGGATAAATTTAACTTTGTATAAGATAGATCAGATAATGGACGGAGATATAGATGAGATTATCGATTCTCTGATTGCCGCAGATCAGGCAGAGAAGTTGTCGACAATGGAAAAATAAAGCAGTTTATGCAGTTAATGGTAAATGTTAATCCTTGCTGTGCATGGTTATATAGTGTAAAATCATACTATAAAACGTAAAATTATTTACGTGGAAATATGTATGTTTTGCGAGGTGAAATGATGGATGCTGCATTTAAGGAAGAGCTGATCGCGTGGGGCGTTGACTGGGAAGATATTCATAACAGGTTTATGGGGAACGAAGATCTGATAGCAAAATTCATGATCAGATTCCTTGGTGATCCGAGTATGGACAGTCTTTCCAAATATCTTGGTGAAGAAAATGTATCGGAAGCATTCAAGGCTGTACACGCTCTTAAGGGAGTGAGCGCAAACCTTGGGCTTAAAGGCTTTTATTCAGAAGTATATGACCTTACGGAAATTCTGCGGGCGGGATCCATGGAAGGATATGAGCCGTATTATGACCATATAAAGCTTAAATATGACGATCTGATAGGTATTTTAAAGAAGTATCAGAATGGCTGATCACAGCAACTGATTATCGATTTCGCATGATTCAAGAAAGCTTGGGAAATAATTGTCCCAGGCTTTTTCTGCACTCTTATCAAGGGTAAATGCGCTGTAAGCGGTTCCTGTTGTCAATATGAGCTCGCCTTTTGCAAATCTGATATTTACTCCCAGATTCAGAAGAGAAGGCTCGATATCGCTGCCGGCTTTGTCTATAACGGCTTCTTTTGTGGCATTGTCCGCGTGAAGAACGAATTTAAAGCTTATCGGAGTTCTTTTACCCTTTATGAGATTAAGACAGATGGGACGAAGTTCCGACCAACGGGAAAAAGATAATCCGGAGGCATTTGAAGCTTCTTCGTCCGTTCCTGAGTAGAATTCCCTGTTTATGTGTCCGTCTATCGAAAAAGTGTTGAAGGTCTCTATAGTGACTTCTTCAACCAGGTAATGGTCAAAAATTTCCGTTGTCAGGATCTTCTCCATGAACGTTTTAATATTGTTTATCTTGAGAGCTATCATAGTTTCTCCTTAATATTAAGTCATCACAGAAAAAATTATATGATAAATATAGCTTTTTGTGTGGATTTTTTTTATAAATTAAATAATGCAGTTTTTGAGCGCATTTGCAACTACTTAAATGAAGAATAAATAGGATAATTTAAATTTATTGTATATTTTTGTGAAGATATACGTTATACTATAAAAAAATGTCTAAAAAAGAGGGACAATATGGCAAAGACGGTTAGACTTAAAGACATTGCTGAAAAGATAGGGGTTAGCACTGTCACAGTATCAAAAGCATTATCAGGACAGAAGGGCATGAGCGATGAACTCAGAGAGAAAATTCATGCTCTGGCAAATGAGATGGGATATATCCCGTCTATTTCTCGTAAGGTAGACATCTTTAGTAAGAGTTATACTATCGGTCTTCTTATTTCTGAAGATAATATGACCGAATATAGTTCTTATTATACAAAGATGCACCAGAAAGTATCTCAGATCGCAATGGAGATGGGATGTTTTACCATGCTCGAAGTTGTATCCGAGCAGAGTGAAAAGAAAAAGAATTTCCCGCGTATCATTGCGGACAAGAAGGTTGACGGTATTATCGTTATCGGAAGACTTAGTGGAGATTATCTTACATCTATCAGAGAGAATTTCTCCATTCCTATGATATATCTTGATTTCTGCAATCATACAGGAGATGAGGATGCTGTTGTAGCTGACAGCTTCCATGGAGCATATCTTCTTACCAATCATCTCTTTGATATGGGACATACATCAATTGCATTTGTGGGAACTATAATGGCTGAGGGAAACATAACTGACAGATATCTCGGATATGTTAAGTCATTGCTTGAACACAGCCATCCTGTGAGAAAAGACTGGGTAATACCGGACAGGGATCTTAGCACAGGCGAGATGGATTATAACAGATTCTTCAAGCTTCCCGATGAGATGCCTTCAGCATTCTTCTGTAATTGTGATGTATCGGCAAGTATGCTTATCAAGCGTCTCAATGAGAAGGGCTACAAGGTTCCGGACGATATCTCTGTAGCAGGTTATGATAATTACATTTTCCCCGGACTTTGTGATATCAAGCTTACAACATTTGAAGTTGATACATATGAGATGGGAAGAAATGCGATTTACAATCTTATCCGTAAGATCGGAGGAGAGCGTTACAGACAGGGTGTCATGATACTTGAGGGACACATGGTTCTCGGAGACAGTGTAAAAGACTTAAATGCTTAATAATTTTAAGCTATAGCAATGAAAAAATCACCGGTTCATTTTATTGAACCGGTGATTTTTTTGTTTGATTTATTATTTGAAATGTCAGCAGGTTACTACGATACCGCCGTCCGCTGCATAAGTGGAAGATAAGCCTGCTGTATCAACAATGTGAGCCTCCTTAAAAGGAACTTTTTTAAGAATCATATCTTTAACAACAGATGCCCTCTCAAAACAGTTTACGTTTGAGATCATAAGTGTCTTGGTCTCGGGATCTTTTACTTCGGCTGCAATGAGCTCTGTCATCTTGACGAGGGCTTTTTTCATGCCGATTCCCTGACTCTTCTGAAGAATCTCACCTTTAACGCCGTGACAAACGGGCTTAATATTAAGTGTTGAAGCTACAAGAGCCTTCATGCCTGTAAGTCGGCCGTTTTTACGAAGCGTTTCAAGTGAATCAAGAACAAAGTATGTGAGCATTTCATCGCGATATGCTTCTATTTTTTCTACGACTTCGTTGAAAGGAAGTCCGGAATCCGCAAGTTCCATGATCTTAAGGGCGATATTTCCTTCGCCGCTGCTTGCGGACATTGAATCGATGATATGAATATTCTTTTCGCCGTATTCTTCGTGATAGAGGCTTTTTCCAAGCAATGCGCTGTTATAACTGCCGCTGAGCTTGGAAGTGAGCGTTATAACATATACATCGTCAGCATCTGTTTTATATGCGCTCATGTAAAGGTCCGGTGAAGGGCAGGCTGTCTTGGGACATTCTTCTGAAGCAGCCACCAGCTCGAGATATTCCTTCTGGTTAAATGTATCATCATCAACGATTACTTTATCACCCACCTGCATGATAAGAGGTATGAACTCAATGCGAGGGTCATTCCTGTACTGCGCGGGAAGATCGCAACCGCTGTCTGCAACTATTTTATAACTCATAAATCCTCCAAAAGCGTTAGTCAATGTAGTTTTTGATACTACATATTGTATAATACCACGTATGAAAATTTCAGTAAAGAAATCTTTATACAGAAACTACGTGGGGGATCTATGCTTTAAGGACCCGGGATTACTTTCGGTCTGCGTAGAGATCCTCGATTGCTTTATTGAGAACTTTGGAATAGTTAAAGGCAACAAGGAAAGAAACTCCGTTATCCATTGTGATATGGAAAGGAGATGTCTTTTTTATGTGATTTATGTTTACTATGCCATCGTTAGAGACGGGGCAGATCTGCGGGAATATTGAACACTGGTCGTAAAAGTTATGCACTGAGGTAACAAAAGTGAGAACACGACCGTCAGCGAGGTATACCTTGAGGTTTTCGCCTTTTCTTTTGGCACATACAATGTCATCGCCTGATGCGTATATGGTATCTTCGTGATAGCGTAGCTCTACTTTGTCAGCCGGAGCGACTCTCATAGCCACGATATGATTGACAAGCTCGGTGAGTTCCGAAACTTTGATGGGCTTATTGATAAAATACAGATTCTTTGCTTTGATTTTTTGCTTTTTAGCCTTTTTTTTGTAATCAATAGAAGAGCAGCACAAAACAATGGGCTTTGTAATGCCAATATCAAGAAGTTTTTTGGCGATTGCAAGTCCATCGGGTTCTTCTGTTGTCATGTCAATGAACATAGCCTGATACATCTGTGGTCTTATCAGAAATGCTTCTTTGTTTCCGAATGAGTCTACATAGACCTGTTCATTGAATTCAGTTTGAACTCTTTCGGCCTGTCTTTTTAAAAGTCTTTCTGATTGCTTTCTGTCGGCAATGTTATCATCACATATCGCAAAATACATAAATAAGATATCCCGAATGTTTCAAATTATTCGGGCACTCCTTTCTACGCTTCTGTATATACAGTTTATCATAAAAAACTAAAATTGAGTGGAGATATACGTAAAAGAACAATAAACAGAATCTGCGCAAAGATTATAAGCGGGATTCCAATCTTGAATGTCAGGTGCTTGGTCTTGTGTCTGAAAGTGTACATTCCGATAAGTGTTCCGATGCTTCCACCTATTACAGAAAAAGCAAAAAGGGTTGCCTCGGGAATGCGAAAGGCGTTTTTGCGCGCCCTTCGCTTATCATTTCCCATTAAGGCAAACCCTATAATATTTACTGATACAAGATAAATTATCAATAAAGAAAGTGAATCCATAAATTATTTATTGTTGGCTACTTCCTGCATCTTCATGGCACGAACTTTTGAAGAGAGACCGAAAAGGTTGATGAATCCTTCAGCATCGTGGTGGTCATAAAGGTCGCCTGTCTTGAATGATGCAATGCTCTCGTTGTAGAGAGAGTAAGGTGACTTTGTGCCGGCCTTGATGATGTTGCCCTTGTAGAGCTTGAATGTAACTTCACCGGTTACATACTTCTGAGTTGATTCGATAAATGCCTGCTCGGCTTCACGAAGAGGAGTAAACCATTTCCCTTCATATACTATGTCGGCAAACTTGTTGCCCATGTCTTTCTTCATTGTATAGGTATCGCGGTCTAAAATCAACTCTTCAAGCTGCTGATGTGCTTCGTAAAGGATTGTTCCGCCGGGTGTCTCATATACACCACGAGACTTCATGCCTACTACACGGTTTTCAACGATGTCAACGATACCGATACCGTTCTCGCCACCGAGTTTGTTGAGTGTGCGGATGATGTCAGAAACTTTCATTTCTTTGCCGTTAACTGACTTGGGTACACCTGCCTCGAATGTCATTGTAACTGTTGTAGGAACGTCGGGAGCATCTTCGGGAGTTTTGCCAAGTACAAGAAGATGCTTGTAATTGGGCTCAAGAGCGGGATCTTCGAGCTCAAGTCCCTCGTGTGATATATGCCAAAGGTTTCTGTCACGGCTGTAGCTTGAATCAGCTGAGAAAGGAAGGTTAATTCCGTGCTGTCTGCAGTATTCGATCTCTGACTCACGAGAATCCATTGTCCACTTGTCGTTTCTCCAAGCTGCGATGATCTTAATGTCGGGAGCAAGAGCCTTGATTCCGAGCTCGAAACGGATCTGGTCGTTTCCTTTACCTGTAGCACCGTGGCAGATAGCAACAGCGCCTTCTTTTCTTGCAACTTCTACGAGCTTCTTAGCGATAAGAGGACGAGCCATAGATGTTCCGAGAAGGTATTTGTTCTCGTATACGGCATGAGCCTGTACGCAAGGAACTACGTATTCATCGCAGAACTCATCAACTACATCAAGGATATAGAGCTTGCTGGCGCCGCAGCTTACAGCTCTTTCTTCAAGTCCGTCAAGTTCTTCTTCCTGACCGCAGTCGATACATACACATACTACTTCGTAATCAAAATTCTCTTTAAGCCACGGAATGATAGCAGTTGTATCAAGTCCGCCTGAATAAGCCAAAATAACCTTTTCTTTTGCCATGTTATTCCCTTTCTTCCATTGTAAAATGGTATCTTTATTTATTCGGATTTCTCAATTCCACTTACCATAATATACTCTCGGAAAAAACAAAATGCAACACTAAAATGAATAAATATTAAAAAATTCAACAAAATATGCATAAATATTAAAAATGGGTTGCATAATTTTTTTTGCGGTCGTATACTGAAAAAAGTTTATACATCTTATGTTTATAGTGTAAGTTCATTTATTATGAAAAAACTGAGAGGTTGAATAAAAATGATTAAAGTCGGAATAATCGGTGCTACCGGATATGCAGGTGCAGAAATCGTAAGGCTTATACAGGGACATCCTGAGGCTGAAGTTGTATGGTACGGCTCAAGAAGTTATGTTGATGAGAAGTATAGCAGTATATATGGAAACTTCTTTAAATTGGTAGATGCAAAATGCCTGGATGACAATATGGAAGAACTTGCAGATCAGGTTGACGTTATCTTTACCGCAACTCCTCAGGGGTTGTGCGCATCACTTGTTAATGAAGATATATTGAATAAGGTCAAGGTCATCGATCTTTCCGCAGATTTCAGACTTAAGGATGTTTCGGTTTACGAAAAATGGTATAAAATAGAACATAAAGCGCCTCAGTTCATAGATGAAGCGGTTTACGGACTCTGTGAGATAAACAGGGATAAAATAAAGGGAGCGAGACTTATCGCCAATCCCGGATGTTATACGACTTGCTCGATACTTACGGCATATCCTCTTGTAAAAGAAGGGCTTATCGATCCCACAACCCTTATAGTAGATGCACTCAGCGGTGTGTCGGGAGCGGGAAGAGGCGCAAAGGTTGCCAATCTTTACTGCGAAGTAAATGAGAGCAGCAAGCCTTACGCTGTGGCAAGTCACAGACATACACCTGAGATTGAGGAACAGCTCGGCTATGCTGCCGGAAAAGATATTGTGATAAACTTCACACCTCATCTTGTTCCCATGAACAGAGGAATCCTCGCTACAGAATATGCTTCGCTTAAGGAAAAGAACGGAAAGCTTCCTACAGCTGACGATATCAGGGCAGCATATGAAAAATATTATAAGGATGAGTTCTTTATCAGAATTCTCGGTGACGGAGTTTATCCCGAGACAAGATGGGTTGAAGGCGCAAACTTTGTTGACATCGGATTTAAGATTGATGAGCGCACAGGAAGAGTGATCATGATGGGCGCACTTGATAATATGGTTAAGGGAGCTGCAGGACAGGCTGTTCAGAATATGAACATTCTCTTTGGACTTAAAGAAAGTACGGGACTTGAGTTTGCCCCCAGCTTCCCGTAATAAAATACAGAAAGATAACAGGTGATATAAATGGTTCGTGCAATGACAATGGATGATTATGATGAGGTCTATGCTCTATGGATGTCGATTCACGGTTTTGGAATAAGATCGGTAGATGATTCCAGGGAGGGAATAGAGAGATTTATAAAAAGAAATCCCGGACTCAGCGCAGTCGACGTGGAAGACGGCAAGATAGTCGGCGCGATTCTGTGCGGGCATGACGGCAGAAGAGCATGCCTGTATCATGTTTGCGTGAGCGAAGAGTACAGAATGCACGGAATCGGCAAGAAGATGGTTCTTTTTTGCTACGAGGCACTTAATAAAGAAAAGATCAATAAAGTCTGCTTAAATGCTTTTGTGACCAATACTGTCGGAAACAAGTTCTGGCAGAAGATGGGCTGGACACTTCGAGATGACATGAACTATTACGATCATACTTTAAACGAGGAAAATCTTACAATCTTTAACA
>JAEEGK010000663.1_pt1 | contig 85889 bp, 55 predicted proteins | sample 8958771 | NCBI WGS metagenome assembly JAEEGK01 (sample SAMN16246547, study PRJNA631951) | gut metagenome | biome: gut microbiome; feature: rumen; material: SC-attached | host: Bos | place: Iran: Karaj | collected 2018-10
ACCATCAACGATAATAGAGTTGTCTGTAGCCTCTACAGTGTACTTGCCCTCACCGAACTTGCCAGCGAAACCACCCTGAGCGGTATCGTACTTCAGCAGGTGAGCGAGCATCTTAGGACTTGTCAAGTCGTTGATTGCTACTACTTCATAACCTTCAGCCTCGAACATCTGACGGAATGCGAGACGACCAATACGGCCAAAACCGTTAATTGCTACTTTTGTCATTTTTACTTAATTATTAAATGGGTTTATACCTAAATTACTAACTTTTTTCGGTCTTTTCGACATTTTTTTTCGATTTCGGATGCAAAGTTACGAAAAAATTCCTATATTTGCACCATAAATCTGTCAAAAAAGAAGTGAAAAGAGAGAAGTGAAAAGTGAAAAGACTATAATTCCGGTGTGCGAACACGGAGATTGCAAAACGCAGATTACAAATTAAACCTCAATATTAACATTAAAAAAATTAAAGAGTTATGGGATTTATTAGTGAATTCAAAGAGTTTGCCATGAAGGGCAACGTGATGGACATGGCTGTCGGTGTGATCATCGGCGGTGCGTTTGGAAAGATTGTGACCTCTCTGGTCAATGATGTTCTCATGCCGGTCATCAGTCTGGCTACGGGCGGCATCGACTTTACCGATCTCTTTGTCAACCTCGGCGAAGGCAACTACGCAACCCTCGCAGCAGCCAAGGAGGCAGGTGCAGCCGTATTGGCCTACGGACAGTTCATTCAGAACGTTATCGACTTCATTATCATCGCCTTCTGTATCTTCTTGATGATCAAGGCCATGAACAAGCTGAAGAAGAAGGAAGAGCCCGCTCCGGAAGCACCGAAGGGTCCCTCTCAGGAGGAGTTGCTCGCTGAAATCCGCGACCTGCTGAAGCAGAAATAACATCTACACCTTATTTATAATATATGGGCGATGCCACTCGGCACCGCCCATTGTCATATAGGGAAGGAGTTTAGCATAAAAAAAGTCTCGTTTTACTGCCGGATTGCTGCCAGTTTAGTAACACTTAGACGCCATTTCTACAGATAGGTTGTCTTTCTTCAGAATTAAGTGGCGCTTATTGGGAAATAAGTGGCGAGTATTATGTCACAAAGTGTCCTGACCCCGATGTGACATTATTCTGAATATTTTGACAGGCCATTATCTTTTACGGGTTTGCCGTTTTCGTCGAGCTTCACGGTCTTGGCATAGACAGGACGCATGCCGTTCCACGTAAACGTGTGCTGCTTGGGACCGTCATTGCCCCACTCGTCGATGAGCAGCGTTTTACCCTTGCGTGGCAGGTGACAGAATATCTGTGTGAAGTCGCCGCGGTCACCCCAGCGGAAACCTGTCAGAATGTCGGGCTCAGGGGTGAGCGTCTTCTTCGCAGCGTCGTAGTCGTAGAAGCAGACGAACTCCAGGCAGGGATCGGTGGGTTTACCTATGCGGACGGCAAAGAGCCGGTGGCCGTTGCTGCGATTCCAGAAACAGGCCGACATATAGGCACCATCAGTTCCAGCATCATCCAACTCGGCATAGCCGTTCTTGGCATCGACGGTAACGGTGAGTGCCGTCTCTTTGTCGAGCACGCGCTTGTCGAGCCCCTGTTCCATCGTCTCGCAGATGGCACCGCCCATCCATGTGGGCCACGTGTGGTTGAAACTTTCGAGCATAATGCCAAGACTACCGTTGATGACGTTAGTGATGGTCTTCGTGCCCCACCCTTTGTCAATCACTTCGAGCGGGCAGCTCTCGAATTCACGGTCCTGTGCGCTGGCACTGATGACGGACATCATGAATAATGATAAAAGAATCAGCAGATTACGCATAATGGTGGTCCAAGAAAGGAATTACTCCCACTCGATCGTTGCGGGTGGTTTTGAGGAGATGTCGTAACAGACGCGGTTGACACCACGTACCTTGTTGATGATCTCATTGCTGACCTTCGCCAGAAAATCGTAGGGCAGATGGGCCCAGTCGGCTGTCATGGCATCCGTAGAGGTCACGGCACGGAGGGCGACGGGATTCTCATAGGTACGTTCATCACCCATCACACCGACACTACGGACGGTACTGAGGAGGATGGCACCAGCCTGCCAAACCTTATTATATAGCGTTTCGCCATCGGCATCGACATACTCGCGCAGACCACGGATATAGATATCGTCGGCATCCTGAAGGATACGCACCTTCTCTCTCGTGATGTCGCCCAAGATACGAACGGCAAGACCAGGTCCTGGGAAAGGATGACGGTTGATGAGGTGCTCGGGCATACCCAACTGACGGCCTACACGGCGAACCTCGTCCTTGAAGAGCCATTTCAGCGGTTCGCAGAGCTGCAGATGCATTTCCTTGGGCAGACCGCCCACGTTATGGTGGCTCTTGATGACCTTACCCGTGATGTTCAGCGACTCGATGCGGTCGGGATAGATAGTACCCTGAGCGAGCCAACGGGCATCGGTAATCTTCTTGGCTTCGGCGTTAAAGACCTCAACGAAGTCACGACCAATGATCTTACGTTTCTGCTCCGGTTCGGTGACACCAGCGAGGTCACTGAAGAACTTCTCTGAGGCATCGACGCCAATCACATTCAGGCCCAATACTTTATAGTCATCCATCACCTGCGTGAACTCGTTCTTGCGGAGCATACCGTGATCGACGAAAATACACGTGAGACGATTGCCGATAGCACGATTGAGCAAGACGGCAGCCACAGAGCTATCGACACCGCCAGAGAGACCTAAGATGACACGATCCTGTCCTAACTGGGCCTTGAGCTCAGCCACTGTAGTATCGACAAACGAGGCAGCGCTCCACTCCTGACGGGAACCACAAATGTCGACCACGAAGTTCTTGAGGAGCAGTGTGCCCTGCAAGGTGTGGTACACCTCAGGATGGAACTGCACAGCCCAGACGGGTTGCTTGGTTGAAGCAAATGCGGCGTTCTGTACGTCCTTGGTAGAGCCGATGACCTTAAAGTCCTCAGGGATGGCGGTGATGGTATCGCCGTGAGACATCCACACTTGGGAGTGTTGGTCGAAATCCTTAAAGAGCGGGTTCGTTGTGTCCACCGTCTGCAGATTAGCACGTCCGTACTCACGCGAATCGGCCTTCTCAACCTTTCCACCGAGGGTATGACTGATAAACTGCGCACCATAGCAGATGCCCAATACGGGGATACGGCCTACGAACTGCGAAAGGTCGACCTTGAAGGCCTCCGGATCGTGTACCGAATAGGGGGATCCACTGAGGATGACACCTATCACAGAAGGATCATCAGCAGGAAACTTGTTGTAAGGAAGGATTTCGCAGAAAGTATCGAGCTCTCGGACACGACGTCCGATGAGCTGTGTGGTCTGAGAACCGAAATCCAGAATAATAATCTTTTGCATATATACTATTTTGTTATAAATTCATTAGCTTGGTCAAGGGTGTCGAGTTTGCCGACGTCAAGGAGTCGAAGGTCTTTCTGTTCGTAGCCTCGAATAAGACAATCGGCACAGACCTTCAAATAGAAGTCCATGATAGGGAAACGCTCGGGCATCTGTTCCAACAGAGGGAAGATGGTTGGCCAGAGGACGTGAATGCCGGAGAAGGCGAGACGTCGTTCTCCTGTACGCCCCCGGAGTTCACCCGTCTCGATATTGGTCCAGCCCTGCAGGCGCATCTCATCGTCGAAGAGCAGATAGCGCTTGGTCTTACGCTCACTCACAAGGAGAAGGGCATCAGGATGAGGGGCGTCCTCACAGAGGGGACAGTCCCTCTGTGCTTTGCGAGTTTCGCACAGTAGGGACAGTCCCCCTGTGAGAATATCGACATTGTGAATGAGGATGGGCGATGCAGGATCGAAGAGAGGCATGGCCTTGCGGATGCCACCACCGGTCTCGAGAAGTCCAGAGGTCTCATCGGAAATGCGGATATCAAGTCCGAAGTTATCGTTCGCACTCAGATAGTCGACAATCTGCTGGGCAAAATGGTGGACATTGACCACAATACGTTCATAGCCGGCAGCCTTCAGTTTCATGATCACATGCCAAAGCAATGGTTGTCCCCCTACCCTTACCAATGCTTTCGGCATCGTGTCGGTAAGCGGTTTCAGTCGCGTGCCAAGGCCCGCAGCAAAGACCATTGCCTGTTTCATGCCCGCAAAATTACACAAAAATAGCGAAATAAGCCCACTTTCTTAGGTTATTTTTACTAAAGAATCAAAAAAACTATCACTCTTTTGACTTATCCGCGAAAAAATATCTAACTTTGCAGCCGATTAATCAAAAATGTCCTAACATATTATGCGCAAAAACTTATTATTGCTTATTTCATTATTCAGCACAGGCATCGCTCAGGCACAGGATAACAAAAGTGATCTGGTCATCAATGAAGTCATGCAGTCGAATGTTGAATGCATCATGGACGATATCCATGAATTTCCCGATTCTTGGGTGGAACTCTACAATACCACCGACCAAACCATTAATCTAAAGGATTATAGTCTTTGGGACAAAGACAAGCCCAACAAAGCCTGGCAGTTGCCCGATCAGACGGTAGCCGCCCACCAGTGGGTGCTGGTCTACTGTGACAAGGAAGATGATAAAGGCGGCATGCATGCCAGCTTCCGTCTGGACTCTGGTAAGGCGAAAGTGTACCTCTTCAAGAACGGTGAGCGCGTAGACTCCATCGTGGACCTGAAGAAGCAGAAATCGCCGGATATCGCCTACGGTCGTAAGACCGACGGCAGCAATGAATGGGGTTATCAGCTGACGCCCACCCCAGGCAAGGCCAATAGCGGTGAGATCTGCGACTACGACCATATCCTCGGTAAGCCCGTGTTCAGTGAGTTAGGTCGTGTGACGTCAGACAAAAAGGCCATCAACCTTACTCTGAGTCTGCCCGAAGATGCTCCAGAAGAAGCTTACATCACCTATACCACCAACGGCAGCGAGCCAACGGCCACGGGTACGAAATACTCCAAAGCCATCAGTATCAACAAGACAACGGTGATCCGTGCCAAGGTGTTCTGCGAAGGCTGGCTCTCGCCCATGAGTACCGCTCAGTCGTATATCTTCCATCCCAGAAAGATGACCATTCCCATCTTCTCTGTCCAAACCGACGACAGGTATCTGAACGGTGGCAACTATATGGGTCTTTTCAAATATAACACGAGCAAAGACGACAAGAAGACACACGACTGGCGTCGTCCTGTCAATATAGAGTTCTTCCCTGTTGAGGGTGAGAAAAGTGCCTTCAACCAACTCGGTGAAACCCGTATCCAGGGTGGACAGTCGCGTTCGAATGCCCTGAAATCAATGGTCTTCTATGCCAACAAACGTTTCGATCCAGATAACAAGCGTTTCATATACCCATTCTTCCCCGACCAGAAGCCTGGTATCTCAGAGTTCAAGTCGTTCTCGCTCCGCGATGGCGGTAACGACTTCGGCGATCTGTACTTCCGCGATCTAATTATCCAGCGCACAATGGCTAGTCACGTCGACCTCGACTGGCAGGCAGGCCATTCGGCCGTTCTCTATATCAACGGCGAATACATGGGTATGCTCAACATCCGCGAACGTTCCAATGCAGACAATATCTTCAGCAACTACAATGAACTGGAGGACATCGATATGGTGGAAATCTCACATGAAAACAGCGGAGGCAAGGACCTGTTCATCGAGGAGCTGAAGGAAGGCGACGACAAGTTCTACAACGACTTCAAGGCTTTCTATAGCGAAAAGGGACACACCAAGGAAGAATACGAGGAGTGGATGGACGTCAGCGAATATCTGAACGTGATGGTGATGAACCTCTACTACGGCAACATAGACTTCCCTGGCAACAACATCGTATTCTGGCGTCCTAACGATGACGACACAGAATCGGGGCTGCCCAAGAAATTCCGCGTCATTGTCAAGGATACCGATTTCGGACTTGGACTCTACAACAGACAAAACGACTATAACACCATCGACCTGCTCTATAATCCCAGCAAATACCCCAGTGACAACTGGGCCTTCACAGAGCCGGCAACTCGTCTGTTCAAGAACATGATGGAGAACGAGGACCTGCGTCAGATGTTTATCGACAAGAGCAGCATTTACATGGGCGACTTCATGAATGCCGAGGGAACCGGTGAAATCATCGACGCCATCAAGGAAGAGGCATTGGAGGAGTTTGTGGCCCACCGCGACAAATACAACTCATGGGGTAACAACCGCAACGATATCCTTAACAAGTTCGATAACGCCAAGAAATGGCTCTCTGGTTGGGTCGAAGAGAACCAATGGGGCGGCTGGCCTTGGGGTGGCGGCGGTGGCGGAAAGACTGTCCATGAGTCTCGTCCATACCACTTCTATGCTCAATTAAAAAAGCAATATAACCTTGGAGATACCATTCCTTTGACCGTCAACAGTAAGGGTTATGTCTCGGACGTTGTCATTAATGATATTCCGCTCTCCAAGGACGTCTTTAACGGCAAGTACTTCGCCAACCGTCAGTTAACCATCACGGCCCAGGCGACAAGCGGTAAGCAGATCAACGGTTGGGAGATAACAACAACCACGGCCTCTGGTAGTAAATCTAAAAAGACCATCAGGGGTAGCGAGTTTGTGATGACGATACCTACTTGTAAATCGATGAACATCGAAGCCATCGTAGGTGTAGAAAGCGGTATCGATGCAGTAGGTACCTCACGCAGTTGGACCTGGAAGAGAACCGCCGACGGCATCCTGGTATCAGGAGTTGCTGAAGGTATCAGTGTCAGCCTGCACGACCTGCGTGGTATCGCCCGTGAGACGGAGACCTCGACAGGTAGCGATATCATCCTGCCCGCAGAGAGTGGAAAGATGTACCTGCTGAAGGTTGGTGGCGAGACGATCAAGATACAGTAAGACAATACATATTAATGGAGCGGCTATGGAATAGGAACTATTGCAAGGTGATGGTGGCGAACTTCACGCTGTTTTTCGCCTTCTATATTCTCACACCATTGCTACCGCTCTATCTGAGTGAACACTTCGGAGCAACCAAGGACGTGATCGGATTAGTGCTTTCGGGCTATACGATTACGGCCTTGTTGTTTAGGCCTTTTAGTGGGTATATGGTCGATGCCTTTCCTCGCAAGACGGTGCTGATGATCAGTTTCGGGGCGTTTGCCATCTTCTTTGCGGGCTATCTGGCGGCCTCTACCTTGTTATTATTCACGATCGTCAGGACGCTGCATGGCGGACCTTTTGGGGCACTGACGGTATCTAATTCAACGGTGGCGATTGATGTGTTGCCATCGAGCCGGCGCACGGAGGGTATCGGCTATTATGGTCTGAGTAATAACCTCGCGATGGCCATTGCACCAACGATAGGTATCTTTATCTATAAATACACGCAGAGCTTTGAACTGTTGTTCTGGCTGGCATTGGTTGTTGCTTGTGCGGGGTGGATTGTGGATGCAACGGTGAAACTGGATGCTAAGGCAACCATCAAAAATAAACAGAAATTCTCCTGGGATCGCTTCTTCTTGGTGAGGGGGTGGTTGCTGGGACTGAATATGGTGGCGTTTGGATTCAGTTTTGGTGTGCTGAGTAATTATCTGGCTATTTATGGTAAGGAGGTGATGGGGATCACGGGAGGCACGGGTACTTACTTTATGCTTTGTTCCGTGGGTCTGATTCTGAGTCGTTTGCAAGGCGGAAAGGCCTTACGCGATGGTCGTGTTACCCATAATGCCGGCTCAGGTATGGTCATCTCCCTCGTGGGTTATACCTTATTTATACTAATGCCGACGTTGGCAAAATTTTCAATGTTCAATGGTCAATGTTCAATGATCATTGGCTATTACGGTTCCGCCCTGCTCATCGGCCTCGGCAATGGTCACATGTGGCCGGCATTCCAGAATATGACGATCAATGTGGCACAAAACAACCAGCGTGGTACGGCTAATAGTACCATCTTGATTTCTTGGGATATCGGTATGGGACTGGGCATTCTCGTTGGTGGTGTGGTCTCAGAGCTCTTAGGCTATTCCGCCGCCTTCTGGACCGTTGTCTTCGTGAATGCCTCTGGTGTTGCCTGCTTCTTCCTCGCCACGAAAGCCTTCTTCCTCCGTAGGAACCTGAACGAAACAGTCAGATAGGTGACAAGTCAGATGCTTTATTCCAGCTCGCTGAGGTCAGCGCTCAGAAGAAGTATCACAACTTCACCGAGCTCCTCGAGACCAACGACATCTGGGAAGCGAGATGACGTGTAACGTTCGAATAAACTAAGTCCAGGTGTCTGTGATACCTAGGCTTTTTCTTTCTCTTGTATAAAAAACAACTGAGGTGGGAGCGTCTAAAATGCATCCCGCAGCACGTAGTATTTCTGGCTGTGGCTGCCTCTGCTTGTGATGCCCGATGAGGGGTTGAGCGCCAGTTGTCGCAGTTCCTTAGTGGCCGATGTACGCGAGAGACCCGTCAGCCGCACATAGTCTGGTACCCTCATGAACATGTTCTTTCCCAAGAAATCATGTGCTTTCTGGATACGCTGCTCAAGGGTGAGTTTCGACTTCCGCAATCGGCTGATGCCACCTCTCTCCAGCACGCATTTCCGGCTGGTCATATCAATAAGGTCAGGATCAGCCCTGTATGATACGCCCGTCACACGGATGCTTTTCGCATTATGCGTGGCCTCGCCCTCCTCGAAGGCATCCTGCAGCAGGTCATCCCTCACACCGAGTTTGGCGTGGAAAGTGCCGATGCCATCAATCTTCACCGAAAAGCCTTCTGCCATATTCAAAGCCAGCTTTTTGCTAACCAGCGACAACACGCCCTGAATCATACTCTCCTCCATATGTCCTTCACGGGCACACTGACTCACGAACTCCTGATAGCTTTTAGGCGTGAGTTGCATCTTGTAATAGGCCTGTGTGTGGCCTGTCCCGTTCAAGTCGGAAATCTCCTGTTTGATATACTTTGCGTACATTGTTTTCAATTATTTGCTTGATTCAACTGCAAAGTTAATCAAAAGATTCGAAAAAAAACATAATCCCGACGTGGTTTTATCAAATCCTGACGCAATTTTAATAAATCCTGTCGGGATTTTAACAAACACCGACACAATTTTAACTATAGCCCGTACCTTACGACCTTTTAGCCCGACGCTCTCTACCTTTTAGCTGGCACCACTCAATATTTTAACAGGGAGGGCATACAAGACACTCACTGCTCGAAAGGGCGGTGAGGCTATACCCAGATGCCTCCCATGACCATGCATCTGAACCCTATATCGCCAAGGGAATCTTGATTCCCCAAAAAGAATCGCCACCATTGCTGATAGCGATTCTTTTATCTGGAGGATTCACGAGACCTGTCCTCGTGAGTCATTCATTGAATATTATAAATTAAGCCTATGAGATTATCTATATCCCACCAGACACACTCTTCATACCATATCCGAGGTATTTTGACCTCTCCAGTCCATTCGATGTTTAACACCTTATTCGATGAATTTGCATACACTTCTATTTCCTTTGTCTTTTGTACATTTGAAGCAGTCACATACGTTATTTTCAATCGATAATAATTTACATTTGTCCACTTTTCTTTTTCTCCAAACCAACCTACGCCCGTTTTATTAATCCACTTACCGACTTCTACTGTTTCAGGCACATAGCTATTATATATTACTTCTACAGTTGAGTTCGGCTTGGAACTTATTACCTCGTAAGTACCCCTCTCCCATGAAGATAATCCCTTGGGAGTGTAATAGTTCCATTCATAAGAACCATCTTTACCAAAGGTCATTAACACATAATACGATGCATCTTGCGAACTGGAATGTCTGAATGTATACCAAAGGTCATTAGCATTGTTGGCTGCAGGGATCTCATCCTCATCGGCAGCTTCTTGAGTGACCTTTATTTCCTTTACAACCTTGTCGGCACCTTCTCCATAGGTCACTGTTATCGTGGCATAGCGTTCCTTCATTTTTTTGTTCTTAGCAGCCTTTACAGTTATCTTATTATCGCTCAGTTTTGCCGTACACCATTCTTTATCTTCATCAGTGGTAGACACTCCAACATTAAACTTCGAGGCATTGCCGTTGTGCTCGATAGTAACAGACTGTGTTCCACCTGCAGCCTTGAAAGATAGTTCTTCTGGTGTAAGTTTCATTGAGAACTTAATATCTATGTCATAATACATTGAGGCGAGCATTCGACCATAATAAGTAGTATTGACCGTTGGATATACTCTAACTCTTGTCCCAATTTCTCCATTATAAGGAATGCTCATTTTATAGTTTTTAAAGAGACTCTTTCCTGATATTTTATCAAAATATTCTCTTTCATATTCTCTATAACTTAGAAGTTTCCATGTTTTTAGGTCGTAAACCGCAAATCCTGCATACGTCGTGGGGGAACTACAAGTTCCGCTAATATCTACAGATGCATTGATATGCTTGCCATCTTTATCAATACTTGCTTCCAAATTATCAAATGAAGGCACATAACTGTATTGTCTTGAAGTTAATTTTAAATAAAGTGGTTCAAAAGTCCTGCCTAATTTCCATTTTTTGGGGCCAATTCCAAAGCCAAATTTCCCAGACAAATAATATTCGCTCTGAGAGCTAGAGCCAAGTGATATCAGAGTGTTATATTTCTCCGACGGCTGACTATCAAGATATGATGGAAGACTCTTCTGAGAATTGTCAAAGTCATATGGTATTTTTCCAGAAACCTTTATACCAAGTTCTCCACGACTATAGACTGTTAATAAATCATCTGATAACATATCAAGCCCAATATTTAAAAAGATGCCACCTTGGTAAGTTCCCGTAACACCAACGGAAGAATAAGACTCGTTTTCAATAGGAACTGTTGTTAAACTGAGACGGGTTCTGGCTACAGCATCTAAAAAGTAATTTTGTGGTGTTATGTATTTAAATAATGCCGTACTTAAACTTTCATAAGGATTATCATAAGTGAAATGAATATTGTATCTTTGCTTTCTAACAGAACCACTTGTATACATCACATCTCCTGCAACATTTATGAAAACTCCAAATTGATATGTATTAAATAGGGGAGTGTCTGGTATGTATACTTTAACCTTTTCATGAAAGGGCATATCAACATTAGCAGAAATGTTCACATCGGCTGAGATTTCGCTTTTGTGGGTTACTAAAGCAGATGTGTAGATATCTATCTGTTCTCCCAGCATTAAACTATTGTGATAGAATGCTACAATTCGTAATTTGACACTTTCATCTGCCCAACCATTTAGTTTCCCCTCTATTTGAATGCTGTAATCATCACTTGGGGAATAGGTAAGAGCAGCTTTAAGGAAATCAACAAGATCTGTTACGCCTTTCCATACAATAGGATAATGTAAATCTTTTCTTATATCGGGCTCGTTCACTTCTACGCCCCAATTATCCCAATCCCATCCACGTGTAGGGACTTGTTGCGTGTTGTTTGCTTCATCTGGAGGGTAAGCTTCATAGACGGATTTTCCTGTATACTGTTCGTATAGTTCCGCAACTGGTATCTGCTCGCATACTACAGTAATGCCGTCTGTCTGTGTTTCTATTGCAGTTACATGACCAAAGATTCCATATGGCAAATTCGTCGTTTTACTTGGTTTTGCAATTTTATCACCCACCTTGGGGATGATGGCAGCGGGCGTGTTTGAAGCAAGCGTAAAAGAATAGAGCGTATCGCTTTTAATAACATAGTTCCAGAGGTCGCTCTCATTAGTGACAGCTACATCCTCTTTGTAGATATTCTCCGGCGTAACAAAACCGATGGAGTCAATAGCATTAATGGGAATGCGGAATACTGTATCGCGTGCCCAAATCTCCTGCACCACGAAATCATCGTGCTCCACGCCGAAAGTATCCACCTTACTGTACTCAAACCGATCAATTTCACCGTAGAAGAATCCGTTGAATCCGCCATCGTTGCGGTAAATGTAAAGTGCGTCCTGTTTCTGCTTATTCTGTGCACTCGTAGGCAGGGCGGTGCCAAGCATCGTCAGCAGGGCTGCCATATATATAAATAAGGTATGTCGTTTCATCGCTTCATGATTTTATAGGTGATGTTGTCTGCCTTGACGATATACACTCCTTTGGGGAGCGGCGAGAGATTGAGACGGCAGGAGCCGGCGTGTTTTGCAGTGAACTGCGTGATGACTTTTCCGTCCATACCGTAGATGTTAACCACGGCGCCTTCCTTCATCTGGCTGATGACGAGTACGCCATCCTCCTGGAAACCAATCTCTGTAGGATTTTGGTCAATGGATAAATCATCAATTCCAGATGGGTCAAGATTGACGTAATAGAAACGGATGATGTCTGAAAAGGCAAACTCAGCCTCTATCTTGGATGCCATGATAATCTTGAGGCTTGTGGCCTCAAACATCACTTGTGGCTTACTGCCTGCAAGGCGGAACTCATGTTGTTTGTTATCCTTCGTCAGAACTACCAATGCGAATTTACTTGTACCTGCGTCTTCCGCCTCGTACTTGGTTCCTGCCATCGGCGGAGCGAAAATATAGGCATCCTTGACAGGCTGATAGGTTGAGGCATTCATGCCGCCAGAACAGGCGAGACGCCCGTCACTGAGCAATGTCCAAGCTGCGGAGTTAAGATCATTGTTGAAGCCGTCAGCTGTGGCCATACTCCAAGCTTCTGCTGTAATTCCATTATATCGGATAGAGATGATGTGGACGCTTCGGTTGCCGCCCGTACCGCTGCTTCCGATGATATAACCCTCCTTTTTAGCCTCATTCCAATAAACACCGCCTCGCCATGTGATTGTATTGCCAGTGGTGGGGTGTTTGGTAGGAATCATTACTTCTTCTTCAAGATAAACGTATCCTTCAGGAAAGTCAATGAATGACAGATAATAGTTGCCGTCGTCCTTCTTTGTCATCATCAGATACATCTCTTCTAATGGTATATAATAGTCGCTACTACGAATCTCATCTGGCAAATCCAAAAGATGGTATTCTGAATAAAGCGGGACTAGCGTAGTGTAACTCTCATTGTTTACTATATCATAGCCAGAAAAAGGAAAGCATTCCTGATTATTATAATTTACGCTGGCTATCTGATTACGATTGTTATCGTAAAGAGATAGGATATAGATCATGTTGTTGGAATCGAATAATAGATACGGTGCGGAATGGCCTAATGTCTTTTGGCCGTAACTTTGGAAGTTTGTCCCGTCGTAACGATCAAACACCTTGTCTTCTTCTTGCCAGTTGCCAGAGATATAGACATTGTTGCCGATGAGGAGGCCTTTACACATAGAGCGTGCTATGGTCATATCGGGGCCTTTTGTGAAGGTCTGCGTAGTAGGGTTATAGATGGATGTGGCTTTACTATGGCCAACTCCTGCCCCAGAGGGACGTCCACCGCCCACCATCACACGTCCATCGCTGAGAGTGACGGAGAAAATAGGGTCTGTTGCTCCAACTAGGGAGACAGTCTTCCATTTTCCGTCTTGCCACAGTTCAGCACTTTTATTGCCTTCGAGCATCTCATTGTAGCCACCCACAACAATAAACCCGTTGCCAGAAGGGAATGTTTGATGGGCATTACGTGCCAACTTCATGTCAGCAATCTTTTCATACTTGAGTGTGGACTGGACGCCAAACTTGTCAGAATTTGCAGCTTTCGGCGCTCTGCTCCGGACTTTGGAGTTGAAAACCTTAACGGGCTTTCCATCCAAAATTCTCTGAGCTTGTAAACAGACAGTGCTGGATAGCAATGCTGTCAGAATTAGGATTAGTCTTTTCTTCATAATTCCTTGTTTTGGGTTTGTATGTTGCAAAGATAGAAAATACTTTTTGAAATTCGACTAACATTTTTTCCGTTTTTACTAACAATTTATAATATGTTAGTCGTTTATCCCTGTATCAGGCTGTTTTTCGCACAAAAATACGTTTTTTTCCTGTTTTGGACAGAATAAAAAATGACAACTTTTTTGTGGTTTGAAAAAAAAGAAGTAACTTTGCATCGGCAAAAAAACAGATATGAAAGCTCGACAGACCAGACTCTGGATTCTCTTGGTGATGTGCTCACTATCGATGATGGTGAGTGCAGATTCGTTGATTAATTTACAGCCCGAGCGGTTGCCCGACATGAATATTCCGCGTTACTCGCATTCTACCTTTATTATAAATGGTGAACTGACGGTAGTAGGTGGCCATACTTCCGGTTTCGTGCCAACTAAGACTGCCGAATACTTTAAGGATGGCAAGTGGCATGAGATGCAGATGGCATATACCCACGACGACGGCTTGTGTGTTCCGTTACGGAGCGGCAAGGTGTTGCTGGCTGGCGGCTATGAGAAGAATCTCGGCGTGGGCCAGACCATCGAGGCAGAGCTATACGATCCTGCCACCCACACTTTTGAGGGCTTCGGCTGTCTTGACAGACGGCGGACACACGCGTCTGCCGTAGAGTTGCCCAACGGACAGGTGGTAGCGGCTGGCAATTGGTATCACGACGATGCCATCGAGACCTACGACGGCGGTATGTATTTCGAAACCGCCCGTCAGGTGTCTGTGCCGCGCAGTTTCCCCCGTCTGCTCTGTATCTCCGACAGTGATGTAATGGTGGTGAGCAGCTATTGGGATAACTACGGGAAAGTCATCGAAAACACTATTGTAGACCGTCTGAAAGGCGAGCCTTTCCGTGTGCCACTGTTTGAGACGTGGAAGCCTTACGTACTTGGGCAGACGCCCTGTAGCGACGACAGTTTCATTGGTGATAAGGAAAAGGGCATCTTCGCCTATCTCATAGCCGTCAGGGATTCTGCAGGCCAGGTAGCCATCGCCGAGGTGCGCGACACGGTGTTCTCGCTGCTGCCGACGACCGAACCTGTTCCGATGAAGAGCCAGTTCGGCGAGATTCACTATGAGTCGCCTGTCGTCGTAGACCGCCAGGCACAGCGCGGCTATGTGATAGGCAGTGACTCGCTGGGTAGGAAATATATCCTCTGCGTTGAATATGACAAGCGTCCGGCCCCCTTGACGCTCTATTATACCGATCCGCTGCCTGATGCTGCCGGTGGCATACCGGTGCTGACTGCAGAAGGCAACCTGATTCTGGCTGGCGGCATCGCGCATGGCGGCACGTACTTCACGCCTACCAGTGCTGTATGGCTGTTTCCCGTAGGTCAGCCCGTCGGATTAGCAGCAGCAGATACTGGCAACGAGAGCAAGGGGCATTGGATATGGATACTGTTTGCTGTCTTAATCGTTCTGGCTCTCATCGCCTACATATTATATATAAGGTGGAAAATGAGGGCTCACAGGTTCGGTAAGTCGTCCTCAAACGAACTCACAGAACCTGTCCCCGTGAGTCCTGCCAATCAGCTGATGCAGCGTATCGAAACACTCATGGAAGAGCAACGTCTTTATCTCAACAGTGATCTGAAGATGGGTGACGTAGCCTCGCAGCTTGGTGTACACCAGAACGAAGTTTCTGCCTGCATCAACAATAACAAAGGTTGTTCGTTCTCCCAGTTCGTAAACGGTTATCGTGTTGTTCACGCCCAGCAATTGCTGCATGACCATCCAGAAAAGAAGATGTCACATGTGGCCCTGGAATCAGGCTTTGCCAATGACACCTCCTTCTATCGCGTCTTCAAGACCATCACCGGCCTCACGCCCAGTGAATGGCTTGCGAATCATTAACTCTTTTTGCTGTAATAGTCGAGTGCGGCGCCGATAGCGGTGCAATACTGCGAGTACTTCGGAATGTGGAAACGGATGTCGTAGAGCTTCTCCAAAGCTGGGAACACCTCCTTGCACTGGGGCAACAGCGAGAGGTTGCCGATCAGTACGAAGTCGCGGATATCACTACCTAAGGAAGCCAGCCAGGCAGCAGAGCCGATGCTCTGAAGCACCATCTTGATGATACCTGCGGCAATGTCCTCCTTCGAAGCGTCGCTCTGAGCACGGGCGAAGTTAGAGGCCGTCGTGTCCATCGGCAGACCTGGTAGCGGTTGGGCGCTGATGTCACCGATAGTCAGGTCGATATTGCGCACGTTACCCTGTTTGGCGAGGGTGGCCACCTGCTTGATATCGCTGGTGTTCAACATGATACGGGCCAATCCAGCGAGTGTTCCTCCTCCAACTCCGATACCACCGATATGCTTCATCTCATCGCCATCGCATTTTACGAACGATGTACCTGTTCCCATCGAGACCACGATGGTGTGATCGAGTTTCGATTCGAAACGGGCACCCAGTCCATCTGCGATAAACTCCTGCGATTTGCTAGTAGGCAGACCGTAGATGGGTTGGTCGATATAGGCCGCACCTACACCCGTGAGCATCACGTGTTCCACATCGCTCAGTTCGATGTCGTTGTCATGAAGATATTTGCCGAATGCACCGTAAAGTGAGGTGATGGGGTCAGCGGCTGTGATACGGATAGGGGCAGAGACCTTGTTGTTCTTGATGCCTACAATCTTTGTCGTGGAGATACCCACGTCGATTCCAATGATTATTCCCATAATTAAACTACAATTATTATTTTTGACGACCGCTCGGCTTTGCCGCTTGGCTCGTCCAAGAACTTGAACAATTTGGACAACATAACAAAAGTTGTTTTTGTTGTCATAGTTGTCGTTTTTATATATTATTTATCGTTCATTTGATCGAATTTTGCAAGTTTGTCGAGGTAGTACTGGCGCAGGGTTGACCAGTTGTAGTATGGATACTGGTCGGTAGCGATGGGCAGCTTGGCCTCGCGCTCGTTCAAAAGAGCCTTGACGAGGATATCGCCAGACTTACCCTTCTTCGGACGATAGAAGATCAACTGGATATTACATCCCATGGGGAAGATCTTGTAGTTCTGCCAATATTGGTCGAGTTCATCGAGGTTTTCCACTTGTACGGCACAGTTGTCGAGTTCCAGCAGACATGCAAGAGGCATCACGCATACCTCGTGGCCAAAACGGAGTGTAGCCTGTGTCTGGGTGACGGTATCAGCGGTCTCGATGATGTTCTTAAGCAAATTGCGTTGGCTGAAAGGCATGATGCCTTTGGTGAGCGGTGCTGGACCATAGGCAATATACCAGCCAATGTTGTTCTGTTTCCAGAGGTCGTAGATTTCTTCTTCGGTAAAGATCGAGAAGAGTTCGATGTCTGTGTCGTGACTCTGCATATTGGTGGCAATCTCGAAGAGGCTGCGCATAAATGAACTGGCCCGCAGATTGTTGAAAACATACTGCTGATCATTGAAGAGGGCCTTCATCAGTCGCTCTGGATGGGTGTATTTGTCGCGGAAGTTCTCTCGACGCAGCTTGCCATCGTTACCCGTTGCTTTCACCAAACCATCCCAAGGCTGGTTCAGGTAATACTGCAACGACTCACTCACGTCATTGTGGAAACGTGCAGTGGGATTGGCAGCTGCCAGTTCCTCGCACTCGGCGATCATCGAGAGGATACAACGGTTGACAACCGTAGAACGGGCATCAATGGGCACGTTCTTGGTCTTGAAGATCTCTGGGAAGTTCTCGGTCATACGTTTGCCGATACCGTGATGTTGACGCTCGCCAACGGTCGAGAGGTCACCCAGTCGCTTGACGGATGTCGGCTCGAAGGCCTCAATCTTTTTGAGTACTTCCTCTCCGAGGGATGTCAGTTTACCTTGATCCTTAGCATCGCGGAGGATGTCTCTGGGACCTGTATAACTATTATCGCTGATCAGCCAACGGGAACCGTGACGGCCGTAGTGACTCATATAGTAAGGTTCGTAGCCCTTTGGGGCCGGTGTGAGGGGCTTGTCAGGAAGCCGACGGTTGTAATCCAGATACTGACTGCCAGACAAATACTTGTTGGCCTTGATTTCTTCGCGTGCCGTCTGGGCTGATGCTGATGATGTCAGCGCAAACGCTGCTAATAGTAAAATGAAATGTTTCATACCTTATTATATATAATATGGTGCAAAGGTAAGACATTTTCCGGAGATATGCAAAAAAAAGACCAAAAAAAGAAAACCCGGCTCCACAAGGGAAAACCGGGCTAATGAAAGGAGGAGTGGTACCTCCAGGAATCGAACCGGGGACACACGGATTTTCAGTCCGATGCTCTACCAACTGAGCTAAGGCACCATGTCTTTGGTCGCAATCCTTTCGTTTGCGGGTGCAAAGGTACAAAGAAAAAGTGAAAAGATAGAAGTGAAAAGTGAAAAATGTTATTTCGTTAACTCTTTTTAAGAATTTGGGGCGATAGCAAATTTTTCACTTTTCACTCCTCACTTTTCACTTCTAAAGCGGGTTCCAGCCCTGCGCTTTGAGCTCAAACTCCTGATTATCACGGGTTACGAGCAGTCGGCCGTATTTCTCTTCCGTGATATGTCCGATCATCTTGACACCCTCAATCTGTTCTACTTTCTCGTGGTCGCCGATGGGGACAGTGAACAACAGTTCGTAGTCCTCGCCACCATTCAGGGCACATGTGGTCACGTTCATATTCATCTCTTCAGCCATCACAGCCGTCTGGTAATCGATGGGAATGTTCTTCTCAAAGATACGGCATCCCACACCCGACTGCTTGCAGATGTGCATCAGTTCTGAAGACAGTCCGTCGCTGATATCCATCATGGCTGTAGGCTTAATGCCTGCCTCACGGAGTTTTTCGATGATGTCGCCACGGGCTTCGGTCTGCAACTGGCGCTGCAACAGATACTCCTTTCCGCTGAAATCAGGCTGGAAGTTAAAGTCTGAAAGTTGTGCGTTGAGCGCAGCGAACTTCTTCTCGTCGCCAGCAGCCTTGGCTTCAGCAATCTTCTTCTGGATGTCGTTGATCTGACCGTAATACACACTCTTCTCGCGTTCCAGCAATTGCAGTCCCATATAGGCGGCTCCTAAATCTCCGCTGACGCAGATAAGGTCGGTGTTCTTGGCTCCGTTGCGGTATACAATGTCCTCTTTCCGGGCCTCGCCAATACAGGTGATGCTGATGGCCAGTCCGGTATATGAAGAGGTGGTGTCGCCACCAACGATGTCCACATGCCATTTGTCGCAGGCCAGCCGGAGGCCGGCGTAGAACTCATCCATATCCTCGACTGAGAACCGCTTGCTCAGGGCCAGTGATACCGTCATCTGACGGGGGGTGCCGTTCATCGCAAACACATCGCTGATATTCACCATCGCCGACTTATAGCCAAGATGCTTCAGATCAATGTAGGTCAGGTCGAAATGCACCCCTTCCATCAAGAGGTCAGTGGTGATGAGCACTTCCTTGTCAGGATAACTGAGTACGGCGCAGTCATCGCCCACGCCGTACTTCGTACTCTCGTTTTTCGTCTCTATGTCTTTGGTCAGCCGGTCAATCAGACCGAACTCACCAAGTTTCGCTATTTCCATTCTTCTGTTGGGTGATCCGTATTAAATTTCTCTTTCGCGGTGCTTTCCACTTTCTCGGAACGCACAATCATCTCACGCATGATCTCCGTCATTAATGGCTGGGCCTTATTGGCGGCATCCTGCACTTCCTCATGACTCACCTCTACAGGGACATCGAATCCGCCAAGGTCGGTGATCACGGAGACACCAAAGCAACGGATACCGCAGTGACGGGCCACAATCACTTCCGGTACGGTGGACATGCCCACGGCATCGCCGCCTAATATGCGGTACATCTTATATTCTGCAGGTGTCTCGAAAGTAGGACCTTGCACACCTACATAAACACCGTATTTCACGCGTATCTTCTTCTCGTTGGCTATTGCAGTGGCCAGTTTGATCAGTTGCTGGTCATAAGGCTCGTGCATGTCGGGGAAACGTGGACCGGTGGGGAGGTTCTTGCCACGCAGCGGATGCTCGGGGAAGAAGTTGATGTGGTCGGTGATGATCATCAGATCGCCCACATGGAAGTGTTCGTTCATGCCGCCAGAGGCATTCGACACGAAGAGTGTCTTGATGCCCAGCTCGTACATCACACGTACGGGGAATGTCACTTCCTTCATCGAGTAACCCTCGTAGAAGTGGAAACGGCCTTGCATGGCGAGGATATCCACACCGCCGAGCTTGCCGAATATCAGTTTACCACTATGACCTTCCACTGTAGACACAGGGAAGTTGGGAATCTCAGAGTAGGGGATTTCATTCTTGTCAGTTATTTCTGAAGCTAATTGTCCTAGGCCTGTCCCCAGCACGATGGCCGTCTTTGGACTTGTGGTCATCCTTGCCTTTAGCCAGGATGCTGTTTCTTGAATTTTTTCGTACATAACCAATGATATTTTCGTTAAACGTTGCTTCTCCTTCGAGCATGAAACTGATTCTGACGGGCAGAACATACAGGCTGTTCTTGACCTCGTCGCTCAGTCCTTCGGTGGTTTCCAGTCTCACCATGTCTTTCTCCGTAGTGATGATAATCTTGGGTGATGGCATACTGGCGAATGTCTCGTTGATGTGTTGGATATCTTTCTGCTTAAAGGTATGGTGATCTCCGTAAGCCAGCGTTCGGATGTCCTTTGCATGTGGTTTCACATCGTAATAAATCTGCTTGGGTGATGCGATACCCGTCAGCAGCAGCACGTGGTAGTCGCCAAGGTCCTCGAGGCTATTCGGAATACCCAGATTATTCTGATTATTCGGAAATATCCTCTTTAGCTGGCCATAGTCGAGCGTCGTGAAGAACAATTGCTGATAAGGATACAGATTCATCTGCTTGGTGAGCACGCGAAATTCCATGGGTTTCAGATCCTTCGGACATTTGGTCACGATGACAATGTCAGCACGGTCCTTACCCTTGAGAGGCTCCCGCAGACGACCCGCAGGTATCATCTTGTCAAAGATGATGGATCGGTGGTAGTCTACGAGCAGGATGTTCACACCGGGCTTGACATAGCGATGCTGGAAGGCATCGTCGAGCAAGATCACATCTGTCTCTTTTGTGCTGTCATCGTGAATCAGGTGTTCGATACCCCGTGTCCGTTTGGCATCGACGGCCACCGTTACCTTCGGGTATTTCTGCTTGATCTGATAGGGCTCGTCGCCGATCATCTTCATCGGTGTGTCTGGCGTGGCCAGCACATATCCGCTGCTCTTTCGTTTGTAGCCACGGCTCAGCATGGCCACACTGAACTGGTCCTTCAGCAATCGGATGAGGTATTCCACATGGGGAGTCTTACCAGTACCGCCAACAGTAATGTTGCCCACGGAGATGACAGGTACAGCATACGACTTGCTCTTCAGGATATTCATGTCAAAGAGCATGTTCCTGAACTTTACGCCCAGGCCGTACAGCCAACTTAGCGGCAGCAGTTTCCTATTGAGTTTGATGAAATCCCCCTCCACAACTCACTATTCACTTTTCACTCCTCTCACTTCACTCTTACGTCGTCGAGCATACGTGCCTGCACATAACTACCGTCTTTTACGGTCTGGCGCAGTTCCATCAACGGCTCATAGAGGTCGCCCAGCATTGCTTTCAGCTCTTTTTGGAACTGGCCGTCAAGGTAAGTCCCCTTGTTCTCCTTTGGCAGGAACTGATCCATCCAACTACCCATGGAAGGATAAGTGGTTGTATGATACTCGTTGAGTTTAGCAAGTTCTGCTGCTTTCTTCACGGCGTCATCGAGGCTGCCAAGCTGGTCCACGAGCTTGATCTTCAGCGCATCGCTAGCGAGCCATACGCGTCCCTGGGCGATGGAGTCCACCTGTTCGGGCTTCATCTTACGGCCTTCAGATACGATGTCCAGGAACGACTGGTAACCGCGGTCCACATACGTCTGCATAAATTTCATGGTCTCGTCGTTGTCCTTACCCAGCACCAGGTCGGTCTCATAGTCGGTGTATTTGTTGGTGGTGACACCGTCAAAGGTCACTCCAAGCTTGTCGGTCACCAGACCGCTGAGGTTCGGAATCAGTCCGAAGATACCGATGCTACCGGTGATAGTGGTTGGTTCTGCGAAAATATAGTTGGCAGGCGAGCTGATCCAGTAACCGCCTGAGGCTGCCATACCGCCCATTGAAACCACTACAGGCTTCTTCTCCTTGATCAGTTTGATGGCATGGCGAATCTGCTCGGAGGCAACGGCACTACCACCACCAGAGTTCACGCGGAACACCACGGCTTTCACGTCGTCATCGTCGGCCAGCTTGCGCAGGTCCTCTGCAGTGCTCTTACCTACGATCTTATGGTCGCTGCCTGACAGAAGGTCGAAGGCCTCATTGTCCACGATACTACCATAGGCATAGTAAACTGCAATCTCCTCACCGTTACTCTTTGCATTCGACTTCACGTTGAGCATGTCACTGAGAGTCAGTTGGTTGATGTCATCGTCGGTGTCGATCTTCAGACGCTTCTTGATCTCTGCCTGGATCTCCTCGGGGAACATCACCTTGTCGACTAATTTTGCCTGTACATAGTCCTTCTGGTTGGCAAATGCCATGATACTATCGTTGGCCAGCTGGTCCAGCTGCTCTGCTTTTACCTTACGGCTCTCGGCTATCTCATGCAGCCAATACTGCCAGATGCCCTGCAGATAGGCGGTGCGCTGCTCACGGTCATACTCACTCATGCCCGTCTGGGTGTTACTCTCCACATAACTCTTGTATTTTCCCACTTTGGCCACCATATATTTGATGCCGAGTTTGTCGTAAAGGCCCTTATAGTATTCGCCTTTACCGCCAAGACCCTTGAAGTCGATCATGCCCTCTGCGTTCAGATAGATGTTATCGGCAACAGAAGCTACATAGTAACTGGCTTGCATATATTGGTCGGAGTAGGCCACGATCCACTTGCCGCTCTTCTTGAAATCCCTCAGGGCATCGCGCAGCTGCTGGGCTGTGGCAGGCGCATCAAATTCCACTAAACCGCCTTCCAGGTAGATACCCTTGATATTGTCGTTATCCTTTGCCTTACGGATACTGGCAATCAGGTTATCCAATCCCATGGCACTCATGTCGCCCATGCCCAACAGGGCGTTGAAGGGCGAGTCTTCCTCGGCACGCTCACTGATAACACCGTCTAGCTTTATCACAAAGACGGAGTTGTCCTTCACCTTTGTGGAGGCTGTATCGCTGGCTATCATGCCCACGAGTGAGATGACGAAAAACAAGCTGGCCACCACTAAGAAAATTACAATACCACAAATCGTGGCAAGGGTCATTTTAAAGAATTCTTTCATTTCGTTTGGTTATAATTATTCAGTTTCAGAGGGCAAAGATAAGCATTTTTTTTGAATTAGTGTTTATTTCTTTCCTTTTTCTTTGTCTTTTAATATGATTTTACTATCTTTGCGGTGTGAAAATCTGGTTGAGATCACTTCTGAATATCGGGTTTTAGGGTGACTCGGGTGAATCGATCGGTTCACCCGAGTCTTTGTATCGTTTCACCCGGCTCAATCGATCGATTCACTCGAGTGATGTTTTTAAAGCAAAATCTGATTGTTTTGTTTTGTCGTTTCGGAAAATAATGCTATCTTTGTCGGCAAAAGAGAAACTAATCGAATGAAGACAATGAGAAAAACTGTGATTATGTGCCTGATGCTGGCTGTGGGCTGCATGGTGGCAGAAGGTAAGAAAAAAGTGAAAACAGTGGAACTCTGGCCGGATGGGACGGAGATTCCGGCATGGTTCAGTGATACGAGCCGGGTGGATCTGAGCGGACTGAAACGCTATGTGGTGACTGACTACGGCGTTGATCGCTGGGCGGATGGTGTGCAGACGAAGGAATTGCAGGCCGTGATCGACAAGTGTGCCCAGGAGGGTGGGGGCGTGGTGGTAATTCCGCGTGGTACCTTCCTGAGCGGATCGCTGTTCTTCAAACCCAAGACACATCTGTTGATAGAAGAGGGTGGCGAACTGAAGGGCTCTGACCGTATCCGCGATTTCCAGATTGTGAAGACGCGTATGGAGGGACAGACGCTGAACTACTTTGCTGCCTTGGTGAATGCCGATGGCGTGGATGGGTTCACGATCACAGGCCCTGGCACCATCAACGGCAACGGACAGAAATACTGGGAGGAGTTCTGGATCCGCAGGAAATATAATCCGCAGTGTACGAACCTGGAGGCGATGCGTCCCCGCAATGTGTACATATCTAATTCGAAGAACGTGACGGTGCAGGATGTGAAGATCATCAACTCGCCCTTCTGGACCAACCATCTCTACCGCTGTGAGAACGTGCGCTACCTGGGCTGCTTTATCTTTGCACCCACGGAGAACGTGACACCTGTGGATCCTAAGCGTGGTGGTCCCAGCACCGATGCCATCGACCTGGATGTGTGTCAGAATGTGCTGATTCACGGTTGTTATATGCATGTGAACGACGATGCCGTCGTGTTGAAGGGCGGCAAGGGCACATGGGCGGATCAGGACCCTGACAACGGACCCAACAAGAACATCATCATCGAGGACTGCACGTATGGCAAGGTGCATGGTTGTCTGACATTGGGCTCGGAGAGCCTGTTTGACCACAATGTGATTCTGCGTCGTATTGACGTGAAGGCTGCCACGCGTGTGCTCTGGCTGAAGATGCGTCCGGATACCCCGCAGCACTATGAATATGTGAAGGTGGAGAATATCAAGGGTCAGTGCGGCTCGTTCCTTGTGGTGCGCCCGTGGACACAGTTCTTCAAACCCGAGGACCGTGCGGATATGCCGCTGTCGCAGTGTAATAACATCTATATCAGGAACATCGATATGAAGACAAAGAACTTCTTTGATGTGGGCACGTCGGATAAGTATCGCCTGACGGACTTCTTCTTCGAGAATATCAATGTGACGGACGAGAAGGATGCCTTTGACAAGACGATGATCGGGAATTCGACGGTGACTAATGTGGTGATAAATGGCACAAGTCGCTGACAACTTGGCAGAGTGAAGAGCGAAGCGTGAACCGTGAATAGTTTGGCACGGTTTTGGCAGAATGATAGGCGGGACGGTATCTTTTATCGTTCCGCCATTATATAAATAAGGTTTAATATTAAAAATATAACAGAATTATGAACATCAAACCATTAGCAGATCGCGTGCTGGTATTGCCAGCCCCTGCAGAAGAGAAAATTGGCGGTATTATTATTCCTGACACCGCAAAGGAAAAGCCCTTGCACGGCAAAATCGTTGCTACGGGTAAGGGAACCAAAGACGAGGAAATGATTTTGAAGGCTGGTGACGAAGTGCTTTACGGCAAGTACTCTGGCACAGAACTCGAATTCGAAGGTGAGAAGTATCTGATGATGCGTCAGAGCGACGTCTTGGCAGTCATTGAAAAGTAAAAAGGTAAAAAAGTAAAAAGGTAAAAAAATTATGGCAAAGGATATTAAATTCAATATTGAAGCGCGCGACCTGCTGAAGCAGGGCGTCGACCAGTTGGCTAATGCAGTCAAGGTAACACTCGGTCCGAAGGGCCGCAATGTCGTCATCGAGAAGAAGTTCGGTGCTCCCCAGATTACCAAGGACGGTGTGACCGTCGCTAAGGAGATTGAACTCGAGGACAAGTTTGAGAATACTGGTGCACAGCTCGTTAAGAGCGTGGCCTCGAAGACCGGTGACGATGCCGGTGACGGAACGACCACCGCTACCATTCTGGCTCAGGCTATCGTGGCTGAGGGTCTGAAGAACGTGACTGCCGGTGCCAACCCCATGGACCTGAAGCGTGGTATCGACAAGGCCGTGAAGGCTGTGACTGAGCACATCGCCAAGAGCGCAGAGCAGGTAGGTGACAACTACGACAAGATCGAGCAGGTGGCTACTGTATCTGCCAACAATGATAAGGAAATCGGTGAACTGCTGGCTGAGGCTATGCGCAAGGTCAGCAAGGACGGTGTGATCACCATCGAGGAGAGCAAGAGCCGCGACACACACATCGGTGTGGTTGAGGGTATGCAGTTCGACCGTGGTTACCTGTCAGCTTATTTCATCACCGATTCAGATAAGATGGAGTGCGTAATGGAGAACCCGTACATCCTGATCTATGACAAGAAGATCTCTAACATCAAGGACTTCCTGCCCATCCTGCAGCCTGCTGCTGAGAGCGGACGCCCCTTGCTGGTGATTGCTGAGGATGTGGATAGTGAGGCACTGACCACACTCGTCGTTAACCGTCTGCGTGGCGGACTGAAGATCTGCGCTGTAAAGGCTCCTGGCTTCGGTGACCGTCGTAAGGCTATGCTCGAGGATATCGCAACACTGACTGGTGGCGTGGTAATTAGCGAAGAGAAGGGTCTGAAGCTGGAGCAGGCAACGCTCGAGATGTTGGGTACCTGCGACAAGGTGACTGTTTCTAAGGACAACACCACCATCGTAAACGGTGCCGGTGACAAGCAGGCTATCCAGGATCGTATTGCCCAGATTAAGAAAGAGATAGAGGTGACCACCTCATCTTATGATAAGGAGAAACTGCAGGAGCGTCTGGCCAAGTTGGCAGGTGGCGTAGCTGTTCTCTATGTAGGTGCCAACTCTGAGGTGGAGATGAAGGAAAAGAAGGATCGTGTTGACGATGCTCTCTGCGCTACCCGAGCTGCCATCGAGGAAGGTGTGGTTGCTGGTGGTGGTACAACCTATATCCGTGCCCAAGAGGCTCTGGCCAGTCTGAAGGGTGACAATGCCGACGAGCAAACCGGTATTAACATTATTTGCCGTGCCATTGAGGAGCCGTTGCGTCAGATTGCCGTCAATGGCGGTGCAGAGGGCGCTGTGGTTGTTCAGAAGGTTCGCGAGGGTAAGGGCGACTTCGGTTTCAATGCCCGTACCGATGTTTATGAGGATTTGCGCGAGGCTGGTGTCATTGACCCCGCTAAGGTGGCTCGTGTGGCTTTGGAGAATGCTGCCAGCATAGCAGGTATGTTCCTCACCACTGAGTGTCTGATTGTTGACAAACCTGAGAAGGAGCCTGCTATGCCGATGGGTGGTGCCCCAGGCATGGGCGGCATGATGTAAAGTGAAAATCGCGATTAAGCGAAAGCAGAGCCGAATGAATTCTAGCTATGCTGAGCGTGAGCGATTTCGACGAAGTCAATAGTGAATAGTGAAAAGTGTTTGCGGAAGAGGCCTTAATGGTATAATTTTGCAAACCAAATATATCAAAAAAGGGGATGGACGACAGTGTTCATCCCCTTTTTTTGGTATTTTTGTGCGAACACAACTATTTTATTTGATAATAATTTGTATAATCCTGCATTTTGACGTACCTTTGCAACGTGAGAAAGGTGTATTGTCCTTTGCTCGCAAGAAAGTGTTAGACACTCTTAAGTGAAAGATATTTTTTTGATTTGTTTTAGTAGATTAGTTTTTAAGTAGTTTGTTTTTTGGAGCCGGGTGTCGGGAGACAACCGGCTTTTTTATGCCCCAAACGTTGCAGGATTCACAAACTTTTTGTACTTTTGCAGGCATGAGAAGGATTCTGTTACTTGCAACCCTTTGCCTTTGTGCTGTTGCTAACGCCCAACAGCAGAAAATCGGTGACTTTATCGAGTCGACCTCCTACAACCTCGACAAGATCGGCGTGGTGCGTCAGCAGCAGTATCAGCCCCGTCATGGGAGTTTCGTCTGCGAAAACGGCACCAACCGTTATACCCGTGCCCTATATGGTTCCTATACCGACTGGCGACTGGAGACATCCGACCGGCCTGTTTTTGCGGTGGTCAAGAAAGATCATCACCGCAACATCCGTTTTATCTTTGAGAAAGATGGGGTGGCTTATCCGTTGGATGAAACGGAGTATTGTCTTTCTACCTATGGCAATGGACGTAGATATTATCTTCTGCAAGACCAGCAGTGGGGGGATGGCTATATCAGATTCGAGGCGCTGGCAATGCCTGACCGTGAGGCTGCTGTCTGGCGCATTACCTCTCCCCAACTGCAGGGAAAGATGCGGGTGACTGTTTGTCAGATTGCCCAACCGAAACTGCATCGTAATGGGGACATTGGCGCTGACAAGCCAGGTTGTCTGGAAGCGGCTGGTGAACCGCTTCAGACGGTGAATGCTTCTTTTGGTCATGCCCATGCACTTTACCTGGAAGTGGAACTGGATCAGGTGCGACAGCTTGAACCGGACCAGGGAAGAGCATATTATCAGCAGGCCCGTCGCCATTATCGCCAGTTAGCATCACGTATTCAGTTCCAGACCCCTGACCCTTATATCAACACGCTTGGTGGCGCCTTGGTGCTGGCAGCTGATGGCGACTGGGACGGACAGACGTGGCTGCATGGCTGTATCGGCTGGCGTATGCCGTTGGCTGGTTGGCGGGCTGGTTATTTAGGTGATGTATTGGGTTGGCACGATCGGGCTATCTCGCATTTCGATGCCTATGCCAAGAGTCAGGTGACGAACGTGGAGCCCGTGATTCCCCATCCCTCACAGGATCCGAAGATGAATCTGGCCCGTGCAGAGAAGAAATGGGGCACGCAGATGTACTCCAACGGCTATATATGTCGTAATCCGGAACGCAATGATCAGATGCACCATTATGATATGAACCTGAACTATATCGATGAGCTGCTCTGGCATTTCCAGTACGATGCCGATACGGCCTATATGCGGAAGATGTGGCCGGTGATACAATCGCACCTTGCCTGGGAGAAACGGAACTATGACCCTGACGGCGACCATCTGTACGATGCCTATTGTTGTATCTGGGCCAGCGATGCACTGTATTATAATGGTGGGGCGGTGACGCATTCTTCGGCGTATAACTATCGGGGCAATAAACTCGCAGCCCGTATTGCGGAAATCATCGGTGAAGATCCTGAACCTTATCGGAAGGAGTCTGAGGCCATCCTGAAGGCGATGAACGAACGGCTGTGGTTACCGGAAAAGGGTGTCTGGGCAGAATACCAGGACGTGATGGGACTGAAACGTAAACATGAGCATCCTGCCGTGTGGAGTATCTATACACCGATTGATTGTGGCGCCTGTACACCGGAACAAGCTTATCAGGCTACGAGATATGTGGATGAGCACATTCCCCATATTGATGTCGAAAAAACTGGTTTCCAGACGATCGCCACCAGCGACTGGCTGCCTTATTCGTGGAGTATCAATAATGTGGCGGCTGCTGAGGTGATGCATACGGCGTTGGCCTATTATGAGGCAGGGCGTGCGGATGAAGCCTATCGGTTGATGAAGGGGAATATCCTTGACCAGATGTATTACGGTGCATCTCCAGGAAACTTCGGGCAGGTCAGTTATTATGATGCTGCCCGAGGGGAGTGCTATCGTGACTTCGGCGATTGTATCGGCATCTCTTCACGCACTTTGCTGCAGGGGCTCTTTGGCATCATACCGCAGGCACTCGACGGCAGGTGCATCATCCGTCCGGGATTCCCGTCGGAGTGGGATAGTGCCAGTGTGAAGACGCCTTATCTGGAATATAAGTTTACGCGGAAGGACGGTGTATGCCGATACGACATCACTCAGAACTTCCGTCAGCCTTTGAAGATTGTGCTGCGCCAGAATCTGGGCAATGGGCAGTATCGTGATATCGAAGGTAATGCCGAGGAGCATCAGGTGATGGAGGTATCACAGAGGGACGGTTCTTTTGTGTCAAGCGATGCATTGACACAAAAGAACCGTCCCTCTGTGATACTTGGCCTCGAAGAGCCGGACATGACGAAGCAGTTTAAGGTTCAGACAATTGACAGGTTTTTTAATTCAGAGGTCGATGATATCTATAAGAATGAATACCTGAGTCCGCGGCCGCAGACGACCACACTGCAGATTCCCACGCAGGGCATTGGCGAGTGGTGTCATCCCCAGTTGACAGCGGAGATAAATGATTCTGTATTCCGGACATTGATTCAGGACGGTCAGTTCAATGTGGCGGGAGTACCTTTCATTACACCTGCAGAAGGATGGAATATCGTCTATACGAGTCTTTGGGACAACTATCCAGACGCTGTCGTCATTCCGCTGAAGGGGAAGGCTGAGAGTGCTTATCTGTTGATGGCCGGCTCGACCAACCACATGCAGAGTAGGATTGACAATGGACTTGTTATTGCGACCTATGCCAATGGTTCGACTGACACGTTGGCATTACGGAATCCTGATAACTGGTGTCCTATCGAACAGGACTATTATGTGGATGGGAAGGCTTTCCGGGCTCCTGAGCCCCGGCCATATCGTGTTTGCCTCAGTACGGGTGATGTCAGCAGGGATCTGGGAAAGATCTTGGGCATTCAGGGTGTCTATGGTCGTGAGATTCCCGGCGGTGCAGCTCAGATACTGCGGATGCCACTGAATCCGCAGAAGAAACTTAAGAGCATCACTGTCCGTACACTCTCAAATGATGTCATTATTGGCCTAATGGCCATAACTTTGCAGTGAATAGTGAATAATGAATAGTGAATAGTTATGCAGAAACTGATAGAATTATACAAAGAATGGAAAGGGTCGGAGCCAGCCAATGTCCAACAGATTCCTGGAGGCGGTAGTAACCGGACTTATTTCCGTATGACTGACCATGAAGGACAGTCGGTTATCGGTGTGATTGGAACCAGTCGTGATGAAGATCACGCCTTTATCTATCTGACGGAGCATTTTACCCGTCGTCAGTTGCCCGTTCCAAAGATTCTCGCAGCCAGCGATGATCAGTTGCGCTATCTTCAGACTGACTTGGGCAGTCTTTCGCTCTTTGATGCCATCCGAGGTGGTCGGGAGGCAGGCGGCCGATATACCCTGAAAGAGCAGGAACTGTTGAAACGGACCATCCGTGAATTACCGAATATCCAGATACGTGGAGCTATAGGACTTGATTTCTCCAATTGCTATCCTCAGGCAGAGTTTGATGTAGACAGCGTGCTTTTCGACTTGAACTACTTCAAGTATTGTTTCCTGAAAGCCACAGAGATTGATTTCCATGAACTGAAGATGGAGGCAGATTTCCGGCTGTTTGCCAAAGACTTGACGAATGATACTTATGCCATAGGCGACAGTTTCCTGTATCGTGACTTTCAGGCGCGCAATGTGATGCTTGATCATGATGGGCTTCCTTTCTTTATCGATTATCAGGGTGGTCGTAAGGGACCGTATTATTACGACCTTGCTTCTTTCCTTTGGCAGGCATCGGCACGCTATCCTCATAAACTCCGTCGTGAACTGGTCTATGAATACTATAACTCGTTGAAACAATATACCGAGGTGCCGCCGGTGCGACATTTTGTCAACCGTATGTCGCTATTTGTGTTGTTCCGTACGTTGCAGGTATTGGGTGCCTATGGCTTCAGAGGCTATTTTGAACAGAAGAAGCACTTTATCGAGAGTATTCCGCCGGCAATTCAGAATCTTCGGGAATTACTGGCCAGTTCTTGGCATAGCCAAGCGGCAAAGCCGAGCGCTTCTCAATTCCATTATCCCTATCTGATGGATATCCTGCGGCAGTTGACAGAGCTCCCGCAATTCCAGCAGATAGAGGCGACAGCCAGCAGAGCCGACGGTTATAAGACGACGGACTTGAACCCATATAAGGCGCATCCTCAAGACGGTCCAGCCACTTTCTCAAAGTATGATGCACAGGGACCCTTGGTGGTGAAAGTGTTCAGTTTCTCCTATCGTAAAGGTATCCCTGACGACGAGTCAGGCAATGGGGGAGGGTATGTCTTCGATTGTCGCAGTACACATAACCCCGGACGTTATGAACCCTATAAACAACTGACAGGCCTGGATGAACCCGTCATTCGCTTCTTGGAGGATGATGGTGAAATCCTGACGTTTCTTGATAGTGTCTACAAACTGGCTGATGCGCATGTGCGTCGTTATATCCAGCGTGGCTTCACGTCGCTGATGTTCTCGTTCGGTTGTACGGGTGGCCAGCACCGTAGTGTCTATTCTGCTCAACACTTGGCGGAGCATATTCATGAGAAATTTGGCATAGAGGTACGTATCTGCCATCGGGAACAAGGCATCACGCAAACACTCAAATAAAAAAAGCCCTCGAGAAATTTCGAGGGCTTTTCCTTTATTTTAGAAACCTATCTGACCATTCCATTTGAGATACCAGTTGTTCTGGTTGGTTAAGTCTTTCTGGATCTCACCTTTCATCGCAGCACTGTTCTCCTTACCGCGGCGGGCATAGACCTTGTCGGCCAGGAACTGTCCGGGGTTCGACTGACGCAATGCGAAGCGCATGATGTCATAGAAGCGTGTGCCTTCGAAGGCCAGCTCCAGACCGTTCTCATTCAGCAGCAGACTATCAACGAATTCTTTCTGCTTCTGGGTCAATTCCGGCGTGTCCTTCTGGATGATAAATAGTCCTTCAATGGGTTCACCATTTTCATCAACTACAGGTATGGGCTCAGCCTCTGGCAACCGGTAATACTCATTGAATGGTGTCCAGCCGGAGCCACGGGAGTGGAGACCCATGGTGTTATGGTCAGCGGAGGAATTACGTGTGGCAAACTCCATAGCCGTTACAATACCATAATCAAGTGCAGGGAAGTCGAGCTGGCTAATCCACAAGGAGTCGCTCTCAGAGCAATAGGGATAGACATCCTGCTGATACACATCGTTGTTGAGACCTGTTGACAATATGCTGAAGGCGGCACGGGGGAGACCGGCTCCGTTGAGGGCTTCTGCCAGTCTCAGATAAAGCATGGCACGACGGTAGATGTGGATATGCTGGAAGGATTGCTTGTCGATATATGACACGTCTAAACGCTCACCTGTCAGACGGTCGGTTGTCTCACCTTCATCATAACACCAATAGAGACGCAGGTCACCGGAACGATGATTGGTCAAGTCTTTGGGTGCATAAGAGAAGGTGGTTCCTGTGCTTCCCAGACAGCAGAAGTCCTGACTCTCTGACAAGTTAAACATAGAGGTAGAAGGCACGATGCTGACGCGGTACTCATTATCTTCACGCGAGTAGAACAGGTTGCGCAGTTCACTGTAGTTACCTTCTGCACGGATGGAGTCACCGGCAATAATGGTAATAAGCTCCGTATTCCGTCCATAGGTCTCTGAACTCCAGCTGCCGCTGGAAATACCATAGAGGCTATCCCAGGTAGATGATCCAGCCATCCAAGTGTAATAACTCATACCAATGGGGTAGGACGAGTTGTTACCATTTCGCTGCGAGATGTATTTGTAGTAACGTAGGGCAGCTTCACGGTAAGTGCTCTCGTTGCCGGTGACACTGGCCAGCCAGAGGTTCAAGTCGCCAAGAACTACATTAATCGGGAAGAAGAGCAGTCTTGAGGCACCGTCTCTGAGGTCTCTGATGTTACCGTAGATCGGGTATTCATCGGCCCAACGGTCTGTCAAAGGCATCAGGTCGTTGATGAAGTACTGGCAGACAGCCTGAAGGTCATACCTCGGATAGTTCTGCTCAGCTTCGAGCTTGCTGAGAATTGGCTCCGTGACAAATGGTACAGAACCGTAGTTCAGTACCAGCTGGAGGTAGGTCCAGGCGCGGATTGCTTTCACAGCAGCATACTCTTTCATGAAGATATACTCATTGCGATTGTTCTTCAAAGCTGTGTCAGCTTTGGCAATGAAGTAGTTACAATTGTTGATGATGCCATAATAGTCGCTTGGCTTGTTGTAACGGTTGTCATCACCCATGTTAAAAAAGGCCATGTCGCGCAAGTCACTATTGGCCTCACTCGTAATATCAACCAGATCACCGCGCACTTCTCCAAGCAGGATAGTGCGGTCACCAATCGCCTGCAGCTTGTTGAGAATACCTATGACACTGTAGATAGAGTCGGTGGCACTGTCCAAGTGATTGTTTTCAGCGAAGACGACGTGCTCAGACTCCTGGTCAAAGAAATCGGCGCAGGATATCATACCACCAATCGCAAGAACTGCGAAAATGAATTTATATATCTTAGTCATCATAATTTTCAATTTTCAATTATCAATTTTCAATTATAACTTAATCTTGATGCCGGCTACAATCGAACGGCTCTGGCTTAGCTGTCCAACGTCGATACCTTGTCCGATGACATTCGAGGTCATGGTGAACTCAGGATCACTGCCTAGATACTTGGTCAGTGTGAACAGGTTGTTAGCCTGAATCCAGAACTGGAATCCTTGGATGTACTCGTTGTTCATCGGCAGGTCGTAGCTCAGGGTAACAGTCTTCAGACGGAGATAGCTGCCGTCCTCAATCCAACGGTCGCTGAAACGTGAGTTGCCCATCGGATCCTGGAAGGTGATCTGCGGGATGTCGGTCTGCTGACCTTCCACCTGCCAGCGGCGAAGGAGTGCAGTGGTCTGGTTCATGAACCTTGAACCGCCCTCCAGTTGTGAGCGCTGATAGTTGTAGACATCATTGCCATAAGAGTAATTGAAGCGCAGATCCAGTTTCAGGTGCTTATACGACAGTGTCGTGAAGATATTACCATAGAGGTCAGGGTTGGGGTCACCAATCACCTCACGGTCGGCATCTGTAATCTGGTGGTCTCCGTTGAGGTCGGCGAAATGGATGTCACCGGCCTTGAAGTAGTTCTTGTCGATACCGTTCTCACCAAGAACATAGAGATTGGCTGCCTCTGCCTCAGCGGTTGTGGCGAACACACCGAGTGATCGGTAACCATAGAAGAGGTTGGCGGCCTGTCCTACCTGCGTGCGGATGGTGGCGCCGTAGACATCTGTGTCTACATAGCTGCGGCCTTCTGCCAGATGTGTGATCTCATTCTTGTAGTGACCAATGCTAGCACCCACCTCCCACTGGAAGTCTTTCAGCGCAATAACCTTCACGGCAGCACTGGCATCAAAACCGTTGTTCTTCAGTTCACCGTCGTTAGTCCAGTTCTCACTCAGACCGCTGAGGAATCCTAATGACTGGCGGGTCAGCAGGTTGTCGGTCTTTGAGGTGAAGTAATTGAAACTCAGGTTCAGACGGTTGTCGAAGAGATTGGTCTCCAGACCTACGTTGATACGACGGGTGGTTTCCCATTGGATGGTCGTATTACCGATGTTGGTGAAGGTCAGACCGGCAATGGTGTTGAGGAACTGAGAAGCACTGAAGAAACTGCGGGCAGCATAGTAGTCGATGTCATCATTACCGCTGACATCATAGCCGGCAGTCAGGCGCAGATAGTTAATGGACTTGATCTTGGCCATCCAGGGCTCGTTGCTAATCAGCCAGGAAGCCTGAATACCAGGGAAGACACCCCAGGCAGCATCGAAGGCACGGAAGTCACCACCGTCACGTCCGAAACGTGAAGAACCTTCCACTGTGAGGTTGGCCTGAAGGAAGTAACGGCCCAGATAGTTGTAATCAGCCTGTGCGTACCAAGCTAAGGAATTCCAGTTGTCACTGGTACCGTAGTCGCTGGTGTTTGAAAGACTTGATTTCATGAACGGCTGCTTATCGTTACCGGTGTTGTAACCGAGCAGTGAACTCATCGAATAACTCTCCCAATTGATACGTGCACCACCGAAGAGATGGATGAAGTGAGCATTGTAGCGGTTGCTCCAGTCCAGACGGGTGTCGCTTAATACAGAGTTCTGCTTCGAAGCCAGTGAGCGTACCTCATTCTGCATATAGTCGCCAATACTGATCACATAGTAGTTTGGTGTACCATTGACAGGAATATAGTAGGTCTCGTTCGTGTTCACTAGGTTGTAGCTGAAGTGCTCCGAGAGGGTGAGGTTACGAGTGAGGCGGAACTTTGGCGTCACCGTCAGGTTCAGCATGGAGTTCTCCAGACGGTTCTTGTTCTCAGCCTCAGAATACTCGTTGATGGCAGCAGGGTTACCCAACTTCCAGTTGTAGTTCTTGTAGTTGGCCAAAGCCTCTGTCAGGTAGGACTCCTCTTCGATGTCGTAGTGCGAGTCAGACAGACGTCCCATACCGTAGCTGTAGGGGCTCATAAACGGGCTCTTGATGTAAGCCAGGAATCCTGGAGCAGTAGGCGTACCCTCTTCATAACTGGCGGGAGCACCGTCGTTACGGATGTCGCGGGTGATGTTACCAAACGAAGCATCGAAACGGAGAGAGAAACGTTCGCTCAGCGAGATGTCCGTGTTGAAGCGGATGTTCAGACGGTCCATGTCATTGTACTTTAGCGCGCTCTGCTGATTGACATAGCCCACAGAGAGGTTGTAGTTGGCCACAGCGTCACCGCCTTCCACACTGATACCATAGTTCTGTGTCATGGCTGTGTGGTACACGAGGTCCTTCCAGTCGGTATTCTGGTGGTACTGGGTGTAATAATAGTAGTCAGGATCCTCTTTCAGGAATTTGAACGTACGGTTACGGGTATTGGTCGACTTCAGCAACTCAGAAGCGTAACTGCGGTACTGCTCGGCATCCATCACCGAGAGGTATTTCGGCTCGAAGATCACACCGGCCGATGCGTTGGCCGTAATGCGGGTAGCCATCGATTTGCTGCGGTGTGTCTGTATGATAATCACACCATTGGCACCCTTGGCACCATAGAGGGCCGTTCCATTGCGCATCACCGTCACCTTTTCGATGTCGGCAGGATTGATGGTCGACAGGATGTCGTTGAAGAATCCTTCGTGAAGCATTGTACGACCATACTGCTGGTCGATGATGACATCGTCGACAATTACCAGTGGCTGGGCATTCACATTGAGTGAGTTCAAGCCTTGTACGAACATCACATTGCCGATACCTGGTGTACCGTTGCGGGAGATGCTGTAGACCTGCGCACCCAGATGCTTCTGTACTTCGTCCTTGATGTTTACCGAGTTGGTATAGGCGAAGTCGTTGGTCGAATAATCACTACGCACATTGATGGCCTTCTCATACTCTTTCGAGAATGTCTGGGGGTAGAGCTTGACCACCTGCTGCTGCTCAGTGGCTTGCAAACCTAAGCGCACCGGATTATAATCGGGCATATTGACAAATACCGAGGTCGTGAATGTGGGAACCTTCAGTTTAAAGGTACCGTCTTCTTCAGTCAGGGTGCTATAGCCGTCCACGTCGTCAGCGCTGACGATGGTACCGGCAATGGGCTGTCCTGTGGTGGCGTTCACGACGCGACCGCTGATGACTCGGGTGGGGTACTGCTTCTGCTTTGGGGTCAGTTTGCGGGCAAGGGTCTCGATGAGGTCTTCTTCCTGATCAGTATCCTCGTCCTGGGCCACAACACTTAAAGGAAAGGCCATCAGCAGTGTAAGTCCAAATAATATATATTTCTTCATATCCTTATAGTTCTTAATTCATAACTAATACATTACTTCTTCAGCCATTGGAAGACGTCACCGTCGCCGTGAGGCTCAATCTCGAAGCGTTCTTCATTGACATTCGATATGCCATGCGGTACCAACATGATACAGTCGATTCGCAGGGTACGCGTAAACTTCTTGGTGCGCAATTCAGAACTTGACACTTTGGTCGTCACGTCAAGTGTTATCTGCGGCTCACTCTCAGTCAGACCGAAGGTGGCTGTCGGGAACTTAAAGTCTTCAGCTAAGAGGATATAATTCACCTCGTCAGCCGTTGTGGTAACACTCGGCTTAAGTTGCTTGGTCTCTGATTGGCCATCCTGTAGATGATAGCTGATGGAACTACTAAACTTGTTCGGGATACGATCCGATTCGGTCGCATGCTCGTCGTAGGCCAAGGCTGGTGCCGTCACCAGATAGATGTCATAGCCGATGTTGGAGAGTACGTTGCGGATGTTGAACCTCACCGTATGGTTCACGGTTGACTTCAACTCCCTGAACTCTGCGTATTCATTGCTCCACACCTTCCCGTAGAACGAATTGTTGTTCAGAACCGTGCGGGGCATCAGTCTGACGGTTGGCTCCATTTCTTTGGTTGTGCTATTCTGGACCTCACTGTATTCTTTGATGTTTCTCTCGTTTTCAGCCTCAATGATAATCCACTGGTGGAAAGTATTCAGTTTGTCAATCTTCCAGTCGTTGGACTTCATTACCTGGCCATTCGAACATTCGATGTTGTCTGTACCCGTAAAGATGCCCGTTGCAGCGAAGGGCTTCTGGGTGTTCTCAGCCGATTTGCCGCCAAACTGGTAGTAATGGAGGTTCTTGTTGCCCCACATATAATCACGACTCATGTAGGTTTCAGCTGCACTGGTCGACAGGGCAGAGTCTGTCAGATGGGCGTCTGTGTTCAGCGTACGGCTGAAAGTCGTACCATCGACAATGGCCAGACGAGGCATAGTGTAGACCATCGAGTCGCGGAACGGCGTATTGTCATCATAGTTGAAGTAGGGCTCGTACTCTTCAATCAGCTTCTTCCACTCCTTATTGGTGGGAACGACCATCCAGTAGGTACTGTCCTCCTCGTTTGTATAAGCCCAGAGATAATCCCAAAGATCGTTCTGCTGTACGAAGACAGAGTCGAGATAGACGGTCTTACCGTTCTCCAAGCCACCGGCAACGCTACGGCCAGGTACAAATTCCTTGCGGTAGAAACGGGTGTTATAGAAGAAACTGGCGATACTGTCGAGATCGGCATCTTTGCGCAGGTATTCGAACACTGTCGGGAAATATTTGGCTCTTCCCTGAATAGTAAACAAGATACCATTGCTATAGTGGCCGTTTTTCGACAGAATCGTATTGTTTCCGAACGAACTGGCAGAAAGCATGGTCTTCTTACCGTTCATCAGCATCAGGGAGTCATTGCTCAAATCAGAGATGGAGTGATTATACATGGCCAGATGGTTCTGGATGAACTCCTTGATAACCGTATTGTCGTCCTCTATCACCTTGCCCTTCTCAGCGTTATAGGCAGCAATGAGCTCATCGGCCTCCAGAGCAGTGAAATTGTCATTGGTAGGAGCGAAAACCGTAAACACCTGACTGCTGTTCAATGACTTGTCGTATCCGCAGGCCTGTACAACCTTGGCAAAGTTGCTCAGGTTGCTGTTCTGTGTAATGGCCTGCCAGAGCGTAGCGTCGTTCATGCCTTCACCCTTTTTGTCATAGTGGTCATCCCAGGTGTCGGAACAGGCCATGAAGGTGAGGGCTACGAGTGCGAGCCCTATCACCTTACTATATATTTTAAATGTAATCATAACTCTTAACTTTTAACTCTTAACTAATTAGAGGTCGTCCTCCATATCACCGCCTTCGTCAGCACCGTAGACACTCTTTGGTACCAGTTCCAGGAAGTCGAGGGCGAACTCATTACCATTACCTACAGTACCGTCAGAGGCCACTCTGATTCTCATGAAATGGTCTTGGTTACAATCCAAGAACGACTGGCTGATGATTTTGCGTATACTGATATTGTATTGAATAGCATAGCCTCTATTGCCACTTCCGCCATTATCACAATATACTGAGCGCGGATAGGTATAGACACCGAGGTTCTTCAATGCCTTCTGATATTCGGCTTTCTCCTCTGCGCTCATGGCGTCATAGGTACTGACATCATCGATAAAATCATCGCCGATGTAGGTCTCAGAGTCCATGGCCTTAGTCATATCCAAAGGTATACCCTGAGGGATGCCGTCTACGTAGATCTGGGCAACACCACGGGTGTTCTGAGATGTAAAGCCCAGACGAACCTGCCATTCGCCATCGAACGGTATTGGCGGCAGACGGAAGGTGAAGTCATAGTTTCCAAAGAGGTTGAACTCATCCAACATGTAAATATTGGCGTAACTACGAGGTCTTACCCAAACAAATTCGCAATTGGTGGATTGTACACCATCGAGATAACCTTCAGGGAAGAACCAGTTATAACCGTCTTTCTCCTCAAGACTTTGGGGTGCCCATGGATTACCCATCTGGCGCAGACCATTGGAGATGAATTCGGGGAATACCGTGTTGAAGTCCATGCGGATGCGTACATTCTGCACCTTATCCTGAACATCCTTGCTGAAGGCAACGATATCGTCGACATAGAAATAATGGCCGTTGATACCATCGTGTTTGTATTCGTCATCATTAGGATCAATGCGCTGACCCAGGATATTGAACTTAGCGTCGCTACGTCGGTTGATGTAGCGCTGGTTTCTCTTGCTTCCGGCCAGATATTTATTGACCGTAGCCTTGTCCACCTTGATCATTCTGTGAGGCAGAAGGGTATGATGCCAGTCACAAGGATTGACAAGAGACTCATCAATACTGATGGCACCTTCAAAGTTGGGCTTGTTGGTTACCTCCATCGGTGTGAGATCGTCGGCACCGGCAGCAATCTTGTTCAGGATGTGATACTGCACAAAGCGGCGAAGTGGATTCACACTGTCCGTGAGGTTCTCATAGCTGTGGCCGGGGGCACTCACATCCTGAGGATAGACCTCGTCATAGATGGTGCAGGCCAAGTCGTATAGGGCTTTGAGATCACCCTTCTTAATGCCGTATTTTGCCTCCAATAAGGAGTCAGGCTCAATAAAGAAGGTGTAGCCGTATTTCTTGGTGGTAGGCACACTGAACTTCATTTTTTCTGTATTCGTCTCACCAGTGCCATGGTAAACAGGCTGGTAATCTTTAGGATTATAGGTTTCATCCTCAACCATCAGTACGTCATTGATAACACCTGTTGCCATCAGGGCATTGTAGAAGGTGCTGATCTTTGGATTCTCACGCATCAGGTCCGTCACGTAACTGTTCGACTTCTCAATCACGGCATCAATAGGCTGCACGATACCGTTTTCTACTGAGTCGTCCTTCAGGTCGAATTTGATTTTGGCCAGATTCTCGAGGACGATAACGGCGTTACTGTCGTTGTCGAAACCAGGCTCTGTTCCCAAATAGCGGTTCAGCATGTTTACCGTCGGCAGCTTATGGCCGATCATATCAAAGGTAGTGTACATGTAGGAAACCAAATGGGTGCGGGCGATGGTATCGCAGTCGGCATCACTTAACTGTGAGACACTGTTGAAACCGCGGCTCTTCAGGAATTTGTCGACGGCATCGTTAGATGGCGCAAAGCAGGTGTAGTGGCCATAGGCGGCCAGCAGATCCATCAGGCCGGCTCTCTCTACAATCTCAGCGAATTCGCTGTATTCTGGACGATCCGGACTCTTCAGCCAGTCGCTCATCATCTCCCCCGTGAAGGTGTAGAAGTATTCGCTGTCCGGCTCATCGGAGCAGCTGGTCAGTATCAGCGTATTCAGGGGTGTCAGCATGGCTATGAGCAGACCTCCCAAAAATCCTTTGAATATATTATTTCGTTTCATAACTTTTCACTTTTATCTTTTCACTTTTCACTTCTTCGTCGTCTTTTGGTAACTCTGGTCTTCACCACTGCCGAAGGCAGGATTCTGCACAAGATTCAAGTTGACCTTCATCTCATCGAGATTATAGGGCCAATAGATGGCATCCATTTTGGACAGATGGTTACCAATCAGTTCTTGGCCGGTGGTAGCTTTTAACATGGCGGCTTCCTTCAGTTTAGAAGTGTTTCCAGTGCGCTGTGCTATACGAACGAGGTCGAACCAACGCTTGCCCTCGAACATCAGTTCGCGCTGGCGCTCCCGCATGACTAATTCCTCCATGTCGCCTTTAGTGGTGACTCTACCCAGCGTGTCTTTGAGCTCAGTCTGGCAGAGCGACCGCTTGTTAACGGCACTGACGAGCGTAAAGGCCCTGTCTAAAAGCGACTTGTTGGCATCGCTGGCTTCTCCAGAATCCATCATTTGCGTCAGGGCTTCAGCCTTGAGCAGCATGATGTCGGTCAGGCGATAGATAATCCAGTTAGAACCATTCTGATTCTGTCTGTAGATGGAGTAGCTGGCTTCAGGTGTACCGGAAGAGTTGATGATGTCGATCGAGCTGGCGGCATATTTTCTGATGGCTTTGTCGCTGCTAGTACTATTGCCGCCTCTGTACAAACAATTCGTATAGATGCGGCCATCTAGTTTCTTGTTTTTGTCGGCAAATACCTTGCGGTCCTGTCCTGTAGCATCAATCTGAGAGTAGATGTAATCTGAAGGAGCAACTAGACCAGTGGTTGACTGTGAGTTGCCGTAGAAGGAGTTGACAGCAGCGTTGGCTATCATGCCGCTTCCTTCAGGATTGTCGTCGAATACCAGTTGGAAGATGATTTCCTGGTTGGCTTCATCTACATTATTTCTGTCACTACCGAAAATGGTGTTATAGTCATCACCGTAATAGTTGGCTGTAGTTGAGTTGTTCACCAATGGGAAACCGTTGTAACGGTTAAGGGTTTCATCATTGCGGGCCGAGGAACTGGTACGTTTTTGGCGGTTCTCTTCATAGATAGCCTTTTTCGACTCAATGACTAGGTCGGCATAACGCACGCAATTTTGATAATCCTTCTTCCAGAGATAGAGCTCGCAGAGCAGGGCATGGATGGCATCCTGTGTGATACGTCCGGTCTGGTACATTTCCTTGGTCACAGGATAGCGTTTGATTGCAAAGCTCTTGACGCCTTCCAGATCGTCGATCAGTGAGTCAAGCACAGCATTGAATGGCGTTGCGGGCAGATCAAATGCCTGGCTGTCATCGATGAAGGGCTGCCTTGAGAATGGCACATCGCGGAAAGTGCGGATCAGATAGAAATAGCAGAGGCTGCGCAGGGCCACCATCTCGGCGATATTGGCCTGCAACTCACTGCCTGTATAGGCCGGGTCGCGATCGGCTACACCGGGCGCATAATTGATAACCGTGTTGCAGCGGTTGATTACTGAATAAAAGCCTGACCAGTTGGTGTAGCTGTTCTTGGCTTCGATGTTCTCCTTGAGGAGTTTCTCGAGGTTGGCATCGGAACCGACGTTACTACCAGGGCCGATGTTATCGCTGCGGAACTCGCCCCAGACCATCATACGTTTGATGACGGCTTCAGACTGCAGACCTGAATAGCAACCTGCAATGATGGCATCCACATCGGCCTTCTCATTCCAGAATTTCTCCAGGATAATCTCATTCTGAGGCTCAATCTCGAGGAAGTCAGAACAGGCGGAGAGGCCGCAGACAGCGCTGATAGCGCATACTATATAATAATGTATTCTTTTCATATTCGTATCGTTTTAGAACTCAACAGTGATACCTAAAGTGTAAGAACGCGAACGTGGTGTTTGGGCGTTGTCGATAGCGGGAGAGTAGCCGCCGCTCGAGATGTCCGGGTCTACTCCGGAGTACTTGGTCCAGACGAAGGGGTTGTTAGCACTGAGATACAGGCTGATGCGGTTCACGCCAAGGGCCTGTGCATACTTCCTGCGGATGTTGTAGTTCAGCTGTGCATAACCCATACGCAGATAAGAACCGTCCTCTACGAAGCGGTCGCTGATCAGCGTATTGTAGTTCTGTATGCCGTTGATCGTATTCATGGCACGTGGAATCTCGGTTACGTCACCTTCCTTACGCCAACGATAGTTCACGGCTTGGCTCTGGTTGTCGTTACCAGTCATGGCCTCGGCGTGCAGACGGGCGCGGTTGATGATCTTGTTACCGAAGCGGTAGGTGAACTGGGTGCTCAGACGCCAGTCGCCATAGGTGAAGTTGAATCCGAAACCACCAGTCAACTTAGGCAATGAGGAACCGAGGTAGACAATGTCGAGGGCATTGATCTGACCATCGTGGTTGATGTCCTCGTAGATGGCATCACCGCCGTTGAAACGGTAATTACGGCCCGTTGCGTCGTTGGTGTAGTTGAACATCATACGGACGGGTTCGTCTTTACCGTCAAGGATGACATCACCGTTGGCATTCATGGCCACAGGGGCTGTCTTGCCCTCAGCCAGGAACTGTGCGCGCTCTTCTGGCGTCATGTTCTTGAAGGTAGAATAGTTATACTGGTAGACACCCTTGTAGCGGAAACCGTAGATGGCACCGAGCGGGTTGTGCAACTGTACGCGCTGCAGGGTTTCGTCGTTCGAGAAACCATAGGTAGTGTTCAGGTTGTCAAGCAGGTTCTCGTCGAGCTCCAGCAGTTCGTTACGGTTGTTACCGAAGTTGGCATTCACATCAACCCAGAACTTCTTACCGATGGTAATGATGCGGTTACTGCTGATGTGGAACTCCCAACCGGTATTACGCATCTTACCGTTGTTGCTGTAGGGGATGTTCTCGTATCCGGCATTCGACGGAATGCGGAAATTCGACATCAGCATGTCGGTAGTCGTCTGTGAGTAACCTTCGATGGTCAGCGATAGGCGATCGTTGAAGAAGGCTAAGTCAATACCACCGTTCCAGCTCTCGTGGATTTCCCACTTCATGTTGGTCAGACGGATGTTGTTCGGCTTCATGGCCTGCATGTCGATGTATCGGTCGGTAGAACCGTACTTAGAAGTATAGAGGTAGTCCTGACCCGGCTGCTGACCTGTACGGCCCCAGCTGGGACGGATAGCGAACATCGATAGCCATTTCTTGGTGGGCTCCATCCAGGGCTCATCGCTGATGATCCACTTCAAAGAGAGTGAGGGGAAATAACCCCAGCGGCTGCCGGGACCGAACTTCGTGGTACCGTCGGCACGCAGCGAACCGTCGATGATGTAGCGTCCCTTATAAGCATAGTGGGCAGACAAGGTGTAGTACATAGAGCGATGCTGGCTGAATCCGGAACTCAAATTGGTGATACGGCCACCGCCTTGGGTCGTGGTGATACCTGAAGGAACACCCGTCTTGTCTTCTGACTGGTTGGTGGAAGAGCCGCTGGTCAACTCGAAGCGACCCAGCATCATGAAGGAGTGATCCTTGTTCTTAAAGGCAGGAATCAGGGTCAGTGTCTGTTTCGTGTTGAACGATACACTCTTTGAAGAACCGTCGTGGGTCTTGTTCACACCCTGATCCCACGATGTGGTCTTCAGCTCTTGTGGATAATAGCTGTTGTCGTAACGGTTGGCAATGTTCATATAAACCTGGCCACGCCAGTTCAACTGCCAGGAGTCAGGATCCATACCGAGCAACTGGTATTGGATGATCAACTCAGGCGTCATGTCATAACTGGTCTGCTTGTTCTTGGCAAGCTTGGCACTGGCCACAGGGTTCACCATGTCCTTCTGGTTCTTATTGAACACGGAACTGGCGCTCTGCAACATGGTATAATAGGCATTGGTGTCCTCACCTGTCACAGGATCCTGCTCGTAGATACTCATGTTCGGCATCTTACGCTGGGCAATATCCAGCAGGTTGTCAGAGTTGCGGTCGTTCTTCGTATAAGTCATGGCGAAGTTGGTACTGACGCGGATGCGCTCAGACACATTGTAGTCGAGAGCCACACGGGTCGAGAAACGCTGCAGCTTCTGCTCGATCATCGTACCCGTTTCATGGTCGTAACCGGCACCGATACGGAAGAGGGCTTTCTCACCACCACCGCTTACGGTCACGTAATGGTTCTGGCGGAGACCCCACTGGGTGACGGCGTCACGCCAGTCGGTATTGTTGTTATACTGCTCGTATTCTGAGAACGAGGGGTTGTAGTTCAGCTCATCGATGTCGGCATCGTCTGCGCTCTGACGAGGATTGAAGTAAGCCTCCTTCAGTAACATGGTGTAATCGTCACCGTTCAGTAGGTTGTAACCCTTCGGCTGGTAAGTGCCGGTAAGTTTCAGCGAGTACTGCAGTCTGGGTTTACCACGGGCACCACGCTTGGTGGTCAGCTCGATCACACCGTTACCGCCCTGTGAACCGTAGATGGCCGTAGCGGCAGCATCTTTCAGCACGCGGATGTCGGCGATGTCCTCAGGGTTGATGTTCAGCAGTTCGGCGAACCGCTCGTTGTTGGCTGTGTTCATATCAAATGTGGAGAGGTCGACTGAGCGTACGTTGCCGTCGACAACAATCAGCGGGTTCGAATCAGTCAGGGTGGAGAGGGTAGAGGCACCACGCAGACGCATGGTAGAGCCTGATCCCAGGTCACCGGAGTTACCCACGATGTCAAGACCGGCGATACGGCCCGTCAGGGCCTCGTCGATGGTGGTGAAGGCCATACCTTCCACTTCCTTCATCGAGAATGTCTGGGTAGCGTTGGCCACCTCTCGCTGCGGGATAGGCAGACCGTTTCCGCCTACACGTCTCTGCGACTTGATGGTCACTTCCTTCAGCTGGGTGGCTGACTGCATCCTGATATTAAAGGTCGTCTTGTTGATGGCCTGCGTGACGGTCTTCATACCGACATAGCTGAAACGGATGCGGTCCTTGGGATTTCTTACCCTCATGGTAAAGTTACCATTCAGGTCGGTAATAGTTGACTCGATGATACGTCCGTTGCCGTCGATCTCACAGACGGTGGCACCCATCAGGGGACCCATATCGTCGCTGATGCTTCCGTGAACTGACGTAATAGGAGTCTGGGCGTTGACGGCCGTAGGAATAAACAATGCCGCCATCAGCGCAAATAGCATTATTATCTGTTTGAGTATTCTCATACCTTATTTCCTCCTTACATTTTTATTAAGTAATTCTTTCCAGGGTTTCATCTCTTCGGCGAGAAGCACACCGTCAATCTGATGGACGACTGCGTCGGATGCCATGTAGGTCGTGTACTTCGGATTGACATCCGTACCCAGATTATTTAGCCAGTATTCACGGCAGAGGCAGTTATAGAGTCCCTCGGTCTGAACAACTTTGCGTGTGTTGCCTTGGACGTCCTTAACCCACATTTGGCCGGGTGAGTTGTTGACTGTAACGGGATAGAATCGTCCAGTTTCGAGATTTCGTCTCATGGTCTCGAAAGTGTTCTCGTACTTGCCATTCTCAGGTGCCATGCCGATCATGATGGCGTGGTCCTGAATGTGGTAGCGCAGGAAATTGACAATAATGCTCTTTATAATGCCCTTAGCCTGCTCGGCGGCATCTTCTGAACCCCAGATAGAGTCGGTCTGAGCCTCATAGTCCTTCCATGTCGGCAGCAGACCCTTGTCGATCAATTCTTGAATAGAATTGTTCGTGGGCGCGTAAATCGTATAATTATAATTATCGAGCAATTTCAGGTTCTTGCTGAATTTACTCCTCATACCTGCATAATAGGTGGTGTTGGAGGAGGAATACACAAGTGCATTCGACATCAAGTCAGCACCATCGTTATCCAGCAACTCCAGGAACAGCGAGAATTCATCACGCCCATCCAGTGTCAGATAGATAGATTTGTCGGTTGTCAATGGCATTTGTCCGTTGAGGACGTATGACTTACCATTTTCCTTGGTGTAAACATCCTCGGAATTCACTGGCAGGAGCTTGTTGTGATCCATCTGCCAGCCACCGGCAAAGGCGATACGGCCATCGCTCGTTTTGGTGACGCGCATCGGAGTGCCGCTCTTTGACTTGTAGAATTCGTGGCCGTCCTCGATGTCGCCTACGATAATCAGCTGGTCAACCAGACGTCTCAGACAGTCATTCTTAACAGCCGATTCCGTTTCCTCTTTCTCAGAGGCCATGTCAAGGGTGATCTCACCCTTTTCGTCGACAGTCGCATCATAGCGGTACATTCTCGTGGCCTTTCTGGTGTCGTCGTACCAGAATTTCAATACTTGTACGGCCTCCATGCCATCCTTCTCAGAACCATAGCTTCCCGGATCGATATACCACATCATGGCATCGTTGGTGGGAAGAATCAGACTGTACCTTGAATCCATGGAGAGCAGGAAGGGCAGGAAATTATATTGTTTGATTGCTCCATAGATGATATTCATGATCGTCGGGTGAGCCAGGGCAGGGTAGGACACAGCAGCAAATGCCGCAGGGGTAAAGACGCGGTTGGTCAGATAGACCACACCGTTACAACCCATAAAGCAGGAGTCGACATCTGCAATGGTAATGCCTATCTCAACCTTGGCGTCGTTCAATACCTTGTCGAATTTCGAGGGAATGGCATCCGTGAACACGTCGCGCATATTCACGTTGATGAGCGATGCAATCGTCTCGTCGGGAACATTATCGAGCGTGCCATACTCTGCCTGGAGGTCTTTACCGCCCTCGTTCCACCATTTCTCGATAGCCGCGTTGGTGGGAACAAACATGGCGCCGGCATCGTAGTTCATAATAGCATCGCCAGAGGCACTGATATACTTGTTCCATCCCGGATCGAACTTCAACAGCTCTCTGACTTTATCTCCGCTCGGGGACACGTCGTATGAGCCGTCATTGTCTTGTGACGCTCTGCCGTTGGCCGACAGTTCGCTGTAATAATGGAGCACGTAGGCTGAGTCTTCCGTGTTATACAAACGATTGTATTCCTTGGTGACAGCGTCGCTATGGAAAGGTGCACAGAAACGGTCCATCAGACCTGCCCATGTCGACATCTGCGGGTGTTGGTGGATGATCTCTGCCATGTTGGGCGAAGCCTCAATTACGCCGTCCACCTTCTGGATGTAGCCGTTCTTGCAGGTGATGTCACGCTCGGTAACCTTCTTGCCATTGACCCAGGCCTCAGTGATGTCGTTGGCCTGATGGTTGGTCAGCACGTCCAGGTCGGTGTTCGTCATCTTGTTGATCTTCATGAAGGCGGGTAAGAAATGAATCATCGGAGCTTCGGTGGCATCTCTTACGATGGCTATACCCCTACCGTTGTTTACGGTGCGGAAATAATCCCAGACCGGCCTGTCTGGCATCTGGCTGGGCTTCATGAACTGCACGGAGTCGTAGATGCTTGTGGCAGTTGCGCGACGCATCGTACGGCCTTCGGCTGGATGATTGTCCTCGCCTTCTGGGCGGCCGTTCGACAACAACTCAATCAGATAAGCGTTGTTGACCATAGAATTGTTAAGCAGAAGTTTCTTCTGCGCCAGTGAGAGGCGCTCGTAACTGCTTACACCCCAGTTGTTCTTTGCAAACCACACTTGGAAAGCCGAGTCGTTGGCTGCAAACAAGGTTTTCGAACCTGTGTGGCTGAGCACTTCATGCTGGCCCAGGTCGTCAACCAACCGCAGCATCGTCTTGTACTGGCCGTCTTCCTCGAGGCGCTCGTAGATAGAGTTGCCAAGCCATGAAGGCTGTCCGGTCAGCACGTTGTCGTCTTTACAACCTTGCAGAACCGAGGCCCCTACCAACAGACCCAAGGCCGCGAAGGCCAGCTGATGCCGTTGTTTTGAGATTTGTTTCTGTTTCATAAAACTTTTTTTGGTTTTTATTTTTGTTGATTATAAGTTTTTGCTAGAATTTAGCTTAATTTTTTAAACGTATGCAAAGTTATGTATTATTTTATAATACCGTTTACGAAAATCTATCAAATTCTTCATAAGTTACATTTTATAATGTTCGTGTTACATTTAGCAATGTCTTTTTCCTTGAAATACAGTAATTTTGCACCTGATAATACAAAAAGAAAAAGAAATGGACTGTTTTTGAATACAGTACCGCCTAATTTTAATCAACATTATAATATTTACATTTCTAATTTATCTAATTAATTTTTTAACTTATGAAAAAACTATTTACTCTATTAGTTGGTGTCCTGCTGGCAGGTAATGCCTTTGGACAAGAACTCATCATCAATGGTGACCTTGAGGGTGAACAGCAGGCCGGATGGTCCAGCTTCTGGGTGCAGGACACTAAGGCTGAAGGTGTGACTGACGAAGCAACCGGACAAGGACAAATCACTCACTCCGACGGTGTGAAGGGTTGGCTACAATTTGCCGACATTGTGCAAAATCCATTTAAAGCAGGCAAGTGTATCAAAGTGCACGTTGCTGATAAAGCAGAGTCAGATGCAATGGGAACAGCACGAATGGATGGAAGTACTTATGTCTCTTGGAACACCCAGTTCTATCTTTATCTTAAAGAGGCTGTGCCTGAGGGAAAGTGGATTACTCTGCAGATGAAAGTCAGATGTGAAGATAGAGAGGGTTCAATGGACGGTCAGGCTCACGAGAAACCCAATGGCTATACCCACTACACTCTTTTCACCAACAATACCATCTCTTATGAGAAAGGTAAGTGGAATAAGATCTGGAGAAAGGCCCAGATATCTTCAAGCCATACTGCAAGTGGATCGAAGTTGTTCCAGGCAATCGCTTTCAATGTGGCTTCTTCTTCTGCAACAGAAAGTTTTGACCTCTATTTCGATGATATCTCTGTCGTTGTGAGTGACGATGAGCCACAGGAGCCCGTTATCGAAGATAATTCAGGATGGGTTAACTTCATGAGAAAGGGTGTGTTCTCTGAGGATCCTATTGACTTTGTAAACTATGGTTCAGACGAAGAGCCAAATATGGTGAAGGTTTCTAATTTCATGCTACAGGTCCGTGACCAGGAGACAGGACAAAATATCTTGAAGAAAGCAGATGTTGTTGAAACAGGTGATGCTGACCATCCCTATGCCGTGAAAGTGCCAACACAAGACCATTATTCTCAGACAGTCCAAATTAAGGACCTTGATGCTGATGGCAACGAGCAGTTTGATGAGGAGGGTAATGTCCTGATGAAAGACAGTACCACTTATTACTGGTCTGATGGTAGTGTGATTGGTACTTCTGCTCCTGCAAGATATTCTTCTCAGTTCTTTGTGTCTACACTGCATAAGATGAAGGCCGGTGAAAAATATAAGTTGGTGTTCTGGATTAAGGCAGATAAGGATGCCAAAATTGCCACTCAGGCACATACACTTCCTACTAAATACAAGGACTACAACACCTTCAAATGGGTTGATGGAAGTGGTACAGAACAGTCGGAATTCCCTGTTACGACCGAATGGACAAAATTTGAGCTAGGCGATCCTCAGGGTAAGACTATTCCTAGTGGAGCTGCTGGTTGTCAGACAATTACCTTTGACACTTATCTTCTTCAGGAAGCCAATAATTATTATTTCGCTTTCGAGGAGTGCTCATTCAGTGAGAAGAACGTCACAATGGCTGACCGCACACTTGGCACACCTGAGGACCTTGCACTACCTGTTAACACCGGTGACGATCCTAAGGCAACAACAGTTGACATGGCTGGTATGCTTGAGGCCTTTGAAATTGAGGACTTCAGCTTCCTGAACAACGGTAAGGATGGTATCACCCTTCTCACCCTGTCTAAGCCGGAAAATCCTGAAGAAGATGAACCGGAAGAGATCTTCAGCTCTGTCCTTCCCTGGACTGATGGTGGATTCCTCAATGCTCAAGGCTATTTCGTAGATCTTGATTTCATGGATGGTATTCAGATTTATCTGGATGATGAAAGCATTGATGGCTCAAAGATCAACGTCAATGTCTGGAACAATCCTGATTCAGGTATTTCATTTGCAAATGGTGAGACACTGAAGTCCAGACTCGCTATCTCTATGGGTGGATGGTATTACATTTATAATATAACGCTGGGCTCTCAGGAGACAATCGATCAGTTGGCTGGTATTAAGGGCGTGAAGCAGGCAAAGGCTGACAATGGCCTGATCTACAACCTCGCAGGTCAGCGTGTTGACGCCTCCTATAAGGGTCTCGTCATCAAGAATGGCCAGAAGTCCATCCAGAAATAAAGAATTATAGAGACTAAGTTATTATCAACCTATTCGGGGGATGCGCCATTCTGACGCATCCCCCATTTTTCTTTACCCCGACACTAGACACTTTTTAGTATGACACTAGAGGGTGTCTAGTGTCATACTAAAGGGCGTCGACCTTCAGGCCAAGTTTTCCCTTGGAGTACCCTAAGGTTACCGTAAGGTTAAGGTAAGGTTTTGCCTCAAGGTTAATTCAAGGTTAATTCAAGGTTAAGTCAAGGTTAAGTCAAGGTTCAATAACCTGATTTTCCCCCTGTTTTTTACAAGGCCTTCCAACACGTTTTCCTTGGCTTCCCAAAAAGTGTTGGAAGGCCTTCCCGCAAAAATACCGCAGCCATGTAGATGTGACAAGCACTTTTTTCTGAAAAAAGCATGGAAGATTGGGAAACTTATCGTATCTTTGCACCCATAATCATTAAATAGTTGTAATTATGTGTACCATAACGTTAGAATACAATCAGAGCAATGCCCTGGCACGGCGTAAGTTGGCCGCATTGCTGGCAACGGGGCTGTTCGTCCAAAAGGCTGTCAGTTACGATCAGCCGACTGCGGAAGAGCTGCAGGTTCACCGTGAACTGAGGGATGCAGCCCTCGAACATTCTCGCAAGTCTATGGCTTCCATAATTGCCCGCTACCTATGAAGTACCATCAATCGTTGACAAGATTATTGTTTCCATCTTTTAGGAACAAATCCATGGTATGAATCGTTTCATCATAATTATATAAAAAAGGAGGCCGGAGCCTCCTTTTCTCGTTTGTGATCAATGTGGTTTATTGAATCTTAACTGACTCGCTGCCAACCTTCAGGATGTAGAGCTTGCCAGAGGTGGCAGGCAGGAAGATGTCGCTGCCGTCGGAAACAGACTCGCTCAGCAGAACACCACGGAGGTCGTAGAGGCTGACCTTCTGACCTGCGGGAACATCCGAAACGTTGACACCGCCAACTGTGCGCTTCCACTGCCACAGGGGCTGAACAGAAGCAGTGCTGATGCCCGTCTCGTCGCCGAGGATAGCTTCGATGGACACAGATTTAATACCTGCTTCTAATGTCAATGCGAGTTCGCTATTGTTGATGGTATTCGACTTGCCGTCTTTGGTTACCTTCCAGCCTTTGATGGCCTTGCCTTCAGGAGCCTTACCTGTAATAACGTATTGACGGTTGGGGAAGAGTTTTCCGTCGAAGATGCCCTCAGAGAGAGCAATATCGTTGACAACCACAGAGTCAGGCAGATCGGTGACGTCCTTGTTGACAGTTACAGGAATGGCAGTACCGAGCTTCCACTGGCTGCTCATATGGTCTAAAAAATAATCATTTCGTGAAGGAACGACTCTTGTTTCTTCTTTTCCAGTCCACCAATTATAAGAGGTTTCTGTGTAACCTGAAAGCCATCTCTTTGCATTCTCAAACTTGTTAAGGATGTCAGCACGATTGTCGGTCTGCCAGCCTCCCCAGCCACCGCCGCTGTTATACTTGTTGCGGTGAGCCACAAACTCTTCCAATGCTTCATCCAGTATGGCATCCATTGTGGCACCGGTTCCTTCAGCATTCATGAAGTCGCCCATGTAGACACAACTCTTGTCGATGAACATCTGGCGCAGATCCTCGTTTTCCATCATATTCTTGAACATCCGGGTAGCCGGTTCTGTGAAAGCCCAGGTGTCTTGGTATTGGCTTGGTTTGTAGATCATGCCGATGGTGTTGACATCAGAACTTCTGCTATAGAGGCCGATACCGAAATCGGTATCCTTCACAATCACGCGGAATCTCTTGGGCAGGGGACAATCCTTGGCATCGTCGTTGGGACGCCACAGCACATAGTTGTTGCCTGGGAAGTCGATATTGCCGTAGTAGAGGTTCATCACCATCACGTTCAGATACTCATTGACGTCTATCCACTCCTCATATTCTGCCAGATTGTGGCCCTTCTCGCTATAGAATTTCACGAAATTATCGTAGAAGTCGATGGTTCCTTCCTTCAGTTCTTCGATAAACTGGTCTACATTATTCACTTTCTCATGAGAAATCTCAATCATGTCGAGGTCCTCAAGCCCGTCGTAGTTGCTGTAGACATTATCTTCGTTCGAGCGCTCACGGATGTTGAGCATACCCATATATTGTCCGTTGATGTAGAGAACGGCCGAATGACCTGCCTGCCAATCGAGGTCGACGTGACTTGCCATCGTGCGCTGGATAATGAGATCGCGGAAGTACATGTCACTGAAATCGTTACCACCATCGCGGAGAGAGAACGACTTGAACTGGTTCACACCCGGCTTCTGATCAGGGAAGAACTCATATTCGTAACGTTTGTGGTCGGGGTCGAAACGCTTGTTGGCGTAGAATACCAGCGATTTGAGAGCATTCTCACGTGACTGTCCACCCTGGATGCGGATCTCGCCAAGCTGGTTGATAGCACTTGCCTCACCTTCTACTGGGAAGAATTCCACATTCATCGGACGACGCCAGTCGTGAGTTTTCTTATCAGCTTTACTTTTGTTATTTGCAAAAAGACCAATTTTCGAGTCATTCAGATACTTGTCGTTGATCTGCATAGAGAAGATGGGAAGTGTCATCTCTCTGGGGTGGAAGATATACGACTGGGCGGTGCTGAAAGGTGAGAGCCAGCCTTCACAGAATACCTTGGCACGAACCACCGTACTTTTAGTGATATTGATGGCTTTAGTGTATTTCGTGTCTGTGGCTGTCGGCTCATTACCATTGGTGGTATAGGCGATGTAGGCACCTTCTGGCGCTTTTTCCGGCAGACTCAGTTCGAGGCTGATGGCCTTGTTGTCTGTGGTGACACGACCCATCTCGCTGAATATGGGTGTTCCCAGGATATGCTTGTTGTCGCAAATCTCACCGGTATTGGCCTTGCCTGGAGTCGGGGTGAGCTGATAGCCCCATTCTTCAGCACCGTCGGTCTTACGACCAAAGGCTACATCGGGAGCTGGCATCTTCTTCATGTCTCCAGGAAGACTGTCAACCACTTCCTTGTTGTAGAAAAGGTAAAGCGTAGCACCCTTACCTGACTCCAGACGGAAATCGGGGTGAAGACGGTTGTCCTCTTTTCCCTCCTTATCGCAGTAGATAATGATGTATTCGCCCTTCTTCAGTTCCTTGTCGGGCAACTGCCAGGCTTTCTTCTCCTTGTTCTTGTTGCTGATCTTGTAGTCCTTGAGATTGACTGTCTGATCACTGTTGTTGTAGAGTTCTACCCATGAATCGGGGAACTCTTTAATGTCGTCCATGATGCATTCGACATTGGACTGCATAATCTCGTTGATAACCAATCCATTCTTGTTATCCTGAGCGTGTGCATAGCTAAAGCCGCATAGTGCGAATAGCAATAATAAGTTTTGTTTCATTTTAATATTATATTAACATATCTGTTATAGTTGACGGGACAAAGGTACTGCTTTTTCTCCAAATAGCCAAAGTTTTCCCGTTGATTGTTTTGTGTTTTCACCATTTTTATGTAATTTTGCAGTCGCTTTCCGATAAGACATTAAAAATGGCAAAACAAGCGATGATACTCGCAGCGGGCTTGGGAACACGCCTGAAACCGCTGACAGACACGAAGCCCAAGGCATTGATCCCTGTGGGAGGCGAGACACTGTTAGGCCGCACCATCGGTCGCCTGATGACCTTCGGCTATAGGGATTTCGTGGTGAACGTGCACCATTTTGCCAAGGATATCGAGGACTATGTGGCCCAGCAGGATTATGCCAGGCTCGTCAGGTTCAGCGACGAGACGGAGATGCTGCTTGAGACGGGTGGGGGACTGAAGAAGGCTGCACCCCTGTTCGACCCCAGCGACCCCATCTTGATACATAATGTGGATATCCTCGACAATGTTGACTACAACTGGTTTGCCAAACAGCATCAGGCTGATGAGGATGCTGTGCTGCTGGTGAGCCGCCGCCAGACCAAGCGCTATCTGTTGTTTGACAACGGTATGCGACTGATGGGCTGGAAGAATATCGAGACCGGTGAAATAAAGTCGCCCTATGAATATGTGCGTCGCACTGGGCTGTCGCAGCATGGTGAGGAACTCCACATGTTCGCTTTCAGCGGCATCCATTCTTTCTCGCCCCGTCTGTTCCCGTTGATGGATCGTTTCCCCGACAGGTTCAGCATCATCGACTTCTATCTCTCCGTCTGCCATCGTTCCAGAATCATGGGTCTGGTGAAGGATGACCTGAAGATGATCGACGTGGGCAAGCTCGACTCGCTCCGCGAGGCCGAGGCTTTTTTAGAAACAACGAATTAAACGAATTATAAATGCAAAAGATCATTATTTTGGATTTCGGTTCACAGACGACACAGTTAATCGGTCGTCGTGTGCGTGAGCTCGATACTTTCTGCGAGATATTGCCTTACAACAAGTTCCCGAAGGACGATCCTTCGGTGATAGGCGTGATACTCAGCGGCTCACCTTACAGTGTGCATGATCCGGAGGCCTTTAAGGTCGACTTGTCGCAGTTTGTGGGCAAAATGCCTGTGCTGGGTATCTGCTATGGTGCACAGTTCATTTCGCACACCCTTGGTGGAAAGGTAGAGAAGGCCGACAGTCGTGAGTACGGACGTGCCAATCTGGAAACGGTGGACACGACGAATCCTCTGTTTAAGGGCTTCGAGCAGCACTCGCAGGTGTGGATGTCGCATGGTGATACCATCACGGCTATTCCTGAGGGCTTCGAGGTGATAGGGTCGACGAAGGATGTCAAGAACGCTGCCTTCGCTTCAACCAAGCAGCCGGTCTGGGCTGTGCAGTTCCATCCGGAAGTGTTCCATACGCTTCAGGGAACTCAATTGCTTAAGAACTTCGTGGTTGATATCTGTGGTTCGCGTCAGGAATGGAGCGCTGCCTCGTTTGTTGACTCCACCGTTGCAGAACTGAAGGCTCAGTTGGGTTCTGACAGAGTGATCCTGGGTCTCTCGGGCGGTGTTGACTCCTCAGTTGCCGCTGTGCTGCTGAACAAGGCCATAGGTAAGAACCTGACCTGTATCTTCGTGGATCACGGTATGCTCCGCAAGAATGAGTTTACGCAGGTGATGGAAGACTACAAGGTGCTGGGCCTCAATGTAATAGGCGTCGACGCCAGCGAGAAGTTCTTTGCCGATTTGGCAGGGGTCAGCGATCCTGAGCAGAAACGAAAGATCATCGGCCGCGACTTCGTAGAGGTGTTTAATGCCGAGGCCAAGAAGATCACCGATGCCAAGTGGTTGGCGCAGGGAACAATCTATCCCGACCGTATTGAGAGCCTGAACATCACTGGTAAGGTGATTAAGAGTCATCACAATGTGGGCGGACTGCCCAAGGAGATGCATCTGCAGCTTTGTGAACCGCTGAAGTGGTTGTTCAAGGATGAGGTGCGTCGTGTGGGCCGCCAGTTGGGTATGCCGGAGCATCTCATCACCCGTCATCCCTTCCCGGGACCGGGTCTCGCCGTGCGTATCTTGGGCGACATCACACCTGAGAAAGTCCGTATTCTTCAGGATGCCGATGACATCTATATCAGAGGCCTGCGTGAGTATGTTGACACTGATGGTGAGACATTATATAATAAGATCTGGCAGGCAGGTGTCATTCTGCTTTCCACGGTGAGAAGCGTGGGTGTTATGGGTGATGAGCGTACATACGAGCATCCTGTGGCCCTGCGTGCAGTCACATCAACTGATGCGATGACAGCCGACTGGGCACATCTGCCTTACGATTTCATGGCTAAGGTCAGCAACGAGATTATTAATAAGGTGCGTGGCGTGAACCGAGTCTGTTACGATATCTCCTCAAAGCCACCAGCAACCATAGAGTGGGAGTAGTTTTGTCCCCCTAAGTTAGGGGGAATCAAAAGGGGTCTGAACAAGATGCAATAGAATTATCAATCTCGTTCAGACCCCCAACCCCCTAACTTAGGGGGCTTTTTTTACTGCTTCTTTAGTAAGTCGCGGATCTCAGCGAGCAGTTCCTCCTGAGTAGGTCCTGCAGGTGCCTCGGGTGCGGGCTCTTCCTTCTTCTTAAGTTTGTTCATGCCCTTGATCATCAGGAAGATACAGAAGGCGATGATGATGAAGTCGATGATGTTCTGGATGAATTGACCGTAAGCCAGAACAGGGGCTCCGGCTTCCTGGGCTGCTGCCAGCGTCTGGTAGTTACCATCACCGAGATTTACGAAGAGGTCGGTGAAACTGATACCACCCGTCATCTTTCCGATGAGCGGCATCAACACGTCGTTGACCAGAGAGGTCACAATCTTACCGAAAGCACCGCCGATGATCACACCGACTGCCATGTCCATTACGTTGCCCTTAACGGCGAACTCTTTGAATTCTTTAATAAATCCCATAATCCTAATGTTTAATGTTTATAATATGAGTTGAATTGTAATCTTCGTTTTGCAATCATCGGCTTGTGGCCTTGAGTTAAATCACTTTTCACTTTTCACTTTTCACTTTTCACTTAAATTAAGACTGAATCGTGCTGCAAATATAGGAATTTTTTTGTAACTTTGCATCCGAAATCGAAAAAAAGTGTCAAAAAGACCCGAAAAAGTTAGTAATATAGGTATAAACCCAATTAAATTCAAGTAAAAATGACAAAAGTTGCAATTAACGGTTTTGGCCGTATTGGTCGCCTCGCTTTCCGTCAGATGTTCGAGGCTGAAGGTTATGAAGTAGTAGCAATCAACGACTTGACAAGTCCCAAGATGCTTGCTCACCTCCTGAAGTATGACACTGCTCAGGGTGGTTTCTGTGGCAAGTTCGGTGAGAACAAGCACACTGTTGAGGCTGGTGAGGACTTCATCGTGGTTGATGGCAAGAAGATCACCATCTATGCTATTCCTAACGCTGCTGAGCTGCCTTGGGGTAAGCTGGACGTAGACGTTGTTCTGGAGTGCACAGGTTTCTATACATCTAAGGAGAAGGCTTCTGCTCACATCCAGGCTGGTGCCAAGAAGGTTGTGATCTCTGCTCCTGCCGGTAACGACCTGCCCACCATCGTTTACAATGTGAACCACAAGACTCTGACTCCCGCTGATACCGTTATTTCAGCTGCTTCTTGCACCACCAACTGTCTTGCTCCTATGACCAAGGCTCTGAACGATTTCGCTCCCATCCAGAGCGGTATCATGACCACCGTTCACGCTTACACTGGCGACCAGATGATTCTCGACGGTCCTCAGCGCAAGGGTGATGTTCAGCGTGCTCGTGCCGGTGCTCAGAACATCGTTCCTAACTCAACTGGTGCTGCCAAGGCTATCGGTCTCGTTATCCCCGAGCTGAACGGTAAGCTGATCGGTGCTGCTCAGCGCGTTCCGACTCCTACAGGTTCTACCACTATCCTGCACGCTGTTGTGAAGGGTGAGGTAACTGTTGAGGGTATCAACGCTGCCATGAAGGCTGCTACCAACGAGAGCTTCGGTTACACTGAGGAGAAGCTGGTTTCCAGCGACATCATCGGTATGAAGTTCGGTTCACTCTTCGACGCTAACCAGACCATGGTTTCTAAGATCGGTGACGGCAACTCTCTCGTACAGGTTGTTGCTTGGTATGACAATGAGAACTCTTACACTTCTCAGATGGTTCGTACCATTAAGTACCTCGCTGAACTGAAATAAGCAGCGAACGCCAAAAAGCTCGCTTATTGATAAAAAATTGCCGTCCGATTTTGTCGGACGGCTTTTTTTTTGTATCTTTGCCCCCAAAATAAACTTTAACTATCATGAATGGATGAGACTGAAGGTAAACCGTAAGAACATCGATGTGTTTGAAGGCGCTGAGGTGCGTCATGCCATCCTGAGCTATTTCGCTCTGAAGGGAATGGATGTGAGCCAGGTGGACAGCCTGACAGTCTATGACCGCTGGGGGCATGAGATTGACCTGGGTGCGCCTGCCAGTCAGTACGATACAATAAAGTTTAAAAAGAATAAATAGATGAAGAAGATCATTACATTTTCATTATCTCTGTTCGTGGCGCTGACGCTTTCTGCACAGAATCGTCGTGAGCTCCATATCCTTAGCATCAACGACCCTCATGCTGCCATAGAGCAGTTTCCGAGACTTGGCTACGTGGCAGACTCGCTGCGGGCTATTTATCCCGACCTGCTGATCCTTTCTGCTGGCGACAACCGTTCGGGAGATCCGATTAACGATATGTTCGATATTCCCGCCTATCCGATGGTAGCTCTGATGAACCAGATAGGCTTCCATGCTACCTGTGTCGGTAACCACGAGTTTGATTCGAACCAGGATGGCCTGGCCCGTCTCATTGATTTGGGTACCTTCCCGACTCTCTGTGCCAATATGGAGCCCGACCCGAAGTGGAAGATGCACGTCAAACCTTATCAGATATTTGACTGTGGCGGTATCTCTGTCGGTGTTCTCGGCATCACGGCTCTCGGCTCGATGGGACTTCCTGAGAGTCATCCCGCACGCCTGACTGACATCAAGTTCATGGAGCCGCTGGAAACCATCCAGAAGTATCAGTTCCTGCGTGAGAAGTGCGACGTGGTGCTCCTGCTGTCACACTTAGGCTATACTTCCGATGTGAAGTTCTCGGCAGAACTGCCTTGGGTGGACATCATCGTAGGTGGCCATTCACATACCCAGATCCAAGGCGGTGAGATGCACAACGGCATCCTCATCACCCAGAACTCCAAGAGTGTTCCTTTCGCCACGCACTCCACATTGGTGCTGGCAGGTGGAAAGGTTGTGGAGAAAAAAGCAGAGCTCATTGCCGTGAAAGGTATGCCGGGCGAGAACAAGACCGTTGCCGAGCTGGTGCGCTATTTCTCCGAGAATCCCGCCTTCAAACGTGTCCTGGCCGTTGCTGAGACACCTTTCGAGAATCGTGAAGAACTGGGATGTATGGTTTGCGATGCCTATCTCGCAGAGACAGATGCCGACCTCTCTTATCAGAATGCCGGTGGCGTGCGCATCGAGAATCATCCCGCTGGCGACTTCACGTTGGGTGATGTGATGAAGATGGATCCCTTCCAGAACGACCTCGTGGAAGTCCAGGTCACAGGTAAGGAACTGGCTGAGATGCTCGTTTCCTGTTACGATAATGATAAGCAGCGTTTCCCCTATGTGGGTGGTTTGAAGTGTGAGGTGATTATCGACCCTGCCACGCAGAAGGTAAAGAAACTCACGCTCTTCGACCTGAACGGTAAAAAACTGAATCTGAAGAAGACCTATCGGGTGGTAAGCAACAGCTATACCGTAGCCGTGAGTCCAACCAACCGTGCTGATCAGGGTCATAGCGTGGGCATCACCACGCCCGATATTATCAAGAATTATCTGGAGCGCCAGAAGAAAGTCAGCTTCCAGGGAAGCAGATGCCTGGAGATGAAGTGAGAAGAGAAAAGTGAATAGTGAATAGTGAATAATGAATAGTGAAAAGTGAATAGAGTATGGATACGAGTAATATGAAAGGTTATATGGGCAAGTTCCTCAAAGGTTGTGGATGCCTTTCGATCGGTTTTTTCGTGCTGTTGATTATCATCGGTATATTTGCCGACGATGATGACAATAAGAAAGCCCTTGAGGAATTGGCCCAGAAGACAGAACAGGTGCAAAAATCGATGGAAAAAGAGAACCATCAAGACACCGTCGTGGTAAACCAACCAACGGAAGGCGATCCCTATCAGGAACTCGACGACCTGATTGGTCTCGGTTCCGTGAAACAGGAGGTGCGTTCGCTGGCCAACTTTGTGGAACTCCAGAAACAGCGTGAGGCACAGGGACTGAAAACGGCCAAGGTGTCATATCACCTGGTGTTCTACGGTTCTCCTGGTACCGGTAAAACCACCGTTGCCCGTATTGTGGGTCGTATCTACAAGGACCTCGGTGTGTTGAAGAAAGGTCATACTGTGGAGACGGACCGTGGTGGACTCGTGGCTAAGTACATGGGTCAGACGGCCCTCAAGACCGATACTGTGATTCAGCAGGCACTTGATGGCGTGCTCTTTATTGATGAGGCCTATTCACTGGTGCCTGAGGGTGGTGGCGGACAGGACTATGGTCAGGAGGCTATCTCGACGTTGTTGAAACGCATGGAGGACTATCGTGACCGCCTGGTTGTCATCATCGCCGGCTATAAGGACGAGATGCAGCGCTTTATCGACTCGAACCCCGGACTGCAGTCACGCTTTAACCGGTATATCGACTTCCCCGACTATACAGGTGAGGAACTGACCGATATCTTCAAGATGTATATGAAGAAGAACCAGTACACCCTGGCTCCTGATGCCGAGGACTTTCTGGAGGAGCAGTTCGAATACGCTGTGGCGCATAAGGACCGCAATTTCGGTAATGCCCGTTTTGCAAGGAATGTGTTTGAGAAGAGCATCCAGCAGCAGGCCAATCGTCTTGAAGGCATGAAGAACCTCAGTATGTCACAGCTGACGGAACTGACCGTTGAAGACCTTCAGGGCGGTTTTGCTGCCAGAACAAACATCGGACAATAAACATTAATAACTATAAACTTTAGTAATTATGGCTTATACAGAAACAACAACCACGGGTTATGGTACCCGAGTAGGAAATTCATTTAAGGCAATTGGCAGCGGATTTCTGCTGTTTGTGTTAGGAACGGCTCTGCTTTGGTGGAACGAAGGTCGTGCCGTGAAAACCGAAAAGATGCTCGACGAGGCCGGCAGTAAATACGTTGAGATGGAGAATCCCGGCAAGAAGGATGCTTCGCTCGAAGGTGAACTGATCTGTGGTACGGCTATGGCCACCACTGAGGATTCGTTGACGGATGCCGATTTCGGTATCGGTGCCAAGGCTATTGCCCTTCGTCGTTCGGTAGAATACTATCAGTGGGTAGAGCACGCTCAGACAAAGAAAGAGGACAAACTGGGTGGTAAGGAAGTGACCACCACCACTTATACCTATTCCAAGCAGTGGGTGTCAAGTCCTATTCAGTCGAGTCAGTTCCATGATCCTGCCTATCAGAATAAGAATACGGTACTGACTACTGTTGAGGATGCTGAGCAGTACGCTGAGAACGTATCGTTCGGTGCCTATAAGCTGAACGAGAGTCTGATTCACAGCATCTCATCACGTGAGGGTATGGATCTGGCTATTGCCGAGAATCTGCTGGCGCAGTTCGATAAGACAACCCAGGCCGCCTACGAGCGTTTCTACGGGGTGCAGAAGAGTATTCAACAGCCCGTTCAGCAGTCTCAGCCTGCTCCTCAGCCTGCTATTCCAGATTCTGTAAGAGCTCTGCTCTCTGACTCTGCTCTGGCTGTCCTCGACTCGTTGCAGGCTGTCAATGACTCTATTGTCAAGTCAATGGCTAATGCCGAGAACAAGAAGGATCTGCAGTATATCCACCAGGCTGGCAATGTGCTGTACTTCGGCCGTGTGCCCGGTGCGCCTGAGGTGGGAGATGTACGTGTGACATTCGAGAAGGTCGTTCCTGCCAAGGTGACTGTGATGGCTGTGGTAGATGGTGACACCTTCAAGCCTTTCAAGGCCAAGAACGGCAAGCGTTTCCAGACCCTCGTGATGGGTCAGAAGTCGGGTGATGAGATCATCGAAGCCGAGAAAGAGGCCAACAACATGATTCTCTGGTTCCTCCGTATCCTCGGTGTCCTGATGGTGATTGGCGGTCTGAAGGGTATCTTCGGCTTTATCGAGACCATCCTCAAGGTGGTGCCCTTCATCGCAGGCATCTTCGGCTGGGGTGTCGGTCTTGTGTGCACCGTCCTCGGTATCGTGTGGTCGCTGATCGTGATTGCTATTGCATGGCTGTTCTATCGTCCGCTGCTGGGCATCTCGCTCCTGGTACTTGCATGCTTCCTCATCTGGGTATTCGCCTTCAAGGGTAAGGACAAGCTGAAAGAGCTGGCTGCGAAGGGGAAGGCAAAGAATGCTGAACCGCTTCCTGCAACTGAATAACGAATAGGTCAGGCCTATGAAGAAATATGTTTTATCAATGGTTCTGTGCTTGTGCGCTCTAGGTAGTGTACAGGCACAGAATGCCCAAGTGGCAAACATCCGTAAGATGTATGCTGAGGCCAAGCAGAGAATGGCCGATAAGAAGAAGGCTGAGGTGCCGCTTGATGAGACGGTGGTCACCAGTAACTACATGGCACCGGGTGCCGGAGCCATCAAGGACGTGACACATTATTATTATAGTGGGGAGTTTGATGAGAATCTGGGTAATGTGTACTACACACCCTATTTCATGACTCGCAGCTATAATGTGGGCGCCCGTAACTATTACGAGGAATTCCTCTTCGACAAGGGGAGCCTGGTGTTCTATTTCTGTAAGAGTGAGAATGATGAAACCCGTTACTATTGGGGATCAGGTGGATTCTTCCATGAGGATATCAAGGGACAGAAACAGATGGATGAAGTCTTTGCCTCCCGTCTTGCCAACGACCTGACGGAAGCTTTCCACAGACTGATGAACCGAGAATATTAAAGAGAAAAGAAGTAAATAGATATGAAAAGGTTACTGTTAATACTATTCACTCTTCACTGTTCACTATTCATTGCAATAGCACAGGAGACCGTTTCGCTTGAGGATATCGAGAAAGGGTGGGGTACGAAGACCATCAACAATGTAATCAACGGCAGTCTCGGCATCATGTTGGAACGCTTTGACCAGACCTGGCCAACGTGGATGGGAGGAGCCATACGCGAAACGATGGAGAAAGGGCTCGCCAAGGAAGTGCTCGATGAAGAGACGGCACTCACGGTTATTGTTGACACGAAGAACGGCTATGCGGAAATAGACGATGGCGGTACTGACGGCGGCTATATGTCGCTTTGCTACTGGAATCGCAAGAACGGCCATAAACTCTTCGCCGTGCGTTTGGGCAAGCCCACTGATCCCTGCATTGATTTCGTGTGTTTCTATGATTACGACGCCAAGAAGAAGACGCTGACGCCCGAGCCTGATATCCTGAAAGGCTACCGTATGCGTGACAAGAAGGAGTTTACCCAGATCTTCGCCAAGTTGCCGAGGAAGGGCAAGAATATCGTCGTCGACGAATGGGGCGACAACGGTCCTGTGCAGCATACCTTTACCTGGGACGGCATGAAACCAGTCTACTCCAAGACTGCTCCCCTCAAGCTCGACGACTAAATATAAGATAACGAATATAACGAATTAAACGAATTGGTCTATGAATAAGAATCTGCTGATAAGACTGGTAGTGATACTATTCACTATTCACTGTTCACTGTTCACTTCGTCGCAGACGATCAAGGATGGTTCCAAATGGTGGGACGGTGAGCGGTTGTATGTTGCCATCGTCGATAATGAGGGTAACGTCAGGATGGAAGGTGAGAGTGTGGATATGGGTGGTGATTCGTTCGCCCTGAACAAGGTCGATGGTGTGGAAGGCCGTTACACCCTCTACTCAACCAATTCACACGGGTGGATCTTCATCCGTGGAGAAGTTGGCGCCCGCGTGGACTATATCCGTCAGGAAGGCATGAATTTCCTCGCTGTCCGTAAAGCCAATGGCGACTGCTGCTACACATTGACCCTGACGCCCGACAATCTGAAAAACTGCGTAGCACAGGAGAAGATTGCTGATGAGCGCGATGTCAGTTGGATGCTGCAGAACTATCTGATGAACACCCGTTATCTGGGGCGTTTCTCTAAGGCCCAGCTGCGATTGATGCGTAACGAGATCCTGGCCCGTCACGGGTGGAAGTTCCAGTCGAAGGACCTGCAGGACTATTTCGGCAGTCAGCCTTGGTATAAGCCCGTTGCCAGCAACAACAGCATCAAGCTCAATATCATCGAGACAACCAACATCCAGTTGCTGAAGAGTGAAGAGGCTGAGGATGATGACAACCGTGTGCGTTACGAGAATACCCAGACGGCTCCTAAGATGGCTCAGGCCATTGATGGTGTCATCACCGTCAATACCGAGGAGCAGTTCATCAATGCTCTCGGTAACGACCGCGTCATTGAGTTGGGCGAGGATGTCCACTTGAATCTCTCACGTATCCTGGAGCGCGAGGATTGGTTCTCGGGTGTTCCGGGTCGTGCCTGGGTGACCATCGCCAAAAGTGACGGCAACAACCAGCCTGTCGTGATCAGCGAGTATTGCAACGACGGTCACCAGTTGGTGTTGAAGAATATCCGAGGCCTGACCATTCGTGGTAAGCACAATTCCAGCATAGAGGTCAATCCTCGCTATTCCTTCTGTCTGAGTTTTATGAATTGCGAAGGTTGTAACGTGGAGAATCTCACCATCGGTCATACCGAGGGCGGCTACTGTGATGGTGGCGTAATCGGGGTCGAGGGTGGAGAACGCATCTCTGTGTCCAACTGCGACCTCTATGGCTGCGGCACCTATGGTGTCGTAACCCGTGAAACCAGGGAATTCGCCATGTATAGAAGCAATATCCACGATTGCACTTACGGCATCATGGAACTCTATAGCTCAGATCGTGTGGAGTTCTATCAGTGTGACTTCTTCAGTAACCGCGAATATGAGCTGATTTCCAATTATGGCAGCGAAAACGTGGTGTTCGAGGGATGTCGCTTCTTCGGTAACTGGGCCGATGCCCCGTTGTTTACGAGCAACAATGACATTGTACTCAAGAAATGTGAGATATACCATCCCAAGATCGGTGCCCGTGCTCGGCTGAAGACTCCCGACAACGACTGCAAGTGGGGCGAGAAGGCCAACTATATCCCTGAACCCCGTAAACAACCCATCGGTCCCGATCATGAAGGAAAATAAGTAATGTAAAAATCGTTGTTTTAAAAATATATGAGGAAATTATTTGTTGGGGCTGTCTGCATGATGGCAGTGATGATCAGTTGTAAGCAGAAGGGGCAGACGGCTCCTGCTGACAGTAAGGATTCGGTGACGGCTGCCGTCATCGACAGTATCATTGAGGAAAACGATACCACTCCGTTACCGATGTTCCTTATCGGTACCGACGGGAAATACCGGCAGGTGCTCTATTGGGCTAATATTGAGGAACCTCAGAGGAGTGAGGGCGATGAAGATTACTTTGAGGCCTGGCATAAGCATTGGGAACTGCAGGAGATGTTCCGCCGTAATGCTGCCCAGTATACCAATCTGCTGAATGGCGACAAGATCGTGAAGGTGAAGTTCATTGATGAGGTGCTGAAGGATCCTGATGGTAACACCCCTAGTATTGGTGAGATTCACGGTCGCGATGAGATACCCTCCCTTTGCGCCCGCTTCGACTATGTTGATCCCAAAGACAATCCAAAACTGGAATACCGGACAGATTCCTGGGGCTCAATCATCTGTACTGACAGCTATCTCAGTTCCCGCAAGCGTCTCGACGTCAAACCGTGTCAGACCGAGAGTTATGAATATCCCAAGCTTCCTGCTGACATCGTGAAGCAGTTGGAGGCGCAGTACGGTATGAAAGCGCTGAAATCAAGCAAGACCTGTACCATCGGCGATAGCATCATCATGGGAGCCATCGAGTTCAAGGGCGAGTATAAGAACGCCCCGAAGGATAAATACGATGCCGACCGTAAGTCAGCCCTTGCCGTCGAGTTACTTGTGAATGGTGATAAGGTGTATGTCCTTGAACAGATAGGCTATTATGATCCCGAATACGGTGCTTCCTGGAATGCCGATGCCGACGGTTATATCCCCAACGACATCGAGGCCGCCTTCGAAGGTCCGAAGGGACTGGAAATCTGCTATACCCATGGCGCGCCTGAGAGTTACTGTGTCGGTATGCTCTTCCCAAGAGAGGGAAAATTGATTGAGTTGGAATACGAGTGCTACCACTCGATGGTCGACGAGGATATCCCTGTCTGGAAGAAGGACTTTGCCGAGATGGACAAGCTCTATCATGCTGATGAATATAGCGACAGCCACGTGAAATTCACCAAGTGGGCGCATTGCTATATCGATTACGACAACGAGTGGATCTGGCTGCGTGACAACGACGATAAGAACGGCGCCTTCTTCATCCGTAAGGATGGCAAGTTCCTGCTCATCGCCATCGAGAATCCCCGCCTGAAACCCTCTAGGAGTGAGAAGGATGGCATCCACTATCTGAAGTTTGGTGGTTCAGCCGGTGGTCCTTCGTGGCAGCAGGAGATTCACGCCTTCAAGGACGGTAAACGGTTGTGGAAACTGAATGTGCTCGAGGTTGAAGGTGAGATTGAGGAATGTTCCCTCAATGGTAAGGCCATCTCCAAGGAGGAGGGTAAGGCTTATCTCGACAAGATTCCTCAAGGTCAGGAGATCAACGCCTATTTCCGGGATATCGAGACGAAGGAGTGACATGCGGCAAATGATTACGATACTGGGTCCGACGGCATCGGGAAAGACACCGATAGCAGCAAGACTGGCGGCGGAGATTGGCGGGGAGATTATCTCGGCTGACTCGCGGCAGGTGTATCGTAGGATGGATATCGGAACAGGGAAGGACTTGGCGGATTATACGGTGGTTGTCGGTAATAACCAACACCCATCACCCATCACCTATCACCTGATAGATATCCGGGAGCCAGGCACGAAATATAACTTGTTTGAGTATCAGCAGGATTTCTTCGATGCCTACGAGGATATCCGGAGTAGGGGGGCGGTGCCCATCCTCTGCGGGGGGACGGGACTCTATATCGAGGCTGTGCTGAAAGGCTATCATCTCTCGCCCGTACCGCAGAATCAGGAACTGAGGGATTCGCTTGAAGGCAAATCGCTCGCAGAACTCACTCAGATGCTTACGGAACTGAAGGCCAAGACGGGTTCGAACATGCACAATACCACCGATGTGGACTCATGTCAGCGGGCCATCCGTGCCATTGAGATCGAAACCTATAATCTGGAGCATCCAACGCCCCGTCGCGAGTTACCGCCAGTGGATTCGCTGATCATCGGCGTAAATATCGACCGTGAGCTGAGGCGGGAGAAGATCACCCGCCGTCTGAAGACAAGACTGGACGAAGGAATGGTGGATGAGGTGAAGGCCTTGCTCGATGAGGGCATACCTGCAGAAGACCTGATCTATTACGGGTTGGAATACAAGTTCGTGACGGAGTATCTGACGGGACAGCTGACCTATGACGAGATGTTCTCGCGTCTTGAGATTGCCATCCATCAGTTCGCCAAGCGGCAGATGACCTGGTTCAGGGGAATGGAGCGCCGCGGATTTAAAATCAATTGGATTGACGCCACCCTCCCGATGGAGGAAAAAATAAAGCAAATAATAAGCCTCCTAAGTTAGGAGGTTGGAGGTCTGAACAAGAGCAAAGAAAACAATACAATATGGCAGAAAATAGTAATACAAAAGTGGGTCGTTCAGCCCCCCAGCCCCCTAACTTAGGGGACTCCCGTTGGGGCATCCTTTATTGTCCGAAGACAGGTCTTACCAGTTCTCGCAAGCGCTGGGATAAGATCGGTGCCGTGCTCGATGCACGGAAGGTGCAGTATGATATGGTGCAGAGCGAGAACTCTGAGAGTGTGGAGCGACTCGTTAAGATGATGATCTCCAATGGTTATAAGACCATTATTGTGGTGGGAGGAGACTCTGCCTTGAATGATGCTGTGAACTGTCTGATGATGGAGGAGAAGAGTGTGCGCGATGAAATTGCCCTGGGGGTGATTCCCAACGGGGTGATGAACGACTTCGCACGGTTCTGGGACTTTGATGAAGACAAGGTGGAGCAGACCATCGACTGGCTGTTGCAACGTCGCCTGCGCAAGGTGGACCTCGGCTGTATCCGCTATACCAATGCCAAGGGTGAGAAATGTCACCGTTATTTCCTGAACTGCGTAAACATTGGTATGACGGCCGATATCATGAACCTGCGCCGCCAGACGCGCAGATTGTTCGGTTCGCGTACCTTATCTTTTATTACGTCGCTCTTCGTGATGCTTTTCCACCGGATGGAGTATAAGATGAAACTGAAGATCAACAACGATGTCATCGACCGTAAGGTGATGACCGTCTGTATAGGCAGTGGTCCGGGTTACGGACAGACACCCAATGCTGTGCCCTATAACGGTATGCTTGATGTTTCGGTGGTCTATCACCCTGAGATGGTGCAGCTCATCGAGGGTCTCTGGCTGCTCATCACGGGACGCTTCCTCAATCATCGTAGTGTGCATCCCTATCGCACCACTGAGGTGAAGGTTGACTATGCCAAGAAAGCGATGGTGGGTATCGACGGACGGTTGATGAAGACCCCGGTGGGCGACTTCCGCATCGATGTCGAACAGGAAGTCATCAGTTTCCTCATTCCGGTCTGAACAAGATAAAGCCTCCCTTCAATGGGAGGTTTTTTATAGACATAGCCTTAAATTATTGTTAAATATTACTTTTTCTTTTGTGGTTTGACGGAAAATGTGTACTTTTGGAAATTCAAACTACAAAAAAAGGAATAAACATTATAAAAACCTAACAAGGAACTATGAGTTATTTACGATTAGAAAAAGCCGTGATGACTAACTTGCAAGAGAGTCTCCGTCGCGAATTTCTCAGGACCAACCGTTCAGGCGCCTATAGTTCGTCTACACTCGTAGACTGCAATACGCGCAAATACCACGGTCTGCTGGTCGTTCCTGTACCAGAGCTCGATGACGAGAACCATGTGCTCCTCTCATCGCTCGATTGTACGGTCATCCAGCATGGTGCTGAGTTCAACCTCGGACTCCACAAGTATCAGGGCAACAATTTCAGTCCTAACGGACACAAGTACATCCGTGAGTTTGATGCCACCAAGGTGCCGACAACGACCTATCGTGTGGGTGGTGTGATCTTGAAGAAGGAAGTCATCTTCCAGCATTATGAGGACCGCATCCTCATCCGCTATACGCTGGTCGATGCCCACTCTGCCACCACCTTGCGCTTCCGGCCGTTCCTGGCTTTCCGCAGCGTTCGTCAGTTTACACATGAGAACATGACCGCCAGTCGTGAGTATCATGAGATTGACGGTGGTATCAAGACTTGTATGTATGCAGGCTATCCCGACCTGTATATGCAGTTCTCGAAGAAGAATGAGTTCGTATTCCAGCCCGACTGGTATCGTGGTGTGGAGTATCCGAAGGAGCAGGAACGTGGCTATGCCTCGAACGAGGACCTCTACGTGCCTGGCTATTTCGAGATGCCCATCAAGAAGGGCGAGAGCATCATCTTCTCTGGTTCTACATCGCAGATCAAGACTTCTACGCTGAAGAAACTTTTCGATGAGGAGGTGGATGACCGCGTGCCGCGTGATAACTTCTATCATTGTCTGGTGACGGCAGCCCATCAGTTCCACTTCCGCGATCGCCGTAGTGGCACGATGGAGAAGATTGACAAGAAAGACGAGCGTTATCTGCTGGCAGGTTATCCTTGGTTCAAGGCCCGTGCCCGCGATACGTTCATCGCAATGCCCGGATTGACGCTTGCCATCGGTGAGCGCGACTATTTCGAGCTGGTGATGAGGACTGCCGAGAAAGGCCTGCGCGAGTTCATGAGTAATAAACCCCTCTCCGTGAAGATCTATGAGATCGAGCAGCCTGATGTACCCCTGTGGGCCATCTGGGCTATCCAGCAGTATGTCAAGGAGGTGGGCGTTGATGAAGGTTTTAAGAAATATGGTAAGCTGGTCAGCGACATCGTCGACTTTATCCTGAAGGGCAAACATCCCAACCTGCGCCTTGACGAGAACGGGCTGTTGTATTCCAATGGTCGTGATAAGGCGGTTACCTGGATGAACTCAACGGCTAATGGTAAGCCTGTTGTTCCCCGTTCCGGCTATATCGTCGAGTTCAATGCCCTTTGGTACAACGCCTTGAAGTTCTGTGCCGCCATGAAGATGGAGCAGGGCAAGGCCAAGGATGCGGAGGCCCTCGAAGAGCGGGCAAACCTTGCCAAGCAGTCGTTTGTCGACACCTTCGTCAATGAGTATGGCTATCTGCTCGACTATGTCGATGGTAACATGATGGACTGGAGTGTTCGTCCGAACATGATCTTCGCCGTAGCCCTCGACTACTCACCGCTCTCTCAGCAGCAGATGAAGAGCGTGGTGGATATCTGCACCCGTGAACTGCTCACCCCGAAGGGACTCCGTTCACTCTCTCCGAAGAGTGGCGGCTACAACCCCATTTACGTTGGTCCGCAGACACAGCGCGACTATGCCTACCATCAGGGAACAGCCTGGCCTTGGCTCGGCGGCTTCTATATGGAGGCTTGTCTGAAACTCTATAAGCGTTCCCGTCTCTCGTTCATCGAGCGCCAGCTCGTGGGCTATGAGGACGAAATGGACTACCATGCTATCGGCACCATCTCTGAGTTGTTCGACGGCAACCCGCCTTTCCACGGACGTGGTGCGATGTCGTTTGCGATGAACGTGGCAGAGATCCTGCGTACGCTCAAACTCATGGATAAGTATTCATATCAAAAATAAGGAGGAACGACTATGAAAGTTTTAATGTTTGGATGGGAGTATCCTCCTCACGTATTTGGTGGACTCGCTACTGCTAACTATGGTATCTCCGAGGGTCTGAAGGCTCAGGGCGATATGGATATCACCCTCTGCCTGCCGCATCCCTTCGGTGATGAGAGCCAGCATGCCTGCCGCATCGTTGCGATGAATGCTGTTCCTATCGCCTGGCGCGATGTGGACTATGACTATGTACGTCAGCGTGTGGGTAATATCATGGATCCCGACTACTATTTCAAGCTTCGTGACCATATCTATGCCGACTTCAATTATATGAACGTCAACGACCTCGGTGCGATGGAGTTTGCAGGCGGCTATCCCGGCAACCTGCACGAGGAGATCAACAACTACTCGATCATCGCTGGTCAGGTGGCCCGTGCCGAAGAGTTTGATATCATCCACGCTCACGATTGGCTGACCTTCCCCGCTGGTATTCATGCCAAGCAGGTGAGTGGCAAACCGCTGTGTATCCACGTGCATGCTACCGACTTCGACCGCAGTCGCGGTAAGGTGAATCCTACGGTCTATGGTATCGAGAAGAACGGTATGGACTGGGCAGACTGTATCATGTGTGTGTCGGAGCTCACGCGTCAGACCGTCATCAACCAGTATCATCAGGATCCGCGCAAGTGCTTCACGGTGCACAATGCCGTATACCCGTTGCCTGAGGAGTATCAGGCTATCCCGCGTCCTGACCATACGGGTAAGGAAAAAGTGGTAACCTTCCTTGGTCGTATCACGATGCAGAAAGGACCAGAGTATTTTGTTGAGGCTGCCACAATGGTACTCCACCGCACCCGTAACGTGCGTTTCTGCATGGCCGGCTCCGGTGATATGATGGATGCGATGATTCACCTCGCAGCCGAGCGTGGCATCGCCGACCGTTTCCATTTCCCGGGCTTCATGCGCGGCAAACAGGTGTATGAATGCTTGAAAGCATCTGATGTATATGTCATGCCTTCCGTGAGTGAACCCTTTGGTATCTCTCCGCTCGAGGCTATGCAGTGCGGCACGCCTTCGATCATCTCGAAACAGTCGGGTTGTGCCGAGATTCTTGACAATTGTATCAAGGTCGACTACTGGGATATCCACGCACTCGCCGACGCCATCTATTCTATCTGCCACAACGAGTCGCTCTTCAACTATCTGAAAGAAGAGGGCAAGCGCGAGGTAGACCAGATTACCTGGGAAAAGGTCGGTGCTTGGATCCGCACCCTCTATCGCCGTACCCTTGGTTGGGAAGAGTAAATTGTGAATAGTTAATAGTTAAAAGTGAAAAGTATATGAAAACGATTTGTTTATATTTCGAGATACATCAGATTATTCATCTGAAGCGTTATCGTTTCTTCGATATCGGTACCGATCATTATTATTATGATGACTACGAGAATGAGCGCAGCATCACCGACATCGCCGAGCGTTCGTACATGCCAGCACTTAATACCCTGCATGACATGATTAACGAGAACGGCAAGTATTTCAAAGTTGCTTTCTCATTGTCGGGCACTGGCATTGAGCAGTTGGAGTATCATGCTCCACAGGTAATTGCCAAATTGCAGGCCATGAACGAGACTGGCTGCGTGGAGTTCCTCGCAGAGCCTTATAGCCATGGTCTGTCGTCACTGGCCAACGAGGAGACCTTCGCCCTCGACGTGAAGAAGCAGGCTGCCAAGATTGAGGAGCTGTTTGGCAAGAAGCCGACAGTAGCCCGTAACTCTTCGCTTATCTATAGCGATGACATTGGTGCTCAGATTGCAGCGATGGGCTTCAAGGGTATGCTCACTGAGGGTGCCAAGCACGTGCTGGGCTGGAAGTCGCCACACTATGTGTACAATTGTAATATCGCCCCCAACCTGAAACTGTTGCTCCGCGATGTTGAGTTGTCGGATGATATCTCCCTGCGCTTCAACAACTCAGAGTGGGATGGCTATCCTCTGTTTGCTGATGCCTATATCGACCGCATTGCCCGTCTGCCAGAAGAGGAGCAAATCATCAATATCTTTATGGAACTCTCCGCCCTAGGTATTGCACAACCATTGAGTTCTAATATCCTCGACTTCATCCATGCACTGCCCGCTTGTGCTAAGGAGAAAGGCATCACCTTCTCCACACCGACGGAGATCTGCAAGGCTTGCAAGAGTGTGGGAAATCTGGATGTGCCCGATACATTGTCATGGGTGGATGAGGAGCGCGATGTGAGTTGTTGGCTGGGTAATGCTATGCAGCATGAAGCCTTCAATAAACTCTATTCTGTGGCTGATCGTTTGCGCATCGCCAATGATCCGCGTATTAATCAGGACTGGGATTATCTCCAGGCTTCGAACAACTTCCGTTTTATGACCACCAAACCTTCTAACGTGGGTCTTGATCGTGGCATCTACAGCGGACCGTTTGATGCCTTCACGAACTATATGAATATCCTGGGTGACTTCATCAACAGAGTGAACGCCCTCTATCCGCTCGACATCGACAATGACGAGCTCGAAGGCCTGCTCACCACCATCAAGAACCAGGGTGATGAGATTGAGATGAAGGATAAGGAGATTACCCGCCTGAAGGCAAAACTCGAGAAACTCGAGGCTGCCAAACCCGCTAAGGCTGTGAAGAAGCCAGCCGCCAAGAAAACGCCAGCAGTGAAAGCGGAGCCAAAGGCAGAGTGATCCATTCTTTTATCCCAATACAATGACAACAGACTTAAAAACACTACGCACGGCCATTATGACGATTCTCGTCGTGATGGCTGTGCCTGTTTTCGGACAGTCGTATCGTACGTCCTTTAAACAGACGATGCGTCGTACAGACGCCACTTTCTTCCAGACACCCGAGGCTCGTCGCATCGGTGATCAGCTGCTCCTTTTCCAGCGTGTCACTGGCGGATGGCCCAAGAATATTGATATGGCCCGTGCTCTCTCCGACGAGGAAAAAGAACAGATCCTCGGCGACCGGCAGAAACGTAATGACTCTACCACCGACAACGATGCCACTACGTTGCAAATGGATTTCCTTGCGCGACTTTACCAAGCCACTCATGACAAACGTTATCGTGATGCTTTCCGTCGTGCGGTCGACTATCTGCTCAGCGGACAGTATGATAATGGTGGCTGGCCACAGTTCTGGCCTGAGATGCGCGATTATCAGATTCATATCACCTACAACGACAACGCGATGGTTCATACTTTGCGGATGCTCCGCGACATGGCAGCACGTCAGGAGCCCTATCAGGGTGATCTCACCGAGGCTAAGCAGCGTCATCGTATGACAACGGCCTTCGATAAAGGCATCGAATGTATCCTTGCTACACAGATCAAAACCAACGGCCGTCTTACCGTCTGGTGCCAGCAACATGACCATGAGACGCTCCTCCCCGCTGCTGCCCGTGCCTATGAGTTGCCGTCGTATTGCTCGATGGAAAGTGCAGGTATCATCGAACTGCTGATGGAACTGCCCAATCCTGGCGATCGTGTGAAATGTGCTATCCATGCAGCCATGCGTTGGTTTGACACCTATAAACTCAAAGGTTACCGTGTGGAGCATCGTGGCGTGTGGGCTGCTGCTGACAGTGAGACGCGTCTCGTGGCTGATGCCAAGGCAAAGCCCCTCTGGGCCCGCTTCTATGACCTTGAGCATTGCGAGCCTTATGTCTGTGACCGCGATGGTATTCCCCGTCGACATCTGGAGCAGATTGGCTCTGAGCGTCGTAATGGTTATGCCTGGTATTCCACTAATCCTGCCAGTCTCTTCCCGCTCTACCATAAATGGGCGCAGCGTTTCGATCCTGCCAATGAGGTGCCCGTTAGCCTTGACACCCCGGGGGCTAATGAGAATGGTATAATCGAGTGGTTCAGGAAACCCGCGATCCATCCCGAATTGTTTGATGCGATTGTCAATCCTGGCGACAGTATTCAGTTGTCCATTGAGCGTGCTCCCGCGCATCCTGTCAGACCATACAGGATTCTGATCCGCAAGGGCACTTACCGTCAGAAAGTCATCATCGACCGGCCGAACATCATGCTGGTGGGCGAGGATCGCGATAGCACCATGCTGGTTCTTGCTGAGACACGTGCAACACAAACCATCACCGAGTATCATGGTAAGGCTGTAGGCAATGGCGTTATTGTGATACAAGAGGGAGCCGACGATTGCATCATCAGCGGACTGACCGTCTATAATAACTACGGCACCGTCGTTGAGCCGGGCAACACCACGCATCAGATGGCGATCTTCGGACGTGCTACGCGCACTATCGTGATCAACTGTAATGTCTGGGCTGACGGTAATGATGCCCTTTCTCTCTGGGCTCCTGGTGGCGATGGCATGTATTATCATGCTGATCTTAATCTGCGCTGTCTTGGTGTTGATTTCCTTTGTCCGCGAGGGATGTGTTACGCCACTCGTTGCCGGTTTATGGGCGATGGCCACGCTATTATCTGGCACGATGGTCGTGGCGACAAATCGCGTAAACTCGTCATTAAGGATTCCTATTTCGATGCGCTCTCGCCGACTCCTCTAGGCAGATATCACCACGACTCACAATTCTTCTTGCTCAACTGCAAACTCTCGAAGAATATCCTCGATGAGAATATCCGTTATGCCTATACCGACAAGGTGCTTGATCCCTGTCCCTGGGGTCTTCGCGTGTACTATTATAATTGTCTGCGTGAGGGCGGACATAGTGGCTGGCTTCGGAACAATCTGCAGGAGTCGGAGGAACATCCAGAGTTTCATGGTGTCACTGCCGACTGGACTTTCCAAGGCAAATGGCATCCTGAAGCCCGCATCAAGGAACTGTGGGACGTCTTGGCATACTGATACATTAATCCCTCGCAGAATTCTGCGAGGGATTAGTGTAACTATTTGATTGTCACAATCAGTTTCTGCAGATCTTTGTCGGCGCTGGAGGTGCCGACCATCACCTCGTATTTGCCGGGCACCACACGCATGGTGTTGGTCTTCTCGTCCCAGCCCTCGAAGCGTTCGCGGGGGAGAGGAATGTTCAGGGTCTTGGCCTCGCCCGGGCTCAGCGTCACCTGACTATAGGCGCGCAGCGACTTCAGAGGACCGTTGGCATCGGCGACGCGACGGAGATACACCTGTACGGTTTCCAGTCCTTCTCGTGTACCGACGTTCTTTATGTTCACGCGTACCTTATTATTATTATAGGCAGGCTTGCCGATTTCAAACTGCGTATAGCTCAGGCCGTAGCCGAAGGGGAAGAGCGGCTCGCCCTGGAAATAACGGTATGTGCGGTTCTTCATCGAATAGTCGAGGAAGTCGGGCAGGTCATTAGCACTCTTATAGAAGGTGATGGGTAGCTTTCCGCTGGGATTCCTGTCGCCAAAGAGCACCTCAGCGAGGGCGTCACCACCCATCTCACCAGCGTACCACCATTGCAGGATGGCATCACACGACTCCAGTTCTGGCACCAGACCCATCGCCGAGCCGGAACAGTTGACGAAGATCACTCGTTTGCCGGCCTTATGGAGCATGGCAAGGATGTCGCGCTGTGCCTGAGGCAGTTCGATATTCTCGCGGTCACCACCCCTGAAACCGGGCTCACTCACACGCATCTCCTCACCCTCCAGACTGGGAGAGATACCGCCCACGAAGATCACGGTCTTGGTTTCACCGATCTGGGCTAGCAGCTGTTCGGGGGTAGGATTCACCTTGCAGCGGATATCGAAGTTGAGGGCAGCATAGCCTTCCTCCTTCATATAGTCGATCTGGATGCGGTAGTGCTGGCCGGCCTTGACGGTGAGTTCCTTCTTTCCACCGTGAATACGCTGGCGGGCGCTCCAGTGGTTGACGACGGTGTCGGCATTGATCAACAACCGGAACCGGTCGTCACCGCTGATCTCGAAGCTGAGGGTCTCATCGTGTGTAGGGATGAAGGTGGCATCGTAGCGGGCTGAGAAATGTTCAAGGTTGACACCTGGAGCGAAGACCGTATTACCACCGTTGCTCAGGCGCACAGGACCTTCGATACGGGTAACCACAGCTGGAACACCTTTCATGTCTGTGTTGTTCCAATAGGTGGCCTGCAGACCCTTGTTGCCCAGAGGATCGCGCAACTCTGAGAGCCGGCTTTCGAACGCCTCATTGCGGGTAAGTCCGCAGCCTTGGATATAGCGCACACGGGCATTGGCATCAAGGGCTTTCGCCTTCTGGGTGATGCCCTGCAAGGCGGTGATGGTCCGGGTGGGGAAGCCGGAGTAATTACCCCACATCATGACAGAGTCGGCGGCATTGGGACCCATCACGACGATATCGGCTGTTCCGGATGGTCCGGCGAGCGGCAGCGTCTGATTGCGGTTCTGCAGCAGCACGATACTCTTGCGCGCCATATCGAGGGCGAGCTGCTTATGTGCCTTCGAGGCGACGACACTCTCCGGGATCTTCGTCCAGGGGTTCAGGTCATCGTTGTCGAAATCACCGAGTTCGAATCGGGCGATGAGCAGACGGCGCAGGCTGCGGTCGAGGTCGGACTCCTTGATATCACCGCGCTTGACTGCTGCGGGCAGGTTCCTGTATTCTGAGCCACACTCCACATCGGTGCCTGCCAATACAGCCTGTGCTGAGGCCTCAGCACCATCCTTGGCCGTATTATGCCAACGGGGCAGGAAGTCGCGGATAGCACCGCAGTCGCTGGTGATGATGCCGTCGAAGCCCCACTCGTCGCGCAGGATCTGTTGTTCGTAGCGGGTCTGCGAGCAACAGGGCTGACCATCGATACGCTGGTAGGCGCACATGATCTCTGCCACCTTTCCCTCCTGCACAAGGGCCTTGAAGGCGGGGAGATAGGTCTCCCAGAGGTCGCGCTCGGGGAGGTTCTCTACATTGAAGGTGTGGCGGTTCCACTCTGGGCCGCTATGCACGGCGAAGTGCTTGGCACAGGCCAGGAGCTTCTTATATTTTTCCCCCAGAATCTTTCCGTCATAGGTATAGCCTTGCAGACCGCGCACTACGGCCAATCCCATCTTCGAGGTGAGGAAAGGGTCTTCACCGTAGGTTTCCTGGCCACGCCCCCAACGGGGATCACGGAAGATATTGATATTGGGTGTCCAGAACGAGAGACTCTGATAGCGCTTGATGTTACCTGAGCGCTTGGCCTGTTGGGCTTTCACGCGGGCCTCGTCGCTGACGGCCGTGAATACCTGATGCAACAGTTCATCATCCCACGAAGCGGCCATTGCCATCGTGATGGGGAATACCGTCGCGTAACTGTTGCGCCCCACACCGTGGAGGGCTTCGTTCCACCATTGGAACTGCGGGATGCCGAGTCGCGCGATGGCGGGCGAAGAGTCCATCATCAGCGATACTTTCTCTTCGAGGGTCAGACGTGTGAGCAGGTCGTCAGCGCGCTGGGCGGCTGAGAGCTGGGGATTCTGGAAAGGCAGCGTCTGTGCATTGACTCCGCTAAGGAATCCTCCTAGGAGGACAATAAGAATAAATACTTTTCTCATGTTGGTTTGTTTTGGCGTTACACGTTGCAAAAATACGAAAAAATCTCGACATTAAAAAATAAAATACATAAATTAGTATTTATTCACTGAAATATTCAGGCTGTTCGTTGATTATTCTTGGCGGATGACCGGGATTCCCTTATCTTTGCACCCGTAAACGAAACAATAATTTGCTGATTCTTACGTTATCAGTATGAAACGCCGAACGAAGATCAATAGAATTCATTGGATGAAGCAGTCGCGACAGGAGAACCTGATTTACCTGATAGTGTGGGGCCTGCTCTTTGCAGCTCCGCTGCTGAGCCTTTATGTGCGCACGGTGAACGATGCCGACCTCGCTTTCGACTGGACAGAGGTGTTCCTCGTCTGGCGGAGGTTCGCGGTTTTCCTGCTGCTGTTTCTCGTGCATAATTTCCTGCTGGCACCATTGTTGGTCCACAAGCATAAGCGTGTGGCCTATTTCTCCATCGTCATTGCGCTGATGGCGGCTTTCACGGCTTATCAATGCAGCAGCCGGCCGAAAGATCCCGGGCGTCATCAGGGACCGCCGCCATTTCAGAGGGAGATGCTGCGACCGGAGATGTCTGAAGGTCCGGATATGCCTGATCGTCCGGATATGCCAGAACGACCAGACATGCCTGAACGACCGGATATGCCCGAGGCTCAGGACTGGCCCGATGCTCCCGAACGTCCCATGCGACCGCCTCATGAGCGGCATGAGATGCATGAGCGGCGTCCAGAAATGCCACCGCCCTTCGTCGGCGAGCGTGACATCCTGTCCGTCGTGATGCTCATCCTCATGTTTGGGGCGAACCTCGGCATCAAGTTCTATTTCCGCAGCCGCGACGACCGCAAACGGCTGGCAGAACTCGAGAAGAAGAATCTGGAGCAGCAACTGGAGTATCTGCGTTTTCAGATCAACCCCCATTTCTTTATGAACACGCTCAACAACATTCACGCCCTCATCGACATCGACCCGACAAAGGCGCAGGAGACCATCCTGGAACTGTCGAAGATGATGCGCTACGTGCTCTACGAAGGCAACAAGCAGGGGGTGAAGCTGTCGCGTGAGATCGACTTCATCCGTCACTATGTGGCGTTGATGCAGCTGCGCTATACCGACAAGGTGCGCATCTCGCTCGACCTGCCCGCAGAGGTGCCCGACCGCCAGATACCGCCGCTCATCCTCATCACTTTCATAGAGAATGCCTTCAAACATGGTATCAGCTATCAGCGCGAGTCGTTTATCGAGGTCGGGATGGCTGTCGAGGATTCCAGGCTTTCTTTCACTTGCCGCAACTCCAAGCTCGAAGTATCCACCAACACCCAACACCCAACACCCAACACCCAGGGTGGGGTAGGCCTCGCCAACGTGCGCAAGCGCCTCGACCTGCTCTACGAACAGGACTACACGCTCAGCATCCACGATGAGCCGCAAGTCTATACCGTTGAACTTAATATCCCGTTGTCATGATACGCTGTCTCGCCATCGATGATGAGCCATTGGCTCTGCAACAACTCGTTGCCTATATCAGTAAGGTGCCGTTCCTGGAACTGGCCGCCCAGTGTCAGAGTGCCCTCGAAGCCCGTTCGTTCCTGGAGAATGATACGGTCGACGCCATCTTCTGTGACATCAACATGCCCGACCTCAACGGCATGGACTTTGTGAAGTCGCTCGCTGTGCCGCCGCTCGTCGTCTTCACCACCGCCTACTCGGAGTATGCCGTCGAGGGCTTCCGTGTGAATGCCGTTGACTATCTGCTCAAGCCCTTCGGCCTGCAGGACTTCCAGCGCGCTGCCAACCGTCTGAAAGATCGTTTGTCTGAAACCGCTTCTGCCTCAGACATTTCTCTTTCCTCTTTCCACTCTCCACTCTCCTCTGATATTCTCTTCCTCAAGACCGACTACCGCATCGTAAAAGTCTGCATCCCCGACATCCGCTATATCGAGGCCATGAGTGAGTATCTGAAAGTGTGGATAGAAGGTGAACCGAAACCCATCATCACCCTCCTCTCGATGAAGAAGATAGAAGAGCGGCTGCCCGATTATTTCATGCGCATCCACCGCTCTTACATCATCAACCTCAACAAGATTCAGGAGGTCAACAAAAACCGGGTCATCATGGATCAGGACACCTACCTGCCTATCGGCGACCTCTATAAGGACTCGTTCCAGACTTACTTGAATACCCGGTTCCTGGGGAAATAGCCGGCTTTTTAAACTTTCTGCCCGTCTGATCGTCATATAGTCAGATAGATAAAAATATTGATTTGATGAAAGACTATCAGCCATTACGATTTTTATTGTTGGCATTCTTCGTTGTGACGTTGAATGCCTGTGCGCAGCCTTCCCGACTGCCAGTTGTCACCATTACCGCCAATACCGAGTTGAACGCCACGAAGAAAGTGACGGCCCACATGAAGATGGAAGGCTACGACGGCAACATCGGCATCAAACTGCGAGGCAACAGCTCGCTCAGTTTCAATCAGAAGAAATACACCCTTGAACTGCGTGATGACGACGGCAAGGAGCAGGATGTCGCCCTGCTGGACATGCCCGCCCACAGCGACTGGGTGCTGCTGGCACCCTATAACGATGTCTCTATGATGCGCGACCCGCTGGCATTCCAACTGTGGCGCGACATGGGCCACTGGGCACCGCGGACCAAGATGGTCGAGCTGGTATTCAATGGCGAATACTGCGGCATCTACGTCTTCTCTGAAGCCATCAAGCGCGGAGAGAAGCGTGTCAACATCAACAAACTCAAGAAGTCGGATGTCAAAGGTCGTGACGTCACCGGTGGCTACATTCTCCGCATCGATACCTACAACGACGACGATGCCACCTTCCCATCGAAGGTGCCTGGCATCGGCCCCGGCATCATGACCAGTCAGATCACCTGGTCGTGCATCTATCCCAAGAAGAAGAGTCTGCAGCCCGAGCAGATGACCTATATCCAGAACTATGTCGATACGGTGGAGAGTGTTATTCAAGGGGCTGACTTTGCCGACCCTCAGAAAGGCTACGCCCGCTATATCGACGTGGCCTCGTTTGTCGACTATTTCATCCATACCGAACTGAGCCTCAATGCCGACGGCTATAAGCGAAGTGCCTATTTCTACAAGGAGAAGCAGCAGGAGGACGGCACGGGTGGTAAGCTGGTGGCTGGCCCCGTATGGGACTATAACCTCGCTTACGGCAACTGCAACTTCTGCAACGCCGACCAACTTGAGGACTGGTGTTTCGAGGGCTGTAACACACAGCCCACGCCCGCCATCTGGCAGCGGCTGCTGCAGGACCCCGCCTTCAGGAAAGCCGTCAAGGTGCGCTATCAGGAACTCCGCAAGTCGGTGCTGAGCACTGACCGCCTCAATGCGTTCATCGACAGTCAGGCCAAATTGTTGCAGAAGTCCAAGGATCATCATTTCGAGACCTTCCCCGAACTGCTGGCCGGTCAGAACCGTTCACGTTCACCGCAGGGACATCGTCCCCAACAGCCAGGGATGCCGATGGGTGGCTTCGGTATGTTCGGCGGTGGGCGCAACTTCAATTTCGATCCTATCTCCATGTTTGCTGCCTATCGCGTCAGCAGCTACGAAGAGGAGATCACCATACTCAAGCAGTGGCTCGCCGACCGTCTGGCCTTCCTCGACAAGAACATCAGCCGTTTCGATACCGACTGGGAACCTCGCATCCAGGTACCTAAAGAGATCAAGTCGCAGTTTGGCGGCTTCGGCGGTGGTGGCTTCGGAGGCGGTGGATTCGGAGGCTTCGGAGGTGGCGGCTTCGGAGGAGGCTTTGGAGGCGGCTTCCCCTTCCCGAGAATGCAATAGGATTATGTCACAAATTCTCCTGACCCCTTCGTGACACTTACCGCATTATCTTACGCGTGACGCCATTGGTGTCGCGAATAACGAGCATGCCCCGTGAGTTATTGCCGGCGCGCATGCCCTGAAGGTCATAGACGGATGACGCGGCACTGTTGGCGACGACGGGAATGGTGATGCCTGCGGAGCTGTCTTTCTCATAAAGGGTGAGGATGAGGCAGCACTGTTTCGAACCGAGTTTGAAACTGAAACTGTTCTCAATGGGTGTCGCTGCCGTAAAGGTGTGGGTCACATAAGTCATGTTGTCGCCGTCCTTCGCAGGAAACACATAGTCGGTGGCAGAGAAGTCGCTGCCGTTGAAATGGCTGATATAGGCATCCGTGTCGTAGTTGTCGTAGCCATAGAAATCCACCTTGTCTATCTTCATACCTGCCGGCAACTGCACGGTGTAGATCACGTTGGCAGAATATTTCACGGTGCTCGACTTGCCGTTGGCATAGCCCTTGCCGTTGCCGTTGGTGACCTTGATGCCGCCGTTGAAACCGTATTCCGACGAAGAACCGCTGGTATTCGTCTCACCTGAGAGGGCGTAGGTCTTGTAGCCCTGCGAAGCATTCTGCGCTTCGATGCGCTGTTTCCATGCGGGATACTCATTCTTGATGACGTTCAGCGGCCAGCTGCCCATGAACTGATAGTTCACGCGGCGCAGAGCATTCAGCGAGGTGGGCACCTGGCAGCCCTTCCAGTCTGTGGCCTCGGGGGCATCCTCGAAGGTATAGAGGAAACGGTAATACAGGTGTTGCAGATTGTCGTCGTAGATGGCGTAGATGGGCTGGTATTCCTTCTCGGGGTCGTACGACTTGCTGGCGATTTCGTATTCCGTATAGGTATAGGTTTTGCCGCCGGTGGTATACGAACGGGATTTGCCACGCGATTTCAGCATGTTGAAGAACGACTCATAGGTCTTGCGGCCCGTCTCACCACCCAGTTGGATAAAGCGACCCCAGACGGCGCTGCCCGCCTTGTCGATCACACGACGGTCTTTCTCACCGTTGGCATTGGTAAAGTCCTCCACCGCCTTCCCGTCAATCTTATGGGCATCGAGCCAGGCTACGGCTGAATGGATGGCCTGCTGCAGCTCTTCGGAAGGATTCTCGATGGTCATCAGATACGACAGCAAACTGGCTGACTCGCTGCCGCTGATGGAGGGCAGTTCGTGGGGACGGCCTACGGCAGGCTGGAACTTGACCGTATCGTGCTGGGCACACCAGGCGGCCTTCGTACCGTTGTCGTCTACCTGACACTTGATGATCACGTCGATGGCCCTTGCCACCGCATCCTTGCAGTGCTGCCTGGCAGCGTCGTCGGCCATGTTGGCAAAGTCGCCTTTTCCGGCAGCTATCTCCTGCAGCAGACGCATCACATTGGTTATCAGGTCATCGTTGAAGGTGATATAATCTCTATAACCGCCATTACCATCCAGAGGCCAGTACTGCGACCATCCGCCACAGCCCTTCTCGGCCTTGAAGATCATGTTCAGGGCTTTCGTAAACGACTCCTTGTATTTCTCTATTTGGGTTTTCTGCCAGACTTTCGCCAGGAAACGCATCTCCATCGTCGTGGCCGCGTTGTCGAGACAGGAATGTTCGCTGCGGGCGTTCTGCTGCGCCTTCAGCTCACTGGCCGTCAGCTTGTGCCACTCGATGTTCTTCATCCAGCCGCCGTTGGTCTTCTGACCGGAAATCACGTTGTCGGCAATCGTCTTGGCTTCGTCGCTGCCATACCATTCGGCGTTCATCTTACCGCTACAGATGGCCGACCACTTCAGATCGGATGCCTTCTGGGCCTTCACGCCAGTAATCAATCCTCCTAGGAGGAAACAGATAAGCAATACTTTTTTCATTTGTTTTTATTTGTTTCGTACTTAGTTTGTTTGACGCTGCAAAGTTACGAAGATTTTTCGAAACAAACAAAAAATAATTTGGTTTTCGGTTAAACATTTTTCTTTTCTGTTCGTCAAAGGAGCAGATATGGAAAAGAATGATATGATGAAAGGCTATCAGCCATTTCGATTTTTATTGTTGGCATTCTTCGTTGTGACGTTGGATGCCTGTGCACAGTCAGGCAAACTGCCTGTCATCACGATTAGTGCTGAAAACGAGTTGAACGCCACGAAGAAAGTGACGGCTCACATGAAGACCGAGGGCTATGACGGCGACATCGGCATCAAACTGCGTGGCAACAGCTCGCTGAGTTTCAATCAGAAGAAATACACCCTTGAACTGCGCGATGCCGACGGCGAGGAACAGGATGTCGCCCTGCTGGACATGCCCGCCCACAGCGACTGGGTGCTGCTGGCTCCCTACAACGATGTCTCAATGCTGCGCGACCCGATCGCCTTCCAGATGTGGCGCGAGATGGGACATTGGGCACCGCGAACCAAGATGGTGGAACTGGTCTTCAATGGCGACTATTGCGGTATCTACATCCTCTCCGAAGCCATTAAGCGAGGCTCAAAACGTGTCAACATCAGCAAGTTAAAGAAGTCGGATGTCAAGGGCCGCGACGTCACCGGCGGCTATATCCTCCGCATCGATACCTATAACGAAGACGATGCCACCTTCCCCTCGAAGATTCCCGGCATCGGTCCCGGCATCATGACCAGTCAGATCACCTGGTCGTGCATCTATCCCAAGAAAAAGAATCTGCAACCCGAGCAGATGACCTATATCCAGAACTATGTCGACACTGTTGAGCGCGTGATTCAGAGTCCCGACTTCGCCGATCCTCAGAAGGGCTATGCCCGCTATATCGATGTGCCCTCGTTTGTCGACTATTTCATCCACACCGAACTCAGTCTGAATGCCGACGGCTATAAGCGAAGTGCCTATTTCTATAAGGAGAAACAGCAGGAAGATGGTTCGGGCGGCAAACTGGTTGCCGGACCCGTATGGGATTACAACCTCGCTTACGGCAACTGCAACTTCTGTA